>Ga0194137_10000036_pt1 | contig 87073 bp, 84 predicted proteins | sample TARM_MetaG_T3_14_FD_134025 | JGI IMG/M metagenome (GOLD analysis project Ga0194137, IMG submission 134025) | Freshwater microbial communities from Pennsylvania, USA, analyzing microbe dynamics in response to fracking - TARM_MetaG_T3_14 (version 2) | ecosystem: Environmental > Aquatic >...
ATGCACTCATCGGGGTCGATGACGAGGAAGTTGGGGCCTTCGCGGAAGCAGTCCACCGGGCACACGTCCACACAGTCCGTGTATTTGCAGCGGATGCAGGCTTCGGTGACGACGTGGGTCATGTCTTGTCTCTTGAGTCAGGTTGAAGAAGGTCAGGTCGGGATTTTACGGGCTGGGCTCGTGCTTCAGCCGGGCGTGTGGTCTCTTCCTGTATCGCGTGGGGCGATGTGGGTCAAAGGTTGATCAGGTAGGTTGGTGGCGCCGGCGCCAACGATGACCAGGGTGGGGCGCCCGGCATGAACCGAGTTGGCGTCACCCAGGGTGGTCACGGTGTGCGTGGTATGGCGCATGTCAGGCCAGCCTGCACGGGAGACCACGCTGACCACCGTCCCCGCTGGCCAGCCGGCATCGAGCAGGCCTTTGGACAGCGGGTCGAGCTGCCGCCCCGCCATGTAGAACACCTCGGTGTCGGCGCGCTGGCCAGGGCCCATCCCGCATTGCAGGTCGCCGGTGCGGGTCATGGCCGTGGTGAAGCTCACGCTGCGGCCCGTGCCGCGGCGGGTGAGCGGGCGTTGCGTGGCGGCGGCGGCAGCCAGGGCAGACGTCACGCCAGGCACCACTTCGCAGGCGATGCCGGCGTCGTGCAGCACGTGCAGCTCTTCTTCCAGACGGCCGAAGAGGCTGGGGTCGCCCCCCTTAAGCCGCACGACCAGGCCGCGTTCACCATGGACGGCGCCAATGGCCACGGCCTGCTCGACCAGCAACTGGTTGATGCGGGTCTGGCCGTTGAAGTCGCTGCCTTCCTTGCCGGAAAAGCCGCGCTTGCCCACGTCGATCCAGTCGGCCTGAGGGGCCAGATCGTGCAAGGCGGCGTCAGCCAGGGCGTCGAACAGCACGACTTGGGCCTGCGCGAGCAAGCGGCTGCCACGCACGGTAATCAGATCGGCCTGGCCGGGGCCGGCCCCGATGAAGACGACCTTGGCTGTCACCAGCGCGCAGGGTTTGTCCACGATCACGCCCATGTTGTCGCCGATCAGGCGGCCTTGACCAGCAGCGCGCCGCTGGTGCGGTTGGTGGTAGGGTCGACCACGATCAGGGCGCCGCCCACGCGGTTGTCCAAATACGGTTCAACCGGCAAGGGCTGCTGAGTCTGGATCTGCACACGGCCGATTTCGTTGACGGCCAGTTCATGCGCGTCGATGTCCATCAGCGTGTGGATGTCCAGGCGGTGATCGATCGAGCTGATGCGAGCCTGCACCCAGCGGTTGCCGTGGCGAACCCAGTACTTGCGGCCGACCACGGCGGGCTCGGTATCCAGCCAGGCCAGGGTGGCCGTGAAGCTGTCGGTGGGCTTGATGGAGCCGGGCGTGTGGATCCAGTCGCCACGCGAGATGTCGACCTGGCGGTCCAGGACGATGCCCGCGGACTGGCCCGCTTCGCACTGGTCCACGACCTGGGCCGAGTGGCGCACTTCGGCCACGATGGCGGTCTGGCCGCTGGGGAAGATCTGCACTTCGTCGCCAGCCTTGACGCCGCCGTGCGCGATGCGGCCCCAGAAGGTGCGGTACTGGTGGCCGGTGCCTGATACGGAAAGTGGCGCATTGGCCTCGCCTTCGCCGACGCTGTCCCGGGTCACGTATTGCACGGGGTGCAGCAGGGCACCGTCATGGCGCTCGTCGGTCACGGGCAGCTCTTCGAGCACTTGCAGCAAGGTAGGGCCCTTGTACCAGGCCCAGTTGGCGCTGGGTGTGGTCACGTTGTCGCCGCGCAGGGCCGACACAGGCACCACGCCCTTGCTGTTGATGCCGGCCTTCTCGGCGAAGGCTTCCAGCGAGGCCTTGACGTTGTTGAAAGCCGTTTCGGTGTCTTGCTCGATGGCGTCCAGCTTGTTGACGGCAAACACGATGGAGGGCACGCGCAGCAGGTTGGCCAGCAGGCTGTGGCGGCGGGTCTGCGGCAGCAGAGGCACGTGCTCGTCACCCTTGCGGGACTTCCAGTCGATCTTGGTGATGTCGACCAGGACCACGGCGGCGTCAGAGCCGGCGGCGGCCGTCACCATGTTGCGGGTGTACTGCTCATGGCCGGGGGCGTCGGCGATGATGAACTTGCGCGTCTTGGTGGCGAAGTAGCGGTAGGCCACATCGATGGTGATGCCTTGCTCGCGCTCGGCTTCCAGGCCATCGGTCAGCAGCGACAGGTCGATGGGCGCGCCGGCGGCACGCTTTTCGAGCGCGTCAAGCTGGTCAGCCAGGATGGCACGGCTGTCGAACAGCAGGCGGCCGATCAGAGTGCTCTTGCCGTCGTCCACGCTGCCGGCGGTCAGGAAGCGCAGGGCCTTGTGTGCAAGCTCTTCACGCGCTTCGCAGTGGCTCACATTCGGGGTCACGGGGGTGCTCATCAGAAATAACCTTCCTTTTTGCGGCGCTCCATCGAGGCTTCGGACGTGCGGTCGTCCATGCGGGTGGCGCCACGTTCGCTCACGGTCACGTGCAGGGTCTCGGCGACGATGTCAGCCGGGTTGGCGGCATCGGATTCAACCGGGCAGGTGCAGGTCATGTCGCCCACAGTACGGAAGCGCACGTCCACGGTCTCGATGGTTTCACCTTCAAGTGCGGGCGTGACCTCGGTCAGCGGCACCAGCAGACCCTTGCGGCGCATGATCTGGCGAGGGTGCTTGTAGTAGATGTTGGGCAGCGGGATGTTTTCGCGAGCGATGTAGAGCCACACATCCAGCTCGGTCCAGTTCGAGATGGGGAAGGCGCGGAAGTGCTCGCCCGGCTTGATCCGGGTGTTGAACAGGTTCCACAGCTCGGGGCGCTGTTCCTTGGGCTGCCATTGGCCGAAGCTGTCGCGGTGGCTGAAGATGCGCTCCTTGGCGCGGGCCTTTTCCTCATCACGACGGGCGCCGCCGATCAGGCAGTCGAAGCGGTTCTCTTCGATGGCTTCGAGCAGCGTCACGGTCTGGTGGCCGTTGCGCGACTCCAGCGGGTGGGCCAGGCGCACGGTGCCGCGCTTGATGGAGTCTTCCATGTGCGCGACGATCAGGCGCTCGCCGATTTCCTTGACGCGGCGCTCGCGGAACTCGATCACTTCGGGGAAGTTGTGACCAGTGTCCACGTGCACGAGCGGGAAGGGCAGTTTGCCTTCCAGCTTGCCATCGGCGTTCTTCATCTTGAAGGCCTTCTCGGCCAGCTGCAGCACCACGCACGAATCCTTGCCGCTGGAGAACAGCAGGCCCGGGCGCTCGAAGGTGGCAGCCACTTCACGCAGGATGAAGATGGCTTCTTCTTCCAGCGCGTCCAGGTGGCGGTGGTCGACTTCCGCCAGCAATTGCTTCACATCACTCATAGCTTCAACTTACTTTCGAAATCAATTCTGGTGGACGTGCAGGCCGCATTCTTTGGCCTTCTCGTCTTCCCACCACCAGCGTCCGGCGCGGAAATCCTCACCCACGGCGATGGCGCGTGTGCAAGGCGCGCAGCCGATGCTGGGCATGAACTGGTCGTGCAGGGGGTTGTAGGGCACGTGGTTGACGGCCACGTAGTGCCATACATCGCCCCAGGTCCACTCGATCAGCGGGTTGAACTTGGCGCGGCCCTTGTCGTCCTGCTCGCGGGCTTGCATGTCACCGCGGTTGTTGGACTGCTCGCGGCGCAGGCCGGTGATCCAGGCGCTGCGATCGGCCAGCATGCGGCCCAGCGGTTCGAGCTTGCGGATGCCGCAGCAGGCCTTGCGCAGGTCGATGCTTTCGTACATCGCCTTCTCGCCGTTCTTCTTGACGAACTCGATGACCGTTTCCTGCACGGGCTTGTAGACCTCGACATGGAGCCCGGCGTCGGCATAGTGCGTCTCGATCGTGCCGATCAGCGAAGCGGTCTCGGCATGCAGCATGCCAGTCTCCAGCGTGCCAATGGCGATCGCCAGCTGGTGGCGTGCGATCAGGTCGGTGAGGACCATGTCTTCCACGCCCAGGCTCGTGGCTTGCACGACCTTGCCGGGGTGCTCGATGACCGTGGCCTTGAGCAGCTCGATCGTGGCGTGCACCTTGGCGGCGTAGTCGGCACTGGGCCGGTTGTACAGGCCGATGGCCGAGCCGGCCGGTGCAGGCCCGCCGATCAGCGACGACACGCCTTGAGACCCATCGATGGAAGAGATGCTGGAGGTGTCGCTCATATGGTCAGACTCCTGTGTGGCTCAAGCTGGGTTCATGCCCCGCGTGCAAACACGGGCCTGCTCGCGTTGACGTCGCCCTGATAGTGGCCACGTGCGGCGAAGAAGCTCAAGGCGCGCTCGGCGGCGATGCGGTCCTGGCCGCCCTTCAGTGCCACGGCATCAAAGCCGGTGCGGGCCAGCAGGGGCATCATGTCCACGAGGACCTCGCCAGTGGCGCGGATCTCGCCGCCAAAGCGGTAGCGTGAGCGCAGGATGTGGGCCTGGCTGTAGGCGCGGCCATCCGTCCACTTTGGGAATTGCAGCACCACCAGCGCCAGCTTGGGCACGCAGGCTTCCAGCACCTCGATGTCGGTGTCGTTACTCAGGATCACACCGACGGGCTTGTACTCGGGCGTGCCTTGCTTGGGCCAGGCTTCGCGCACCGAATGCCATTGGCCCAGGGTCAGCAGGCTGTAGCCCTTGATGGGTGGGTGGGACATGGGGCCGTCTTCACCACCGACGGTGTGCCACTGGTCGTGTTGGGGTTCGATGAACTTCATGTTTGTCTTGTCCTTGCCAGTGGGCAATCAGGCGGCCTTGGCCGTCGTGCGGCGAACGGCGTTGGCGGCGGTCTTGAACGGGTCCAGGCCGACACGCTTGACCGTGTCGACGAACTTCTCGTTGGCGGCGCGCTGTCCCTTGTAGGTCTCGATCACGGCTTCGATCACGTCGCTCACCTCATCGGCGGCGAACGAGGGGCCGATCACCTTGCCCGGCGTGCTCACCACGGCGTGGTTCGAGCCATCGGAGCCGCCCAGCGTGATCTGGTACCACTCGCTGCCGTCCTTGTCCACACCCAGGATGCCGATGTGGCCCGTGTGGTGGTGGCCGCATGAGTTGATGCAACCGGAGATGTGCAGGTCGATGTCGCCGATGTCGTAGAGCTCGTCGAGGTCTTGATAGCGCTCGATCAGCTCGTTGGCGATGGGGATGGAGCGGGCGTTGGCCAGAGCGCAGAAATCGCCGCCAGGGCAGGCGATCATGTCGGTCAGCAGGCCCAGGTTGGCCGAGGCCAGGGTGGCGGCCTTGGCTGCCTTCCACAGTGCGAACAGGTCTTCCTCACGCACGAAGGGCAGCAGCACGTTCTGGTCGTGCGTGACGCGCAACTCGCCACAACTGAAACGGTCGGCCATGTCGGCGATGGCGTCCATTTGCGTGTCTGTCACGTCGCCGGGGGCCTGGCCGGGGCGCTTGACCGACAGGTGCACGTTCTTGTAGCCCTGGACCTTGTGGCCCTTGACATTGCGCTCCAGCCACTTGGTGAACTGGATCTTGTCGGACTCGGAAGCATCAGCAGGCAGGCCGTTGCCGGTGGGCTGATAGGCCTGCACTTGAGCCGGGTAGGCGAAGGAGGCGTTCACGCGGTCGAACTCGGCCTGCGGGACGATGTGGGCGGCGCCGTCCACGTCACGCGTCAGGATGTCACTGAACTCCTGGTTGACCTGATCGAAGAACTTCTTGCCCTCGGCCTTGACCAGGATCTTGATCCGGGCCTTGTACATGTTGTCGCGGCGGCCATAGCGGTTGTAGACGCGCACGATGGCCTCGATGTAGACGAGGATCTGCTGCCAGGGCACGAACTTGTTGATGATGGTGCCAGTGATGGGTGTGCGGCCCATGCCACCGCCGACGATGACAGTGAAGCCGATCTCACCTTCGTCGTCCTTGACCAGTTGCAGGCCGATGTCGTGCCAGTAGATGGCCGCGCGGTCTTCCTTGGCGCCGCTCACGGCGATCTTGAACTTGCGGGGCAGGAAGGCGAACTCAGGGTGCAGCGTGGACCACTGGCGCAGGATCTCGCAGTATGGGCGCGCGTCGATGATCTCGTCTTCGGCCACGCCCACGGTGGCGTCAGCCGTGATGTTGCGGATGCAGTTGCCCGAGGTCTGGATGCCGTGCATATTGACCTCGGCCAGCAGGTCCATCACATCGGCCGACTTGGGCAGCGGGATCCAGTTGAACTGGACGTTCTGACGCGTGGTGAAGTGGGCATAGCCGCGGTCGTACTCGCGGGCGATGCGGGCCAGTTGGCGGATCTGCTTGCTCGATATCTCGCCATAGGGCACGGCAATGCGCAGCATGGGCGCGTGACGCTGCACATACCAGCCGTTTTGCAGACGCAAGGGCCGGAACTCGTCATCGCCCAGCTTGCCGGCCAGGTTGCGCTCCAGCTGGTCGCGGAACTGGGCCGCACGTTGGCGGACGAACTGTTTGTCAAATTCGGTGTACTGATACATGGCATGGCTCCCGCATCAAGCAGGGTGTCGATGTGTCAAGGATGCTTGGCACGACCCGTTCGGATACTGTGCGGCGGCTGTTCGAGTTGTGGATCAGGCGGTCAACAAAACCTTCTTGGCGGCAAGGACCAGGCAGGCGCAAAGTGCAAAGCGTGTGATTGTCTCAGGCAAATGCTTGGTCAGCTTGGCCGACAACCAGATTGCCGGAATGGAGCCGATCAGCAGCTCCACCAGAATTTCCCAGTCGACGTTGCCCAGCGACGCGTGCCCGATGCCGGCGACGATGGTCAGGGGCACGGCGTGGGCGATGTCGCTGCCAACCAGGCGCTTCATGTCCAGACGCGGGTAGAGCAGGAGGATCATGGTGGCACCCAGGGCGCCGGCGCCGATCGAACTCAGGGACACCAGCACGCCCAGGATGGCGCCGCACAGCACGGTCAGTGCCGGACGGCGCTCGCGCGTCACCCAGCGCTCCAGCCAGATGCCGACCTTGTGCCAGACCGGGCGAAAGGCCACGGTGATGGCCGTGAGCAGCAGGGCGATGCCCAGTGCGTAGGCCAGGGCGCTGTCGCCGCTTTTCTTCACGCCGATCTGGTGCATCACGATCATCGTGAGGACGGTGGCCGGCATGCTGCCATAGAGCAGTTTTCTCACGATGTGGTAGTCGACGTGACCCTCACGGTGATGCGCAACCGAGCCCGAACTCTTGGTGAAGCCCGCGAACCACAGGTCTGTGCCGATGGCCACGGCTTTTTCGAGACCGAAGGCCGAAATCAGCAAAGGCGTCATCAACGAGCCGCCGCCAACCCCGGTCAGCCCCACAATCGAGCCCACGCCCGCTCCGGCGGCAACGGCTGTCCAATCGAAATTCATTGAAAACGCTTCAGCTTTCTGCAAAAGCGCCCGCGAGCAAGTGTGCATGACGGGCAGTTTGAAGGAGGCTGTAATGTAAAAAACTTCTATATAAATGAGAAGAACATTTTTTGAACTTATTTATTCTTGTGTGGAATATAAAGCCGCCACGGCCAAGCGTTGGGCCGTGCTGGGCGCCGCCTTGGCCCTGAGCGCGTGCAGCATGTTCCAGGAGCCGCCCGCCCCGGCGCCGGCCCCTGCTGTGGCCCCCACGCCCATCGCGGTGGCGCCCAAGCCCATTCCCAAACCACCTCGGATCGGTCTGGCGCTAGGCGGCGGCGCGGCGCGGGGCTTTGCCCATATCGGCGTGTTGCAGGTGCTGGAAGAGCAGGGCATCAAGCCCGATTTCATCGTGGGTACCTCGGCGGGCAGCGTGGTGGCAACGCTCTATGCCTCTGGCAAGACGCCCACCGAGCTGACGACCATGGCCATGACGCTGGACGAGTCGACCATCACCGACTGGGTCTTTCCTGGGCGTTCCTTGCTCAAGGGCGAGGCCCTGGCCAAGTTCGTGCGCAACCTGACCGGTGGCAAGCAGATCGAGAACATGCGGATTCCTCTGGGCATCGTGGCGGCTGATCTGCAAAGCGGGCAGCCCATCCTGTTCAGAAAGGGCGACCCGGGCACGGCCGTGCGGGCATCCAGCTCGGTGCCGGGCGTGTTCGCGCCGGTCATGATCGGTGGTCGCGAGTACATCGACGGCGGGGCGGTGTCCCCGATCCCTGTGCGTTATGCCAAGCAGATGGGCGCCGATGTGGTGATCGCGGTGGACATCTCCGCGATCCCCGAAGGGCAGCCCACCAAGGGCGCAGTCGACATCCTGCTGCAGACCTTCAACATCATGGGCCACGCCATCAGCCAGTACGAGCTGCAGGATGCCGATGTGGTGATGCGGCCCAAGCTGGAGGGCATCGGCAGTGCCGAATTCAGCGCCCGGCGGCTGTCCATCCTCGCGGGGCGCGAGGCGGCCTTGATGGTGATGCCGCAGTTGAAAGAGCGGATCGCGGCCAAGACGCGTTTCTGACGCCCGCCTCAGGGATCCGCTGCTGATGCTCAGCGCGGTGTGCCGAATGGCTCGCCGCTGAGCTTGCTGCCTGCCTTGACGCCATGCTTGGTGAACCAGCCGGTGTTCATCTCCAGCACGAAGCGCACAGGCTTGGTCGAGCAGTGCGGGTCGAGCGTCTGGGCCTTCATCTCGTCCACGTTGACCACGGTGCCGTCGTCGGCGATGAAGGCCACGGCCAGCGGGATCAGGGTGTTCTTCATCCAGAAGCATTGCTGCCCGGCGCGCTCGAAGATAAAGATCATGCCCTCGTTGTTGCCCATGCTGGTGCGGAACATCAGGCCGATCTCGTGTTCCTGCTCCGAGCGGGCCACTTCGGCCTTGATGTTGTACATGCCCGCACCCAGGGTGGTGGTGGGCAGATGCTGGGCCTGATCCTGCGCCCATGCCGGCGCAGATGAAAGCGGAGCGAGCACGCAACAAGCAAGCGCGAGCGCAATACGGGTCATATCTTTGATCCTCATCAGGTTTTTCAAACTGATTTCCGTGTAACTTGCCGATCAGCGCCATGGCGTCAGGTCAGGCAACCGATGTCGGAGCCCGACTTTATCAGCGAGTCCGATGAGCACCGTCCTACCCGTTTCGACCTTTGTAGAGGCTGCCCCGGCCGCGTCCCTGACGCCGTCGCAGGTGGCGGGGCTGGACGACCCGGCCTTGCTGAGCCAGTGCATCGTCGAAGCACCCATGGGCAGCAGCCTGCGGCGCATCGGTCTGGGGCTCTCGGGCATGTACTGCGCGGCCTGCTCGATCACGATCGAGGATGCCCTCAAACGCGTGCCGGGCGTCAGCGAGGTGCAGGTCCAGGCCGCTTCGCAGCGCGCCCGTATACTGCTCGATCCTGGTCGCACCAGGTTGTCGGAATTGGTCGAGGCCGTGCAGAGCGTGGGCTACCGCGCCTGGCCGGACGCCGCGGCGCGTGCAGGCAACGAGCGCCTGCTGGAGCGGCGCAAGCTGCTGTGGCGGCTGTCCGTGGCGGCCTTCTGCATGATGCAGATCATGATGGTCACGACCATGCAGTATGTGGCAGGCCCCCAGACCATTCCGCGCGACCTGTGGAACCTCATGAACTGGGCTGGCTGGGTGCTGAGTCTGCCGGTGATGTTTTTCTCCTGCGGCCCGTTTTTCTCAGGGGCCTGGCGTGCGGCCAAACAAGGGCGCATCTCGATGGACACGCCTGTGGCCTTGGGTATCGCGGCGACCTTCATCACCAGCACAGGCGCATCTTTTGGCGGGCAGGCGATCTTCGGTCACGAGGTCTATTTCGACTCGCTGACCATGTTCGTGACCTTCCTGTTGGCAGGCAGGTGGCTGGAGAGCCGGGCCCGCGAGCGGGTCACACAGTCGCTCGAATCACTGTGCGTGCGCTTGCCCGAGGCTGTGGACCGGGTGATGGCTGCCGATGCCGACTTGTCAGACATCAGCGCGGCCCGCACCGAGTCGATCGCCATCTCCGCGCTGGGGCATGGTGACAAGGTCAGGGTGGCCGTCGGGCAGGTCTTTCCGGCCGACGGGCAGATCGTGGCGGGCAAGACCGATGTGGACGAGTCCATGCTCACCGGTGAGTCACGCGCCTTAGCCCGGCAGGCGGGCCAGATGGTGGTGGCCGGTAGCCTGAACCTGGGCGCGCCCGTCTGGATGACGGTGGAGCGCCTGGGGCCGGACACCCGCTACCAACAGATCGTGTCGCTGGTGCAGCAGGCCATGACCGAGAAGCCGGGCTGGATGCGCCAGGCCGACCGCATGGCCGGGCCCTTCTTGTGGGCGGTGTTGCTGCTTGCGGGAGCAGGTGCACTGGCCTGGCAGTTCATCGACCCGGCGCGCTCGGTGTGGGTGGCCGTGTCGGTGCTGGTGGTGACCTGTCCTTGTGCCTTGTCGCTGGCCGCGCCGTCCGCGCTGCTGGCGGCTGCTGGCGCCATGGCCAAGCAAGGCGTGCTGGTGCGTCGCCTGGATGCGCTGGAGGCACTGGCGCAGGTCGACCAGGTCTATTTCGACAAGACCGGCACGCTGACCGAGGGCGAGCTGCGGCTGGCAGGCGTGGTGCTGCCGGGGGCGCCTGGGCAGGTGCTGCCTGGTTTGCCGTCGGATCAGGCCGATTTGTGGCGCAAGGCAGCTGCCTTGGCGGCCTGCTCACAGCATCCCTTGTCTCGCGCGCTGGTCAAGGCGGCACAGGAGGCGTCTGGTGCGGCCCTGGCAAGGGGGCAGGCCTGGTCGGACGTGCGCGAGCATGCAGGCAAAGGCGTGGAGGCGCGAGACGCCGATGCTTGTGTCTGGCGCCTGGGCTCCAGGCATTGGGTGCTGGAGGGCTCTGAGCTGGGGGCAGATTCGCCTGGCTTGATCGACACGGATGCGCGCGTCTGGCTGGCAGCCCGCGATCTTCAAGGCCGTTTGCAGAACGACCATCAACCAGATCAGCAACTGGGCTTTGTCTTTGACGAAACCTTCCGCGCCGAGGCCAAGCCTGCGGTCGCGCGGCTGACTGAACTGGGTTGTGATGCCGCCCTGTTATCGGGCGACCAGGACAGTCGGGTAGTTGCCGCCGCACAACATCTGGGCGCAGGCAGTCCCATGTCGGTGGCCAAGGCGCATGCCACGCCAGAAGACAAGCTGCAGGTCATCGCGCTAGCGCAGCGTCAAGGTCACCATGTAGCAGTGGTTGGCGACGGCATCAACGATGCCCCTGTCCTGGCCAAGGCTGATGTCTCGATCGCGCTTGACCAGGGCGCGGCCCTGGCGCAATCTCAGGCAGATCTGATTGTTCTGGGAGGACGCTTATTGGGCGTCCCCCTGGCCGTGGAAACCGCGAGACGGGCCATGCGCATCGTCAAGCAGAACCTGGCCTGGGCCGCCATCTACAACCTCGCATGCATTCCGCTGGCGCTGATGGGGCTGCTCCCACCCTGGCTCGCCGGACTGGGCATGGCGCTCAGCTCACTGGCCGTGGTCCTCAACGCGCTGAGACTCGGCGCAGCTCGTGCTTGACGCAATGGAAATTCTCTACGTCCTGATTCCCGTATCGGTTCTGCTGGTGCTGGCCATCCTGGCGGTGCTCGGTTGGGCGGTCAACAGCGGGCAGTTCGAAGACATCGAACAGGAGGGCCTGCGCGTCCTGCAGCCGCAAGAGCAGGCTGATGGGCAGCCAGATGAGCGCAATGTTGAGCCTCATCAAGAATAGCCCTGAGGGTTATCCACACAATTCAGCCTGTAACAAAGGAGAAGAAGAGATGGCAACCACCCACTCTGCCACGTACAACGACACGGTTGTACGGCAGTTCGCCATAGCAGCGGTCGTGTGGGGCGTCGTCGGCATGGCCGTTGGCGTCCTGATCGCGTCCCAGTTGGCATGGCCTGAGCTGAATTTCGGCATCCCATGGCTGAGCTATGGCCGCCTGCGTCCACTGCATACGAATGCCGTGATCTTCGCGTTCGGCGGCTGTGCGCTGTTCGCGACGTCCTACCACGTGGTGCAGCGCACCTGCCAGACCCGCTTGTTCGCAGGCCCGCTGGCCTCGTTCACCTTCTGGGGCTGGCAACTCGTGATCGTGCTGGCCGCGATCTCGCTGCCCATGGGCTTCACCACCGGCAAGGAATACGCCGAGCTGGAGTGGCCGATCGACATCCTGATCGCCGTGGTCTGGGTGGCTTACGCCGTGGTCTTCTTCGGCACGGTGGGCACCCGCAAGATCCGGCACATCTATGTGGCCAACTGGTTCTACGGCTCCTTCATCATCGCGGTGGCCTTGCTGCACATCGTCAACAGCGCCGAGATCCCGGTGTCGCTGACCAAGTCCTACTCGGCCTACGCCGGTGTGCAGGATGCAATGGTGCAATGGTGGTACGGCCACAATGCCGTGGGCTTCTTCCTGACGGCGGGCTTCCTGGGCATGATGTACTACTACATCCCCAAGCAGGCCGGCATGCCGGTGTACTCGTATCGCCTGTCGATCGTGCACTTCTGGGCGCTGATCTTCACCTATATGTGGGCCGGCCCGCACCACCTGCACTACACCGCTTTACCCGACTGGACGCAATCGGTGGGCATGGTGTTCTCCCTGATCCTGCTGGCGCCTTCCTGGGGCGGCATGATCAACGGCATCATGACCTTGTCGGGTGCCTGGTACAAGCTGCGCGATGACGCCATCTTGAAGTTCCTGATCGTGGCCCTGTCGTTCTACGGCATGTCCACCTTCGAAGGCCCGATGATGTCCATCAAGACGGTGAACTCGCTGTCGCACTACACGGACTGGACCATCGGCCACGTGCACTCTGGCGCGCTGGGCTGGGTGGGGCTGATCTCGATGGGCTCGCTCTACTACCTGATTCCGCGCATGTTCGGCCGCACCACGATGTACAGCGTCTCGGCCATTTCGCTGCACTTCTGGACCGCGACCATTGGCATCGTGCTCTATATCGCTGCGATGTGGATCGCCGGCGTGATGCAGGGCCTGATGTGGCGTGCGGTCAATCCCGACGGTACCTTGGTCTACAGCTTCGTCGAGAGCGTGAAGGCGACCTATCCCTTCTACGTGATCCGCGTTGCAGGTGGCTTGCTCTACCTGAGCGGCATGATCTTGATGCTGTGGAACACCATCATGACCGTCATGGCCGGCAAGCCTGTGAATGCCGCCATCCCTCAGCCTGCACACGCTTGATTCCCGGAGAACAACATGGCTGACAACAAGCAAAAGCCTTCGCTCTTCTCGCACGAGCGGATCGAGACCAGCAACTTCCTGATGATCGTGCTCACGCTGATCGTCGTGGCCTTCGGTGCCCTGGTCGAGATCGTGCCGCTGTTCTTCCAGCACAGCACGACCGAGCCCGTTCCTGGCCTGAAGCCCTACACGGCGCTGCAACTGGCCGGCCGCGACATCTATCTGCGCGAGGGTTGCTACAACTGCCACTCGCAGATGATCCGCCCCTTCCGTGCCGAGACCCTGCGCTATGGCCACTACTCGATGGCCGGCGAGTTCGTGTACGACCACCCCTTCCAGTGGGGCTCCAAGCGCACCGGGCCTGACCTGCAGCGCGTGGGCGGTAAGTACTCCGATGAATGGCACAGCGCCCACCTGCACAACCCGCGTGACGTGGTGCCCGAGTCGAACATGCCCGCCTATCCCTGGCTGGAGCAGAGCACGGTTGATGCTGAAGGCATGGCGCCTCGCATGAAGGCCCTGCGCATTGTGGGTGTGCCGTATACGGATGCCGACATCGCCGGTGCGGCCGGGGAGGTCAAGGGCAAGACCGAGCAGGAAGCCCTGATCGCCTACCTGCAGGTGCTGGGCACCGCCGTCAAATAAGGAGCAGCGCACATGGACATCATCGTTGTGAGAAGCATCTTCACCGTCGCGTGTCTGTGCGTTTTCGTGGGCATTGTGGCGTGGGCATACAAGCGCAGCAACAAGGCCCAGTTCGAGGAGGCAGCGCGTCTGCCCCTCGCTGAGGATTGACTGGAGGCTCGTGTATGAGCGACTTCATTAACAGCGGATGGGCACTGTATGTGGCAGGGCTTGTCGTTTTCGGGTTGGCGTATTGCGCCTTCGTGCTGATCGGTGCGGCCCGCCACAAGGTGATCTACGATGCCCAGGGCAATGTCGACAAGACCACCGGCCACATCTGGGATGGTGACCTGCGTGAGCTGAACAACCCGCTGCCGCGCTGGTGGCTCTTCCTGTTCATCATCACCCTGGCTTTCGGTGCGGCCTACTTCACGCTGTACCCCGGCATGGGGGCGGCCAAGGGCACTTTGGGCTGGACGTCCAAGGGGCAGCTGGACAATGAAATGAAAAAGGCCAAGGTCGAGCAAGACAAGATCTTTGCCAAGTTCAAGAACGCCTCGGTTGAAGACCTGGCACGCGACCCGCAGGCCCATGCCATTGGTGAGCGCCTGTTCCTGAACAACTGCGCGGCCTGTCACGGCTCGGATGCCAAGGGCAACAAGGGCTTCCCGAACCTGACCGACAACGACTGGCTGCATGGTGGTTCTCCGGAGCAGATCACAGAGTCCATCACCCATGGACGCCGCGGCCAGATGCCGGTGATGGCGCCCGCAGTGGGCAGCCCAGAAGAAGTCCGCCAGGTGGCCAACTATGTGCTGAGCCTCTCGGGTGCAGGCCACAACTCGATCATGGCGGAGCTGGGCAAGGCCAAGTTCAAGCAGGTCTGCGCGGCCTGCCACGGCGCGGATGGCAAGGGCAACCAGGCCATCGGTGCACCGAACCTGACCGACAAGATCTGGCTGCATGGCTTTGGCGAAGAGGCCATCATGAACATGGTCAACAAGGGCAAGATCAACATCATGCCGGCGCAGGAAACACGCCTGTCGGCAGACCAGATCAAGCTCCTGGCGGCCTATGTCTGGGGCCTGTCGCACACAAACCAGACAGCACTGGCGCAATGAACGCCCGAACTTGATCTCCATCAAGACCAGGCCTACAGTGAAGCGGTGGAATGATGATCTGCCGCTTTCTCTTTGAGTGTCATGACTGACTCCAGCACCTCCCCTCCCGCAACGCCGCGCGTTGTGATCCCCATCGTGGCCGAGCAGCCTGACCCTGCCGCCAAGCAGGCCAGGCGCGAGGAGCTGGTGTCGCTCTACAAGAAGACCGAGAAGATCTACGCCCGTGAGGTGGAAGGCTGGTTCCGCAACTGGCGTCTGGTCCTGATCTGGGTGACCCAGCTGGTGTTCTATGGCACGCCCTGGCTGAGCTGGAACGAACGTCAGGCCGTGCTGTTCGATCTGGGTACGCGGCGCTTTTACATGTTCAACCTGGTCCTGTATCCGCAGGACTTCATCTACCTGACGGCCCTGCTCGTCATCTCGGCCTACGGTCTGTTCCTGTTCACGACGGTGGCAGGGCGCCTGTGGTGCGGCTATGCCTGCCCGCAGACGGTCTACACCGAGATGTTCATGTGGATCGAGAACAAGATCGAGGGCAACCGCGCCAAGCGCATCAAGATGGACAAGGCGCCGTGGACCTTCGACAAGGCCTGGCGCAAGGTGGCCAAGCATGGGGCCTGGATCTCGGTGGCTTTGTGGACGGGCTACACCTTCGTGGGCTACTTCACGCCGATCCGCACGCTGGGCGCCGAGTTCGTGTCTTTCGGCATGGGCCCGTGGGAGATTTTCTGGGTGCTGTTCTATGGCTTTGCCACCTACGGCAATGCCGGCTTCATGCGCGAGCAGGTGTGCAAGTACATGTGCCCCTATGCGCGCTTCCAGAGCGCGATGTTTGATCGCGATACGCTGATCATCAGCTACGACGCCAAGCGCGGCGAGCCGCGCGGCTCGCGTGCCCGCAAGACCGATGCGCAGGCCATGGGGCAGGGCGATTGCATCGACTGCACCTTGTGCGTGCAGGTCTGCCCAACGGGCATCGACATCCGTCAGGGCCTGCAATACGAGTGCATCGGCTGCGCGGCCTGCATCGACGTCTGCGACACCGTGATGGACAAGATGGGCACGCCAAGAGGCCTGATCCGCTATGCAACCGAGAATGCCATGGACAATGGCTGGGGCCGCAAGCAGATGTGGTCGCGTGTGGCCCGGCCTCGCGTGCTGATCTACTCGTCGATTCTGGTGATTGTCGTGGTGGCCTTTCTCGCCAGTCTCTACGCGCGTCCGCCTTTCCGCGTCGATGTGGTGCGTGACCGTGGGTCGCTGGCCCGCATCGTGGACGATGGCTTTGTCGAGAATGTCTACCGCATCCAACTGATGAACGCCAGCGAGTCGGTGCAGAAGTACCGGGTCGGAGTCGAGCAGCTGAGCCAGTCCACGACCAACGGTGGACAGGATCTGGTGCTGGGTCCGGCTGAAGCGCGTTGGGTGCCGATTGCCGTTCGTGTGCCACCGGAAGTGGCCGCGCGCATGGGCTCCGGTGTTCACCCATTCACCGTGGTGGTCGAACAATTGCGCCGTGGCGAGCAACCCCAGGTTGACGTCCGCGAAAAATCCACCTTCATGGTGCCTCGCTGAGTGCACCCAACTGATCGAGATTGAGGATGATGGCCATGTCTCAAACCAATACCCCGAGTGCATCACATGCCGAACAGGGCAAGCCGTGGTGGCGCTATCCCATCGTGTGGATGGTGGTGGGTGGGCCTGCCGCCGTGGTGGTGGCCTCTCTCTACACCGCGTCCATTGCCGTCACGCATGTGGACCCTGTGTTGGACACCTCCGGCGGGCAGACGCACTCGACCCCTCACGCCCCCGCCATGCAGGCCCGCAATCACGCGGCCGAGCAGGCCCGAGAGCCTGCCGATCGGTGAATCTCCTGATCGAATAATGATGCTCGCATAGGGGTTATTCCTCGCACCATCGTGGAGCGAGCGTAGGAATATGTGTGCTGTGTGCCAGTTCAACGAAGGAGAACCGAATGACACAGCGCGTACTCCACGCTGCACAGATCTTGTGGCCCGCCTTCCTCATCGCCGGTGTGCTCGAGATGGTGGTGTTCTCGTGGGTGGACCCGACCCAGTTGCGGATCGGCTCCTGGCAACCTGACGCCCAGACCACCTACAGCCTGGCTTTCTTCGTGTTCTGGGGGCTTGTGACGGTGTCGTCGCTCTTGAGCCACTGGATGATGAAGGCCTCGTCGCCTTCACAGATGCGCCGCGCACGGCGAGATGCCCGTCGGCAGCATGCACACGATCATGCGTGAGGCATGACCAAGAAAAAGGCCCGCATCAGCGGGCCTTGTCGCATCAGAACCGACTCAGTTCAGGCGCCGCGCTCAGCAACGCACATTGTTCACCAGTGCACGCAAGCCCGCTTCATCGGTGATGCGGATGTCGCGCTGCTTGACCTCCAGCAGGCCTTCTTCCTGGAACTTCGAGAAGGTGCGGCTCACCGTTTCGAGCTTGAGGCCCAGATAGCTGCCGATCTCTTCACGCGTCATGCGCAATACCAGCGCCGAAGCCGAAAAACCCCGGGCGTGCAGGCGCTGCGTCAGGTTCAGCAAAAACGCAGCCAGGCGCTCTTCAGCGCGCATGCTGCCCAGCAGCAGCATCACGCCGTGGTCACGCACGATCTCGCGGCTCATGATCTTGTGGAACTGATGCTGCAAATCAGAGAACTCGCGCGAGAGGTCTTCCAGCTGCGAATAAGGGATCACGCAGACCTGTGAGTCTTCCAGCGCGATGGCGTCGCAGGCATGGCGGTCGGTGCTGATGCCGTCCAGCCCCAGCAATTCGCCGGCCATCTGGAACCCGGTGACCTGGTCGCGGCCATCTTCCGACGACACTCGCGTCTTGAAGAAGCCCGTGCGCACGGCGTACACCGAGCGGAACGGGTCGCCCGTGTGGAACAAGGCATCACCACGCTTGACGGTCTTGCGCGTGGCCACGAGGGTATCGAGGTGGGAGAGTTGCGGTTGCGTCAGTCCCACGGGCAGGCAGAGCTCCCGCAGATTGCAGCTCGAACAAGCTACCTTGAAGGTGTCGTATTTCATGGAGCAGCCGGAGGAACGACTTTCGTCGCCTTGACAGGAATGGGGACGGGCTGTCTGGTTGGCAGCGTTCGCATCGGCAATCGGATAAGTAGTGTTCAGCATGAGGCACCTCAAGGATTGCCCGATTGTTGCTGCTTCTCCGTTGTCGACCTTGACCCAGATCAACCCAACTGGGCGACAGTTTGGCACAGTCCTTAGCATGAGTGAATCGGTCTTGCTAAAACACGCCGTGCCTGTCATTTCCCAGGACGTTTTGTCCCGCCTTGACGTCAACGGCCCTCGCTACACCTCCTATCCCACGGCCGACCGCTTCGTGGAGGCCTATGGCCCAGCGCAATACCTGCAGGCGCTTCAGCAGCGTGCCGAGGTGGGCGGCGCCCTAGGCGGAGCAGCCTCGCCCTTGTCGATCTATGTTCACATCCCGTTTTGCGAATCGGTCTGCTACTACTGTGCCTGCAACAAGGTCATCACCAAGCACCATGAACGCGCCATTGAATACCTCGAAGCGCTGCGCAAGGAAATCGGACTTGTCATCGGGCAATTGGGGCGCGGTCAGGCTGTTTCTCAGCTGCATTTCGGTGGCGGTAGCCCGACCTTTCTGAACGATGACGAGCTGGAGGGCCTGCTGACAACATTGCAGTCCGCCTTCCGTTTTGTGCGTGGCGGGGAGTACGCCATCGAGGTGGACCCGCGTACCGTCGATGTCGGCAGGCTCAAGCGGCTGGCTGCCATGGGTTTTAACCGCCTGAGCTTTGGCGTGCAGGACTTCGACCCCGCCGTTCAGCATGCGGTCCACCGCGTCCAGCCCTATGAGCAGGTGGCTGGCCTGATGCAGGCAGCCCGGGCGGAAGGGTTCGAGTCCATCAACATGGATCTGATCTATGGCCTGCCCAAGCAGTCGGTGCCCGGCTTTCAGCAGACGCTGGAGCAGGTCACTGTCCTCATGCCCGACCGCGTGGCTTTGTACGCCTACGCCCATCTGCCCCAGCGCTTCAAGCCACAGCGTCGCATCGATGCCTCAGCCCTGCCCAAGGCGGACGACAAGATCGCCATGCTGTCCAAGGCCATCGCGCATTTTGGCTCTGCCGGGTTCGACTACATCGGCATGGACCACTTCGCCCAGCACAAGGACAGCCTGGCCGTGGCCAAACGGCAAGGGCGCCTGCACCGCAACTTCCAGGGCTACAGCACGCATCCTGACAGCGACATCATCGGCCTTGGCGTCTCGGCGATCGGGCGGGTCGGGGCGCACTACTGCCAGAACGCCAAGACCCTGGACGACTACTACGACGCGCTCAACAGCGGCGAATTCCCCATCGTGCGGGGCCTCATGCTGTCGCGCGACGATCTGGTCCGTCGTGCGGTGATCATGGCCATCATGTGCCAGGGCAGGGTGGACATCGAGTCCATCGAGCTCGCCTACCTGATCGATTTCAGGCAATACTTCGCTGCGGAACTGCGCCAGCTGGAGCCGCTCGTGGAGTCGGGGCTGGTGCAACTGGAGTCAGACGGTGTGCGGGTTACGGCATCCGGTTGGTATGTGGTGCGGGCCATTGCCATGGTGTTCGACAGGCACCTGCAGGCCGACAAGGTTGCCGAGCGCTTCTCGCGCATCATCTGACCGTGCCATGAAAGGACGCTGGGCATGCTGTCCAGCCTGATCCTCACGGCCTTTCTGATGGGTCTGGGCGGCGCGCCTCACTGTGCCGCGATGTGCGGTGCCGCGTGTGCGACCTTGCTGCCGAGAGGCGTGTCCTGGCTTAGTCTGTTGGGGCGCTGCGTCGGCTATGCCGTGCTCGGTGCCGTGGCGGCGGCCAGTTTCGGTACGGTGGCTCAGTGGGGGCGCCAGGTGGCTTTTCTGCAGCCCCTGTGGACCCTCGCCTTGGCCCTGGCCGTGTTGCTGGGCCTGTGGCTGTTGTGGACCGGCGTGATGCCGCGTCAATTGGACACCGTGGGTCAAGACCTTTATCGTGGGCTGAGGGCCCGGCTCAGCCACACGTCTGTCTTTGGCGAGCAGGGCGCGCTGAAGTCTGCTTGGCCGTTCGTGGCCGGCATGGCCTGGGCTCTGTTGCCCTGCGGTCTGCTGTACGCGGCCTTGATTGTGGCGGCGCTGGCGCCTCATACAGCAGGTGGCGCCCTGGTGATGGTGGCCTTTGCCTTGCCCAGCTCCCTGGGGGTCTGGGGTGCGCCCTTCGTTCTGAAAGGCCTGTTCCGTTTTGGCGCCGGCAAGCGTGCACGATCTGGCGAGCCAGCCATTCAGGCCGCGCCTCTGAACGGTGCAGATGTCGCCATCGTGCCCGTCTTGTGGTTGAAAACGGCGCAGCCGTCAAAGCGGGATCTGGCCCTTTCTAGCATACCGCTCAACGATGGTGCGCAGACCACCTCGGCCGCCCGGCTGTTGGACCCGCGGTGGGCTGTGCGCCTGTCTGGCCTGATGCTTGCGGGTATGTCGGCGTGGGCCATGTCCCACCAGATCATGGATCAATGGCGAGCCTGGTGTTCGTGAGCGGCGATGGCTGGGCGCGACGAAATGGCCACCTATGCCGCGAATACCCAGGTCTTATTGCGTGTTGCATGAATGCGCTCGCTTAGAATGGGTTCACGCTGCCGACATCCATGGCAACGGTTTTTACGGAAACGCCAAACGCGGAGACCACAACATGTATCAGCACATCAAAGTGCCCGAGGGCGGGCAGAAGATCACGGTGAACCCGGATTTCTCGCTCAATGTGCCCAACAACCCCATTGTTCCCTACATCGAAGGCGATGGCACCGGCTTTGACATCACGCCCGTGATGATCAAGGTGGTCGATGCCGCCGTCGAGAAGTCCTATGGCGGCCAGCGCAAGATCCATTGGATGGAGATCTATGCCGGCGAAAAGTCCACCCGTGTGTACGGCCCGGACGTGTGGCTGCCTGAGGAGTCGCTGCAAGTCCTGAAGGACTACGTCGTGTCGATCAAGGGCCCGTTGACCACGCCCGTTGGCGGTGGCATCCGCTCCCTGAACGTGGCCCTGCGCCAAGAACTCGATCTGTACGTCTGTCTGCGCCCGGTCGTGTACTTCAAGGGCGTGCCTTCGCCCGTGAAAGAGCCCGAGAAGATCGACATGGTGATCTTCCGCGAGAACTCGGAAGACATCTACGCCGGCATCGAATTCGAAGCCCAGAGCGACAAGGCCAAGAAGCTCATCAACTTCCTGCAGACCGAGTTCAGTGTCAAGAAGATCCGCTTCCCCGAGACCTCCGGTATCGGTATCAAGCCCGTGTCCCAGGAAGGCACCGAGCGCCTGGTGCGCAAGGCCTTGCAATATGCCATCGACAACGACAAGCCCAGCGTGACCCTGGTCCACAAGGGCAACATCATGAAGTACACCGAAGGTGGTTTCCGTGACTGGGGCTATGCCCTGGCCCAGAAGGAATTCGGCGCCGAGTTGATGGACGGCGGCCCCTGGTGCAAGTTCAAGAATCCGAAGACGGGCAAGGACATCGTCGTCAAGGACGCCATCGCCGACGCCTTCTTGCAGCAGATCCTGCTGCGTCCCGCCGAGTACAGCGTGATCGCCACGCTGAACCTCAATGGTGATTACATCTCTGACGCACTGGCCGCCCAGGTCGGTGGCATCGGTATTGCACCGGGCGCCAACCTGTCCGACTCGGTGGCCATGTTCGAAGCCACCCACGGCACGGCACCCAAGTACGCGGGCAAGGACTATGTGAACCCGGGTTCCGAGATCCTGTCGGCCGAGATGATGCTGCGCCACATGGGCTGGTTCGAAGCCGCCGACATGATCATCAGCGCGATGAACAAGGCCATTCAGAGCAAGAAGGTGACCTATGACTTCGCCCGCCTGATGGATGGCGCTACCCAGGTGTCCTGCTCAGGTTTCGGGCAGGTTCTGATCGACAACATGTAAGGGGCCGCCGCTGAGCTGAGCCCTCGACAAAAAGCCCGCTCTGTGAGCGGGCTTTTTGTTTGGCTTGCGCGATTGACGCCAGTTCAGTGTGGGAGGCTGCGTCCCCCGGCACTGCCATGATCGCGAAAATGCATGTCGGTCAATGCATCCGGCTGCGTGTCTCCCTCCGAAGCGCCATCGACCTGCTGGATGTTTTGCGCGAGCATGCCTTTCGGCCCGGCAACCAAGTCGTACCTGACCTTGGAGCCTTGCTTGAGCGTCCGGAAACCATCCATCTGGATGGCAGAAAAGTGCGCGAAGACATCGCCTCCGCCTTGATCAGGTTCGATGAAGCCAAACCCCTTGGCATCGTTGAACCACTTGACAGTGCCTGTGGCCATACTGCCTCTCCTACGTTAGTTTGCTGTCATTTTCCGAGTGCTGGAAGAACCTGTCAAGTGCTGCAGTGCACCAAAAAGATTGCAGGATGTTGGCGTGATCTTAGTTTATTTTGCGCATCATGAAAATAAAGCAGCCTGTCCTCGCCGAAGTTCTGGTGAGGATCAATTCGGTGCATGAAGCTTGCTTACCCCGAATCCGGTCCTGAAAAAAGTCTTGTGTCTGCCGTGAATTTCCTACCCTTGAACCGGTGTCGGACACCCCAACATCACATGACATGATCGCGGGCCGTCTCTTAGAATCTTTTTCATGACAAATCCATTTCCTCGTCAGTCGTCCGCGACGCCGCCCGGCCCTGCCGAGGAGGGTGAGGGTTCAGCTGTCGCAGAAAAGGAAAAACTGGCGCTGGAGCCTCCGCAGCTCTATCAAGTCGTCATGTTGAATGACGATTTCACTCCCATGGAGTTCGTTGTCCTAGTATTGCAGGAGCATTTCCGGCACGACATCGAAACGGCGACGCAGATCATGCTAAAAATCCACCACGAAGGTCGTGGTGTGTGCGGTGTCTACACAAAAGATGTCGCGGCCACCAAGGTCGAACTCGTTCTTGCCGCCGCCCGACAAGCCGGGCACCCCCTGCAGTGCATTCTGGAGACCGCATGATTGCGCAAGAGTTGGAAGTGAGTCTGCATATGGCCTTCGTCGAGGCCAGACAGCAACGCCATGAGTTCATCACCGTGGAGCATTTGCTGCTGGCTTTGACCGACAACCCCTCTGCTTCCGAGGTGTTGAAGGCCTGCGCCGCGAATCTGGATGAGCTGCGCAAGAACCTGGACCAGTTTGTCCGGGACAACACGCCGACCGTGGGCGGGACCGACGAAGTCGACACCCAACCCACGCTGGGCTTCCAGCGCGTGATCCAGCGCGCGATCATGCACGTGCAGTCTTCCGGCAGCGGCAAGAAGGAAGTCACCGGTGCCAATGTGCTGGTGGCGATCTTCGGCGAGAAGGATTCGCATGCGGTTTACTACCTGCACCAGCAGGGCGTGACACGCCTGGACGTGGTCAACTTCATTGCTCACGGCATTCGCAAGGCGGATCCGCCCGAGGCTGCCAAATCGTCTTCGGAGCCCGGTCAGCCCGAAGCCGAGAAGGAAGAAGCCGAAGGCAAGGCCTCGCCGCTGGAGCAATACACCCAGAACCTCAATCAGCTGGCCCGAGACGGCAAGATCGATCCGCTGATTGGCCGCGAGTCCGAGGTCGAGCGCGTGATTCAAGTGCTGTGCCGCCGCCGCAAGAACAACCCGCTGCTGGTGGGTGAGGCCGGCGTGGGCAAGACGGCCATCGCCGAGGGCCTGGCCTGGCGCATCACGCAGAACGACGTGCCCGAAGTGCTGGCCGACGCCGAGGTCTTTGCGCTCGACATGGGGGCCTTGCTGGCGGGCACCAAGTACCGCGGCGACTTCGAGCAGCGTCTGAAGGCCGTCATCAAGCAGCTGAAGGACCAGCCTGGCTCCATCCTGTTCATCGACGAGATCCACACGCTGATCGGCGCGGGTGCGGCTTCGGGCGGCACGCTCGATGCGTCCAACCTGCTCAAGCCGGCGCTCAGTTCGGGTCAGCTCAAGTGCATTGGTGCGACCACCTTCACCGAATTCCGCGGCATCTTCGAGAAGGATGCGGCCTTGTCTCGCCGGTTCCAGAAGGTCGAAGTGGCCGAGCCCACCGTCGAGCAGACCATCGAGATCCTCAAGGGCCTCAAATCGCGCTTCGAGGAGCACCACAGCGTCAAGTACGCCGTTGGCGCGCTGCAAGCTGCTGCCGAGCTGTCGGCCAAGTTCATCAATGACCGCCATTTGCCTGACAAGGCCATTGATGTGATCGATGAGGCTGGTGCGGCGCAACGCATCCTGCCCAAGAGCAAGCAGAAGAAGACCATCACGCGCGCCGAGGTCGAAGAGATCGTGGCCAAGATCGCGCGCGTGCCGTCGACCAGCGTGTCCAGCGACGACCGCTCCAAGCTCAAGAACCTGGACCGCGATCTCAAGAGCGTGGTCTTTGGTCAGGATGCAGCCATCGATGCCCTGGCTGCCGCCATCAAGATGGCGCGTTCGGGGCTGGGCAAGCCCGACAAGCCCATCGGCTCTTTCCTGTTCAGTGGCCCCACTGGCGTCGGCAAGACCGAGGTGGCCAAGCAATTGGCTTTCATCCTGGGTATTGAGCTGATCCGCTTCGACATGTCGGAGTACATGGAGCGCCATGCCGTGAGCCGCCTCATTGGCGCGCCTCCGGGCTATGTGGGCTTTGATCAAGGCGGTCTGCTGACTGAGGCGATCAGCAAGAAGCCGCATGCTGTGTTGCTGCTCGATGAAATCGAGAAGGCTCACCCCGATGTGTTCAACATCCTGCTGCAGGTGATGGACCACGGCACGCTGACGGACAACAACGGGCGCAAGGCCGACTTCCGCAATGTGTTGATCATCATGACCACCAACGCGGGTGCAGAGACCTTGCAGAAGGCCTCGATCGGCTTCACGAACCCGCGCGAGCTGGGTGACGAAATGGCCGATATCAAGCGTCAGTTCACGCCTGAGTTCCGCAACCGCCTGGATGCGATCGTGGGCTTCAAGGCCCTGGACGAAGAGGTCATTCTGCGGGTGGTCGACAAGTTCCTGCTGCAACTGGAAGGCCAGCTCGCCGAGAAGAAGGTCGAGGTCGCTTTCACCGATGCGCTGCGTCGCTATCTGGCCAAGCGGGGCTTCGATCCGCTCATGGGCGCACGCCCCATGCAGCGCTTGATCCAGGACACGATCCGTCGTGCGCTGGCTGACGAGCTGCTGTTCGGCAGCCTGGTGGATGGTGGTCGCTTGAGCGTGGACGTGGTCGACAACGACAAGGGCGAGCCCGAAGTCAAGCTCGATATCCAGCCCAACAAGAAGAGCGACAAGACCAAGCCTGAGGCGGCGACGGCCGAGTGAGGTTTCGGTATCCTCAAGCGCAAGGACCGGCCATCGAGCCGGTCTTTTTCATGGCGTCAGCTTGATGCGCTCAAAGCCCTGGTCGCTCAGGCGCAACACCTCGGCCCGTGGGCTGCCGTGGTCCAGATCCCAGTCGCTCAAGACATGGCGCATGGCACCGCTTGGCCCGAAAGCCTGATCGCCCGGGCGATGGGTGTGACCATGCACCAAGGCCCGCACACCGGCTTGCTGCATCCAGGCGCTGGCGGCGGCTTCATCGACGTCGGCCCAGGTGTCGAGCGTCTGGCTGTGCTGGCGCATCTGGCTGGCGTCGCGCATCTGCCTGGCTTGATCAAGGCGGGCTGGCAGCGGGTTCGCGAGGAATGCGCCTTGCCACTTTGGGCTGCGCACTTGCGCTCGGAACTTCAGATAGGCCGTGTCGGCCAGGCAGAGTTCATCGCCATGGATGAGAAGGACGTTGAGCCTAAAGGCGTGCAGCACGGTGGGGTCGGCGAGCTTGCGCGCATGGCAGGCTGCAAGCATGTCGGGGCCGAGCAGGAAGTCGCGGTTGCCCACCATGATGCGCAGATCCAGGCGTCGGCCCGCGTCAGCCAGGAAGCGCACGCAGTCGGCTTCGTAAGGCTGGCCGCGCATGTCATCCCCCACCCAGGCCTCGAAGATGTCGCCCAGCATCAGCACCGCATCGGCTGGCGTGCTGGCCAGGTAGTTGGCCAGTGCCCGCGTGGTGCGAGGCAAGCCTTCGTGCAGGTGAAGGTCCGAGATGAAATCAATACACCGCCACGAGGGCGGTGCATCAAGGGTGTCAGCGGCAGGAAAAGGAGGGAGCATCGTCCCCCTTGCATCTGACATTGAAGGTTTCAGACCACGACGGCTTTCGTGATCACGATGTCTTCGAGGGGCACGTCGTCATGGAAGCCCTTGCGACCGGTCTTGACCTTCTCGATCTGATCGACCACCTCGGTGCCGGCCACCACCTTGCCGAACACGGCGTAGCCCCAGCCTTGGGCCGATTCCGACTTGAAATTCAGGAAGTCGTTGTTGGTGCCGTTGATGAAGAACTGGGCGCTGGCCGAGTGCGGTGCGCTGGTACGGGCCATGGCGACCGTGTACTTGTCGTTCTTCAGGCCGTTGTTGGCCTCGTTCTGGATGGGCTCTTTGGTGGGCTTTTGCTTTAGGCCTGCCTCGAAGCCGCCGCCCTGGATCATGAAGCCCTTGATGACGCGGTGGAAAACCGTGCCGTCGTAGTGGCCGGCGTTCACGTAGTCCACGAAGTTGGCCACGGTGACCGGCGCCTTTTCCTCGTCGAGTTCGAGTCGGATCAGGCCAGCGGTGGTGTGCAGTTCAACGGTCTTGCTCATGGCTTATTTTTCAATGGTGACGGTTTTGATGATCACGGGCTGGACGGGGACATCGCCATACGGGCCTTTTTGTCCGGTCTCCACCTTGCGGATTTTGTCGACGACGTCCAGGCCCTGGACGACCTTGCCGAAGACGGCGTAACCGTTGCCATCGGGCGAGCGGGCTGCGTCGAGGAAGTTATTGTCCTTCACATTGATGAAGAACTGGGAAGTAGCCGAGTCGGGAATGTTGGTGCGGGCCATGGCAATGGTGCCGCGCAGGTTGCTCAGGCCATTGTGGCTCTCAAGGGGAATGGGTGCGCGCGTGGGCTTTTCTTTCAGGTCGGGGGTCATGCCGCCGCCCTGGATCATGAAGCCGTCGATCACGCGGTGAAAGACGGTGCCGTTGTAGTGGCCGGCCTTGACGTACTGCACGAAGTTGTCAACGGTCTTGGGGGCCTTGGCGGCGTCCAGTTGCACGGTGATGTCGCCCAGGCTGGTGGCGATCTTGACGTTTTGAGCCACAGCCAATTGCGCTCCGGCCAGCGCCAGGCCCGCGATCAGCCACTTGATGCCAGATTCCGTGCCAGATTTGATGCTCAGCATTGCGTTGGATTTCATCATCCAATCACTCCTTCGTAGAAGATTTTCCAGAGGCCGCCTTCCTTGCCCCAGTATTGACGCTTGACGGCCCCTGTGCGTTGACCGTCGGAGACTTCACCGAAGGTCACGACGAGGATATCGCTTTTGTCTTTCCAGCCGAGGATGGCGACGTCTTTCAGTTGCAAGGCTCGGCCGCGTTGTTGGGAGACTTCCTTTTCAAGCGTCTGGCGCCATTGGTTGAGGTCGCGCGTGCCGTTGGCGAACTGTGGCGAGTAGAAGGACAGCAGGCGGTTGAGGTCGCCGCTGGCGCGGGCGACACGCCAACCCTCGATGAGGTTGTGCAGGCTGCGGCGCTGGGACTCGGTTTTGACCGGCGTGACCCATTGCAGCGAGCGGGCGATGACCACGGGTGTCGAGCGGGGCTGCACGCGGTCCAGGATGGTCTGCAGCTCGGGGTTGGCCAGCACGACGCAGCCATCGGTGCTGTTGGGGCTGCGCGCATAGCTGTCGCTGGGCACGCCATGCAGCCAGATGCCGCCACCGGTCTTGCCCAGGCGGCGGTCGTACTCGTTGGGGTAGTTCAGGGGCAGGGCGCCGATGCCGTAGAAGTCGGTGAGCTTTTTGGCGTCCAGGCGGCTGGTGATGTAGTAGACGCCCAGCGGCGTGCGTTGATCGCCCTCGGTGTTCTTGTCTGCTCCCAGGCGGCCGATGGACGCATAGTGATCAGCTACCAGTTGCAGGCCATTGGGGCCGTTTTCAAAGAGATACAGCCTCGACTTGCTGGCATCGACCGCGATGGCGTGCTTTGTCGTGGGGGGGACTTCAATGAATTGCGTGGGCAGTGCGCCAGGCGGCGGTCGGTCACGCAGGGCTTGAAGGCGGCGATCAGCCTCCGTGCGCAATTGGTCGAGACGCTGGGGGGCCTTGGCGGCCAGATCATCGGGCGCGTGGCCCATCGCGGGCAGAGGCCTGGTCTGGGCAAGCAGCAGGTCGGCGTAGACAAGTTGGGCCAGTTGGAAGTTCGGCACGTCGTGCACCAGCGACTCTGCCTTGTGCAGGGCTTCGCGGCTATGGCCGGTGCCGATGAGCTTGTAGACCTCCAGCAGGCGGGCTTCGGCCGGCGCGGACTGGGCCTGAAGCGCCGGCAGGGAGGCCGGCACGATGTGGCCGGCCTGGTTGGCTGCGGCAGAGGTCAACGGTGCCTTCACCCGAAGGAGACGGCCCTGCCCCGCACTGCCAGTCAGGCAGGCGGTGGACAACAGCAGTGCCGTCAGCACGAGGCGCAACTTGGGCGCCTGGGGCCGCATGCCCGCATCGTCAGGCAAGCGGCGAAACTCACAACCCATCACGAACCAGCGCTTTCCTTCACGATCAGCCAGTTGTTGCCGGAGCGAACGAGATCCACGCGCTTGCCACTGCTGACGCTCAGGCTGTCTGCCTTGTAGTCCTGGTGGAAGCGGGCCGTGGCCTTGTTGCCGTTGACATCAATCTTGATGTTCGAGATTTTCACAGAAATGTTGCGCTTGCCGGTGATGCGGTCGCGACGTTCCTGTTCCCAAACCTTGCGTGTCTTGCCGCCATTGAAATCGCGGGCGTAGGCGGCGAAGTAGCCATCCATGTCCTGCTTGCTCCATGCCGAAGCCCAGGCCTTGAGGGCGGATTCCACCTCGTGCTCCTGCGCGGCGTTGTCGTTCTTGATTTCGCTAGCGGGTGCCGGGGCGGGCGCCGTCGGCTTCACGACAGGCGCAGGCGCGGCAGCCACCGGTGCGGGGGCAGGGGCTGGCGCAGGCTTGGGTGCAGCAACTGGTGCTGGAGGTGGTGCAGCCGGTGCAGGCGTAGGGGCCGGCGTTGGCGCGGCTGCCACCGTCGCGATCGAATTGCGGTCCTTGGGGAAGAGGTCGCGGATCATGGCCAGCTTGGGGGCCACTTGCGAGCGGGTGTCGATCTGCAGGGCCTTGGAGTAGGCCTGGCTGGCGAGCTTGGCGTAGACATCGCCCAGGTTCTCGTAGGCGGTGGCGTAGCTGGGGTTGGTGCGAATGGCCATCTCCAGGGCCGTGCGGGCCTTGTCGTACTGGCCTTGCTGGGCGTAGAGCACGGCCAGGTTGTTGAAGGGCTCGGGCAGTTCGGGGAAGTCTTCCGTGAGCTTGGTGAAGGTGGTGATGGCCTCGGCGGTGCGGCCAGCCTGTGACAGGCTGATACCGCGCAAGAAGCGCATCATCGGGTCACGCGGTTTGCTGGAGAGGAATTGGTCGGCCTTTTGCAGGGCTTCTGCGTTCTTGCCGGCGGCCAGCATTTTTTGAACATCAGCGATGTCGTCGGCGCGGACGCTCAGAGCCGTGACAGACAGGGCGGCGATGGCCAGGCATTTGGCGGCCAGGGCCGTGATACGAAGTCCAACTTGAGGCGCAACAACTTGCATGGATGGGTGTACCGGTTTGTTTGTGATGAACGCAAAAGTGCACTGGGTGCCATGAAACCACGGCGCATTCAAAAGGATGCGCATCGGCCTGGCGCAAACCTCCGAAGAATAGCAGTCCGCCACGCATAGGTGACCTATCAGTCACCCTCATGGCCGGTCGGGCCGCTATACTCGATGAATTGTATCTGAGCGGCGTGGTCGCTTAACGTCTTGTATCAGGTGTTGGCGCCAGCCAACCAAAGTCGAATACATTCGCCGCGGATCCCGATTTTTCTCCCATGAGTTTGCGCCTTTTCAACAGCCTGTCGCGTCAGGTCGAGCCTTTTGTTCCCATGACGCCCGGCCAGGTCCGCATGTATGTGTGCGGCATGACCATCTACGACTACTGCCATGTAGGGCACGCCCGCATGATGATGTCGTTCGACGTGGTGCAGCGCTGGCTCAAGGCATCTGGCTACCAGGTGACCTATGTGCGCAACATCACGGACATCGATGACAAGATCATCCGCCGCTCGGTGGAGCGCGGCATCACCATCCGCCAGTTGACGGACGAGATGGCGCGCGCCATGCATGAGGACATCGGTGCCTTGGGCATCGAGCCGCCCACGCACGAGCCGCGTGCGACCGAGTACGTGCCGCAGATGCTCGATCTGATCGGCAAGCTTGAGAACAAGGGCCTGGCTTACCGCGCTTCCAATGGCGACGTGAACTATGCGGTGCGCAAGTTCGAGGGCTACGGCAAGTTGTCGGGCAAGTCGCTGGACCAGTTGCGTGCTGGCGAGCGCGTGGCCGTGGACGATGGCAAGCAGGATCCGCTGGACTTCGTGCTGTGGAAGTCGGCCAAGGCGGAAGAGCCGGCTGACGCCAAGTACGACTCGCCCTACGGCGTGGGGCGCCCGGGTTGGCACATCGAGTGCTCGGCCATGGCTTGCACACTGCTGGGCGAGCATTTCGACATCCATGGCGGCGGGCTGGATTTGCAGTTTCCCCACCATGAGAACGAGATCGCGCAAAGCGAGGGCGCGTCGGGCAAGCCACTGGCCAGCTACTGGCTGCACAACGGCTTCCTGAACGTGGACAACGAGAAGATGTCCAAGTCGCTGGGCAACTTCTTCACGATCCGCGATGTGCTCAAGAGCTATGACGGTGAAACGATACGCTTCTTCGTGCTGCGGACGCACTATCGCAGCCCTTTCAATTACAGCGACGCCGGTCTGGACGATGCACGCAATGGCTTGCGCCGCTTGTATACGGCCTTGGATGGCGTGTCGCTTGATGGCTTGGACACGACCTCGATTGACTGGGCCGATCCATATGCGGCTCGTGTCAAGGCGGCGATGGACGAGGACTTCAACACCCCCATCGCTGTGGCCGTGCTGTTCGAGCTGGCGGCCGAACTCAATCGCACGCGCTCGGTTGAGACCGCGCGTCTGTTGAAGGCCTTGGCCGGTGTGCTGGGCCTCTTGCAGCAGTCGCCCAAGGCTTATCTGCAAGGTGATGCGGCCGCGGCTGGTGGCCTGAACGCACAAGCCATCGAAGCGCTGATCACCGCGCGTGCCGAGGCCAAGAAGGCGCGCAACTTCGCCGAGGCCGACCGCATCCGCGATGAGCTGATCGCACAGGGCATCGTGCTGAAGGACAGCGCGCAAGGCACGACCTGGGTGAAGGCGTAATGGGCACGTCGTCTTCCAAGCCGCCGGTCGACGGCGATGCCGCCAACGTCCTGGTCACGCCACCGTATTGGGACGACGCATGCAAGCATCTGGCCAAGCGTGACCGCGTGATGCGCAAGCTGATTTCGGACCACGGCTCGGCGCGTTTGTACAGCCGTGGTGATGCCTTCACCACGCTGGCGCGTTCCATCGTGGGCCAGCAGATTTCAGTGAAGGCCGCGCAGTCCGTGTGGGAGCGCCTGCTCACGCTGTTTGGCCAGCAGCCACCCGAGCAACGTGCGCCCTTGTCGGTGCAGGGCGTGCTGGCTCAGTCGCCCGATAGCCTGCGCCAAGTGGGCCTGTCTGCACGCAAGGTCGAGTACCTGCGCGATCTGGCCAAGCACTTCGACGAGGAGCAGGTGCACGTGGCGCAGTGGAGGCAGATGGACGACGAAGCCATCATCGAGGAACTGGTCGACATCCGCGGCATCGGTCGCTGGACGGCCGAGATGTTCCTGATTTTTCATTTGATGCGGCCCAATGTGTTGCCGCTGGATGACCTGGGTCTCATCAAAGGCATCAGCATCAGCTACTTCAGCGGGGAGCCTGTCTCGCGCGCCGAAGCCCGCGATATTGCTGAAGCCTGGGCGCCGTACCGCACGGTCGGCACCTGGTATCTGTGGCGCAGCCTCGATCCGCTGCCCGTGGAATACTGACAAGGCCTGGAGTCTGGGAAAGGACGATCGCCATGAGCAAAAGACACTTTCTGGAGTTCGAGCAACCCATCGCCGAACTGGAATCCAAGATCGAAGAGCTGCGTTATGTGCAAAGCGAATCGGCCGTCGATATCTCTGAAGAAATCGACCGCCTGAGCAAGAAGAGCCTGCAGCTCACCAAGGACATCTACTCGACGCTGAGCCCCTGGCAGGTCACGCAGATCGCGCGTCACCCGCAGCGCCCCTACACGCTGGACTATGTGAACGAGCTGTTCACGGACTTCCAGGAAATGCACGGTGACCGTCATTTTGCTGACGACCTCTCCATCGTAGGTGGGCTGGCCCGCTTCAATGGGCAGCCCTGCATGGTGCTGGGGCATCAGAAGGGCCGCGACACCAAGGAACGCGCCGCACGCAATTTCGGCATGTCGCGCCCCGAGGGCTATCGCAAGGCACTGCGTCTGATGCAGTCGGCCGAGAAGTTCGGCCTGCCCGTGTTCACCTTTGTGGACACACCGGGCGCCTATCCCGGTATTGGCGCGGAGGAGCGCAACCAGTCCGAGGCCATCGGCCGCAACATCTTCGAGATGGCGAAGCTGGAGGTGCCCATCATCACGACCATCATCGGTGAAGGCGGCTCGGGCGGGGCGCTGGCCATCAGCGTGGCCGATCAGGTGCTGATGATGCAGTACTCGGTGTACTCGGTGATCTCGCCCGAAGGCTGTGCCTCCATCCTGTGGAAGACGGCTGACAAGGCCTCCGATGCGGCCGAGGCCCTGGGCATCACCGCGCACCGCCTGAAGGCCTTGGGCCTGATCGACAAGATCGTGAGCGAGCCGGTGGGCGGTGCCCATCGCGATCACAAGCAGGCTTGCGCCAACCTGAAGCGTGCGCTCAACGATGCCTTGCGCCAGATGGGGGACATGAAGGTCAAGGACCTGCTGCAGACGCGTTACGAGCGGCTGCAAAGCTACGGTCGTTTCAACGACACCAAAGAGCACTGAGCGCCTGCTCAGGAGGCATGGTGATGAGCCAGATCGTTTCATCGCCATCGTCAACAGCTGGCCGGGTGGCCGTGGCCTACAGCGCCGGACGCGACTCCACGGCCTTGCTGCATGCCACAGCCTGTGCCGCGCGTGCGCACCCAGCCACGACCGTGTGGGCCTTGCATGTCCATCACGGCTTGAGCGCTCATGCCGATGCATGGTTGGCCCATGCGGAGCACACCTGTGCGCAATGGGCTGAGCAAGGCCTGCCGGTTCGCCTGCTCAGCAGGCGCGTGCAGGTGCCGCTTGATGCGGGTGACAGCGTGGAGGCGCAGGCGCGTCGAGTGCGCTACGAGGTGCTGGCCGACATGGCCAGGGAGCTGGACATCGAGATGATCCTGCTGGCTCACCACCGACGGGATCAGGCCGAGACGTTCTTGTTGCAGGCCTTGCGTGGTGCCGGGGTCAACGGGCTGGCGGCCATGCCGCACGATGTTGTCCGCGATGGCGTGAGATGGGTGCGCCCGTGGTTGAGCCATGGCCGGGAGGCGATCGAGGCTTATGTGGCACGGCATGGCCTGCACCATGTGGACGATGACAGCAATGCGCACGATCGCTTTGCGCGCAACCGCCTGCGTTTGAGCGTTTGGCCGTCGCTGGAGGCGGCCTTTCCCCAGGCGGAGCAGAGTCTGGCCACAGCAGCGCGTCGTGTGCAGGACGTGCTGCCCGGTGTGGCGTCGTGGCGAGAAGGCTTGGTTCAGGCTTTGACCTTGCTTGATGGCGGGCTGGATGCGGCTTCTTGGTCGGAGCTGTCCGGCGCGCAGCGGCGTGAGTCGCTGATGCACTGGTATCGGCAGACGTGCGGCGCTGCCCTGCCTGCCACCTGGGTGGAGAGGCTGGCGCACGAGGTGCCGGGGTTGGTCTACCAGGGAAAGGCTGCCCATTGGCCCGAGATTGGCCTGGGGCTCTATCGAGGGGCGTTGCACCTTTTGCCCGCTCCGCTGCCTGAGACGATGAATGAGCAGGGGGCTGTTCAGATCTGCCCTCTGGCCATTGATGCGCCGGGTGAACACGAACTGGCGGCTTGGTCGACTGGGCGACTGCGGGTGCTGAGCGTGTCCAGCGGGGGGATTTCTCCCGCCTTGCTTGCCGGGGCCGAGGCGCGGAGCAGGCACGGGGGGGAGCGCTTTCAGCTCGGCCCATCCAGGCCGCCGCGTTCCCTGAAGAAGCAGTTCCAGGCCCTGGGTGTGCCGCAGTGGCAGCGCCAGGGGCCGCTGATCTGGTCGGGCGATCAGCTGGTTTTCGTGCCGGGCCTGGGCATCGACGCGCGCTGCGTGGCGCCTGCCGGCGCACCCCAGTGGGGGCTGGAATGGGTGCCCGTCGGGCATTGAACGTGGTCTCTTGCCCAGGGCGGAGTCGCTCAGGCTAAAATAGAGAGTTTGATCGCGCACGCTGAGCAGAAATTTCGTGTAACTGGCGCGGTCTTTTCCAACAACATCTGACATGGCACTGATCGTTCACAAATACGGCGGCACGTCGATGGGCTCCACCGAGCGCATCCGCAACGTGGCCAAGCGCGTGGCCAAGTGGGTGCGGGCAGGTCATCAACTCGTGGTCGTTCCTTCGGCCATGAGCGGTGAGACCAACCGCCTGCTGGGCCTGGCCAAAGAAATCTCCGACCGCGCCAGCCCGCGCGAGCTCGACATGATCGCCTCGACTGGCGAGCAGGTGTCCGTGGGTCTGCTGGCGATTGCGCTGCAAGCCGAGGGCGTGGAGTCCGTGAGCTACGCTGGCTGGCAGGTGCCCGTCAAAACCAACTCGGCCTTCTCCAAAGCCCGCATCGAGAGCATCGACGACCAACGTGTGCGCGCCGATCTGGCCGCCGGCAAGGTCGTGGTGATCACGGGCTTCCAGGGCGTGGACCCGCAAGGTCACATCACCACGCTGGGCCGCGGCGGCTCCGACACCTCGGCCGTGGCCGTGGCGGCTGCCCTGAAGGCCGATGAATGCCTGATCTACACGGACGTGGACGGCATCTACACGACCGACCCGCGCGTGGTGCCCGAAGCCCGCCGAATGAAGTCCATCAGCTTCGAAGAGATGCTTGAGATGGCTTCGCTGGGCTCCAAGGTGCTGCAGATCCGCTCGGTGGAATTCGCCGGCAAATACCGCGTGCCCACGCGTGTGCTGTCCAGCTTCACGCCCTGGGACATCGACCTGGAAGAAGAAGCCAAGTCGGGCACGCTCATCAGTTTTGAGGAAGACGAGAACATGGAACAAGCCGTTGTTTCCGGCATCGCGTTCAATCGCGACGAAGCCAAGATCACCGTGGTCGGCGTGCCCGACACCCCCGGCATCGCCTACCAGATCCTGGGCAAGGTCGCCGAAGCCAACATCGACATCGACGTGATCATCCAGAACGTGTCGCACGATGGCAAGACGGACTTCTCGTTCACCGTGCACCGTAACGACTACAACAAGACCATCGAGCTGTTGCAGACGCAGGTCCAACCAGCGCTGGGTGCACGCGAGATCGTGGGCGACCCCAAGATCTGCAAGGTGTCCATCGTGGGCATCGGCATGCGCAGCCACGTGGGCATCGCCAGCACGATGTTCAAGACCTTGTCTGACGAGAACATCAACATCCAGATGATCACGACCAGCGAAATCAAGACGTCCGTCGTCATTGACGAGAAGTACATGGAGCTGGCTGTGCGCGCGCTGCACAAGGCGTTCGGTCTGGACGAGGTCAAGGCCTGATACGTCGCGCTGCGTTGTTTTGAGCGCAAAGGCTGAATGCCTTTGAAACTGGGCTAGAATGCCTGGCGTTGCTGGAGACGTGGCCGAGTGGTCGAAGGTACTCCCCTGCTAAGGGAGCATACGCCAAAAGCGTATCGAGGGTTCGAATCCCTCCGTCTCCGCCAAAACAAGAAGCCCTCAAGTGCGAAAGTGCTTGGGGGTTTTTCTTTGCGGCTTGCTCGCTTGTTTGCGTGCGTCAATGCTCAGCCGCAAACCGCTCATGCAACTCGTCAGCCCAGTTGTCGAGGTCGGCTTGCGACACCGACAGCGTTTTGAGTGACTGCTGACCGCCCTTGCTCCATTCGGCATGGGCGTTGAGCCCCTGAAAGCGCTGGATGATGTGTTCGACCACCAGGCACAAGGCGATCAGTTCGTGCACGCGGCCGGGCTGCTTTTCGTCGAGGTACTCGTAGTCGTGGTGCAGGCGCACGGCGCTGGCCACATCGGGATCGAGTCCCCATGAGCGTGCCAGCAGGGCGCCGATGACCGTGTGGTCCGTGCCATGGCGGTCTTGTTCGACGTTGGTGAAAGGCTGCTCGCTGCGGTTGGCCTCGTCCAGGGTGTCGATATAGGAGGGCTGTGCAAACCGCAGGGCCAGCAATGGGATGCCGACATCGGCGAACAGGCCCATGGTCTGCGCGGTGTCGGCATCCAGGCCGACGCGTCGGGCCAGCAGGCCCATGGCCTGGCTGCGTTTGGAGGACACGTCCCAGAAGCGGAAGAGGGCCGGGCCGTTGGTGGGCAGCACCTTGCGCAAGGCGATCTCGGTGAGGATGTGCTCGCAGCGCTTGTAGCCGAGGATCTGGAAGGCCTCCGGCACGGTGGCGATGCGGCGGCTCATGCCCAGCCAGGGCGAGTTGGCCAGCTTGAGCAGGGCCGCAGACATGGCGACGTCCGAATTGACGATGGCCACGAGCTGGGCCATACGGGGCTCGTCGCGCTCCAGTTCCAGTTTGAGGTCGACCAGCGAACTGGGGCGTGGCGGGATGCTGATGTCCTTGAGCAGGTCCCTGATGTCAGGGCGCAGAGGGCGGGCATCGACGCCGCGCTCGGTATCCAGGATCGATGGCATGGGCTACTCCCGTTTATATGAAGCTGATATCGCCGGACCCTGCTTTATCTGAATCCGAAAAACCGGGCGTGCGGCGAAATATTTGCTGCAAGCGCAGCAAAAAGGCGCGGGCGGACAACGGCTACACTCGGTGCTTCCGATGTCAAACGACGCCTCTGAGCCCTCAGGGGCGTTTGCTTTGGTGGCTTGCTCAAAGGGCTTTAGGGTCGCGAAGACGTGTTCAAGAATCTGACGGTGTATCGAATCGGGCCGGACTGGACGGCCAAGGCGGCTGAGATCGAGGCCGCGCTGGACAAGGCGCGCTTCGTCCCGTGCGGGGCTTCGCAGCAGAAGTCTGCGGGTTGGGTGGAGCCGCGTGGCGAGGCCCATGCGCCCCTCGTGGAGGCCGTTGACGGGCACTTGCTGCTCAAGCTGATGACCGAGCAGCGCGTGGTGCCGGGCTCCGTGGTCAAGCGCCGCTGCGAGGAAATGGCCGAGCAGATCGAGCAGACCACCGGCCGCAAGCCGGGCAAGAAGGCGATGAAGGAGCTCAAGGAGCAGGCGCTGCATGAGCTGCTGCCCATGGCTTTTACCAAGCAGTCGGTGACGCGGGTGTGGATTGCACCCAGGCAGCACCTGCTGATGCTCGATTGCGGCAGCCAGTCCAAGGCCGATGAGGTGGTGACCTTGCTGATCAAGTGCCTGGACGGCCTGGCCTTGACTCTGGTGCAGACGGACATGTCGCCCTCGGTGGCGATGGCGCATTGGCTGGGCACGGGCGAAGCGCCCTATGCTTTCACGATCGATCGCGAGTGCGAGTTGAAGTCCACGGACGAGATGAAGTCGGTGGTGCGTTATGCGCGCCACCCGCTGGACACCGATGAGGTTCGCCAGCACATCGTCAGCGGCAAGATGCCCACGCGCGTGGCCATGACCTGGCGTGACCGTGTGTCCTTCATCCTGAGCGAGTCCATGCAGCTCAAGAAGGTGGCCTTCCTGGACGTGGTCTTCGAAGGCCCGATGGCGGCCAGCCGCACGAACAAGGACGAAGCCTTTGATGCGGACGCGGCCATTGCCACGGGTGAGCTGATCGAGCTGATTCCTGATCTGCTCGAGGCGCTCGGTGGCGAGCAGGTCATTGGCCAGGGTTCGGCGTCAGGGCTGGCAATGCCGTCTTTGCCGACTGCGGCGCCTGCAACCAGGACTGAATCTGCGCCACCACCCAGGGAGCTGCATCCAGTGGGAGATCATGTCCCGCCGTGGGATGCCTGAGCAAAGGCAGTTGCCAGCGCCGTGCCAGTTCGGCTGAGCAGGCAGGCGACACGAGTTGATCGCCCAAGCCATTGAGCACGAGCATGGGCACGGGCGGCTTGTCTCTTGGCGCCCTATAACGCGTCGCAGCCCACAACTGGCGCAGGCCATTGGCCGTGCTGACTGGGCGCCGCGCCCGCAGGTCCAGCCAATGCTGCAGGATGAGGGCTGGTGCAGCAGGCATGCGCGTTGTCATGGTCAGGATGGCGCCTTCCCACTGTTCGGCACTGGCTCCGCTCAGCAGCAGCCTGAAGATCGTGGGGTAGTTGCGTGCCTGCAATCGGTGCCAGAACGGGCTGAAGGGACGCAGGCTGGTGTTGATCAGCACACAGCGCGACAGTTCCTGTGGATGCGCATGAGCCCAGGCCACCGTCACCATGGCGCCCAGTGACATGGCTACCACGCTATAGGGTGGTTCATATCCTTGGTCGCGCAGCTCGCCGCGCACGGCCTCGACCATGTCTTCAACGCGTGAGGGGCTGGTCTGCTGATGCAGCACCCCATTGCCAGGCAGATCGGGCGTCAACAGCGTAGCCTCAGCAGGCAAGGCCGCTTTCAATTGAGGCACAAAGTCTCCCCAGTGACCTTGTTCACGCGTCAGGCCTCTCAGCAAGATCCAGGTGCTCATGGCTTCTTCGCTTTCGACGTCTTCCTGCGCGGTATCTCCGGGTACCAGCGGGCCAGCGCCTGGCGGTAATGCAGATCGCGCTCGTGCTCATCGGGTTGCCAACGCGCATGGCTGGCCACCGCGCGGGCCATGAAATCCAGCATGACGATGTGCCTGCGGAGCACCCGCTGCTGCCGGTGCGCGATCAGCGGGTTGAAGATGCCGTGGCGGGTGAAGAGCTGGCGTGGGTTCTTCTTGACCCAGACCCAGGAGCCCATCTCCAGCGTCAGCGGCAAAAAGACGTGCTCGGGGTGCCGCTCCCGGCCAAGCAGGTAGAGATGGTCCCACAGGTCGCCGTGCGTCAGGTAATGCACGCTTTGGGGCTCGAACACATAGGGGTGATGCAGCTGGGTCTGGTCGAAGATGCGGTGCAGTGCGTGGATTTCGGCCAGGTGGGTGATGGGCACCGCCGTGTGGGCGAAAGGAAACCAGATGCGGTCCTGCACCCCGAAGCCCGAGTGGCAGTCAATGGCCACGCTGAATGGGCTGCACAGCAGGTGCTGCTCGACGGACTGGCACAGGGCATAGCTTTCTTCCTGCATGGGCGTACCCTCGGGGCCTCGGTACCAGGGCAGGGCGGCGCTGAGCCTTTGTCCGCCAATCAGAAAGGGCACATCTTCCTGCGCTTCGATGGGCGCATTGCGCATCAGGTCCACGCCGTGCGGGTTGGCGCGCGTACCTTGCCAAAGCCCACCCGGGTTGACCAGGGGCATGAAGACCATGCGCAGTTCGGACAGCAGCGCATGCAGCAGGCTGTCCCATTTGAGCCGGTGGACGATGCTGCCCAGATACGCGAGGACAACCTCCGCGCCGATCCGTTCAAGCCCGTGCACGCCGCCAAAAAAACCAATGGCCGGCGCCTGGGGATCGGTGCTGCCCATGGTGATCGACAGCACGTCAAACTCGTGCGAACCCATCTGGACCTTGCACATCATCTGGGTGTCCAGATGCTGGCCGCCCAATTCGATCAGGCGATGCAGTTCTTCCAGTTCGGGCAGGACGGAGTGGGGCACGCGGCGGGCACGTCGTCGACGTGTTGGGCTGTCGAACAAAACCCAGCACGCTAGCTGGGCTTCATGTCAGGTGTGCGACTAGCGGCCTCGGGGATGTCACAGCCGTGTCATGTACGCCACTTACCTTCGGCCCATTCTTCAGTCACTTGGACTTGGGAGCGCCTTCATGGCCCATCACCCACTCGGTCGTCAGGTATTCAAGATCGCTGTCATCAGCCTGGCCGCACTGGGCGGCCTGGTGGAGTGCGCCGCCTTGCTGCGCGCGCGCCTGAGCGGTCAGGTCTCCGGCCTGCGTCAATCCTGATCTACTGGGCTCAGATATCGAAGTGCTCGCCTGACTCCGCGTGGGCGGCCATTTCGACCACCTTGCGCGTCAGGGGCGGCGCAAAGGTTTCGATGAAGGCGTAGACGTAGTTGCGCAAGAAGGCGCCACGGCGGAAGGCCAGGCGGGTCATGTTGACCGCGAACAGATGGCCGGCGCTGATGCCGCGCAGGTTGAGGTCGCGGTCCTCGTCGAAGGCGATGGCGGCCACGATGCCCACGCCCATGCCCAGTTCCACATAGGTCTTGATCACGTCGGCGTCCATGGCTGTCAGCACGATGGACGGGTTGATGCCTTCCCGCTCGAACGCCTCGTCGATGTGGGAGCGGCCCGTGTAGCCCTCGTCGTAGGTGATCAGGGGGAAGCGCGCCAGGCGTTGCAGCGTCAGCGGCTCATTGCCGTCCAGCAAAGGGTGTCCGGGCGGCACGACCACCGCGTGGGTCCAGGTGTAGCAGGGCAGGGTGACCAGCTGCGGATACTGCGTGAGGGACTCGGTGGCGATGCCGATGTCCGCCTCGCCCTTGATCAGCATCTCGGCAATTTGATGGGGCGAGCCCTGGTGCAGGCTGAGCGTGACCTGCGGGAACATCTCCCGGAAATCCTTGACCGCTGAAGGCAGGGCGTAACGTGCCTGCGAGTGGGTGGCAGCGATCGACAGGGGCCCCACGCCGTGGTCGGAGAAATCCTGGGAAGCTCGGCGCAGGTTGTCGGCATCAGCCAGGATGCGTTCGACGATGGGCAGAACCTGGCCCCCGGGCTCGGTCAGGCCGGTGAGCCGCTTGCCCACCCGCACGAACAGCTCGATGCCGAGTTCCTCTTCCAATTCCCGGATCTGACGGCTCACGCCGGGCTGGGAGGTGTGCAAGGCGTTGGCGACTTCCGTGAGATTGAACCCACGGCGAACGGCTTCACGGACGGAGCGCAATTGCTGGAAATTCATGCTGAGGCAGCTTGTTCATGCGAAAACCGCATTCTGAATCGCTGTTTATATGATTTAAACGTCTATTTGCTTCTATCGATCTGCGGAAACCGCACAAGGAATGGGGCGCCAATAGGGGGCCGAAAAACTTGAGGCCGCACTTGTAAGCTTTTGATACAAAGCGCGATCGAGGACCGGTCGAACTCTCTGGTCGGCCTTGTGCGACGGCGGCCATTCATGGGGATGAACGGCCTGCCCACACAACGATTTCCGGATGTCACGCGAAATCCATCACGCGCTACGTTGACCGGTCACTGGACAGCCAAGGCGCCGCATGAGTTGCTGTGAACAGGTGTTCCACTTGTTCGGAGTCCATCATGCAGGCCAAAACACTTTGTTTCAGTTTCGTCGCCGGGTTGCTGCTGGCCATGACCAAACCGGCGTTTGCCGGCGTACCCGAGGATGTGCGCAAGGACTTCGCCCACGCGGTTTATGACGGTTCGCCGGAACTGGTCCACAACCGCAACCCGCAGCCGCTGCTGCGTGCGGTCATCGTGCTCAATGTGAAGCTCGATGAGGCCGAGCACTGGCGTGCCGAGGTGGTGCGCACCAACGACGAACAGCCCGAGATGCTGGCCCGCGCCATGGAGACCGTGCGCCGCGCTCCGGCCATCAGCTTGTCGGACGAGGCCCGTGCCGAGATGCACCGCAACGGCCTGATCGAAGCCTGGTTGTTCGACAACGATGGCAGCTTTCAGGTGAAGACGCTGGCCAAGACGCAGAGCCGCGGCTTTTGAGGCGCGTGCCTCGGTCAAAATAGCGGGATGACCGATGCCCGCCATTCCCTGACCATCTTCAGCCCATCCGGCATCGTGCCGGCGGCGACCCCTGTGCGCAAAGCCACCCGGCGTCTCACGGCGCTGGGCTTTGACGTGACGGTGGACGAGTCCACCCTGACGAAGCACCAGCGCTTTGCCGGCGACGACGACGTGCGCCTGGCGACCCTGCACCGTGTGGCCCAGGCCGCGCCCCATGTGGCCCTGGCCACGCGTGGTGGCTATGGCCTGAGCCGACTGCTTGACCGCATCGACTGGAAGCTGATCGAGCGCAGCGTGGCCCAAGGTACGGCCTGGGTGGGCTACAGCGACGTGACCGCCATGCAACTGGCCGCCTTGGCGCACAAGGCCGCTGGCCCGGCCAAGGTCGGTGAAGGTGAGACGGCCGGCTTCTGGGCGGGGCCCATGGCTTGCGATGACTTCGGTCGTGCGGACAGCCCCGAGGGCGGCGACGACGTGACCCAGGATTGCTTTGTCGAGGCCATGCGCGGCGAGCTGGAGGCCGTGGGCTTTCGCACCGAGACGGGTTTCGATGGCCTGGCAACGGCCGGGCGGCTGTGGGGCGGCAACCTGGCGATCACGCAGGCGCTGTTGGGCACACCCCACTTCCCCAAGATCAAGGGTGGCATCTTGTTCCTGGAGGACGTCAACGAGCACCCCTACCGCATCGAGCGGGCCCTGCTGCAATTGCACCAGGCTGGCGTGCTGGCGCAGCAGAAAGCCATCGTGCTGGGGGCTTTCACCGAATACCGCAAGTCGCCACTGGACCGTGGCTATCAGCTCAAGACGGTCATCCAATACCTGCGCACGCAGATCAAGACGCCCATCCTCACGGGCTTGCCGTTTGGCCATGTGCCTGTCAAGCTGACCTTGCCTTTGGGGCGTCAGGTCGACCTCATGGTGCAAGGGCGCGACGCTTTGCTGCTGTGGTGATGCAAACGGCTCAGCATGCGCTGCAAGCCACGCCACAATAGTCGGATGCACATCTTGCTGGACCGCATTCTTGCCTTGATGGCTCGCCTGAAGTGGGCGAGGCTGCGTCTGGCCTGCTCCTGCCTCTTGATGATGGGGATGGTGGGCGGTTGCGACAACAGCCCGCATCCGGACGGGGCCGCTGACAGCAACACGCTTTACACGGCCTTCAATGAGCGCTCTCCGCGCTACCTGGACCCGACCTCGTCCTACAGCAGCAACGAGACACCCTACACTTACCAGATCTACGAGCCGCTTTACGCCTATCACTACCTCAAGCGGCCCTACACGCTGATCCCGCGCGCGGCTCAGGCCGTGGTCCAGCCGCATTACGTGGGCAAGCAGGGGCAGCCCTTGCCGGACGATGCCCCCGCCGATCAGATTGCCGAAAGCGTCTACGAGCTCAAGATCAAGCCTGGCATCCTGTTTGCGCCGCACCCGGCCTTTGCCAAGGATGCCCATGGCCACTACCTCTACCACCATCTCACCCGCGAGCAGGTTGGGAGCAAGCGCAGCCCCTGGCAGTTCGAGCAGCAGGGCACGCGTGAACTGGTGGCCGAAGACTATGTGTACGCCATCAAACGCCATGCCACGACCCGCACGGCCGCACCGGTCTTTGGCGTCTTTGCCGAATACGTGGTGGGTCTGGCGGACTACGGCAAGCTGATTCAAAGCGAAGACAAGAAGCTGCGTGCGGGCCTGCCGCCCTCGGTGCGCGACAAGCCTTTCCTGGACTTCCGCCAATGGCCGCTGGCCGGTGCGCAAGCCGTAGACAAGTACACCTTGCGCATCCGCATCATGGGCAAGTACCCGCAGTGGAAGTACTGGATGGCCATGACCTTCCTCGCGCCGATTCCCTGGGAGGTCGAGGCCTTCTATGCACAGCCGGGCATGGCCGACAATGGCTTGTCGCTCAACACCTGGCCCGTGGGTACGGGGCCCTACATGATGTGGGATTACGTGCAGGACCGCCGTCACGTGCTCAAGCGCAACCCGAACTTCCGTGGTGAACCGTATCCATGCGAGGGCACGCAGCAGGACAAGGCCGAAGGCCGTCTGGCCGATTGCGGCAAGCGCATGCCCTTCATCGACACCATCGTCTTCAACATCGAGAAGGAAGCGGTGCCGCAGGACACCAAGTTCCGCCAGGGCTATCTCGACATCCCCGAGTTCGACCAGATGAGCTATGGGACCGCTTACAAGATCCAGATGGAAGACTCGGAGGACTTCAACAAGGAGTTCACCGACAAGGGTATCGTGCTGGCGCGCAATGTGGACCTCTCCAGCCGCTATATGGGCTTCAACTGGCTGGACCCGGTTCTGGGCAAGGGCGACACGCCTGCACAGCAGGTCCGCAATCGCAAGCTGCGGCAAGCCTTGTCCATCGCCATCGACTGGGACGAGTACAACCGCATCTTCCCGAAGGCCGCAGGTGAGGTGGCGCAAGGGCCCTTGCCGGGCGGGGTGTTCGGCTCGCGACACGGGGCGCTGCAAGGCGTCAACCCGGTGACGCACAAGGTGGTCAACGGCCTGATCGTGCGCCGCCCGCTTGAAGACGCGAAGAAACTGCTGGCCGAGGCCGGCTACCCAGATGGGCGTGACGCCAAGACCGGCAAGCCGCTGGTCTTGAACTACGACTTCGGCTCTCCTGCCACGCCGGAGGCCAAAGCCACGCTGGACTGGACGGCCAAGCAGTTCACCAAACTGGGCATCCAGCTTGAGGTTCGAGCCACGGACTACAACCAGTTCCAGGACAAGGTGCGTCGCGGCAAGCATCAGATCTTCAGCTGGGGTTGGCTGGCCGACTACCCGGATGCGGAGAACTTCCTCTTTCTGCTCTACGGGCCGAATGCCAAGTCCCTGCACGATGGCGAGAACGCGGCCAACTACCAGAACGACGAGTACGACCGCCTCTATGCCAAGCTGCGCTTCATGGACGATGGCCCGGCCAAGCAGGCCGTGATCGACCAGATGGTGCGCATCCTGCAGGAGGACGCGCCTTGGTCCTGGGGCTACTTCCCCTATTCCTCGGGGGCCTATCACCGCTGGGTGCACAACGGCAAACCCAGCATCATGGTGCGCGACCAGGCCCAGTACTACCGCCTCGACACCGCCGAGCGTGCGCGCGACCTGCGAGCCTGGAACAAGCCTGTCTACTGGCCGCTGGCGCTGCTGGTGCTCGGCCTGATCGGCATGGGCTGGTGGGCCATGAGCATGATCAAGCGGCGCGAGTTGCAGACGGCCTTGTCGTCCGGCTCGGCAGGCTCATTGAGCGGGGGGCGATGATGCTGAGCTACATCCTGCGTCGTCTGGGCTATGGCTTGCTGATCCTCATCGGGGTCAACCTGATCACCTTCATTCTGTTCTTCACGGTCAACACGCCTGATGACATGGCGCGCCTCAATATTGGTGGCAAGCGTGTCACCGCGGACCAGATCGAGAAATGGAAGGTCGAGCGCGGCTATGACAAGCCCATGCTGATCAACCACGAAGCACCAGGCGTCGACAAGCTCACCAACACCGTGTTCTGGGACCGCTCGGTGTCCTTGTTCAAGTTCGATTTCGGCCGTGCTGACAACGCCAGTGCTGGCGACATCGGCTACCAGATCCGCCAGCGCATGGGTGTGAGCCTGCAGCTGACCGTGCCGCTTTTCATTCTCGGTGTGCTGGCCAGCGTGGTCTTCGCACTGTGGCTGGTGATGTTCCGCGGCACGCGCATCGACTTCTGGGGCGTGGTGCTGTGCGTGTTCATGATGTCGATCTCCAGCCTGATCTACATCATCGCGGGGCAGTTCCTGTTCTCGCGCATGGCCCGGCTGGCGCCGATCTCAGGCTATGCCAATGGCCTGGACGCCATCCGCTTTCTGGTCCTGCCCATCGGCCTCATGCTGGTGGCCAGCCTGGCCGGGCAGGCGCGCTTTTACCGCACCCTGCTCCTGGAGGAGGCCGGCAAGGACTATGTGCGCACGGCCCGTGCCAAGGGGCTGGGCGAAAGCCAGGTGCTCAGGGCTCACGTGCTGCGCAACGCCATGCTGCCCATCATCACCAGCGCGGGTGGCCTCTTGCCGGGCCTGTTCATGGGCGGCTTGCTGACCGAGAGCTTCTTCGGCATCCCGGGGCTGGGTGCCTACACGATAGACGCCATTGCCAGCCAGGACTTCGCCATCGTCCGTTCGATGGTGTTCCTGGGTTCGGCTTTGTACATCCTCTCCAACATCCTGATCGATGTGGCCTATACCTGGGCCGATCCTCGGGTGCGGATGCAGTAGAGCGGGAAAGAGGCGCAGGACATGGGATTCAAGGCCGTCATCTTGTGGACCGATGTGGTGCTGTGGCTGATGCTGCTGGGCTTGGCACAGTATGTGCGCGTGGTCCTGCGGGACGAGTCGCTGCGGGCCACCTGGCAACGTGTCTTCGTGACTGACGCGGGCATGGCCTCGGCGGTGGTGCTCACCTTGATGCTGGTGGTGACCTCGGCCGACAGTCTGCACTTTCGCCGTGCCTTGCCTTCGGTGAACGGCAGCACGCTGGCTTACGACACGCGTACCGAGTCGGTACTGGACCTGGCCTTGGTCAAGCTCATTGCCGGCCGCGAGAACAGCTATTCGCGCCCGCTGGCCACGCACGGCTTCTCCAAGGAAACCGTGCCGCCCAAGGCCGGCGAGAAGCCGCAGGTGGACGAGAACGGTTTGCCTGTTTTGCCCAAGCGCGCTTTCCCCAGGCTCAAGCATGCCGGTCTGGGCCTGGCCGATGCGGACAAGGACTGGGCAGCAGATGTGGCGCAGCGTCTGGTGGCGGGCACGGCTGCCGGCGTGGGCGTGGCCTTGTTGCTGTTCGTGGCGCTGCGCTCTCGCATGGATGAGGGTAACCCGCTGGCCTGGCGTGCAGCCTGGATGACGGGCAGTGCCATGGCGATGCTGATGGCCTGGGGCCTGGCCCTGAGCTGGGGGCAGGGCTACCACGTGCTGGGCACGGACCGCACGGGCAACGACGTGCTCTACATCACCATCAAGAGCATCCGCACGGCCTTCGTGATAGGCAGCCTGGCCACCATCGCCACCATCCCGCTGGCGCTGGCCTTTGGCATCGCGGCGGGCTATTTCAAGGGCTGGGTGGACGATGTCATCCAGTACGTCTACACGGTCTTGTCCTCGGTGCCCAATATCCTGCTGATCGCCGCCTGCGTGCTGATGATGCAGGTCTTCATCGACAAGCACCCCGAGCTGTTCGAGACCGGCCTGGAGCGGGCGGACCTCAAGATCTTCCTGCTGTGCGTGATCCTGGGTCTCACAGGCTGGGCGGGTTTGTGCCGGCTGCTGCGGGCTGAAACGCTCAAGCTGCGCGAGCTGGAATACGTGCAGGCGGCCACGGCATTTGGTGCGAGCCCATGGCGCATCATGCGGCGGCACATCCTGCCCAATGTGATGCACCTGGTGCTCATCACCACCGTGATCGACTTCTCCGGCTTGATCCTGTATGAGGCGGTGCTGTCCTATGTGGGTATCGGCGTGGACCCGTCCATGAACAGCTTCGGCGGCATGATCAACCAGGCGCGTGTCGAGATGTCACGAGATCCGCTGGTCTGGTGGTCCTTTGCTTCGGCCTTCGTGTTCATGGTGGGCATCGTGCTGGCGGCCAACCTTTTTGCTGATGCCGTGCGTGACGCTTTCGATCCTCGCGCACGCGTGGCGCGCCCTGCCGCCAAGCGCCTGGCGACCGTGGCCTGAGGAAGACGCGATGCTGCAACTCCAAGATCTGCAAGTGGTGCTGGAAGCCGATGCCGGCCTCGTGCGCGCGCTCGATGGCATCAACCTGGCCTTGCAGCGCGGCGAAACCTTCGCGCTGGTGGGTGAATCAGGCTGCGGCAAAAGCATGACGGCGCTGGCCATCATGCGCCTGCTGCCCGACAACGGTCGCGTCGCACGTGGGCGCGTGGTGCTGAGCAACAAGGCACCCGATGCCAAACCCACCGAGCTTCTGGCGCTGCCCGAGTCGAGCATGCGGCGTGTGCGAGGCGGGCGCGTCGGCATCATCTTCCAGGAGCCGGCCACGAGCCTGAACCCGGTCATGCGGGTGGGTGACCAGATTGTGGAAGCCATCGAGGCGCATACCAGCTTGCGTGGTGATCAGGCGCGCCGCAAGGCCATCGAGTGGCTCAAGCGCGTGGGCATTCCTGAGCCGGAGCGCCGCATCGACAGCTACCCCTTTGAGATGAGCGGCGGGCAGAAGCAGCGCGTGATGATCGCGATGACGCTGGCGGCCGAGCCCGACTTCCTGATCGCGGACGAACCCACCACGGCGCTGGACGTCACCATCCAGAAGCAGGTGCTGGACCTGCTCAAGGCGCTGCAACGCGAGCGGCAGCTGGGCCTGTTGCTGATCACGCACGATCTGGCCGTGGTGGCCGACATGGCGCACCGCGTGGCCTTGATGTATGCGGGGCAGATCATCGAAGAGGCCAGCGCGACTGATTTCTTCAAGCAGCCTCGGCACCCTTATGCGCGCAGCCTGTTACAGGCCCTGCCCGACGCGGCTTTGCGCGGACGCAAGCTCGCGGCCATCGGCGGGACGGTGCCGCCTTTGTGGCAAGACTTCACCGCTTGCCGCTTTGCGCCCCGCTGTGATCGGGCCCAAAGCCGCTGTCATGGCGAGGTGCCCGAGCTGGAAGGCCGCGCCCATGTGGTGCGTTGCTTCTTCCCGATCGCTGCGTCGGACGAGGCGGGCGTTCAAGCAGGCCTGACCATCATGGCGACGCTGGACGAGCGCCTTGCCGATACCGCATCACCGACCTTGCTGGACGTGCGCGCCCTGGGCGTTCGCTTCGAGTCCGGCGGTGGCTTGTTCCGTGCCCGCCATGTGGTGCAGGCCGTGTCTGACGTGTCCTTCCAGGTAAAGGCGGGCCAGACGTTGGCGCTGGTGGGCGAATCCGGTTGCGGCAAGACCACGACGGGCCGGGCGATTGTGCAGTTGCTGCGTGGCCAGCCCCACATCAAGGTCGATGGCCAAGCCTGGCTGGATACCGGCTCGGGGCGTCGCAACCTGTTCGATTTGCAAGCGGGCGAGCTGCTGGACGCACGCCGCGCCGTGCAGATGGTGTTCCAGGATCCGTTTGCCTCGCTAAATCCGCGCATGCGCGTGCAAGACATCCTCCAGGAAGGCTTGCAGATCCTGAGGCCGGATTGGATGGCGGACCAGCGCATGGCCCGAGTGAGCGAGCTGGTAGAGCGTGTTGGGTTGCGTGCCGATGCGCTCAAGCGCTTCCCGCACGAGTTCTCGGGCGGACAGCGCCAGCGCCTGGCGATTGCACGCGCCCTGGCGGTCGAGCCGCGCCTGCTGGTGTGCGATGAGCCCACTTCCGCGCTTGACGTCTCGGTGCAGGCACAGATCCTGAACCTGCTGCGCGAGCTGCAAAGTCAGCTGGGTCTGGGCTTGCTCTTCATCACCCACAACATGGGGGTCGTGGCCTATCTTGCCGATGAGGTTGCCGTGATGAAGCAGGGCCTGATCGTGGAGCAGGGCGGGGCCCAGACGGTGCTGGAAGCCCCTCAGCACGACTACACCAGAACCTTGCTGGCCGCCGTGCCGCGTCGCCCTGTTCAGTGAGCCCACATCCAGATCTTGGTGCCCTGCATGTCGATGTTGTTGATGGCGAAACTGCCAAACGACTTGCTGCTGTTGCCCATGGTGATGGAGGCCACGGTGATGCTGGGTGTCAGGCGGCTGTCCAGGTGGGCGTTGGGGAAGGCGAACTGCACCACGTCTGATGCGCCGTCGTAGATGCCGGCCCCTGCGGGGTTGTCGGTGGCGTCGTAAGGCAGCAGCTTGACCGATTCGTGCAGGGCATTGCGGTAACCGATGTACTTGGCCATCGACTGCAGGATCGAGGTGGTGATCTCACCGGAGTCCAGGATGTCGATGGTCATCACGAACATCCCTTTGATGCCGATGTTGTTGAATGACACGGAGCCGCCGGTCGGGTCGGTGTCCGTGTACTTGAAAGAGCCGATGTTGATATTGAGGTCGCCAGCGATGGACACGCCATCCTGGCCGCTGATCTGACGGAGATCCTGATCTTGAACAGGGCTCATGGCGGAGGCCGCCATGCCCAGGCCAGACAAAACGATGGCCAGCGCGGAACGCTTGAATGTGCTCATGTGATCTTTCCCGAAAGGTTGATGTGATGGACGCGCGGGGCTCGGTGTGCAAGCCCGCGTCGTGCATCCTGACGCACATTGAAACGCCTGCCTAGGTGATAAGCGCTGGAAACAACAGTCTGTTTGAAACGGTTTGGTTAATTTTGGCGTGCTCTGGCAAAACGGCGCTATGTGGTCAGATTCGGGTGGAGGAATCTGTTTGAAACGAGCGTGTCTGTTCAGATGCCCATCTTGCCCAGCGTGTCCATCACATCGCGCAGGGTGCTGGCCAGATAGGGGTGCTCGCTGGCGAATCTCGCCTCGATCTCTTGCGCTCTTTCTTCCAGGGATGCCTCGCTGTCCTGGCGTACCACGGCGCTGCCATGCACCAAGATCTTCTGAATATCCTGATCCAGCAATTGCAACTGCTGCTTGAGCCCTTCATCGATGGTCTGGCCACCCGACTCCAGCTCGGCCTGCAACTTCTTGAGCAGTGAGCTCAGCTCTGTCTTGTCCATGTGATGTCCTCCGGTTCACACCTTGATTCTGCCAAGCCTGCCCAGCGGTGCATAGTCCGGTGCTGGGGCGAATCAGCATCAAGTGCGTGATCCAGGTCATTCAGGCGCTGCGTTTGGCTGCCTGCTGATCACTGGAGAGATCACTGAAGAACTGGCCACGGTGCAGCTCATAGATGCGCCGAACCCATTGCAGGGCGGCGCGGTGCCGCCAGGGCGCAATGGCGGCGGCCATGCTTTGGGCAAACAGCGGCTCGCCATAAACGGGGTGCTGCGCAGGGCAGGCGATGGGTGCCAGCAGGGCGGCGGCCGTGATGTCCGCGGCCGTGAGATGCGTGCCGACCAGGTAGGTCCGGCCATCCGCCAATTGGGCTTCCAGCCAGTCCATCACCTCGGTAATACGGGCCTGGGCCAGCGCAGCACGTTTTGGGTTGATGCTCAGCTTGCGTTTGAAAGCCCAGCGGATCAGGGGGTAGGCGCGGCGAATGAAGGCGGCCTGGCCTGGCGTGGCGTAGTCGGTCCATAGCCGGATGATGTGGGCGTCGGCGCTGCCAAAGCTGTTGGCGTAGAGAAAGCGCGCAACGTCCTTGCCGATGGCGTCGAAGCGCCGCTCCACATCGCGGATCTGCGTCAGTTGCGTCTTGGGCAGCACGTCGAGGGGGCCGTAGTGCTCGATCAGCCAGTCGAGGATGCGGGTGCTGTCCTGAATGGAACGCTTGGGTGTCTGCAAGATGGGCAGCGTGGTTTGCCCGCGACGGCCCATGCGCAGTGCCGGCAGGATATGGAAGACCGGCGTCATGCGCACTTCGCGGTAGGGAATGTGGCTGTGGTCGAGCGTCCAGCGGATCTTTTCGCTGTAGTGAGACATCGCGAAGGTGTAGAGCGTCAGGCTATTTGCCGTGCTTGTTTTCATGTCGTGGCCATGGGTGTGGCGATGCAGGCTTGCTGGGCATTCTGGTTGGGTGCGGCGGCTTCTACAATTGTCGTAATGGACATCTTTGAGGTTGATATGGACAAAAGCGGCGCAGATCATGAAGTGCGCAACCGGCGCATCCACAAAGTCGGTGTCCTGGTCTGCGAGGAGGTCAGTCTGGCCAGCCTGGGGCTACTGATGGACGTGTTTCGCATGGCCAATCACGTGCCAGGGCCTCACCGTTTCGAGTTGACCCGCGTGAGCGAGGATGGTGAAACGGTGCGCCACCCCGACGGAGACTTACGGGTGGACGCCGGTGTGGAGGCGCTGCCCGGGATGGACCTGGTGGTGGCGCCTTCCATGTGGACGCTGGGGCCGCAGGCCGTCAAGCACCATCCACGTATGGTGGCGGCCCTGCGCGATCTACCTGATTCGGTGCTGGTTGTGACGATGTGCTCGGGTGCCTATCTGTTGGCGGCTTCGGGGCGGCTGGATGGTCGGCGCGCGACCACGCATTGGTTGCTGGCCGAAGGCTTGCAGGCGCGTTATCCGGATATCCAGGTGCGGCCCTCAGAGAACCTGATTGAGCAAGACGGCTTGATCTGCTCCGGCGGCTCTTTGGCGGGGGTGGATGCCTGTCTGCATGCGGTGCAGTTTTTGACCAATCGCGACACGGCCCGCTCATTGGCGCAATGGCTGGTGACCGATCTGCATCGGGGTCCTCAATCGCGCTTCATGCCTGTGGCAGGTGGACGCCGGCATGCGGACAAGGAGGTGGCGCGGCTGCAGGGGCAGCTGGCGTCCCGTTGTCACGAGTCTTTCAGTTTGGAGGAGATGGCCGCCACGATTCACGTCAGCGTCAGAACGCTGCAGCGTCGGTTTCTGGCTGCCACCGGCACGACGCCTGTGCAGTACGTGCAGGCGGTGCGCATCGAGCGCAGCAAGGCTCTGCTCGAATCAGAGCGCTTGCCGGTGCCGGAGATCGCGGCCCTGGTGGGTTACCAGGACCGGGTTGCCTTTGGGCGCCTGTTCAAGAAGCTGGTGGGCATGACGCCCGCCGCCTACCGGCAGCAGCATCGGCTTCCCCATGCGTCTTGATGCTCAGAGAGCGGCTTCGCCAAGGCCGCCCATCACGTGGCTGAAGCCGCCGTCCACGTAGGTGATTTCGGCGGTCACGCCCGCAGCCAGGTCGGACAGCATGAAGGCTGCGACATTGCCCACGTCTTCAATGGTGACGTTGCGGCGCAGCGGTGCGTTCTCCTCGACCACGCTCAGGATCTTGGAAAAACCCTTGATCCCGGAGGCTGCCAGGGTCTTGATCGGGCCGGCCGAGATGCCATTGGCGCGGATGCCCTTGGGCCCCAGGCTGGCTGCGGTGTAGCGCACGCTGGCTTCCAGCGAGGCCTTGGCCAGACCCATGGTGTTGTAGGCTGGCACGATCCGCTCGGCGCCCAGGTAGGACAGCGTCAGCAGGGCGGCGCGCTCGTTCAAATAGGGCAGCGCAGCCTTGGCCATGGCAGGAAAGCTGTAGGCCGAGATGTCGTGCGCAATGCGGAAACCCTCGCGCGACAGGCCTTCAAGGAAATCGCCTGCGATGGCTTCGCGCGGTGCAAAGCCGATGGAATGCACGAAACCGTCGAAACGGGGCCAGGTTTTGGCCAGGTCGGCGAACATGGCGTCGATCTGCTCGTCGCTGCCCACGTCGCAGTCGAAGATCAGCTCGGAATCGAATTCCTTGGCGAACTCGGTGATCCGGTCCTTGAAGCGTTCGCCAACGTAGCTGAAAGCCAACTCGGCGCCTTCGCGCTTGCAGGCCTTGGCGATGCCATAGGCGATCGAGCGGTTGGACAGCAGGCCGGTGATCAGCAGGCGTTTGCCGGCAAGAAATCCCATGAGGTCTCCATAAGGGGTGCTAAACCAGGCGCGAATTTTGGCATGGCTGCGGCGAATCAGAGAATTTGTGGCGCACGTCTTGCCCGAGCCTCTTCCTCAGGCTAAAATCCGAGATTGGCTGCTTTTACGGAAAGACCGTTGCTTGTGGCGTTTGTGCGTGCTTGCAGTGCTTGCAACGACGCAGTACGGACGCCCCACGGTGCATAAAGCAGCACGTCTCGTGCTTGTCACGAATGGGCGGGTCTTCCGGCCCATTTTTTTTGCTCGACTGTTTTTTAGTTTCTTGCTACGACTGGATTTGCGACTGGATGACTTGGCTGAATGTAGTTGAAACCACCGTGACCGGCCTTGGTTACGAGCTTGTGGACTGCGAACGCAGTTCGCATGGTTTGCTGCGCGTGTACATCGACCGCCTGCCCGATCATGCCTATGACCTGCCCGGTGACCTGGTTACCGTGGACGACTGCGAGAAAGTCACGCGGCAGTTGCAGTATGCGCTGGAAACGGTCGATGCCGATTACGCTCGCCTGGAGGTGTCTTCGCCCGGCGTGGATCGCCCGCTCAAGACTCCCGCGCATTTTGCGCGTTTCGTGGGCGAGGAAGTCGCAATCTCGCTGAAGCTGCCTTTCCAGGGGCGCAAGAAATACAGCGGCATCTTGTGCTATCCGCAAAATGGACAGCAAGACGCCGACCCTGCCCAGATCGAAGCCGGGCAGGCCTGGGGATTGGTGTTGAGGTCGGCCGAGGCCGTCAAGCCCTTGTCCAAGACGGCAGCCAAGAAGCTCGCCAAGGACCAGGCCAAGGGTGTCGTCCAGCCCGCCCAGGATGTGGATCAGGTTTTAGGTTTCACGCTCGATGAAATCCGCGAGGCCCGTCTGGTGCCGGAAGTGAGTTTCAAAGGGCGTAGCAGTCGGGCGGCAACCCCGGCTGCAGGTGGTGTTGCCGTAGATGAGGCGCAAGAACTCGGAGGTCAGAAATAATGAATCGCGAATTGCTGATGTTGGTGGACGCTATTTCTCGCGAAAAAAGCGTGGACCGTGAAGTGGTGTTTGGTGCCGTCGAGTCCGCTCTGGCCTCTGCAACCAAGAAGCTGTATCAAGGTGAGGTCGACATCCGTGTGTCGATCGACCGTGAAAGCGGCAACTACGAGACTTTCCGTCGCTGGCATGTCGTGCCCAATGAGGCCGGCTTGCAAATTCCGGATGCTGAAATCCTGCTGTTCGAAGCCCAGGAGCAAATCCCCGACATCGAGGTCGATGACTACATCGAAGAGGGCATCGAGTCCGTGCCCATCGGCCGTATCGGTGCGCAGGCTGCCAAGCAGGTGATCCTGCAAAAGATCCGTGATGCCGAGCGCGAACAGCTGCTGAGCGATTTCCTCTCGCGCGGCGAAAAGATCTTCGTTGGGACCGTCAAGCGTCTGGACAAGGGCGACATCATCGTCGAGTCGGGCCGCGTCGAAGGCCGCCTCAAGCGCTCCGAGATGATTCCAAAGGAAAACCTGCGTTCCGGCGACCGCGTTCGCGCCTACATGCTGGGTGTGGATTCGCTGGCCCGTGGCCCGCAGATCATGCTGTCGCGCTCGGCGCCTGATTTCATGATCGAGCTGTTCCGCCAGGAAGTGCCCGAGATCGAGCAAGGCCTGCTGGAGATCAAGAGCTGCGCCCGCGATGCCGGTTCGCGCGCCAAGATCGCCGTGCTCTCGCACGACAAGCGTGTCGACCCGATCGGCACCTGCGTGGGTGTGCGCGGCTCGCGTGTCACCGCCGTGACCAACGAGCTGGCCGGCGAACGTGTCGACATCGTGCTGTGGTCTGAAGATCCCGCCCAGTTCGTGATCGGCGCCCTGGCACCGGCCAATGTGCAGTCGATCTTCGTGGACGAAGAGCAGCACGCCATGGACGTGGTCGTGGACGAGGAGAACCTCGCCATCGCCATCGGCCGCGGTGGTCAGAACGTGCGTCTGGCGTCCGACCTGACCGGTTGGCGCATCAACATCATGACGGCCGAGGAATCGGCCCAGAAGCAGGCCGTCGAGTCCGACTCCATCCGCAAGGTCTTCGTCGACAAGCTCGATGTGGACGAGGAGGTGGCCGACATCCTGATCGCCGAAGGTTTCACCAGCCTGGAAGAAGTGGCTTACGTGCCGCTACAGGAAATGCTGGAAATCGAGTCTTTTGACGAAGACACGGTCAATGAGCTGCGCAACCGTGCCAAGGACGCGCTGCTGACCATGGAAATCGCCAAGGAAGAAGAGGTCGAGACTTTGTCGGAAAATCTCAAGGGTCTGGAAGGCTTGACCCCTGAGCTGATCGCGAAGCTGGCTGAAGCTGGTATCCACACCCGTGACGACCTGGCCGACCTGGCCGTGGACGAACTCACCGAGATCACGAGCGTGTCCGATGAACAGGCCCGCGCGCTGATCCTCAAGGCCCGTGAGCACTGGTTCGCGTGATATCACCCAGTTCCACACAATCGACACATTCTCAAAGCAAGCTCATCGCAAGGATTAACACAATGGCCGTGACCACCGTCGCACAACTCGCCGCGGAGCTCAATCGCCCGGCTGCGACACTGCTGGAGCAGCTACAGTCTGCGGGCGTCCACAAGGGTGCGCCTGAAGACGTGCTCACGGAAGCCGACAAGGAGCGCCTGCTGGATCACCTGCGCACCGCCCACGGCTCCACCGGTGGCGATCGCAAGAAGATCACGCTGACCCGCAAATCGACCACCGAGATCAAGCAGGCCGATGCGTCCGGCAAAGCCCGCACCATCCAGGTCGAGGTGCGCAAGAAGCGCGTGTTTGTCAAGCGCGATGAAGCCGCAGGCGATGACGCAGCCCATGCCGCGCACGCCGCTCAGGAAGAGGCCGAACTGGCTCGCCGCGAGGAAGAAGCCCGCGCACAGGCTGAAGCCCTGCGCGTGCAGGAGGAGCAACTGGCCGAAGCCCGTCGCCAACGCGAAGAGCAGGAGCGCCGCGAGCGCGCTGAAGCCGAAGCCCGTGCGGCTGCCGCTGCCGAAAAGGCCGCCAGTGAGCTGGCCGAACGCGAAGCCGCAGGTAGCAAGGCTGCCAAGAGTGCTGATGATGCCGCCGAGCGGGAAGCCACCGCTGCCCGCCGCGCTGCCGCTCAGGAAGCTGCGCGCGTTGAAGCCGCTGCTTTGACGGCTGCCGCACAACGTGCTGCCAAGGGTGGCGTGCTCAAGGCGGGTGCCGACAAGTCCGTCGAGAAGGCCGCCGAGGCGCCGGAAGTCGAAGAAAAGGCTGAAGCCGCTGTGAGCGCTCAAGCCGCCTCTGCGTCGGTTGCGTCTGCCGCGCCTGCTGCCACCGAGGCGCCCAAGGCACCTGTGGTGCGCGTGGTCAAGGCCGCCGATCGCGAAGCCGAAGAGAAGCAGCGCATGACCGAGCTGGCCAGCCGTCGCAAGGCGGCTGAAGCCGAAGCGGCGGCCATCCGCGCCATGATGAATGCACCCAAGAAGGTGCTGACCGCCAAGAAGCCTGAAGAGCCCAAGCCGGTCGAGGCGGTCGCAGGCAAGGAAGGCATCAAGGGCACGATCCACAAGCCCAAGGGTGCGCCGGGTGCCACTGGTGCGCCCGCTGCGGGTGCTGGTGCCAAGCCGGGCGACAAGAAGTCGGTCAAGTCCGAGAAGCTGTCGTCGAGCTGGGCCAATGACGAGAAGAAGCGTGGCGGTCCGACAACCTCCAAGGGTCGCAGCGATGCCGCAGCGCCTGGCGCTGGTCGCAGCAACAGCTGGAAGGCGCCGGGGGGGGGGCGAGGTGGTCGCCGTGGCGATCGAGGCGACCGAGACAGCCAATCGAACTTCGTGGCGCCGACCGAGCCGCAAGTCGTCGAGGTCCACATCCCCGAAACCATCTCCGTGGCCGATCTGGCTCACAAGATGTCGGTGAAGGCTTCCGAGGTCATCAAGCAGATGATGAAGCTTGGACAGATGGTCACCATCAACCAGCAGCTGGACCAGGAAACCGCCATGATCGTGGTGGAGGAAATGGGCCACAAGGCGCTGGCTGCCAAGCTGGACGACCCCGATGCCTTCCTGGAAGAGGAGCACGCCGAGCAGGCGGCCGAGGCTTTGCCTCGCGCCCCCGTGGTCACCGTGATGGGTCACGTCGACCACGGCAAGACCTCGCTGCTGGACTACATCCGCCGCAGCCGTGTGGCCGCGGGTGAAGCTGGTGGGATCACGCAGCACATCGGTGCTTATCACGTGGATACGCCGCGCGGCATGATCACCTTCCTCGACACCCCGGGTCACGAGGCTTTCACGGCCATGCGTGCACGTGGTGCCAAGGCCACCGACATCGTGATTCTGGTGGTGGCTGCCGATGACGGCGTCATGCCCCAGACCAAGGAAGCCATCCACCACGCGAAGGCCGCTGGTGTGCCCATCGTCGTGGCCATCAACAAGATCGACAAGCCGGGTGCCAGTACCGAGCGCGTGACGCAGGAGCTGGTGGCCGAAGCGGTGGTCCCCGAGGCCTACGGCGGCGATGCGCCTTTCTGTCCCGTGTCGGCCAAGACCGGCCAGGGCATTGAAGAGCTGCTGGAAAACGTGCTGCTGCAAGCCGAAGTGCTGGAGCTCAAGTCGCCCAAGGACTCCATGGCCAAGGGCCTGGTGATCGAAGCCAAGCTGGATAAGGGCCGCGGCCCCGTGGCGACCGTGCTGGTGCAGTCCGGGACGCTCAAGCGTGGCGATGTGGTGCTGGCCGGTGCCTCGTATGGTCGCGTTCGCGCCATGCTGGACGAAGACGGCAAGGCCACGGCCGAGGCTGGTCCCTCTATCCCCGTCGAGATCCAGGGCCTGACCGAGGTACCTGCTGCGGGTGACGAGTTCATGGTGCTGAGCGATGAACGCCGAGCCCGTGAAATCGCCACCTTCCGTCAAGGCAAGTACCGAGACGTCAAGCTGGCCAAGCAACAGGCCGCCAAGCTGGAGAACATGTTCGAGACCATGGGTCAGGGCGCCGATGTCCAGACCCTGGGCCTGATCATCAAGGCCGACGTGCAGGGCTCGCAGGAGGCTTTGGCCACTTCGCTGCTCAAGCTGTCGACCGACGAGGTCAAGGTGCAGATCGTGCACGCCGCCGTGGGTGGCATCAGCGAGTCCGACGTCAACCTGGCGATCGCCTCCAAGGCCGTCATCATCGGTTTCAACGTGCGTGCCGATGCCGGTGCGCGCAAGCTGGCCGAACACAATGGCGTCGACCTGCGCTACTACAACATCATCTATGACGCCGTGGATGAGGTGAAGGCGGCCATGTCCGGCATGCTGGCACCCGAGCAGCGCGAAGAGGTCATCGGCTCGGCCGAGATCCGTCAGGTGTTCGTGGCTTCCAAGATCGGCACGATCGCGGGCTGTATGGTCACCAACGGCGTGGTTCGCCGCAGTGCCCGCCTGCGCCTGCTGCGCGAGAACGTGGTCATCTACACGGGCGAGCTGGAAGGCCTCAAGCGCTTCAAGGACGATGTCAAGGAAGTGCGCGAAGGTTTCGAGTGTGGTCTCAATATCAAGGGCTACAACGACATCAAGGAAGGCGACGTCCTCGAGTTCTTCGAAATCAAGGAAGTGGCCCGTACGCTGTAAATCGACGTTCAGGTCACCCCACCTTGCAACCCCGCCTGAACCCAGGCGGGGTTTGTGCTTGATGAAGGATGGTGCCCCCAGGTCGCCTGTGGCGCCCGCCCCCACGGGGGTGTTGTTCTGGGGGCGGCCCGGCGAACGACAAATTCGCATTGCAGCGAGCAGGAACTGATGAACCATGCGCCATAAACGCTCCACCCCCAACCGCAGCAACCGCGTTGCCGACCAGATCCAGCGCGATGTGGCCGAGCTGATCCGCGACCTCAAGGACCCGCGCATCGGCATGCTCACCATCAACAGCGTTGAGGTGACGCCGGACTACGCGCACGCCAAGGTTTTCTTCTCGCTGCTGATTGGCAATCCGCAGGAGTGCGAGGAAGGGCTCAACGAGGCCGCCGGCTACATCCGTAACGGCCTGTTCAAGCGCCTGCAGATCCACACTGTGCCGACCCTGCATTTCCACTTCGACCGCACCACCGAACGCGCAGCCGAGATGAGCGCGCTCATCAACCGGGCTGTGGCCAGTCAAGCAAAAGACGAGGCCAAGGATGCCGATAAGGGCGCGGACGAGCGCGGTGAGAATGCGGCCGACAGCAAGGGCGAGGGCGCCTGACAGCCATGAACAAGCCCGCGCGTCAGCCTCGCCGCCAGTTGCATGGTGTCATCCTGCTGGACAAGCCCCTGGGCCTTTCCAGCAATGACGCTTTGCAGAAGGTGCGGCGCCTGCTGCGTGCCGAGAAGGCCGGCCACACCGGCACGCTCGATCCGCTGGCCACCGGCCTGCTGCCGCTGTGCTTTGGTGCGGCGACCAAGTTCTCCCAGGTGTCGCTGGACGCCGACAAGCGCTATACCGCCACGCTGAAGCTGGGCCAGACCACGACAACCGGCGATGCCGAAGGCGAGATCGTGCTCACGCGCCCCGTGACGCCCGAGCAGGTCAACGAGGCCCGCCTTGAACAGGCTTGCGTCGCCTTCACCGGCCACATCGCCCAAGTCCCGCCCATGCATTCGGCGCTCAAGCACCAAGGCCGCGCCTTGTACGAATACGCCCGCGAAGGCGTGGACATCGAACGCCCTGCGCGCGAGGTCACCATTCACGGCATTGACATCCTGCGCTGGCAAGCTGAGGTGCTGGAGTTGGACGTGCGTTGCAGCAAAGGCACCTATATCCGCACCCTGGCGCAGGACATCGGCGAACACCTGGGCTGTGGCGCCCACCTGATCGGCCTGCGCCGCACTGGCAGTGGTGGTGTGGGTCTGCAAGGCGCCGTCACCCTGGAAGCCTTGCACGCCATGAGTGAAGCCGAGCGCGATACCTGCCTGCAGCCTGCCGACGTGCTGCTGCGCGACTGGCCTGACGTCGTGCTGACCGAGCCCGAGGCCGCGCGCTTCCTGACCGGCCTGCGCCGTCGCACCACCTTGCCCGATGCCGCCCAGGTGCGCGTCTATGGCCCCTTGCCGGGCCTGCCAGGCGCAGAAGGCCTGCATGCCGGGCGCGTGCTGCTGGGCAGCGCCCACATCAAGACCGGCGAACTGATCCCGACGCGTCTGCTGAGCCCTGTTGAAGTGCAGGGCCTCATCGAGGCGCAGACCACTGCCACGCCCGCCAACCCGAACACCACTGGCCTTGCCATGCAGCGCCAGCCCGACCCCGTTCTTTGATTTCAGACCTGTGAGCTTCCTATGAGCACCCAAATCCGCAACATCGCGATCATCGCCCACGTGGACCATGGCAAGACGACCATGGTGGACCAACTGCTGCGCCAGTCTGGCACCTTCGCCGAGCACGAAAAAGTGGTCGACACCGTGATGGACAACAACGCCATCGAACGCGAGCGCGGCATCACCATCCTGGCCAAGAACTGCGCCGTGAGCTGGGAAGGCACGCACATCAACATCGTCGACACCCCGGGCCACGCGGACTTCGGCGGCGAAGTGGAGCGCGCGCTGTCCATGGTGGACGGCGTGGTGTTGCTGATCGATGCGCAAGAAGGCCCGATGCCCCAGACGCGTTTCGTGACCAAGAAGGCTCTGGCCCTGGGCCTGCGCCCTATCGTGGTGGTCAACAAGGTGGACAAGCCTGGCGCCAAGCCCGATGCCGTCATCAACGCCGCGTTCGACCTGTTCGACAAGCTGGGCGCCACCGACGAGCAACTGGACTTCCCTGTCGTGTACGCCTCGGGCATCAATGGTTGGACCTCGCTGGAGGAGGGCGAGCCCGGCGCGCAGTGGGGCCCCGACATGTCGGCGCTGTTCAACACCATCCTCAAGCATGTGCCGGCGCAAAAGGGTGATCCCAAGGCGCCGCTGCAGCTGCAGATCTCCGCGCTGGACTTCTCCACCTTTGTGGGCCGCATCGGCGTGGGCCGCATCAGCCAGGGCACCATCAAGCCCGGCATGGACGTGGTCGTGATGGAAGGCCCCGGCGGCAAGACCGTCAAGGGCCGCATCAACCAGGTGTTGACCTTCCAGGGCCTGGACCGTGTGCAGGTGACCGAAGCCGGCCCCGGCAATATCGTGCTGATCAACGGCATCGAGGAGATCGGCATCGGCGTGACGGTGACGGACCCAGCCAACCCCGCGCCCCTGCCCATGCTGAAGGTGGACGAGCCCACGCTGACCATGAACTTCTGCGTGAACACCTCGCCGCTGGCTGGCCGCGAAGGCAAGTTCGTGACGAGCCGCCAGATCTGGGACCGCCTGCAAAAAGAGCTGCAGCACAACGTGGCCCTGCGCGTGAAGGAAACCGACGAAGACGGCATCTTCGAGGTCTGCGGCCGTGGTGAACTCCACCTGACCATCCTGCTGGAAAACATGCGCCGCGAAGGCTATGAGCTGGCCGTGTCCAAGCCCCGCGTGATGTTCAAGGACATCGACGGCGTGAAGTGCGAGCCGATGGAGCTGGTCACCGCCGACGTGGAAGAAATCCACCAGGGCGGCGTGATGCAGGCCCTGGGTCTGCGCAAGGGCGAGATGCTGAACATGGAGCCGGATGGCCATGGTCGCGTGCGCCTGGAGTACCGCATTCCCGCTCGTGGCCTGATCGGTTTCAGCAACGAATTCATGAACCTGACGCGCGGCTCGGGCCTGATCGCCTCGATCTTCGATGGCTACGAGCCCCACAAGGGCGACATCGGTGGCCGCAAGAACGGCGTGCTGATTTCCATGGACGACGGTGAAATCTTCACCTACGCCCTGGGCAAGCTGGACGACCGCGGCCGCATGTTCGTCAAGCCAAACGACCCCGTGTACGAGGGCATGATCGTGGGCATCCACAGCCGCGACAACGACCTGGTCGTGAACGCCACGCGTACCAAGCAGCTGACCAACTTCCGTGTCTCCGGCAAGGAAGACGCCGTCAAGATCACGCCGCCGATCGACCTCACGCTGGAATACGGTGTGGACTTCATCGATGACGATGAACTGGTCGAGATCACGCCCAAGAGCGTCCGCCTGCGCAAGCGCTTCCTCAAGGAGCACGACCGCAAGCGTGCACAGCGCGAAGGTGCTTGATGGACAGTCTCATCCTCACCGAGGTGATCGGCGGCCTGGGTGTGATCACCCTCAACCGCCCCAAGGCCCTCAATGCCTTGTCGCTGGAGATGGTGAGGGAGTTGGACGTGGTGCTCAGAGGCTGGGCGACCGACACGGCGGTGCTGGGCGTGCTCATGCGTGGTTCGGCGCGGCCGGCCGAGAACGGCAAGCCCGCAGGCCCCGTGCACTTCTGTGCGGGCGGTGACATCCGCTTCATGTACGAGGCCGCGACCACCGGTGATCTGTCCATCGACGACTTCTTCACCGAAGAGTACGCACTCGATCACCTCATCCACACCTTTCCCAAGCCGGTGATCGCCTGGATGGAAGGCATCACCATGGGCGGTGGCATGGGCCTGGCGCAAGGCGCCAGCCTGCGCGTGGTCACCGAGCATGTGCGCATGGCCATGCCCGAGACGCGCATTGGCCTGTTCCCGGATGTGGCGGGCGGCTACTTCCTGTCGCGCTGCGCGGGCTCGATCGGCGAGTACCTGGGTGTCGTGGGCCCGCATCTGCATGTGACCGATGCCTTGACCATTGGCCTGGCCGATGCACATGCGCAAGTCGCCAGCCTGCCGATGCTGTTGGACGACTTCAAGCATCGGCACGCCGCATCGTCAGACGAGCTGTTGCAGCGGGTCAAGCGCCATGTCGAGTCGCATGGCCTGGACAAGCTGCCCGAGGCCACGGTGACGGTGCACCTGGATCAGATCAACCGCCACTTCAGCCTGCACAGCATGGCCGATATCGAAGCCTCGCTGCAGTCAGACGACAGCGAGTGGGCGCAGCACGCACTCAAGCAGATGGCCGGCCATTCGCCCTTGATGATGAGCGTGACGCTGGAGCAGATCCGCCGAGCGCGGTCCATGAGCCTGGCTCAAGTCTTCCGCATGGAGCGCGACATGGTGCGCAACTGCTTTGCCATCCGCAAGGGCAAGGACAGCGAGACCACGGAAGGGGTGAGGGCGCTGGTCATCGACAAGGACAATCAGCCCCGTTGGCGCCCCACGCAGCTCCAGGACGTGGACCTGGCTGAGGTGGAGGCCTTCTTCGCGAGCCCTTGGCCCATGAGCCACCACCCCTTGCGGGATCTGCGCGATCAGGCCTGATCAGAAAGCCGCGTCCAGGCTGGCCATGCCCTGTTCCCAGGCTGTGGCCATGTCACCAAAGAGCTCGGCGGCATCCAGCGTGCGCTTGGTATTGACCGCGCGGGCCACTTTCAGGATCAAGGCCTTGTTGGCCTGTGAGATCTGATTGAAGCTGGCGATGGCCGGTGCCAGCGCAGCGGCTTGCTTGTCGCCACCCGCCTCGGCCAGCCAGCTGAGGTTGACCGCGCCCAGCTCGAACGCGGCGCCCAACTGACGGATCGTGGCAAAGGCCCATGCGTGGTAGAAGGCCAGGCCCTTGTCATGCAGGCTGGGCAGCTCGCGCGTGAAACGCTCGGCGAAGCGCGTGATAGGGTTGCTGATCGGGCGGCGCGCCAGGTGCTTGCGCCACAGGCCAGCCGACAGCTCGGCCAGCTCCTGCGGGCTGCGACGCACCAGGCGATCGAAGCGCACGGTCTCGGCAAACAGCGGCATGAAGGTCGGGTCCGGCGCGGCATCCAGGCGGAAGAGCTGGCGGAAGTCTTCGCCATCGACCTCGAAGTAGCCGGCGTTGTGGAAGTAGCCCAGCCGGCCCGCATCCAGATCCAGGTCGGCCAGCACGATCGTGGTCTTGGTGTGCGTGCTGCGGTAGTCGGTGCCGGCGGTGTCAGGCAACCAGAAGGCATCGGCTTCGGTGCTGATGAACTTGCCGCGTGCGAGGTGCTCCTTGGCATGCTCGACCAGGGGGCGCCAGACATTGAGCTCCTGCACGTCCACGCCGTAGAGTTCGTACAGCTCGCCGTGGGGGGGCTTGAAGAAGGTCCACTGATCGCCCTCGAAGTCGATGGCGGCCGTGAAGGCCATCATGGGGATCGGGTCCAGCCTCAAAGCCTGCAAGACCTCGATCCAGATGTCGATGTAGCAGTTCTTCTCGACCCAGACGCGGTCTTCCGCGTGCAGCTGGTTGCGAATGTAGCCAGCCGCTTGCAGGCCGGGCAGGGCTTGGTAGCGTTGCATGCTCATCAATCAGTCTCAAGGCATCAGGACCACAGTTGCTGGCGCACTTCGGCGGGCCAGTTCTCGGGCTTGAAGCCATGGTGCTTGAACAGCGCCATGGTCACGCGCTCCAGGCCGAAGCCCAGGCAGGCGGTGTTGGCGGCGTTGCCGTCTGGCGTCTTGATGTCGAAGGTGTCGCCGAAGTGGGTCTGGTGGAAGTTGAAGGAGCACACGGCCGTCGGGTTCTCTTCGGAGATCACCGGCACCAGCACCTCGAACTTCAGCTTGGCCTGCTTCTGGCTTTCGGCGAGCATCTTGCCCCCGCGGCCGAAGAAGGGGTCTGACGCCACATCGGGCTTGGCGGGCAGACCCAGCGAGGTCAGCAGCTTGACGCCGCGCTCCAGCCACATGTCGCGCCAGGACACGACCTGATCGGGCGTGCCCACGCGCACATACTCCCGCACGCGGAAGGACTGCATGCGGGTCGGCTCATGAGAGGGCTCATGGCGGTAGACCCAGTTGAGCATGGTCACCAGGCGGCCTTCGGCGGGCACGGTGCCGGTGAAGGTGGGGTAGACGGGGTAGCAGGCGGCAGGGTTCAAGGTGACGCCAGTCTGACCCAGCAGGTCGCCCCAGGGCTCGCCCGAGTTCACGCGCTCGGCCAGGCGCAAGGCCTCCAGGCCATTGCCGAAAAAGCTGTGCACGGAACCGCACAGGTGAGGGAAGGAGTCCATGTAGTGGACCTTCTCCAGGATGCCGCGGTCGATCACGGGCGGGAAGGTGTAGACCTCGGCGCCGTCATGGGCCGACAGCTTGCTGACCAGGCCGTTGAAGCGCTCCAGCACGTCTTCGAAAACGGCGCCACGGCCGAAGGTGCCGGGTTGCGCTGTGGGGACGATGAGGCCATGGGCGACCAGGCCGTCGTACAGGGTCTTGGGGTCGAAAGAATCGGGCGTCATGTCGCTTTCCTCTCAATTTCTGGATTCAGTGTGCATGCGATGGGCTCATTCGTCTTTGAGCACGAGCAGCATCGACGCACCTTTGCTGGCGATACGCTCGTTGGAGATCATGAGAGAAGCTGACAGCACGTCACGGTAATGTCGACCCAGCGAGAAGGGGCTGTCGTTCTTGTAGCCCAGGATGCCCACGATCTGCAGCGCCTTGTGCACGATCTGCGGGGCGGCGTCAGATGCACCGATCTTGAGGTTGACCATCTTCAGTCCCCATGCCATGCCCAGCAGGTCCTCGTCCTTGCCGGCGGCCGTCAGCTCGTCGAACTCGGTGGCCACGGCCTGCCAGTTGTTCTTCATGGCCTGCAGGTCCACCGAGAGCTTGGCCAGCTGTTGAGCCGTGGGCGGCGTGACACCCGGGTTCTTGCGGGCCTCGCCACGCACATAGCCGGCAGCCTTGGAGAAGGCGTCGTTGGCGATGCCCCACCACAGCGCCGCCCAGAGAATGTGGGAGTACGGCACCATGGTCTGCGCCGAGATGTCGGCATAGGACACAGGCAGGATCTGCCCGACGTCACCGCTGGACTGCAGGTCGAATCCGGGGCTGCAGGTGCCGCGCATGCCCATGGTGTCCCAGGTGGTGGTCTGGGTGAGTTGGGCATCGCTCTTGCGCACCAGCACAAGGGCCTGGTCGTTCTTGGGGGCCGATTCATCGCGGCGGCAGGTCACCAAGATGGCGTCCGAGTGCGCGCAGTAAGAGCCTGTGGTCGCCTGCTTGTTGAGGACGAACTTGTCGCCATCACGCTGCACCGCGCAGATGCTGGAGCGGGTGTCGCCGAATGTGCCTACTTCTGAGGTGATGGAAGCCAGCACTGGCTGCTTTTCCACGATCTCGCTCATGTAGCGCTTGAACAGCTCGCTGCCGGCATGGTGGCGTGTGATGCACACCACCTGGATGTAATGCATGGCCAGCACCATGCCGCTGGAGCCGCAAGCGCCCGCGAGCGTGGCGCAGAGCATGCCCAACTCCCTCATGCCCAGACCGGCGCCGCCAAACTCCTTGGGAACCGGGGCCGAGAGTACCTTGGCCTCCTTCAGTGCCGCAATGGATTCTTCGGGGAAACGGGCCTTCGCATCGACGTCACGGGCGTTGGGCGCGGCCACGGTCGTGGCGATTTGGCGTACCGCGGCGTAAAGGGTTTCGAAATCGGGAGATTGGGACATGGTCTGAGTGCTTTCTGGTGCTGTCTCAATGGGCCGGATATTAAGCGGGGTCAATGGCAGGGGCCTCCCCCCGGCTCAGGTGGCAAATGTTTTCCAGTCGAACTGGCCAGTCAAATTGACGCGAACTATCATCATGCCTGTTTGCGCTGGTGCGCAGTTTGACTGTTTGGATGCATGCCTCAACTTTCCCTAAATTTAGGGGGATTGGCTTGTGACCTAGTTCACGAGCCACTTTGGGTGGGTTGCGGCATGCTGTCATCTGACTGTGCTGATAATGCGAAGCCGCGCGTGCGTGGCTGCACGACAATGCGACCATGGCTGAATTACCCGTGTTACCAGAATTTCCCGCATGGATTGGCACTCATCTGAATTCACCTGCGAGTCAACTCAAGGTGGGAATGGATCTGGTGCAGATCAGTCGCATTCAGGCCTCTCTGACCAAATTCGGGGATCGTTTTACGCAGCGAATTTTCACGGAGCATGAATTGGCTTATGCGGTTTCCTCGCCGGTATTGCGCGCAGAACGATTGGCCGCCCGCTTTGCCGCCAAGGAGGCGACCATGAAGGCTCTGGGTTTAACGGACAAGGGTGTGGCCTGGCGCGACATGGAGGTGTTTCGCATGCCCGATGGCCGCTGCGAGTTGCGCCTGCACGGCGTGGCGGCGGCCCATGCGCAGGATTGTGGCGTGGCGCAGACGGCTTTGACCCTGAGCCATGACGGCGACTACGCCGCAGCCATCGTGGCTGCTGTGGTGTCCATGCCACTTGCCGAGAAGGCGACTGCTTCGATCTGAATTCGTTTTTGTTTTTGACCTGCTTGATACTTGAAGACCATGACTGACATCAATGCCATCGACGCCCAGATCCGTAACGTGCTCAAGGACCATGCCCGATTGAGCAAGGACGCCATGAGCCTGGACGTGAATGAAGACCTTTACCAAGCGGGCATGACCTCTCACGCCAGCGTCAATGTGATGCTGGGTCTGGAAGGCACGTTCGATGTCGAGTTCCCTGACCACATGCTCAAGCGCAATGTGTTCAATTCCGTGGCCTCGATCCGCACGGCCGTGGTGGAGTTGATCGGCGGGTGAACGACAGGTGTCGATGCTCAACAAGGGACGTTTCATTGCACACACAGCTGGCCCTGTTCAAGCCCTGAACGAGGGCTGGCGACTGCTGCCCAGCGCGCCAGGGCAATACCCTTCGCCTGCCGACTTGCCGTCCGAAGACGCGGCCTGGATACACGCACCGCATTTGGGAACCGCCGCCAACATGCTGCGCCAGGCTGGGCAGTGGTCCCTTGATGGCCCCCCCCGCCGTTTCGACGCGGATGACTGGTGGTACCAGCTGAGCTTCGATGTAGAAGGCTTCAAGGCCGGGGCTGCCTACACCTTGGGCCTGGACGGTCTGGCCACGGTGGCCCAGGTGTGGCTCAACGGACAGCTCGTCTTGAGCAGCGAGAACATGTTCCTGGCACACCGCTGTTCGGTGGGCTCTTTGCTGAAGGCGCAGGGCAATGAGCTGGTGATGGTGTTTCGCTCGCTCGACCAGGCCTTGACCAAGCGCCGGCCCAGGCCGCGCTGGCGCGCACCGATGATCGAGAACCAGCAGATCCGCTGGTTCCGCACCACGGTGCTGGGGCGTGCGCCGGGTTGGACCCCGCCTGCTGCAGCCGTGGGGCCGTGGCGAGGCGTCTGGCTGGCTTGGCAACCTGATGTCGAGTTGGCTTTGATGAACTTGCGCCCTCGAGTCGAAGGTGATCAGGGGCAGCTGGGTATCGAGGCGCGCTTTGACACGCAGGGTGCACTGGGTGATGCCGCCATCGAGTCGGTCCAACTCAGACTTCAGCGCGGTGAACGCATCTACGCCACGCCCTTGCAGGCCGGTGCCACCTGGACGGCGGAACTGGCTGTAGACCATGTTGCCCTGTGGTGGCCACATACGCATGGCGAGTCGGCGCTGTACCAGGCCAGGCTGCATGTGTCCTTGAAAGACCAATCCGAGCCTGTCGTGATGGACATCGGCGCAGTTGGCTTTCGCACCGTGACGGTGGACCGCACAGGAGACGGCTTTGCCATTCACATCAACGGCGTCCCCGTTTTCTGCCGGGGTGCCTGCTGGACACCGCTGGACATCGTGACCCTGGACGGCGCCGATGCTGCTGCCTATGCCGAGGCGATTGCCACCGTTCGCGCATGCGGCATGAACATGGTCCGCCTGGGCGGCACCATGACCTACGAGGCTGATGCCTTTTACGATGAGTGCGATCGGCAAGGGGTCATGGTCTGGCAGGAATGGATGTTCGCCAACATGGACTATCCGGAAGACCCGGCGTTCGTGGAGCAGGTCGAGCGTGAGGTGCGGCAGCAGGCGCAACGCTGGCAGGGGCGGCCTTCGCTCACCGTGCTGTGCGGCAACAGCGAGGTCGAGCAGCAGGCGGCGATGTTCGGCGCCACGCGGGATCGCTGGGCTCCCGCACTTTTTCATGAGACGCTGGCCAAGCTCAGTGCGCAAGACTGCCCGGATGTGCCTTACTGGCCGTCCAGCGCGCATGGCGGCGCGTTTCCGCATCAGGGTGATGCGGGCACGACCTCGTATTACGGCGTCGGGGCCTATATGCGCGCCCTTGATGATGCGCGCCGCTCGAATCTCAAGTTCGCCACCGAATGCCTGGCCTTTGCCAACCTGCCTGAGCCGGCTGGCATGGCCCAGATGCCCTGTGGCTTGTCCCTGCGCGTGCACCACGCGGCCTGGAAGGCGCGCACGCCGCGCGACCTGGGCGCCGGCTGGGACTTCGAGGACGTGCGTGATCACTACGTTGCGCAACTGTTCGACCTCGATCCCACCCGTCTTCGCTACAGCGACCACGACCGCTACCTGACTCTGGGCCGCGTCGCCGTAGGGGAGGTGATGGCCGCGACCTTCGCCGAGTGGCGCCGGGGCGCATCGTCCTGTTCCGGTGCGTTGATCTGGTTCCTGCGCGACATGTGGCCCGGCGCGGGCTGGGGCGTGGTGGACAGCAGCGGCCAACCCAAGTCGGCCTACTACTATCTGAAACGCACGCTCCAGCCTTTGTCACTTGCCTTCAGCGATGAGGGTGGCAATGGCCTGTACATTCATGTCAGCAACGAGGGAGGCGACGTGTTGCAGGCTGAGATCGAGGTCACCGCATACCGGCATGGGCACACGCAGGTCGGGCAAGGGCGCCAGCCGATCGCCGTGCCGGCGCGCGCGGCGCAATCGTGGCCTTTGATGGCCTGGTTCGACTGGTTTGCAGACTGGTCCTGGGCCTATCGTTTCGGCCCGGCAAGTGCGCACGTGTTGACGGCGGTGCTGAAAGCCACGGACGGTCGCGAACTGGCGCGTGCCTTTGCTTTCCCCACTGGCATGGCCTTTCCGCAAGAGCGCGACCTGGGCCTCAGTGCATCGGCTGTCGTGGTCGAGCCGGGTGTCTTCGATGTCACTGTGAAGGCGGCCAGGTTCGCGCAAGCGGTGCACTTCGACGTCGATGACCTCGTGCCGGATGACGCCTATTTCCATTTGGCGCCAGGGCAGCAACACACGGTGAGGATGCGCGTGCCGGCGGGTCAGGGGGGCAAGTCCGTGCCTGCCGCTGTATCGGGTGGCGTGCGTGCGCTCAATCTGGAGGGCCAGGTCGCCATACAGATGGAAGGTATCGGTCCGTGAGCGGCCAGGCCATCTTCTTCGGCCCAGAGAGCGAGCCGCTTTTCGGTTGGCTCCATGGCCTTGACAATATGCAGCACGACGTGGGCATCGTGCTGTGCAGCCCCTGGGGGCGCGAGGAGGTCTCTGCCCACCACAGCCTCAGGCAATGGGCGTTGCGCCTGGCGCAGGCCGGATGGCCTTGCATCCGCTTTGACTATGCTGGCGAGGGCGACTCGTCTGGAGACAGCCTGAGTCATGGCGGCCTGGATGCCTGGGTGCAGTCCGTGACCCTGGCTGTCGACGAGCTCAAGCAGCGAGCAGGTGTCAGCCAGGTCTGCCTGATGGGGATACGCGTGGGCGCGGCCGCCGCGGCGCTGGCGTCTCAAGGGCGGTCGGATGTGCTGGGGTTGATCGCCGTGGCACCCGTCGTCAAGGGGCGTGGTTTTGTGCGCGAACTGACGGCCTTGCATGCGGCGAGCAATCGGCGCCCAGAACACAAGGCACCTGCCGACGTGTTCCAGTCCGGCGGCTATGCGATGAGCATGCCGGCCCGTGACCAACTGTCGGCCATGGACATTTCACAGTTGCCCTTGATGCCGGCAGCTCATGTGTTGGTGCTGGACCGCGATGACATGCCCGCCAACCAGGCCTGGGTGAAGAGCTTGCAGGAAGCGGGTGCGGACGTGCGCCAGCAGTCACTGGGTGGTTACGTCGGCATGATGGCCGACCCGCACCACGCCGTGGCCCCGCAAGCCATGATCGAGGCGAGCTTGACCTGGCTGGATGAGGTCATCCGCCCCGTGAGCAAGGCTGTGATCCCCTCCAGGCAACTGGCCGACGCCGTGGCCCAGGCCGGATTGCATCAGGCGAAAATCACGGTCGAAGGGATGCCAGGCTCGGTTGTGCGCGAGCAGGCCTTCGTGGTGCCAGGTGTACCGGCCTTCGGGATCCTGACCACGAACGTCTCGGACGCTGTGCGCAGCGGGCATGCCGTGCTGTTGCTCAATGCCGGATCCACCCGCCGCATCGGTCCCAGCCGCATCGCGGTATGGAAAGCACGCCGCTGGGCCGCGCAAGGCCATGTGGTCCTGAGGATGGACCTGGCCGGTGTGGGCGATAGCGACGTGCGCGAGGGGCGACCCTTGAACATGAGCTATCCCCACGAGGCCATGCTCGACGTGCGGGCCGCCTTCGACTACCTCAGCGAGGTTGTGGGCGCCAAGCATGTGCATGCATGCGGGCTGTGTTCGGGCGCTTACCATGCGCTCAAGGCAGCCCGTGATGGCTTGCCGTTCACCTCGATCACCCTGATCAACCCCCTGGTGTACTTCAATGCCGAAGGGCTTTCGCTCGACGATGCACAGATCCTGACGCCACAAAAGGTACACTCTGCGGCCGCCAGTTACAAGGCGGCGGCTGGTTCCCTGGACAAGTGGCTCAAGCTGTTCAAGGGCCAGGTGAAGGTCGATGTCTTGATCAAGGTGTTCATGAAGCGCTTGGGGATGGCGGCAGGCGTCAAGGTCCGTGATCTGGCCCGGGTGCTGCACTGGCCCCTCAAGGATGATCTGGGTACCGAGTTGAGGCGCCTGAACACGCATGGCATGCATGTGCAGTTCGTGTTCGCGCAAGGTGACCCGGGGCTGATCATGCTGCGCGAAGGCGCGGGCAATATGCTGGGCACCCTCCAGCGCAAGGGCCTGCTGAGCGTGCGCGTGTTCGATCAGGCGGACCACGTGTTCACCGACATCGGCTTGCGCCGCGACATGCTGTCCCACCTGGATCATCTCGTGAACGACCTCACCTCTGCCTGCCGACGTGAAAAGGCCGTGCCTGCCCGGCCCTTGAGCACCTTGTCGAGTTGAGTGTGAGTGAGTGATGTCGGCGCTGTCGTCTGTTGATTTGTCTGTTGATTCTCCTAAAGCCGTGGCGGTCAGCCCGTGGCGCATGTGCGTCGCCCCCATGCTGGACTGGACGGACCGCCACTGCCGCTATTTCCACCGCCTGCTGAGCCGGCGTGCGCGCCTTTACACCGAGATGGTGACCACGGGCGCCTTGCTGCACGGCGACGTCGACCGGCATCTGCGTTTCAACGAGGAGGAGCACCCCTTGGCGCTTCAGTTGGGCGGCAGCGAGCCTGCCGATCTGGCCGCCTGCGCACGCCTGGCCTTGCAGTGGCGCTACGACGAGGTCAACCTCAACTGCGGCTGTCCCAGCGAGCGGGTGCAGCGCGGGGCCTTTGGTGCCTGCCTGATGTCAGAGGCCTCGCTGGTGGCCGATTGCGTCAAGGCCATGATGGACGCCACCGGTGGCGACAAGCGCATGCCCATCACGGTCAAGCACCGCATCGGCATCGATCAAATCGAGAGCTATGACTTCGTGCGCGACTTTGTTGGCGCCGTGTCGGCCGTGGGCTGCGAGGTCTTCATCGTTCATGCCCGCAATGCCTGGCTCAAGGGCCTGAGCCCCAAGGAGAACCGCGAGATTCCGCCGCTGCGCTACGAGTTCGTGCACCGGCTCAAGCGCGACTTCCCGCACCTGACCATCGTGCTCAACGGCGGTCTGGCTGACAACGCATCCTGCCAGTCCCATCTGGAAACCGGCGCGGTGCACGAAGGCGTGGCGCTGGACGGCATCATGGTTGGGCGTGCGGCCTATCACACGCCCTGGATCATGGCCGACTGGGATCAGCTCTTCTTCGGTGAGCCCGCCAACCCGGAAGCCGTGCGCACGCGCGAGGCGGTCGAGGTCGAGATGGTGCGTTATGCGCAGCGGGAAATGGCCCGTACGGCCGGCTTGCCGCACGGCGAGGTGCGTTGGTCCGCTGTCATTCGCCACATCCTGGGGCTCTACAACGGCCTCCCTGGCGCGCGTCGCTGGCGTCAAGTGTGGTCGGACCACACGCTCAAAGGGCTGGATCCGCAAGAGGTCATGGCACGGGCCCATCACCGGGACAAGCCTGAACTGGCCGCCTGATCTGATCGAAAAAGAAAAGGACACCGCCAGGGTGTCCTTTTGCTTGGTGCAGGTCGGTCTTCGATCAGACGCGCTTGCGGTATTCGTGCGTGCGGGTGTCGATTTCGATCTTGTCGCCAGATTCGACGAACAGGGGCACGGGGATCTCGAAGCCTGTGCCGACGATGCGGGCGGGCTTCATGACCTTGCCGGAGGTGTCACCCTTGACGGCGGGCTCGGTCTCGATTTCGCGGACCACGCTGGTGGGCAGTTCGACGGAGATGGCACGGCCTTCGTAGAACACCACTTCAACGGGCATGGCGTCCTGCAGGTAGTTGATGGCGTCGCCCATGTTCTCGGCTTCCACCTCGAACTGGTTGTACTCGGCGTCCATGAAGGCGTACATCGGGTCGGCGAAGTAGGAGTAGGTGCACTCCTTCTTTTCCAGCACGATCTGGTCCATCTTGTCGTCGGCCTTGAAGACCACTTCGGCGCCGGCACCGTTGAGCAGGTTCTTCATCTTCATGCGCACGGTGGCTGCACCGCGACCGCCACGGCTGTATTCGGTCTTGAGAACGACCATCGGGTCCTTGCCCTGCATGATCACGTTGCCAGCGCGGATTTCTTGTGCGAGTTTCATGGTTGATTCCCGGGTCGGGTCTAAAACGATGTGCGGAAAATGGGGGCCTCGCTGGCCACTTCAAGTGTTGGCGAAGTGTCGGTGCCAGAAAGCAAAGCCTCTTATTTTAACCCGAGCTTGAGACAAATGTGATCAGCTGGCTGGCGAGATCCGTCTGGTCGAGCAGCTCGGCGCGTGACTTTTCGCTCCAGGCGCGCCAGGCCGACGAGGCCGTCTGCCAATCAGGCAGGGGCGAGGTCAGGGCGTCAGGCATGGGACCCAGGCCGTTCCAGGCGCGCCACCAGGCTTCGACTCCGCTGCGCAGTTCGCCCGGCCAAGCGCGCATCCAGCGTGCCATGAAGGCTTCCAGCTTGCCGGCGTGCACACCGTCGTCCTGCTCGTAGATCTGCCAGATGTGGGGGCGGCCCGCCCAAAGCGCCTGCACGGCGGAGTCTTCGCCGCGCACCAAATTCAGATCGCAGCACCACAGGAGGCGATCGAATGCATCCTGAGCCAGATAGGGCAGGGTGTGCAGCCTGAGCCCTGACCTCGGGTGAGCCTGTGCCCAAAGCGATCCCAGGCGCGCGGCGGGGCCTGCGGTCAGCAGGACATGGGTGGCGGGCTGTGTCGCTTGCTGGCGGCTGAGCAAATCGGCCAAACCGGCAAAAGGGGCAGATTCATAGCAAAACACCAGCAAAGTCGTGTCGCCCTCCTGCACGGGGATGCCCAGGGCTCTCAAGTAGCCAAGGCGCTGCTGCAGCGTGCCCAGTTCGGCAGTCCGTGCAGCCAGCAAGCCGGGTTCGCGCAGCAAACCACCCGTGGCGCGCGTGAAGCCGGGGTAGAAAAAGCGCTTTCGCAGCCCGGCGCCCACACCAGAAAAAACCGGCGAGGCCAGGCCGTGGCTGCGCTCCACGTAGTCTTCGGCGCTGAGGTATTCCAGGTTCACCCACTGGCTGGCCTGCCCTTCGGTGGCGCGTGTCTGCATGCGCGCCACGAAGGCGTCGGGCGGGTCGCAGCCGAATGCCTCGATCACCACGTCGCCGGCGCGAAGGCCCGGGCAGCGTGCATCGAGGTGCACAGCGTCGTCCCAACGGCAGACCCTGATGCCGTCGTGCCCCTGGCCGCACACCAGTCCCAGCTCGTCGTCTCGTGTCCAATGCAAGTGCGGCGCCATCCAGCGCAGGGTACTGGCGTCATCCACCCACAGCCGCACGGCTTGGCCACGCCCGGCCAGATCGGCTGCCAGGCGCCAGCACACGCCGATGTCGCCAAAGTTGTCGATGACACGACAGAACACATCCCAAAGCATCGCGGGATTATGGCAACTGCTTGTGGTGGTGCCGGGCTTGTCAGTGACAATCTCGCCTCATATGAGTGAGACCTCAGATTCCCAAAGCCAGGACAAACCGGCACCACGCGATGATGAAGCAGCGCAGGAGCAAGAGCGCGCCCAGGTCTGGGAGCGCCTGCTGGCCGAGGTGGCTTCGCTGCCGGCGCTGCCCGGCGTCTACCGCTACTTTGACGCCCGAGGTGAGGTACTGTACGTCGGCAAGGCACGCGACCTCAAGAAGCGTGTCTCCAGCTACTTCCACAAGAACCACGGGGGCAGCCGCATCGGCTACATGGTCTCCCGCATCACGCGCATGGAGACCACGGTGGTGCGCAGCGAGGCCGAGGCCCTGCTGCTCGAAAACAACCTGATCAAGACGCTCAACCCGCGCTACAACATTCTGTTTCGCGACGACAAGAGCTACCCGTACCTGAAGCTGTCGACTCAGACCTTCCCGCGGATGTCCTACTACCGGGGCGCGGTCGACCGCAAGCACCGCTACTTCGGCCCTTACCCCAACGCCTGGGCGGTCAAGGAAACCATCCAGCTGATGCAGAAGGTCTTCCTGATCCGCACCTGCGAGGACGCCGTCTTCAAGAACCGCAGCCGGCCCTGCCTCCTCTACCAGATCAAGCGCTGCAGCGGCCCGTGTGTCGACTTCATCAGCCAGGAAGACTATGCGGCCGGCGTGGCCCAGGCCGAGCGCTTCCTGCTGGGCGAGCCCGAGGTGGTGTTGCAAGACCTGCAGGACCGCATGATGGCGCATGCGGACCGCCTTGAATACGAGAAGGCCGCCGAGATCCGCAACCAGATCAAGTCCCTCTCAGCGGTGCTGCATCAGCAGTCTGTCGAGACCGTGATGGACAAGGATGTGGACGTGCTGGCCGTGAAGGTGCAAGGTGGCCGTGCCTGCGTCAACCTGGCCATGGTGCGAGGTGGGCGTCACCTGGGGGACCGGGCGCATTTCCCCGTGCATGTGCAGGACCACGTTCTCTCGCCGGACGACGAAGACGACACGCCATCGGCCTCCACGGATGCCATGCCGGCAGACGAGTTGGTTCAGGCTACCGAGATCCGGGTGCTGGAGGCTTTCCTCGCGCAGCACTACATCGGCGGTGCGATGCCGTCCATGCTGATCCTGAGTCATCCTGTCGACCCGGCGCTGATCGAGGCGCTGGGTGAGCAGGGCGGGCGCAAGATCACCGTGGTGTTGCAGCCTCGCGAGCAACGTCGAGCCTGGCTGGACATGGCGATCAAGGGTGCCGAACTCTCGTTGGCGCGCTTGCTCAGCGAGGAGGGCTCGCAACAGTCGCGCACGCGGGCCTTGGTCGAAGCGCTCAATCTGGACCTGGACTTCGAAGGCCGTGAGGCTGGGCTGTCTTCTGATGCGGCTGACAGCATGGCGACGGATGCGGGCGCATCCACAACAGACGGCAAGACGGCTTCGGAGTCGACCGCTGTCCCCAGGGAAGAAGAAGTAGCCGAGGCCGATGGCGGTGCCGCCGTCCAAACGCCAAGAGACCCGCTGGCCAGCCTGCGCATCGAGTGCTTCGACATCAGCCACACGGCGGGCGAAGCCACCCAGGCATCGTGCGTGGTCTACGAGCAGCACAAGATGCAGCCCTCGCAGTACCGCCGCTACAACATCGCCGACATCACGCCTGGTGACGACTACGCCGCCATGAAGCAGGTGCTGGAGCGCCGCTACAGTGCCGCCGGCCTCAAGGCTGCGCGCCTGCCCGACCTGGTCCTGATCGACGGCGGCAAGGGGCAGGTGGCCATGGCCCGAGACGTGTTCCAGGCGCTGGGCTTGCCTTTGTCCATCATTGTCGGCGTGGAGAAGGGCGAAGGGCGCAAGGTCGGGCTGGAAGAGCTGGTCTTCGCCGATGGCCGCCCCAAGCTGCAACTCTCGCCGAGCTCGGCCGCGCTGATGCTCGTAGCGCAGATCCGCGATGAGGCGCACCGCTTCGCCATCACCGGTATGCGGGCCAAGCGCGCCAGTGTCCGCACCGGTGGCAGCCGGCTGGAAGACATCGCCGGCGTGGGCCCCAAGCGGCGGGCGAAGCTGTTGCAGCGTTTCGGCGGAGTGCGTGGTGTTGCGTCTGCCAGTGTGGAAGAGTTGGCCAGCGTGGAAGGCATTTCCCGCGAACTGGCAGAGGAGATCTACCGTGCGTTGCGTTGACCGTGACCGTTCATCTCAAGTGGGCATCAAGCGCATGGCCTCGCAGGGCCTGTGGTTCGCGATCGCCTTTGGCATTGTTGGGTGCAGCATGTTCCAGAAGCAGCCCAGCTCGGAGGCCAAGCCGGGTGCCACGCCACCCACCACGACCACGGCACCTACCGCCAACGTTGGAGGCGCCAAAGGCAGTGTCAAACTGCCGCCGCCCAACACCCCCCGCAGTTGGGCCGATGCGCGGCAGCAGGCGGCACGCCGACTGGTTGCAGCCAACCCGGACATGACCTACATGAGCATACCGCCCGACATCCTGCTGGCCATTCCCGTGCTGAGCATCGAACTCAATGGCGACGGCAGCATCCGCCAGATGTCGGTGATGCGCTACCCCAGCCAGGCCCGTGAAACCGTCGAGATGGCGATGGCGGCGGTCAGGCGTGCGGCACCCTTCGGCGATGTCAGCAAACTGCCCAAACCCTGGAAGTTCAATGAGACCTTTTTGTTCAAAGATGACAAGAAGTTCAAGCCGATGACCCTGGATCAGCGATGAGCCTCAGCGTTCGGGGCACAATGCCACCATGTTTTTGACATTGCCCACCTTGCTCACCTGGGCGCGGATCCTCTCGATTCCGCTGATCGTGGGCGTGTTTTACCTGCCTTGGCCCATCACCAAGATCAACCTGGTGGCGAGCATCCTCTTCGTGCTCGTGGCCTTGACCGACTGGGCCGATGGCTGGCTGGCCAGGCGTCTCAATCAGACCTCCTCATTTGGTGCCTTCCTCGATCCGGTGGCTGACAAGTTCCTCGTCTGTGCCTCCCTGCTGATCCTCCTGCAATACGAACGCGTGTCGACACCTGTGGCGCTGATCATCATCGGGCGCGAGATCGCCATCTCCGCCTTGCGCGAATGGATGGCACAGATCGGGGCTTCTCGCAGCGTGGCCGTGCACATGCTGGGCAAGCTCAAGACCGCAGCGCAGATGGTGGCCATCGTGTTGCTGCTCTACGACGGCGACGTCGGCCCCATTCACACGCACCTGTGGGGCACCTGGCTGATCTATATCGCCTGCGGCCTGACCATCTGGTCAATGGCCTACTACCTCCAGAAGTCCCTGCCGGACATCCGCGCCAAGGCCCGCTGATCCCCTCGGCGCCCCATTGCGGGCGGTGCGTTGAATGCGCGCCAAATAGGGCTGATCGCTTTTTGCCGACGCCAATTGCACGTGCGCTGTCAAGCGTGCATATCCGCGTCTTGAGCGGATGCGGCCGCGTGGTGAATCGGCATAGAATGATTTTTCCGGTCCTCAGCCGGTTGGAGCTGTCCTTACGGTGCTGTCCCCGACCGAACCAGCGCTGCAAGCACCCCAGAACTTTGGAACTCGTTTCGTGGCACCTTTAGAGTTAGAGGGGATTTTTCGTGAACAAGTCCGATTTGATTGACCACATCGCCCAGCAGGCAGACATCTCCAAGGCCGCAGCCGGTCGTGCCCTGGAAGCCGTGATTGGTGGTGTGCGCACCACACTGAAGAAGGGCGGCACCGTGTCGCTCGTTGGGTTTGGCACCTTTGCCGTCAGCACCCGCGCTGCACGCACTGGGCGCAACCCCCGTACCGGCGATGCCATCAAGATCAAAAAAGCCAAGGTGCCCAAATTCCGTCCGGGCAAGGCACTGAAAGATGCGGTGAACTGAGACTAGAATACGCGACTTAGTCGTCTGTCGGGTGCTTAGCTCAGTTGGTAGAGCGGCGCCCTTACAAGGCGTAGGTCGGGGGTTCGAGCCCCTCAGCACCCACCACCGATAGCGAAACAAGGCGAACTCTGGTTCGCCTTTGTGTTGTTTGAAGCCGTGTTTTGAAGCGGCGCAAGGCCAGTCAAGGGCCTGTCACAAGTGGCCCGTCAGTGGGTCCCCTTAGAAGGTCGATAGCCAATTGGTCCAACACCATGTTTGATTTCGTTCGCAAACACAACCGAATCCTCCAGTTCCTGCTGGTTCTGCTGATCCTGCCTTCCTTCGTGGTGTTCGGCATCCAGGGCTATTCGCGTTTCGCCAGTGACGAGGGTTCGGTCGCCAAGGTGGCCTCTCAGAAGATCACGCAAAACGAGTGGGACAACGCCAACCGCAATGCTGCCGAGCGCTTCCGTGCGCAGCAGCCCAATATCGACAGCAAGGTTTTCGATTCGCCCGAATTCAAGAAGCAATCTCTTGAGTCCCTGGTGCGTCAATACGTGCTGGCCGCTGCCGCGCACGACCAGAACCTCAATGCGCCTACAGCGCGCCTGGTTCGCGTGTTCTCCACCGATCCGCAATTCGCCAATCTGCGCAACCCCGATGGCACGCTCAACAAGCAATTGCTCGAAGCTCGTGGCATGAGCCCGGCACAGTTCGAAGCCCTGTTGCGCCAGGAGCTGACGGTGGGCCAGGTGCTGGCAGGTGTGCAGATGACGGGCCAGACCTCCAAGCTGGCCAATCGCCAGGCCGTGGACGCCCTGTTCCAGGTGCGTGACGTGCAGTGGCAGAAGTTCGAGCCCAAGCAGTACGCAGCCCAGCTCAATCCCACCACGGAACAATTGCAGGCTTACTACAAGGACCCGGCCAATGCCAGCTGGCTGACCGCGCCCGAAAGGGCTGAGGTGCAGTACGTTGTGCTGGACATCGACACGCTCAAGAAGCGTGTGACGGTCAATGAAGACGATCTGCGTCGCTCGTATCAGGAGAACATCGCGCGCTTCACCACGGCCGAAGAGCGCCGTGCCAGCCACATCCTGATCAAGGCGGAAAAGAGCGCCACGCCTGACCAGAAGAAAGCGGCCAAGGCCAAGGCCGAGCAACTGCTGGCGCAACTTCAGAAGAATCCGTCTCTCTTTGCTGAGCTGGCAAAGAAGAACTCCGATGACCCGGGCTCGGCGGCCAACGGCGGCGACCTGGACTTCTTCGGCAAAGGCTCCATGGTCAAGCCGTTCGAAGAGGCGGTCTGGGCGCTCAAGCCAGGGCAGCTCAGTGGCGTGGTGGAAAGCGATTTCGGCTTCCACATCATCCAGCTGACAGCGGTGCGTGGTGGCCAGCCTCAGCCTTTCGAAGCCGTGCGCGCGCAACTTGAAGACGATGCACGCAAGCAACTCGCTCAGCGCGAGTACGCCTCGGCGGCCGAGAAGTTCACCAACGGTGTGTACGAGCAGTCTGACAGCCTCAAGCCCGTGGCCGATGAGCTCAAGCTCCAGGTGATGACCGCCACTGACGTGCTGCATGAGCCTGGCGCCAAGGATCAGGGCGTGCTCAATAACCGCCGCCTGCTGGATGCGCTGTTCGATGCCACCAACCGGGCCAAGGGCCGCAATACGGAAGCCATCGAAGTGGGCCCCAACAAGCTGGTGTCCGCCCGCATCGTGAAGTACAGCCCCGCTGCGCTGCAGCCTTTCGAGGCGGTGCAAACCACGGTGCGTGAGCACTGGGTCAAGGCTGAAGCCTTGAAGGCCGCCCGCAAGGATGCCGAGCAGAAGCTGGCGTTGTGGAAGCAATCGCCTGACAAGGCCCAGTTGCCGCCTTCGGTGCAAATGTCGCGCAAGCTGGTGTTTGCTCAGCCGCCTCAGGTCATGGATGCGGCACTGCGTATCCCTGAAAAGCAGTTGCCAGCCTGGACCATGGTCGACCTGGGTGCAGATGGCGTGGCCGTGCTGCGGGTCAACAAGGTCCTGCCGATCCAGATCACCAATCAGGAGATCAACGAAACCGAAGCCCAGTTCGGTTCCTACTGGGGTAAGGCCGAAGCCGATGCCTACTACCGTGCACTCAAGCGCCAGTACAAGGTCGAGTTCGTCAACGAGGGCAAAAAGGTCATGGACAAGGCCGCTGAGCCGCAAAAATCAGCGTCATCTTCGTGAAAACACTGAAAAGGACGCTATAATTTAAGTCTTTCGACGGTGGCTGTAGCTCAGTTGGTAGAGTCCCAGATTGTGATTCTGGTTGTCGTGGGTTCGAGTCCCATCAGCCACCCCAGAGATTGCCCAATCCCCTGGCAGACGTGAGTCTCGTAGGGGATTTTCTTTTGTGGCTCCGGGTGAATGTGCACGGCCAGCCACATCGCGCCTTGTGACACCTTTTCCACGGTATGAGGTGTGCGCGCTGGCAAAAACAGATGATCGCCAGCCTTCAAGGTGACGGCTTGTCCGGCAACGCTCAAGGTCGCTTCTCCTTTGAGCAGGACAACCCACTCATCTTGATCCTGAGCGCACTGGGTGGGTGTGATGTGGCTTGAACTGACGATGCGCTCGATCACAACGTGGCGATGAGTCAGCAGCGTATCGAAGCGCTCGCCATTTGGTGGGGGCAGTGCATCCTCGCTCAGATTGGCTTGCTTGCCAGTCATATCAGGCGTGATCGATGGATGCAAAGATCCGCAGGCCTTGACCTGTGTGCACAAGGTTGTATGACTCCCGCCACGTGCTGAGCATCTGACCTTGCTCGTCCATGAGTTCCCACGTGACGGAGGCCAGCGCGCTGGCGCTGCCTGTACACACGAGGGTCATGTCCTTGAAGGCGCACACACGGCATCCCTGCTGATGGTATTGCTGCACGATCTCATCGAAATAGGTCTCAATGTGTTCGTGGGATGTGAAGCATTGAAGCAGCCCGTCTTGGCCCAGAGACACATACGGTGCCATGTAGCGCTGGGCAATGACCTTGCCGTTGAAGGTTCGGAACGCCTCGACAAAGGCCTCAAAAAACAGCCGGGCCTCGGTATCCGAGAGGGTGCTTGCAGGCTCGAAGTTTGAAGGAGGGCGGCTCACGCTTCATTCAATCGTGTTCAGCTTAACTGGTCAGCAGGCGCAGATGTGAGCGCAGTGCCTGCACGGCCTGACGCTTGGCACGGGCCGCGTCGCGTTCGTATTGTTCGGTGGCCTCGGCTCGCATCGTCTGGCCTTTCTCCAGTGCGGCCAGGTACTTCTCGACCGAGTAGGTGCTCTCGCTGCCGATGTAAATGTTTTTCGTCTGGGCTTGGCGACCGAAGCGGGGCAGCAAGACCGACAGCTCGGCGACGGCCGCACGTCCAGGCCTGTTGCGCACGATGGGTCCAAAGATGCCTACCGGCAGATCTGTTTGCTTTCTGGGGCTGACGTCCTGACGCAGCAGCACCGATATCGGGCCCGTATGCAGGCGCTTTAACAGTTCACCAACAGCGTTGACCAGAGACAACTGTGGATCACCACTTGGTCCATCAGAGAAGAACTTGGTTCCAAGGTGGCGTACTTGCCATCCATGTGTCGACTTGGCATCAATACGTTGGATACCTTGCGGGACCTGGAAAGTAGAGCCGCTTGCAAGCGTGACGGTGCGAAATTTCATGGGAGGCAAGTTGTTTGTTGTTCAACACTGTTCCCCCTGTTATCAGGACACCATTATGCCTTGTCGATACTTCATGGCAAAGGCTGACCCCGGCTCACAAGGATGCACGGACCCAGTCGACATAGGCCTCGCAGGCCGATTGAACAGGCAGAGCAAAGATGGCTGGCACTTCATAAGGGTGAATGCCGGCGAGCCACTGCACCAGGGCCTCATGGCGATCTGTGGTGGTCTTGAACATCAAGCGGATTTCGTCGTCCTGTTCTATGTGGCCCTTCCAGCGGTAGGTGCTTTTGACGGGCTCGATCTGTACGCACGCGGCCAGTCTGTGTTCGACTGCGCCCGTGGCCAGCTCTTCGGCTTGGGCTTCATTGGAGACGGTGGTGAAAACAGCAAGCAAAGGCATGTCGCACTCCTGTTGGGGCAAGCTGGATGCTCAACTCGGCAAGGCAGTCCATTCAGGAAGACAGTGCTGGGCCAATGCTGTTATCCAAAAGGGTTCATCGGGAACGAAAGCCAGACCGAAGCTTGGGCTCACCATGAAGCCGGCGCGTTCAAATGCCTCACCGTCTTGTGCCTGGATGAAAGCCTTCAGCGCGGCAAAGGGGATGGATACCGATCCCAGCGCCAGCACTGGTGCCTCGATCGTGATCTCTTCCAGTCGGCCATTGTCCTGGAAGCGCAGCACCAGGTTGCCATAGTCGAGTTCATCGAGGTCAACCGCATTGCGGCCTCGATGCCTGGGTGCGCCAAGACGCTGCACCGTGTCGTCCATCGAGAACGAGAAGAGGATGTCGTTCACCCCGATGAATGGACTTAGGTGCACGGACTTCATGCGCGCATCACGGCAAGTTGGTTGTGCTGGACAGCCACACAAGCAGTGCGCCAATGGCTGCGGGCAGCGCCTGCACATAGAGAATCTTCTTGCTGGCCGTGACCGCTACGAAGACGCCGGCCACAAACACGCAAGCCAGAAAAAAGAGCTGGATCTGCACGCCACCGTGACCCAAGATCAAGCCCCAGATCAGCCCGGCGGCCAGGAATCCGTTGTAGAGCCCCTGGTTGGCTGCCAGCACCTTGGTGGACTGAGCCTGCTCCAGGCTGAGGCCGAACGCCTTGCGTCCTGCAGGCTTATCCCACAGAAACATCTCCAGGACCAGGAAGTAGATGTGCAGCAATGCGACGATGGCGACGACGATGTTGGCGGCCAGATGCATGGTTCATCCTTGTGGGTGGTGTGTGGGTTGACGGCCCAGGCCATGCAGCATGCCTCAGCTGAGCAACTTCTGCCAGTAGCCGATGTCGATCCAGCGTTCGAATTTGCGCCCGACTTCTGTCAGGTGCGCCACCTTCTGGAAGCCAAAGGCTTCGTGCAAGCCGACGCTGCCTTCGTTGGGCAAGGCGATGGCAGCCAGCGCGACGTGGCATCCCTGCCTGGTCAGGCGGTCGAGCAAAGGCGCATACAACGTCTTGCCAATGCCGCGACGCTCATACCCTTGCCGAACATACACCGTGACCTCCGTCGTGTGGCGATAGGCCGCGCGATGATGAAAGTGGTGTGCGTAGCTGTAACCCACGATGAGCCCATCGCGTTCGCACACGAGCCAGGGATGGTGCTGCACATAGCTGTCAATGCGCTCGCGCATTTGCGCTGCCGTCAGCGGCGTCTCCTCGAAAGTGACGGCCGTGTGCATGATGTAGTGGTTGTAGATCTCGGCGATGCCATGCTCATCACCGGCAAAAAAGGGGCGGACGTGCATGAGGTGCTTCTTGCAAGGCATGTTTTTGGCAGGGGTGATGGCCGATCATGCTGGAGGCGGGATATGGATGCGTGTCTTGATATGTTTGAGATGCGCAACGATGGTGAAGGTCATGATGGTCAGCAAAGACCAAGAGCTCCACTTTTCCACATGCACGAGCGACCATGCGCCGATCTGGCTGGGATAGCGCCAGATACCAAAGAAAGTGCTGATGTTCTCGGCCAGCCAGATGAAGAAGCCGACCAGCACAAAAGCCAGAACCAGAGGCATTTTGCGTTCGGTCTCAAGGGGCCGGAAGATGACGGTTGACCTTGCATAGAGCCCAAGCACGCAGGCGGCGATGTACCAGCGGTAGTCGCCAAGGTAGTGGTGCGTGAAGAAGTTTGCGTAGATCAGTGCGGCGACCAAGGTGGCCATCCAGTACGGCGGGTGATGCGTGATCTTCAAATCTAGCAGGCGCCAAGCCTGAATGATGTAACTCCCAACCGACGCGTACATGAAGCCGGAAAACAATGGGACGCCCAGAACCTTGGTGTAGGCCAAGTCAGGATAAGTCCAGGACTGGATGTGTGCGGATGTCTTGAAGACCTCAAGGGCAAAGCCGACGACATGAAAGAGCGAAATCGCTTTCAGTTCGTCGAGCAATTCCAGGCCTGTCCAGACCATCCACCCCTGTATGGCGAGCGCGATGATCAGCAGCAGGTCGTAGCGCGGGATACCGAGCAAGCCCGCTCTGGGGACTGCAAAGACCGCAGCGAAGAACAGGCCAGCAAACAAGCAGGCCCTGGCTTCCTTGATGCCAAAGAAGAGAAACTCGATTGCCAGGCGTGGGAGGGTGGTCAAGCCGCTACTGGCCCGTTTGCTTAGCAGATTTTGGTCAATGTTACTCAGCCGCATGGGAGCTTGTCAGCGCGGGCATTGGATCAGGTGGGCTGGTGAGGAGGGCGCCAGCTTGCCGGCTCAAATCGGGCACCGACGGCTGGTTCTTGTGCCATGGACAGAAAGCGTTTGGCGTCTGCTCGCATGGGGATTGAGGCCAACTCTCCCGTCGATACGAACTTGGCGTCCTTGATCTCGTGTCCGTCAGCTGTGGTCCGCACATCTTCTGCCGTGGCATCGAAGACGGTGGCCACCCATGCGATTTTGTCGCCATTGCGGTAGCTTGTCTCACAACCCGGTCCTCCAACAATGCCTGCGATACGGTTCAGTTTGACGAGGATGCCTGCTTCTTCCCATACCTCACGGACCGCCGCATCAGCGGGTGTTTCGCCGGGCTCAATGATGCCTCCTGGCAGGGTCCAGGTGTCCGCGTCCAGGTCATGCACGATCAGGATGCGACCATCAGGGGCGCGCACAAGCACCACCACCGTTGGCACGAGGACAAGTTCGTGCCCGATTTTTTGGCGAATGGCGGCAAGGAAGGCAGGGATGGGCATATTGGGTCAAGGCGCGGCGGATCGCGTTGGTTTCAAGTCAGAAGCAATTTTGGGGAGCGACATGGCTGCTTCTTGCTAGGTCGTGGCCGACGCATCAGTCTTCAAAAAAAGTTGCACCCGCCTCCTGCAGCAGGCGCCTGAGAATCGAGCGATGGCAACGCGCTTCATTGTCGCAATAGCAACCGACTGAGAAGTTGGCGTACCTAGAGAGCGCGGCGAGGGAGGTCAATGGATCGACTGGCGTCCGTCATCTTCATCTCTCTGCGATACGCCTTTTCAAAAAACCGCCACTGGGCGTCCGTTGTTGCGGCTTGCCCGAGCTTCATCGTTTCGATGCTTGGCGCGAGATTGGGGTAACCTGGCAGAGACCTCACCGTCAGGCGCTTGACTTGATTGAGAAAAAGTAGACATGTAACGAAAATTCCCTGGTTATGTGTCGGTTGTTACAGGTGAGGCTACCCGAAGGGGCGGAGGTGGTCAACGGGGGTTGATTTGGACGCTCGGGCGGCTACAATGATTGAAAGTGATTAGGAGTGAATCATGCCTTCGCCAGACACCCGAGTTGTGACCGCCCATTTGCCGCTTTCCTTGGCTGACCAGGTTGATGACCTGGCGCAACGCATGGAGCGTTCGCGTGGTTGGATTGTCAAGCAGGCGTTGGCAGCCTACGTTGAGCGCGAGGAGCGCCACCGCAAGCTGACCTTGGAGGCCATGGCGGACGTTGACGAAGGGCGAGGCGTTTCGCACGCGGAAGTGAAGGCTTGGGCTGCCAGCTTGAGCACTGCTAAACCGAAGCCGCTGCCGAAATGGAAATAATTTGGACAAGCAACTCGCTCGGTGATTTGGCCAGGCTCTACGAGTTCTTGGAGCCAGTGAACCCCAAGGCTGCTGCAGTGGTGTTCGAGCGGCTGACTGCGGGGCCAGACATTCTTGAGACGCAGCCACGCATTGGCACGCCGCTGATGGAATTCGAGCCTCGTGAAGTTCGCTACATTTTGGTAGGCGACTATGAGATGCGTTATGAAATAACGCCAGACTCGAAAATATGGATTCTGCGCGTTTGGCATACACGCGAAGATAGATAAACGGGAAGCATAACGCCCAAGGTAAGCGGCGCCGGAGCCGAAGGCGCAGGGCACCGACACAGGCCATGAAAATGGCGAAGCCATGGCCTGTGTTGGCGTCCGCTTGACCGCCCAGTTAGGCGCTGCGCTTGCG
>Ga0194137_10000038_pt1 | contig 82656 bp, 120 predicted proteins | sample TARM_MetaG_T3_14_FD_134025 | JGI IMG/M metagenome (GOLD analysis project Ga0194137, IMG submission 134025) | Freshwater microbial communities from Pennsylvania, USA, analyzing microbe dynamics in response to fracking - TARM_MetaG_T3_14 (version 2) | ecosystem: Environmental > Aquatic >...
GCATATCCTTGGTAGCATATCTCCCTCTAGGGTATTAATAATTCTCCTACCCCCAATAACTGTTCTCATCACTACTTTGGGCGGTCCAGAAGAAACAAAGCTACCGATGATTGCTGCATCTTCACAGTCTTTGCAGCGACGAATTTCTCCTAATACCCCTTCAGCCTTCTGCTTGTCAACTACGATGATCATCCTGCCTTCGCATGCATGGTACAGAGGATCTAACCCCAAGAGCTCATTGATAGATTTCACTTCATCAGATATAGGGAGAGCCTTTTCTAATAACTGGATTCCTTTTCCTGATATCTCTACGATTTCATTTAAGGCAGTTGCTAGACCTCCTCTGGTAGGATCCTTCATTAACTTAATACTTCCTAAATAGGTATAAAGCTTTTCAATAATATTATTTAATGGTCTACAATCGCTTTTTATATTTCCTTCTACTTTTATTTCATATCGTTCAACTGCTATCGTAGTACCATGCTCAGCAATTCCCCCTGTTATAATAATTTGATCTCCCTCTTGAATCGGTTTTGGTTGATATCCAGCCTGGACTTCTCCTATTCCCGAGGTGTTGATGAATACTCCATCTACTGACCCCTTCTCAACCACCTTTGTATCTCCTGTGATTATTTTGACTCCCGTTTTTCTACATATCTTCCCCATAGACTCTGCAATTGTCTCTATTAGCTTCATATCAAAGCCCTCTTCTATTATAAAGCCACAGCTTAAATATAACGGCTTGGCTCCTGCTGTAACTAAATCATTTATGGTACCACAAACAGCTAATTTACCAATGTTCCCCCCAGGAAATTCTAGAGGCTTCACAACAAAGGAGTCTGTTGTAAAGGCCAGTCTCCGATAATTCCAATCAAATGTAGAAGCGTCCTGTGAATTTACTAACATATCGTTATGAAAATGCTTATAAAAAATATCCTTTATAAGTAAGTTTGTATGCTTTCCACCGTCCCCATGACGTAGTAACACTTTATCATTCATTCTATACTTCCTCCCCATACCGATAGGCAATAGCACAGGTTCCCTCAGTAGACACCATACAAGGGCCCTGGGGATTCATTGGACTACATCCTTCCATAAAAAGCTTACATTCTTTTGGTGTCTTCTTTCCCAATAAAATATCCTTACAATCACAGCCCATACTGACTATTACCTGTTGGCTTTCTACTACAAATATCCTACTTGCATCATATCTAGCATATTTTTCATTAACCTCTAATGAAGAGTTTTCTATGTGACCAATTCCCCTCCACTCTCCATCTGAAATGTTAAATACCTCATCTATCAAAAGATTAGCAGTGATATTTCCCTGAGGGCTTACACATCTTTTATAAAGATTTCGAAAGGTTTCTTCCTTATTTTGCGTAATATGCTTCACCAAATAATATATCCCTGCTACAATGTCAGTAGCCTGAAATCCACATACGGCAGCTGGAACATGGTACTCCTTAGTTATAAATTTAAAATAATCAGATCCCTTGATCGTAGCCACGTGGCCTGGACATATTAGCCCATGTATCTGATTGTTAGACTCTTTCAAAATATAATGCAGGATTGGTGACATTAGCTTAATGGAGGTAAGAAAATATAGATTGTCAATTCCTCTCTCTGAGGCAGTTTTAATTGCTAAGGCTATAATAGGAGCCGTAGTTTCAAAACCTACTCCAAGAAAAATAAACTGTTTTCCCCTATTCTTTTCTGCCATCTCAATTAGGTCTAAGGGTGAATAGATTATCCTTACATCCTTCCCATTACCTTTTGCCTCCAGCAAGCTTCCCATGCTTCCCCTAACTCTCATCAGATCTCCAAAGGTAGTCACCGTTACATTATATTTATTTAGAATTTCTATAGCACAGTCAATGTACTTTTCCTCTGTTACACATACGGGGCATCCTGGCCCTGATAAAAGCTTTATTTTAGAGGATAACAGCGTTCTTAGCCCCAGCTTCGCAATCATCTGGGTGTGGGTACCACATACCTCCATAATCTTTATTTCTTCTGTCACCATCGAATTAACTTCATCGATTAAGTGAGTTAGCAGATCCTTATTCATCTTTCTTCACATTCCCATCTACTATACTTTCAAATATACCTAACAAATCATCATAATAGCTTTTGTTAATCTTCTCAATAGCACACCCTGCATGAATTAGCACATGCTCTCCAACCTTTAAATTATAAATTAATTGTATATTGACAGTCGTTTCTACTCCGATTATTTTTACTCTCGCCTCATGAGAAAATAATTCAATAACTTCTCCAGGAATTGCAATACACATATCAACCCTTCCCTTCTATTTCAGCTGCCACCCCTAATTGTCCAATTGAAATCCCACTATCATTGGTGGGGATTTGCTGATGATAATAGACGTCGTAGTTTCTTTTCTTTAACCCTTTTACTACATAAGACAATAGATAGGTATTTTCAAAAACCCCTCCACTTAATACTACCTTATTTATATGGTATCTTTCCTTTATTCTAGAGATCATCTGTAGGGTCACGTTACCTATAGCATTATGAAATTTAGCTGAAATAGTAGAAGGAGATAATTCATTCTCTATGTCTTTTAAAACCCCCATTAGAATTCTTTTATAATCAATTTGATATACACCTTTTTCTTTTCGTATATCATATGAATAGCCTTCTTCAACAGAAGGATCTAAAATATTTTCTAATTCAATGGCTGCCTGAGCATCATAGGTAATTCGCTGCCGGAGATTCAGTAGGGCTGCCACACAGTCAAAAAGTCTTCCAACACTAGAGCTTTCAAAACAGTTTAAGTATTTATCTAAAGCCTGTGTGACTGCATGAATACTTTTTTCATCTACCTCTCTTAAAACCTTCTTGTACTTATAACTTAATGTATGTAAATAGCTGATAGCAATTCTCCAGGGTTCCTTGATTGCTTGATTCCCTCCTTGTATAGTTACATATTTGAAATGTCCAACGCGGATGATATTCTCCCTTGTACCTATAAAAAATTCCCCACCCCATATTTTGCCGTCTGTCCCAAGGCCTGTTCCATCAAAAACTACCCCTATCACAGGAGAAAACAGATTGTGTTCCATCATACAACTAACCATATGTGCGTGATGATGTTGCACTGCCACCTTTTTAACGGCGAAATTTTCTGCATACTGAGAGGATAGGTAATTCAGGTTTAAGTCATGAGCCATTATTTTAGGCTTCAATCCTAATAGTTTTACTAAATTTCCTAGTGCTTTTTCGTAGATATCATATGTATCAAAATTCTTTAAGTCTCCTAAATACTGACTCATATACCCATATTTATTTTGAGAAGCACAGAATGTACTTTTATCCTCTGCCCCCAAGGCCAAAGCTTCCTGTGCTATGTTGATTGGAAAGGTGAAGGGGGTATAGCCTCTTGCCCTTCTTACCAAAACCTCTTGATCATTTACTACCTTTACAACCGAGTCCTCTACTGGAATATGTATGTCTCGATTATGTACTAAAAAATAGTCAGCAATCTTTCCTAGGTTCTCAATTGCCTCATGATTTTCATATTGTATTGGAGAACTGCTTCTATTGCCACTAGTCATGACAAGAGCCGTGAATGTCCCTTGAAACAGTAAATAATGCAATGGTGTGTAAGGGAGCATGATCCCTAATTTTTTCATGCTAGGAGCAATTTCATCAGGTAGTGTCTTAGACCACTTTTTTTCTAATATAACAATAGGCCTTCTATTGCTTAGCAGAATTTTTTCTTCTATTTCATTGATCATGCAAAATTCTTTTGCTACATTTATATCTTTTACCATAAGAGCAAAGGGCTTATGGGGCCTTTTTTTTCTTTTCCTCAAAGCCTTTATAGTCTCTTGATTTTCAGCATCACAGGCTAAATGATATCCCCCTATGCCTTTAATTGCAACTATTTTACCCCTCTGTAAAAGGTCTACAGTTTTTTGAATTGGATCGGTGCACAGCACTTTCCTTCCCTCATTAGTTAATAAAGTTAAAGAGGGTCCACAATTTGGACAACAATTAGATTGAGCATGAAATCTCCTACTTGTTGTATCATTGTATTCTCCCTTGCACGAAGGACACATTTGAAAAGTATCCATGGTCGTATGATTTCGATCATAGGGAAATTTCCTAAGAATAGAATACCGCGGACCACAGGCTGTGCAGTTAGTAAAAGAGTAATGATATCTAGGGTTATGGATATTAAAGATTTCTTCTATACACTCGTGACAGGTAGCCACATCCATGCCTATAAATTTAAGTTCATTTTCATCATAAGTGCTGGGCTTAATCTGAAAGTCTAGATAGCCCTTATATTCTTTCTGAAGTACTTTTACCTTTTCTATTGTGGACAGATTAGGAGGATCCTTAATAATTTTTACTAAAAAACCTCTTATGTCCTCCTTTCTCCCTTCTATAACTAGGATAACAGCACTTCCCTGATTACTAACCCAACCCATAATATTAAAAATCTTCGCGTGGTTATAAATATAGGGTCTGTATCCTACCCCTTGGACGATTCCAAAAATTTTTATGATGTACCTTCTTTTACTTACACCATTATGACTATTGTTATGGTTCAAGGGTCTCACCCTTGAGACTATGAATGCTGGCTGTCTGCTCCTCTATATCTTCTCTTTGTAATTTAATCAATAGGTCATCTCCTATTAATTCCTTACAATGGATCTCTAGGTGTTCTACTAAGCTCTCCTCATTAATGTGACTGTGATGGCTCACTACCAAAGTAAATGCTTCTATTTTTTTAAGTTTATGTTCATTACATATATCCTTTAGTGACTGTGCTATTTTATTTAATAAATAAGTATCATGCATTCTATCCCCTCCTATGTTTCATAAATGAATTGATACACTTCCTCGCATATATGAGAAAGCCTATTTTTCAAAGTATTACTCAGTTCTAAACTGAAATCAATCTCCTCCACTTCAATCCCAATAATAAATCCTTCAACTGATTTTCCATATATCTTTAGGAGGTGAACTAAACTTGGTTGGTGCTGTGAATAAGCTTGAGAATGCTGTTCCATCGATTTATCAATAGGAATAAAGGTTACAGTACCTGGTTTTTTATTAAAAAATGTTGCGTCTATAACAAATATAAAGTCTCCAGCCTCAACTTTACTTAAGATATAATCAACATCTGTTTCTCCAAATATTACTTCTATGCTTATATGCTTCAATCGTGGTGAAATTTCCTCCAATACTCTGATTCCTATGCCATCATCCCCCATGATCCGATTGCCAATCCCAATACATTTTACAGCCATCTTATACAATCCTAATCTGTATCGGTGAATAGCGATCACTTAGTACATGGGTAGCACAGGAAACACAGGGATCAAAGGACCTAACAATTCTTCCTATTTCAACAGGGTTTTTCAAATCCTCTATTGTCGTTCCGATCAATGCTTTTTCTACTACGCCTTTGACCCCTTTTGAATCCTCCGGGGATAGATTCCATGAGCTAGGAGTAATAATCTCATAGTTTACAATCCCTTCATCCTGAGTGGCAACCCAATGACCTAGTGCTCCTCTCGTAGTGTCTATAAGTCCCTTCCCCCTAGTTTCGCCGGGAAACTCATATCTTCCTTGTTGAGTTGGTTTAAGCTCCATCCGCTCTAAAAGACCTTCCATGATTCCGATAATTTTTCTTACCTCTAGCACTCTAGCAATGGTTCGATCCATAGTTGAAATACCATTGGTATAGTCCCCACTTAGCCACATCCGTGCAAGAGGCCCAACTTCCATAGGATCTCCCTCGTACCGTGGAGCTTTAATCCAACTATAGGCTTTTTCCTTATATACATTTTCTTCTACCGTTGGCTCTGTAGGTCTTTGTTCTATTTGCATTGCCTCATACCAAGCTCGATATATGTTTTCGGTAATTTTCTCTGGATTAAACCCCTGTATCTTTCCATTAATGAATATTTTGGGTGCTACATAAAATAGTTCTTCTTCTACGTAAGTATCAAAGACCCCGTAAGTCATTAGATTTTTATATCCTACTCCATTATCAAAATAATCAGGGTAGTATTCTGCAATGGTATAAACATCATGAGTCATTCGTGCGACCACAAATTCTCTAATAGAAGATAATATAGATTTAACCTTAATCCATTTAGCGACTTCTAGATTTACTGTTACACCGCCTACAAATATGCCATGAGTGTGGGGAGCTTTACCTCCCAGGACAGCTAACATCTCATGGGCTAAACGGCTATATTCAATTGAATCTAAATAGTTTCTAGATAACTCCCTATTCAATTCCTCTGGTAATCTATAATCATTATGGGTAGCATTGTATAGTGGTTGAATCTCTGGCCCTCGTACAAAGTCTGGAAAGGTATATTGGTAAAAATGCCTTAAGTGGTTTTGAACAAATTCACATCCATGCATAAAATCCCTAATCATCTTGTCATTTTCATTGGGGCGGATTCCTAATATATCTTCTAAGGCTAAAGTAGATCCCATAGAATGGGCAGTAGAACAAATGCCACAAATTCTTTCTGTAAAATAGATGGCATCCAAAGGTGGTTTTCCCCTTAGCATTTTTTCAAAGCCTCTAAAGAGCATCCCACTACTTTTGGCATCAATAATTTGATTTTCTTCAACCTCTACTTGTATTTCTAAAAATCCACTTATTCGGGTAATTGGGTTGATGGTAATTCTATTTCCCATAGCTTCCTCCAAAATATTATTTTAATATCTAATAAAAGGTTCCATCCCATCAGGAAATCTTTCCTGGGCGCAACCTATGCAAGGCGTATTGTCTTCAATAGGCCAGTTTACATATCCATTCCACTGCCTCACAGGGCAATCAGTTCTAGTGACAGGCCCTCGACATCCTAATTTAAACATACATTCTGGATCTCCTAGCTTTGTTGCAAATATACCATTGTCAAAATAGGACCTCCTGGTACATCGATCATGGATGGTAATGCCATAAAATATGATAGGTCTACTTTGTGTATCCAATTCTGGCATGCCGAAGGCGATGAGGTTAGCAATTGTTCCAATAGCCCAATCTGGATGACTTGGGCAACCTGGTACTCTGATAACTTCCTGATTTAAAACCTGTGGTACGCTGAGACTTTGGGAAGGATTTGGTCGTGCAGCAGAGGGTCCTCCATAGGAAGCACAAGTTCCTACTGTCACCACGTACTTAGCCTTTTCTCCAGCCATTTTCACTGCCTCCATCGCCGTTACCAGTTCCCCTTGATAACGGGCAATCACAGTGTATAACCCATTATCCTTAGTAGCCACTGCCCCTTCAACCACTAGGATAAATTCTGTCTCTAATGTATCCAAAAACTGTTGAAAGGCTTCTTCCCCCTCTGCAGCCATTAGGCTATTGTTGTATTTTAAAGTTACCATCTGCTCTAATAGGTAAATCACATCTGGATTTTCTGCATTTAAAAGAGATATAATGTTACCAGCACATCCAGTAGCTTCTAACCATATCAGATTTATTTTTTTATACTCTGAACTCCTTATTTCTTTTATTGCTAGATTAATAATCTTTTTAGCTGTGATATCCTTAGAATCAAGGATTGGACATTTGGTAGATATTTTATTCAAGTGATTACCTCCAAACTTTTCTTCTAAAACACCCATTTGGTATAAACGTCTCAAAACTCCTAGCTTTCCATACGTAATCTAGTAAATTTAGCAGACAAGGTTCTATTATAATACATACTAGAATAGCCCACATCTAAACTCACTTTATAATCAATACCATTTTATTCTATATAATTCAGCTTTTCGGTTTAAATATAATTCAGAGTTAATAGTATGGAAATGTAACAGGCCATACATATTATTCATGTAAATAAATACTTGTTTTTTTTATTATCAGACTTCAAACTTGATAATTACTTCTTTGAAATAATAACAAACATTTCATCATTATCAATCTCGGTATTTGTCTTTAACCCAAATTTATTTAAGTATTCCTTAATCACATTCATTTGTGGCAATTTGTCTTCTGATACTGCTTTGGAAATATTCTCATGAAGATTATTAATTTCTCTTCTACTTTGAGAGTGACAAATTGCAAACTTACCATCTTTCTTTAAATATTTTACTAAAGTTTTAACTGCTAATTGCTTATTGAAAAAGTGTGGAAAAAATGAATAACAAATTATGAACTCAAAGTATTCTATTGGTAAAGCAGTTTCTAAAATATCACCACAAACAAAAGAGACATTGTCATTAGAATATTTCTTCATTGCAATTTCAAGCATTTTATCTGAAAAGTCAATTGCTAAGATTTTCCCTTGCTCTCCAATCCTCTCTCTTATATAAGGTATAAGAATACCTGTTCCTGTTCCTACATCTAATACCTTTGCTCCCTTATCAATATTAAGCAGGTTCACAATATGCTTAATTTTATTCGTATCATGTTGGCAAATAATGTCCCATTCTTTAGCCATAGAATCGAAAAATTTTTTTTGCGTACTCAAACTTAATACCTTCTCTCTTTTAATAAGATTACTTTTTAAATCATGACTATTCTTTAAGTATACCTACTTTAGGTAAATTTCTTAAAACTTCTAATCTACCACCATGGCACCCATTAAATTGGTTAGTTAAGTCCTTTCCTGCATATAAGCTAAAATGGGTGCCTCCTCCCCAGGTTGCATCTAAGCTTACATCATAAACAATCCCATTTACCGCTACATAGGCAGGCTTCCCACCAGAACCATCATATTGAGCCAACTCTTGCAGGGTGAACTCTCTTTGATCGGGCAGACTGTTTTCGTCTTCCTGATTACTTGGATAATGAGGCTGTTGGGCATACCATTGCCAATAATTTAGACGACTTACCTCAGTATTTAATAGGCCTTCGTAAAACATCCTTTGATAGGGATCTTTGCTTAGTATAATCATCTGCTGATAATATTGTATATTGAAGTAAATGTAAGATATTTCTTTATAGTACCATCTATTCTCCTTCATCTAATCTCCTCCAAATTCTTATCTTTAAATCTTATGTTGAGTAATTAGTAATTATTAACAAAATATGTTAGCTCACTTTGTACCTAAAATTTCTTATAAGTTATATGCTTATAGCAATTAATTTCAGTATTACTATAAGTTTCAATATTACATATAATACCTACTTTCCGTATGCTGCTTCCATAAGATTCAAATATATGTAACAGAATACACTTAAGCGTTCTTGGTTATTAAAATGCTCATCTTTGTAAATGCTTTCTTCTCTCAAAATAAAAATCCCCTAAACACCCGTCTAGAGGAAATATTAATCATCTTCAGTTCTATTTAAAAACCTGATAAACCACTTATTTCAAACTCTTACTCGCCATTAATACAACGTCTCAATGAGTATTTTTATAGAATGATTATACTGATACCCAAAAATAATATGCATCCCCCCTATTTCACCATATCCTTAAGGGGGCATAGTAAAATTGTACAAATATTTAATTTTGAATACCCCTTGATGGGTCGTTGATTCAAATTTTATCTAAGTTATATAAAGGTTAAAATATTTGAACATTAGTTTATTATAATGTCTGATTTAGTATAATTCATTTAAGATATTGAAAAACTATTTTTAACTTGACTATCTCAGTCATAGTGGAATATTTCATGCCCAGATGGTACCATTTAATATGCAGTCTCTAGAGCTTTTAATAACTAATTCAGTGGTCACCATATTCACGCTCAATATCTGCTCAAGAGATTCCAGATTGATGCAGTTTAACTATCATTGTCTTAAAATCATTTCATTAATGTATCATTTACCATTGCATCGTTAGGACCACCCTTTCACTTGTTTTTATTTTATATTGTTAAACTAAGCGCGCACATAATTCTATATTAAAATCATCATAAGAGAAAAGACTATAGGAGGACTTATGATTATGAAGAAAATAGGAAAAATAATTTCAGAATGGTCCTGGACTCTGTTGATTGTATTTTCAATTATTGGACTGTTTTATCCTGTTATAGGAAGTATTGCAATAATTTGCATGTTAGCTCCTATAGTATACAGTGTGCTTAAAGGTAATCGAGGGTACTGTGGAAAATACTGTCCCAGAGGAGGTTTCTTAAATAAAGCCATGAGTAGTATTACTTTAAAGGGAGAATTACCTAAAATATTGTCTAGTGATATTTTTAGATATGGAGCTATGCTAGTTTTACTAGGTAATTTTGCTATAGGAACTTATTTTGCTTGGGGAGATTGGAGAGCAATAGGAAAGGTATTTGTGAGAATGATTTTATTGACGACTTTAATCGCGATTGGCCTAGGAATCAAATATCAACCAAGAACATGGTGTCAAACCGTCTGTCCAATGGGAACTATTTCTACGGTTGTCGCAAAGAAAAAGAAAAATAAAGATAAAAAATGAATTACATTAATAATTATACAGAGTATGAACCTCCCTCCACTTAAATCCTTACGGATTTTGAAGTGGGGGTTTCTTGATTAGTCCCTGCAATTCTTACTTGTAGTTCATATGTCCCTGTTGCTACCGTTAGATAGTCAGTGACATCTTTAAATGACACATTAGCAAAAATTACTGTCCCATCCTGCAAAGTGATGTCTACCGTTGGTGCGTTGGGGGATAAATGCCCGAACCTTATATTAGTTTGATAAGATGAAGTACAGCATTTTGGCTCTTCAATGACAAGCAGCCCAATAGTAGAAAGGGTTCCTACTGCAGCTACTGTTAAAATCTCCATAGGAGGTACAACTATATTGACATCTAGTACAGGATTCACCATACCCTGTTGGATAGATCTTAATATTCGTAGGTCCTTGAGGCAAGGTAAATACTGAGAGATTTGTTTATAAGAAATATTTTTTACTATTAAATAATTATTAGCATATACATCCACTGCCGGTGCGTCTGGAACAGCATGAAAGACTCTTGTATATGATCTCATTTTTTCCTCCTTCCATTTGTACTATAATATATGAAAAGAAGTATGACTTGCTACAATTCCACTAATGCTTTTATATAAACTACAATATATTTTCCTCTAGAGTAAAATCTTCTAAATTTATGATCTAGAGGAATCCAAATACTAAAAAGTTCTATAGGTTAAACACCCTAGAACTTTTTGAAGGTTGAATTAATAAAATGTTTTCAAGAGTTTGATCTTCTCTGATTTATTTATACGATTTATAAACCTCCACATATCCCTGGGCCCATAAACAATACTACTAGTATTAGGAATAAGAATAGTAATTCATCTCCTGATACACCTAAATTAGGACAATTACAGAAGATAATAGCTAGTAGCAAGAAGAAAAATAGCAAACTACTATTCCCTCCAAATAAACCGCCTAAAATTCCCTTTTTAGCTATTTCAGCCATGCATATCACCTCTTTTTCTGTTAGACTATCTCCAGTCTTAGTAAAAATATTCTCTAGATAAAAAATGGTGCTATTAGTAAGAGAATATTTTTTTATTAGGCATCCTCACTGAAATTGAATCTGTTACCATATTTCACCTTACTAATTACTTATAATCTTTAACAGTTCCCCAGTATTCAAATCGGTTATGTTAAGCTCCGTTGAATCAAAGTGTATCCTATAAGTGCATTATTTAATTGGGGATGTACTATAAGAAATTTTCTGTCTCCATAGATGATAGCTATAGTCCCAATCGAAGGATTTGTCAATCCATTAAGTGGGCTTTATTCTATTGATTTTGACTCTGATGGTGTCTATGAATTACTGTCATATCAAAGGATTTCAGGCAGGTTCGCTACTGATGCTTTGGGGTATGTTCAAACAATTTTAAAGTGGAATAACAGAAAATTTGATCTGTTTGATCAATATGTAGCTATTACAGGCAAGAACTGTCCCTCTGGTTTTCTTAAAAGTTTGAAACTTTATAGAAGAAAATATATCTATAACTTAATCTAAAGATACCTAAAGGCTTAGAACTGCATATCATATAAAGAATAGAAGTATGAACAAGTATGGAGGAATAACCATGAAATATTTTGGATCTTTTACTGGTATAGTTACAATGATTAGTGATTTCTGGACAGGAAATGAACAAACATCAGGATGTTATAAATTAATGACTATAGTAGATGGCTATGGAGGCATAGTAAATTTCGTAATAACCCCTACCACTTACTTTGTAGACTATGAAATGTTGACAGTCGGGTACTTAGCAACTGGATTTTATGATGCAACTGCCCCAGTTCCTTTAATTTATCCACCACAATATGAAGCAATTGTAATGGCTAAAGTCTCCCCCTATCGAAACGTAAAGGTAGATTTTTTTAATTCACAACTGATAAGCAGTGATGGGACATTGAAATTAAATATATCTCCATTCACTCAAGTTGTACTAGTAAACGGCCAGGCCTTTACAGGAAACCTTGAAAATCGGAATTTAACAGTAGTCTATGGTGCTACTACGAGGAGTATCCCAGCACAAACTACGCCTTATAAAATTATTGTTCTCTGTCGATAGTTAAAACAGAAAAAAAGTTATCAATGTCCTTTTCAGCACAAGTTTTCATAAAAAGATAATGTTACTTCATAAAAATATAGTTATCCTTAAACTAACCCTTAAGATTATAACATATATACTACTGTTAATTTACTTCAAAAATATCGCATCCTGGATTTGACTGCATATAATAAAGTGAGATAAACAAGACAAAATTTTTATATTTTATCAGATAGTTGAGCTGTTTTATATGCTTCTTAGATATCAAAACAAGGAGGTGTTGTAATTGGATAATAATATTAATTATAATCAAGCGCCGTTTGGATGGCCCCCTTTTGATCCTCTCCCACCATTCGGTGATTTTCAACAGCCCTATGCAGTAGATCCAGGATCAATTAGATTCTGCTTATTTAAATTAACCTATGTAGAGTTGATAAATAGAGAAAGCTTCTTATTCTTTCCCGTATTTGTTGGTCCTACCTCAGTTGCTGGCTGGGAACGGACACGACGGGGATGGAGCTTTCTTGGTATAGATTTAAGAGAAATTAGATCTTTTAGATGTTAAGGGCTCTTTAAAAATTAGTTTATATTTATAAAGAAAGGGACAGGACAGGTGCATTGAAAAAAATCAATCTACCTGTTCTTTTGATTTGTTTAACTCTAATAAAAAGTTCTAGAAATTAAACAATAAACTAACTCTTTACCTTACTTAAACCCTCATTAATGCTCCGTAACTTTTCAAAGCACCTCTATCTTACGGAGTTTCTTTCCCCTCTAAAAACAAAATTCCCTAAACTTATCGTCTAGGGGAACATCACACACACTCATTATTTACATAAATACTTCAAAGCCTTTGATATCAAGCTATTTCTTCTATATCAACACAACACACTCAACATGGGAAGTTTGAGGGAACATATTTGAATTTGACTTTTCCTACATTCTTTAAAACTAACATCACTAACCTTCCTTCATTATATTAAAATCTATGTTAAAACTCTCCTTTAGTACTTGTTTGCTACAAAGTGCTCTCACGGTTGGTAAAAGAAATAAAATAGGGGCTCTAAGCCCCCATAATATTAAACTATATTAACTTTATATTCTTTTAACCATATGTTTATTTGTATTAAATATGCAATTAACTGTGGTCCCGCCATTAATTGTCCATACCATGGTTTTCCGAAGGACTTGCCTCCTGTCTCAACAATATCTGTTACCTTTTCTATATTAATTAGCTGTAATATAGGTGAATTCTTATCAGCCAATATTTCTCTCATCCACTTTTGTACTCCCTCAGTATAATTTGGGTTGTAGGTTTTTGGATAAGGACTCTTTCTTCTCTTGACGATTCCCTCTGGCAATATACCTTCTAATGCCTTTCTAAGAATTCCTTTTTCCTGGCCATTAAAGTACTTCATTTCCCAAGGTATATTCCATGCATACTCCACTAAATCATGATCTGCAAATGGCACCCTTACTTCTAGGCTATTTGCCATACTCATTCTATCTTTCCTATTGAGTAATGTTATCATAAACCACTTCATATTTAAATAAAACATTTCTCTACGTCTATGTTGTTCAAAACTCTCCCCTTCAAGCCTAGGGACTTCCCTTAAAGTCTGTTCGTATTTTTCAGTGACATAATCTACTATAGGTATGTTACTAAATTCCTTAGACAATATAGATTGCCTCTCTACTGTTGATTGTGACCATGGGAATGTATGACTCATCAAATATTCGGGTTTTGTAAACCAAGGATAGCCTCCAAAAATCTCATCCGCACACTCACCTGATAAGGCAACTGTGGAGTTTTTACGAACCTCCTTGCAGAATAAATATAGAGATGAATCTACATCTGCCATACCAGGTAAATCACTAGCTTTTACAGAGTCTTCTAGTGCAGATACTAAGTCATTCATCTGTAAAACTACGTTTCGATGATTTGACCCTATTGCATCATTCATCATTTTTATATAAGTGCGGTCGTCATTTGGTTGAAACTCATTGGGTTTAAAATAACGCTCGTTATCAACGTAATCGACAGAATAAGTATCTAATACCCCGTTACCATCCCTCTTATATTTATTCGCAGTAATAGCTGATATGGCACTTGAATCTAAACCACCTGAAAGAAATGTACAAACCGGTACATCTGCAACTAACTGTCTCTCCACAGCGTTTACTACTAGATGTTTCAAATTTTCAGTGGTTTCAGCAAAACTTTGGGTATGTTCTTTACTTTCTAACTGCCAATATCTGTTTATTTTAATTCCCCTTTTAGAATACACTAACCAATACCCTGGTTCTATCTCTTTTATATCTTTAAATACACCGTTCCCGGGAGTTCTTGCAGGTCCTAATCCAAACACTTCTAACAAACCTTCCTCGTCAACCTTCGCATCAATATCCGGGTGCGCAAGTAAGGCTTTTATTTCTGAAGCAAATATTAAGTCATTACCTTTTTTAATGTAGAAAAGTGGCTTAACACCCAATCTATCCCTGGCCATAAATAACATTCTTCTTCTTTCATCCCATATTCCAAATGCAAAAATTCCATTTAAATGCTGTACACAATCTATCCCCCACTCGATATACGATATTAGGAGTACTTCTGTATCGGAATACGATTGAAATGTATGGCCCAAGTTAATTAACTTCGCTCTTATTTCTTCTGTATTATATAGTTCACCGTTATATATAATTGTATATGGCCATTCACCTAGTTTTCTAGTCATAGGTTGAAGCCCCCCTTCAGGGTCAACCACAACAAGTCTTCTATGTCCGAATAATACATTTTTATCTACAAAGTAGCCCGTACTATCCGGACCTCTGTACATAAGCTTATTTGTCATATTCTCGACTATCTTTTTATTTCCACCTATATTTTCATCTAGATTCAACCAACCAACTATGCCACACATAATAACGCTCCTCTCTACTAAACTTCTCACTTATATCAAAATATGTATCACTTCCTAAAAAAATGTTTGTACACATGAAAAATGTGAACAAAAAAAACCTATCGCTTATTTTATTTAAGTGATAGGCCGTAATATTTATTAGATATCAGTCCTAAGGTTCGCTTTTATTATATTAATCCATGATTACTACACCCAGTGCCTCATAGGTCTGCCAATCAATAAGCACACTTTTTGGTAATCCATTATCCTTTTGAAATTCATATAGTGCACGTTCCATTAACGGTCCATACTTTCCATCTAAGAACTCCATATCATAATATCCCCTTGCCCGCAGTCGCCTTTGTACTTCCAAAACATCTGACCCAAAATCCCCAGGCTTAATAGTCTCCATTCCATAACCGAATGGTCCCATAAAACCTCTAGTGATAGCCACGGGTGTTCCATGCTTAACATATTTATATAAGTCTTCGACATCTTTATTACGCATTCTGATGCATCCCGCTGATGCATTATGGCCTATGCTATTCGGCTTATTTGTCCCGTGAATACCAAATGTACCCCAGGGTACATTTATACCCATCCACCTAGTCCCAAATCCCCCACCCATATTAGTCTTGTTAATTACTTTCCATGAGCCAATAGGCGTTGGAGTATCTATCTTACCTGAGGCTACTGTGTAATTTTTAATTTGCTCATTACCATTAAGTAAATATAATTTATTTTCAGATATATCAACTAAGATTTTAATGTCGTCATACTCGGGATTGTCTTCTATCATTTCAATTTCCCATTTATTATACTCTCTAAATTCACTCATATACTCTCCCTCTAGCATACTGTTCTTACTAAAAGTTAGTTTACTCATTTGACGATATCCAACTAAAACTAATAAGCATATATGAAATATAATCAGGAGTATCTTAAGAAATCTTCCCACAATAATCACCCACCATAAAAGTAATAAAAAGCTGATTTATAAATAATCTTTCATATTATTCTTATGTGTCATGGAATTAAATTATAATTATAAAATATAAAATTTTTACCAATATTCTATTTTATAAGTCATCATCACTATATATTAATATTATTAATTTATATATAGTAAGAGGTTTTTCTGCTTTTGGGTGTTAATAGTCTTATTAATATAGCTTATATAACCGTATTAATTTCTAAATAAATGTAAAAGGGTACTCTACCATCATCCATAAGCCAGATAGCCCTACTCTATAGTTAATTCTCCGTGCCTTTAATTAAAAACAAGAGATCTTTATTTACTCTTTCATACGTGACAATCTATAAGTAGCTCGTGTATCAGGACATACTACATCGCAGTAACCCTGTTCTTTTTCCCATTGTGTTTCATCAGACTTTCTCATATCATTAACAATAGGATACATGTGTGCAAAGACTTTAGCACAAAGTCCTTCTGGAGTTTTTAAACCAATTATAAATTTATCGCCTAATTTCATTTTTGCAGACCCACGACAATGGTTCCCTCCTTCTGGTACAAGAATAACTTCACACTCTATATTATATGTCATTTTATGTTGCCTCCTTTTGTTTAAAATTCACTTTCATGCAAACACTAAATTCTAGTTCCAGTTCCTATTTATTATTTATTTTTCTACTTTAAATATCCTAAGTGGTTCTAAATTAATATAAGACATTGATAAATATAAACTATTATGTTAAGATTATATCATAAACCGATATCGTTAAGTGATATACAAATTATACATTAGAGGTGAATATAAATGCAAGACCAAATTATGAGAAAATTTTTCCTAGGTTTTATCCAAATTCATATTCTTCATCATGCTAATAAAGATGCTTTCTACGGTGCATGGATGATTGAAGAACTCAGTGAGCATGGATATAATATGAGTCCTGGAACATTATATCCCCTTCTTCACAGTATGGAGTCAAAAGGGCTTTTAGATAAAGAGGAAAAAACTGTAGACGGTAAGGTAAGGAAGTACTATAAAATAACGAGTCTTGGTAAAGAAGTATTACAAGAGGCTATAAAGAAAGCATATGAACTTTTTAAAGAAATTAAAGATTAACAGAAAGGAGATGTTGTTTCCATGTTTATACTAAAAGAAGTAAAGTATAAAGATATTCTTGATATTAAAGAGCTTAGTATAAAGAAGAATAAGGTAACCTGTATTGTAGGTCAAAGTGGAAGTGGAAAAACTACTCTAATAAAACTGTTAAATAAACTAATTAGTTTAGATAGCGGAGAAATTTTATATAACGATCAATTTTTACATGATCTTGATTCTATACAGTTAAGAAGGAATGTTGTTATGCTTCCACAATCTCCTGCTATTTTTCCTGGTAGTATAAAAGAAAATTTATTAATAGGACTTAAGTTTTCTCAAAGACCTCTAGTTTCAGATGATAAACTTCAGGATGTATTAAACGTAGTAAAATTAAATAAATCACTAGACGAAAATGCAGAAAAATTATCTGGTGGTGAGAAACAAAGGTTGGCTCTTGGAAGAGTAGTTCTCATGGAACCTGAGGTTCTATTATTAGATGAGCCCTCTTCTTCCCTAGATGAAGATACAGAACACATAATTATTGAATCCCTAGTAAATTACACTAAAAATAATAATAAGACTCTTATCATGGTTACTCATTCAAAAAAGGTAGCGGATCAATTCGCTGATGAAGTCATAGAAATTAAAAATGGTATAGTAGTAAATCAGGAAGAGGTGTAAACTATGGATGGGGTAATAGATCTTAAATTGTGGCAAATGGCAGCTGCTTACATTTTTGTTGTTATATTATTGCTTATCGTTAGGATAAGAGGCATTTCTAGAGAAAAGGAGATACTAATTTCGTCTATAAGAATGACAATTCAACTAATACTAACAGGTTATATACTTGTTTATCTATTTGATAATATAAACCCTGTTTATACAATTATAGTAATAGGACTTATGGAGACATTCGCTATTTATAATATCTTCAAGAGAACAAAAACAATCATCTCAAACTCTCTTAAGAAGATTATTGCTTTTTCCATGTTGGTTGGAACCTTATTTAGTCTTATATATTTCTTACTTGTTGTAATCAATATTTCTCCTTGGTATGATCCTAGATACTTTATTCCTATTGCAGGTATGATAATTGGAAATTCAATGACAGGTATTTCTCTAGGTGTTACAAGACTTGTAGATGGCATGTACTCTCAAAAGCATCTTGTTGAATCGGCATTAATGCTCGGAGCGACTCCTAAGATTGCAACAAAGGAAATAGTAGATAACGCCTTCGATTCTGCAATCCTACCAACGATCAATTCTATGGTTGGGATGGGTATTGTATTTTTACCTGGAATGATGACAGGTCAGATACTATCTGGTACATCTCCTGTGACTGCTATTGAATATCAAATAGCTATAATGCTTGGTATCCTTGGAAGTGTAGCATTGACAGTTATATTATTTGTCCAATTAGGATATAAAACTTTCTTCAACGAGCAAACTCAGTTAATTACTAATGATGATAAATAGCTAAAATATATAATCCCGAATGCTAAGTTCAAAGCTTAGCATGCGGGATATTTTATTATTTATAAAAATATTAGCTTTTCCTATCAAACATAATAGCAAAAAATAAGACTTATAAATATTATATTTCTAAGTCACCACCATTAAAAAATTCGTATATAATATCATTAATTCGCTGTACCTCTTCTTCCGTCACTACTTCATACCATACACCATTAATATTATGGCCTCCACCAATTATAGAATGAGTCTCTAAATCTTCCGTTCTAAAGGATAAGAATATCTTAGTTAATTGCTCTAATTCCTTCGGTTTTAATGAAGTTTGAACATTATCACTTAAAATATTCATCATATTAAATACCCTGGGAATAGAACGTAAAGATGTCATCTTACTTGAAATTGCTGTTAATGCCTGTTGCTGCCTCTCCATTCGTGTATAATCGCTATCGTGTCTACCATCATTACTTTTTCTAAATCGGACAAAATCCAAAGCATTTTTACCGTCTAAAACCTGCTGTCCCTTAGCAAGTCTTACTCTAGTACCGTCTATTCTATCGTCATATTCCATTTTTCTAGGTACATATACATCTATGCCTCCTATTAGGTCTACTAAGTCTATAAATCCTTGAAAATTAATAGAGGTATAAGCATGTATATCAATATCCAACCAATTTTCAATTGTTTCCATCATTAATTTTGATTCACCTATAGGGTATGCTGTATTAATTTTATTCATTCCATGCCCAGGAATGTTGACGTATGCATCCCTAGGGATCGATATAAGAGAAATTTTTACCTTCATTGGATCAACTAAGGCTAACAACATAGTGTCAGAATGTCCTGTGTCATTAAACTGTTTTCTCGTACTAACACCATAGGTAAGCATCGCAAAAGGCTCTAAGCTTTTTTTATCTTCAGCATCTTCAAGGCCCTGTTCCCCATCTGACTCGTTAACCGAGATACTTTCTAACATATTTTTATACGTAGTATAAATACTATTTGCCCCAATAGTGGATAGTATTATTAGCACACATACTATAATACTACCCCATAACTTCCATCCTTTCATCTGGTCCCCTCTTCTCCTTTGTTAATACTATGTTAAGTATATTTTATGTCAACATACCTGAAATAGTAATTACTTCATATCTAATATTTATCTACCCTTGGGCGATAGATATTGTACATTTCTCCCCCTAATATCCTTCATTAGACTTATTTCACCGTGACCAGGGTATATAATTATATCGTCATGCCATTTTGCTACTTTGTTTACAATAGTTCTTTTTAAGAGATCCTCACTACCACCTAAGAGATCTGTTCTTCCTAGATCGTCGCTAAATATTGTATCTCCTGTAAAAATCGTATTAGTACCTTTAAGTCTAAGACACATTCCACCGGGAGTATGCCCTGGTGTATGTATTACCTCTAGTCTAATGTTACCCACACTTACTATATTACCGTCTGATAGGACTTTATCCGGTACTAAAGAAATAGCTTTACTGTTACCTATTTTGGATCCATTTACTTCAGGATTATTTAACCCTTCTACCTCTTTTTTATGACAATAAATAAGACTCTTATACTTATTTTTTAGTTCCATCACTGCCCCTATATGATCATAATGATAATGAGTTAATATAATATGGTTCGGTATTAAATTATTTTTATCTATGAATTTAATAATTCTCTTTGCCTCATCACCTGGGTCAATGATACAAGCCTCCATCGTATTTTGATCATATATTATATAACAGTTAGTTTCAAACATCCCAACTACAAAAGTTTCTATATTCATATTTAAAATCTCCTAGGGTAATTTTTTGTTCTTCTATAGGTAAGTATAATGATTAAGATAACATTTTGCAAATATTTATTATTTATTGATATAATCAAAAACTGACCTTAAGATTTCATTAATTTCTTATACTATCGATAAATAGCATGGATCTTAAAACAGAAAAAAGAGAACACCTCAAAAGCGCCCTCAAGCAAAATTCTAATCGATTAAATTCGATACAGTAACAATTTCTAATCCCATTGACTCAATCTCAGGAATCATCTCTTGTATAGCTTTTGCTGTAACGCTACCACCTTCAGGCCCTACATGACCAATACCAATTGCTATCTTCTTTCGTTCTGCTACTAGTTCTAGCTCTTTTATTTGTTTTTTAATGTTGTAAACATCCTTACTATTATCAAGGAATACATCCCTCTCAAATACTTTTACACCAAATTCCTCCGCAATTTCACGTATAACAGAGTTTGGACTCGTTCTACTATCGACTATATACATATTCTTTTCCTTTAGCACTTTAATTATAGCTTCTACTACTCTACGATTCTCAGTGGCTTTTGAGCCCATATGATTATTAACTCCTACTGCATGAGGAACTTCCTCAATTGCTTCCGTAACAATCCTTATAATATCCTCCGTAGGTAGTAATGTAGTTATCCCTTTTTCACCTAGCCAACTTGGGTTTCCTATATGTGGCTCCATTGGTATATGTATAATTACTTCATGCCCTAATTTATGTGCTAACTCGGCCTCTTCCTTTGTATAGGGCATAAAAGGCATGATTGCGCAAGTAAGCGGTCTTTGAATATTTGTTAACATTTCATTAGTACCTTCACCATGATTGCCAAAATCATCGATAATTATTGATACCTTACCCGAGAATTTGTTGTTATTAAATAGCAAGTACTTTAAAGATTTATTTTTTGTCCAAGCAGGTGAGCTATTATTTACGCTTTTGCTAACTATTAAAGCACATGCTGCTAAGCTTATTAATAAAACGAATAATATTATATATATATGTCTCTTTTTTAGAAGAATAAACATAGCTTTATTTTTCATTTTAATCTCCTTTATTATTTTGTATACATTTTACATACTACTTTCAAATTTTTGTAAGTGAATAAATCTAACTAATTTAGCAAAACATAATCGTGAAGTAAAATTCAAATAAAGATTGGAGGTAAAATGTATGTCAGAAGAAAGAAATCCTAACAGAACCCAGGATTCACCAAGTTTTGGCAAGCTAATAATAAGATTTTTAATCTCTGCTATTGTTATCGGTGTTGCTGCTTTTATTACTCCAGGTTTTACAATTGATGGCTTATGGGGAGTACTACTTGCTGCTCTAGCGATATCTGTTATCAATTACATTATCGAAAGAGTATTTAATTTTGATGCCTCTCCTTTTGGTAGAGGTATAGCTGGATTTTTAGTAGCAGCAGTAGTTATATACGCCAGTCAATTTTTTATAGCTGCCATGAGAGTATCTGTATTAGGTGCAATTATCGGAGCAATTGTAATAGGAATTATTGATATGGTTATACCCGGAAAGACAATTTAATATGGACTTATCCACATTAACTCATAATGGATATCCACAATTTATTATTTAATGTATGTCAGAAAATCGTATTAATTGTAAATATTTAAAGTGGACTAATAGTTATAAACTTATTTATCAACATTATCCACATTATTTATCCACATTTACCTATGGGTTATTTATGAGTTATTCTCAAAGTATTTTTGTATACCAGTGAAAATAGCCCATGCTACTTTTTTCTGATATTCTGACGTATTTAGTAGTTTCTCTTCCTGAGGGTTAGATAAAAATCCACATTCAATTAATGCAGTGGGGATATCTAACCCTCTAATTAAATAGATTCCTTCCTTTGATAGTGCCGATCTAGTATTTTTTTTATCTAACAAACCGACTAATTGGGTCTGTATATTCTCAGCCAAAGGTTTTCCTTTTAAGTTATCCTTAGGATAGAACGTTTGAGCACCATAATAACGAGTCTGTGGAAAGCTATTTAAATGTATGGTTACAAAAATATGTGCTTTGCTATTACTAACAATATTTTTTCTATTTTTTAAGTCTTCGTTCTTTTTTTTCCGTAATGTACCACTACTAGAGTACAGCCCCTTATCGTCTTTACGTGTCATTATTACTACTGCACCACTTTGTTCTAAATACTCCTTTAGATACTTAGCAATATTCAGATTGATATCCTTTTCATGTATACCTAATACTTTACCAATTGCCCCTGGATCTACGCCTCCATGCCCTGCATCAATTACAATTACTTTAGATGTAGTCGGTAACATTGTAGCAGTAGTTCTCGAATAATAGGTATAAGAGGCCAAACTTATTACTAATAGAAATACAAGAAATATTACACTAGCAACAATCCACTTTTTCCTTAAAATTATTACCTTCAAAAAATCACCTACACTTTACTTTAATTCTAGTATCTATATGTAATAATATTGAAGTTTATAGACTTTTATGTTTGTACATAGATTTTAATTTTTAACTATTTCCCGGGTAAACTTGAATACTTACATTCTAGAATATAAAAAAACGTGATTGTTCTCATATTCAATGAGTCATCACGTTAAATTCTTTTATTCATTTTATTTATCACCAAATACATTAAGCCACTTTTTTATAGCATCGAAACCCGTAGCATACCCAGTATCATAATCTTTTTTTAGTATTGATACATCAGTGGTTAGCCTTTTAGTTTTAAAACTACTAGGGGGATTTATCTCGAAAATATTAATATCCATCGGTGGATTTCTCATGAATGCTATAGAATCTTCATATGTCTTTGACCTTTTTATAATTGAACTTACAAGTTGTGGATGTTTTCTATATAGAAACTTATTTAAAAAGGAATTAGAACTCTTTTTCATAGTATAATTGTGCGGTCTAGACCTTATTACCATTATATTTCTAGCTCCACGATTATAGGCCTCTATGACCGGGATTGGGTCCCCTATACCCCCGTCCACTACATCTATACCCGATACTTTCATAGCACTTCTATAGAGAATTGGTATCGAACTGGACGCCTTTAGTAAATATTCTAAGTTATTAACATTAGGCTCTACATAAATAACCTTACCAGTTTCTATTTTTGTCACACCAATTAGAAACTTACTCTTATTGGCCACTATTTTCTGAAGGTCTAATCTTAGTTCATTAATCGTAATATCCCATAACCAATCTAAATCTACTAAGTGTCCTCCCCTAATAAACTTCTTAAAACTTATAAACTCAGACCTTGTTGAGTAGTCAATATACACCTTATAGTTCCTCTTAGGCATTTCCGCCAAATAAGCCGCTATATTAGTTGATCCAGCAGATACCCCTATACATAAGTCAAATGGATTAAATCCACTCTCTAAAAACGCATCTAACATACCAGTAGAGAATATACCTCTCATGGCACCACCTTCAACCACTAATGCATTCTTTCCTATAATCTTTACATCATCTTCCACAAATATCTCCTCTTATCTCATTAATTTGTTAATAAAGGAGGCAGTGAATTATCTAATTTGCCTCACTATATTACACTACTATATTTTATTTATATAATAACTGAGGAAAAAATAAAACCCCAGAAACGTAATCGTTTGTGGGGTTTGTATTGATATATTATCTTTTTGAGAACAACGAACCCTTGATTTTACTGGTTTTTATTATGTTTTGTCTATTACCTGTGTATTACTCATATTCACTTAAACTACCTATATGTAATAGAAGAAATGAACTAATCCCATTTATTTGCCCAAGAAAACATTTCTGCATTTGCTCTTTGAGCTTGTCTTATTTCACTTTCTATTCTATTAAATATATTCGCTGTTTCTTCTTTCGTCAAAAGTTCTTCAGGAGAATATTTTATTAAATCATTTTTTCTTCTACATTCTACTTCTGATTTATGAATTTTATAAACTGACATTTTAGGTGGACTAGGTAGTTCTTTTTCAGATTTTAGTATTACAATATCACCTGGAAAGAACTTGTTTACATTTTCATTACTTGGACTTATTAAATCTTCAACAGTATTCTTCAAGTTTCTATTCTCTTTATTTAGAATAATTATAATTATGAACATTGATACTATAATTGAGCCTACTATAAGGACAATTGGTAAACCAATCATTAACTTTTTTTCTGCTATTTCTTTAACCATCATACTTACAGAACTAGCAATAAACACTGCTAGCAAACCCAATACATATTTAAGATTTTCTTTTGCAGATTCCCAAAGTGTTTCTTTAAAGAACAATTTGACTTTATCCATTAAACTCACCCCCAAATACATTATATTCCTTTAATTTTAATCCATTAAAGGAAGATAATCAATGGTAGGTAAAAATATTAATCACTCACTTTGAACTTTGTTCAATTATCTTGTCAGTTTTACAATCAAATCAGGTAACCATTTACCCAGGGGATGGTTTTTATTGTCATCAATGAACTTGATCCATGCATCAGGTGAGTCAACCTTTACCCTTAATATTTTGATGTATTCAGGAACATCATCTTTCACATATGTGATATAAGGAATCTTACCACGTTTTATCCACCTTCTACCATTCAACCCACTGATACTTCCAATATTAAGACAAGCAGTGATCTGAACATTGTTTGACCAACTTGGTGTTGCTTCAATGACCTTTCCATCACCAATATAAACACCAATGTGACCTGGCATCCATAATGCTTCACCAACTTCAAGATTTGAAAAGTTTGTTGAAACATCAATGCACCTGTCAATCATCATGTTGGCATTTACATCAGGAACACCATTGGTATTGTATGCAGCACCACCATTTGATTTTGTATGATCCCCATTCCATCCCCAAAGGATTCCTTTGATTAGGTTCACACAATCAAATCCAAAGTACCCTTTTCCAATCAGTTTCCTGAATGCAGCTTGTCTTGATGCAGTGTACCATGAAGGATATTGCCTTGTTTTAGCAGTAATCAATGCTTCTGTCACTGGTGATCCAAAGACACCCCACATGTAAACTGTTTTATGGTTCTTCACCACATCATGAAGCTTTTGAACCAGTTCAATATTGGTCATCTTCATAGTTCATCACCTTCACTTTCTTTTGAACTTATCCTTGAACTGTCAACCATACCTTCACCGATTATGTAAGCAATCAGCACTGAACATGCTGAAATTACTGACACAACCTGTTCAATTGTCAGTTCATCAACCTTGAACACAACAAGAATTGCAGTTACAAAACCAATGACCGCTGCCCAAAATTTTCTGCTTGTAAGCTTTTGTTTCCAGTTAATATTGTTCATGATTTTCACCATCCTTGTTTACTTTTGATTTTTTAATGCTTGAAAGCATCCATAGTTCACCAGTGGTAAAAGCAAACCAACAACCGATCAAGGTCATTGGTTCACTGCCTACTTTTAGGAATACATACAAAACAGCGGCAGTGAATATTGTATTTAATATCACTACTGCTGACACGATTGCTTTTGAAAACTTGTTCTTTAATTTTCTTCTTGATCTACTCATCAGCATCATTGAACCTTTTACAATACTTTTCACAAGTATCAAGTCTTTTGTGTGCAGATTTTGCAGATTCTTCAACCTTGACGATCCTTTCCCTGCTTTCCTTGATGTCATTTTTAACATTGCCCATTTCACTTTTTATTTCAGTAATTCCAGTACCAATACTTTCAAGTTTCACAATTACAGTTGTCAACTGCGAAGCATCATTTTTGGCATCTGCCCTATCATTTCTTTTCAGATTTGAAAACCCTGAATAAATTCCAAAAGCAAGGGAAATTCCTGAAATTAACACTGCCACTTCCACTGTCATAAAAGCACATCACCCCTTTTAAAAATATATAAAAATAGCACCCTAATTAAAGAGTGCTATGTGTCGTAATAATATCCTTATACGTTTCTTAAATCTAACGTATCTTGATATTCTTGCTCTGTAATATATCCATTTACAAGGGCATTGTCTATTTGATGTAGTGTTAAATTTAAAGCTGCCCATTGCTTGACTGGTGAGTGATATGGCTCTGTTATATCACTAAACTTTCTTGTCCCATTTAAATATATTGCCATCCCATATTGTCTTACTAAAATTTGATTTACCATAAATAATCTCTCCCTTTAATTTTATTATCAAGCCATCATTTCAATTAATGAAATCATATCCTCATTAAGCCATGTAATTTGAGTTTTTAGCTGATTATTTTCTTGCTCTAGTTTTTCTATTCTATTTAATTCTATTTGTGCAAAATCTGGTAGATATTTTTCTTGCGACCATACACCATTTTCATATTTTCTCCACAATAGATCTTCGTTAATTTCTTGAATTTCTATCATGCTTGATTGGCTTACTTCATCTTTCAATATAGATAAACCAATACATATATTGTTTTCATTTAACTGTGCATAAATCTTCATATTCTTAACCCTCCTAATTAAATTCTATTACTTCCCATGCAACTTCTCCATATGCACCTATGAAAATATCAAAACGTATGGTAGTTGAATTTAAAATATATCCTTTAAACCCTCGGTTAGTACTTCCGCCATAATCGTTTGTTACATTTAAATATGATTTATTAACATCAACTGGTGAAATGGTTACTTCAACCCCTGTAGTAACGACTGTTAAACCTCTTTGAACAGATTTAATTCCACCCTGTATGGGAAAATTATCCAACACTGCTTGTACACTACTTTCTTTTGCAATGTCTATTTCTATTGGCATACTATACCACCTCCTCAAATACTAATGTGACACTATTGTCTAGATTAACTCTTGCGTTCCATCTGTAGCCACCATCGGCTGTTTTGTGTGGCAAACTTTCTGCCTTATGCGACATTAAATCATTACAAATTTCATTGATTGCTGCTTGGATATTCGTAGATTCAAGTCCACTTTCAGTATTATCATATTCAATGTTTTCTGCATCCCCGGAGCTTTCTGCTTTATTTTCAATTTCTTTTAACTTTGTATCAATTATTTCTGCATTGAGGTTGAAATCCTCTACATCATAAAAATCATTTTCATCAGGTTTAAATAAATTGTAATTCGTTGTATACTCCACTAGCTTAACACCTCATTTCTTAACTGTTTATGGGTGAATGCTTTCAACTGTCCATGTGTGAACTGTTTCAATGTCGAATGTTGATTATACAGTAACCTAAGATCAATGACTATATTAGCAGGGACAGTTCTGTTCAAAAGGGCATCAACTTCATTGAACTTTCCCTTTGCAATAAGGTTCACCTTTACAATCAAGGTATAGTTTTCATTCTCCAATTCCACACTGTAACCATCTGCACCGCATAATGTCAAAAGTTGATTTTCCAAGGTCGTCATTGTATATGGAAGCTGTTCATTTAACCTGGTTAAAATTCTAAACTTCCTTATATCCAATGAATCAGTACCCCTTGGAACAATTTTAAGAATACTTTCCCAACGTTTAACACCATTTTCAGTGGAATCATTCACAAACTGATCATTCATGACATTTTCAAGAACTTCCCACAATGCAATAAGTTCAGGGTTTTCAGCAATTGCAAGTGCTTTGAATTCCCTGAACTCTTTGATCACATTTGGAAGATAATTCAGGATGTCAATTTCTCTATCCAATCACATCACCCCTTACTGCAATTGAATCTGCACCCAATACAAGATTTTCCTGAATCCCATTGATTGATGTTCCTGAAATATCAAGTATTCCACTAAGATTCAACAACCTGCTTTCAATTTGACTTATACGAACAATGACATTATCATTCAATGCCCAAATTTGGTTCAGTTCCAAGAAATAATCATCAATCACACCTTCAACATAATCCTTTATATCATCCCATGTCCAACCTTCTTGATAGGTGATATTTGTTGAAATGTGAATCACATCTTCAGATATACCAAATACAGTGACAATGTGACCAATGGGTGCAAGTCCAACCCCTTGACCTTGATTCCAAATTGGATCAATGATGGTCTGAACTTCATTGATCAGTTCATTGGATGGTTTCTGATACTGTGAATTGATGATCACCAATTTCACTGTTCCACCGCCATTCCAAACAGGATAAACCTTAACCCCACCAACCCCTTGAATCTTGTTCACCTTTTCTTTATAATCAGCAATGTTCCCACCAAATGCTTGTGAATCCAGGGTTGAAAAATATTTGATCCTTAATGATTCAGTATCTTCTTCATCTTCCCCAGGGATCAAAACTTCTGTCAGTTCTGCACTGGTCAACCCGTCAATATAATCAATGGGAATCAGTGATCCAAAGTGTTTGTTTCCTTCAGCACCTTTGACTTCACACATCAATCTGAACTGAAGATCATCAATTTTTTCAGTAACAATATAGTTCAGATCATCAAGTGAAAACCTTGAAGCAATTGGAACATTCTCATTGAAAACACCCTTCAGGATTGCATTTGATGCAAGGTTGGGTGTGACGCCACGTTCTGCTGCCCTTTTTATCAGATATGGTCTTGAAGCAGTGTCAGCAAAGGTTTCATTCAGGATTCCATCAGCTTCAATGTACATCTGCATGACTTCAGCAGCAACAGGTGCAAGTGCATTATAGATGATTGATCCTTCACGTTTGTCAATTGTGTATGGTACTTTATCAAGCATTCTTTGCAAGATCATTTCATATGTGATATGTTCATACACTATATATTCACCACCCTTTCTGCTTCTACATCCCCAAAGATTGTGTGTGCTGTGAACCTTGCATGAACCCTCCCTTTGGTTACCTCAAAAGAAAAAGCATCAACTGCCTGGACTCTATCATCCTGCATCAATGCTTCAGTGATCCTTCTTTTAAGTTCAGGTAAAACAAAAGGAACTGGTTGCCCAAATAGATCAGCAAGTTCAATTCCATAGTTCCAAGAATAAATCAGGTATTGATACCTTTCAATGCTTAAAATTAAATATATTGCTTGTTTCACTGCATCCAGTTCATCAGTATAATTGATGATGGTGCTTCTGTCAGTGTTTAACTTGAATGTTTTACTTGGTTGTTCTTCAATTTCAAAATCCTTTTGCAGATCATCATTTATTCCTGGAATCATCACATCACCACCTTATCAAAGACAACATACTTTTGACCGCCCTGCATTTGGATCATGATGACTTCATCCCCAACTTTCAATCCATTGTATATTGTGATCTCATGTTTTATTTTATTTTTAAAAGCAATTTTGGAAGGGGAACTTTCCACCGATTCACCCATATCCCAGGTTGTAAAAACTTGCTTGATGTTGGGATCATCAAAGCTTATTTGGGTTTTATAATCTCTTACATTGTTGGTCAAGACCAACTGTGCAACAGTCAAGTTCAATTTCTGTTCAACATTTATTTTTAAAGGTTCAGCACTGATCACTTTTCCAAATACAATTGAAGTTGGCTTGGATTCCTTCACTGCATCCAGTGCTGTACGTTTAATTAGTTTGGTGATATTGCCCATATTATACAAGAACTTCACCACCCATCATTGTCAAATCCATAGAATGTTCATTTTCATTGAACGTGTGTTTAACACTATCAACAATCATGTAATTTTGAACACTTACATCCCCAAGGTTCAATTTGATAATAAGACCACTTCCACCCCTGACACGAACATCACCAAAAGCATCTTTGATCTTCAAATTTCTTGATTTTCTATTATACAAAGCAAGAAGGGAATCAGCTTTCACCTTTTCATTTGTGTTTTCCTCAATCGTGTCAAAATATTGGAGAATGCCCCATCTGTTCATATTTCCTGAATCCTGTGCAATGTAAATTTCACGTTTTCCTGTCTTTTCATTTTCATAGGATAACTTGATCCTGTTGTATGTTTCACCATCAATTGATGATGTATAATCAAAATCTTCAGCAGCTTCTTCATCAATCAAGATATTCAGCTTCATTGATTCAACATCTTTCAATGTCAGCTTTCCAAAGTTATCATATAGAACATATAATTTCTTTCTGTTCTCCAAGGTCAAATCCAGTGCATTTTGGATCATATCAATCAAGGTCTTATTATCTTCAACCCTGGATGCAATGACATATGCTGTGTTTTCTATAATTCCAGTGTTCAACCTGAAATCAGTTGCTAACATTCGCACCAGGTCACTTGCTGTTTTATTTGTATAAACATAGGTATCTTTATTCAACAAATACCTTAATTGATCATAAGCAGTAACATGGATGATATTTTCCTTACCACGTTTCTTTTTGAATACAAATCCATAAAAGACCTTTTGCCCATCATAAATCAATCTGACTGCATTTCCTTCCTGAAAGTTTATTTTCCCATCATTTACAATACTGAATGTCAGCTTTCCAGGAAGTCCTTTTCTTGCAGTTTCCCAGGTGATACCTTCTTCAACAACTGGATAATAGATGGTTGACCCATTTTGAATTATCAGTTCAATTTTATTCAAGTTTGATCACCTGCCCCACATTGATAAGGTTTGGATTCTTGATTCCATTCAGCTTTGCAATTTCAGTATATTTTGAACCATCACCAAGATGTTTTTTACAAATTGCCCAAAGGGTGTCACCCCTCACAACAGTGTGGGTTCTTGGTATTGCTTTTGATACTTCCCTTGGTTTGGTTGCTGATACTGTTGAAACTGTGGTTGTTGCACTTGCTACCTGTGTTATTGGTGCAGCCTTGACAACCACTGTCTTTGTTCCATAATCTCTGTATTGCCTTAATTTGATGGAAACCACCACATCAAACCCATTCCTTGCATCCTCCGTGATGATGTAATCTTCCAAGGAAACCTTCATGTTGGTATCAAATAAAAGCTTCCTTCCAGGGGAAATCCTTGAAATAATGAACTGGAAAGGTTTTTCAGCAAGCTTCAGTTGTTCAAGCTTTTCCAAGAAGAAGGATGCAGGTCTGAACCCATTGACATAGGTTGCAAAGGGGTATGTTGTTTGTGGAAGGATTGCATCAAATTCTATATCTGTTAAACCTGCTTTTTTCAAAAGGTTGACTTCACCTTCATCAATCAGGGTGATTGTTTTATTTTTACTTGAAATCTTGGTTTGCACTTTGGAAGGTGCAATTGGTAACAATACCCCATCAATATAAAAATTATAAGACATTAACCATGCACCCCTTCCGCTATGCTGTCAATTGTTTCTTCAAGTTGTTCACCAAAATATGCAATGACACCATCAAGATCAAGTTCACTATTGATGTTATTGTTTGCTGTAAATTCCACTTTAACTTCAGCAGTTGTGAAGCGGTTGACCACTTCCTGTTCTGCTAGATCACGAAGGTATTTCAGTTCCTCTGCTGACATATCCATTGAATCTTTCATTGAACCTGTGTTTGCAGCAGTATCAGCAATATCACCCATCATTTGCATCTGATCAGCATAATCACCAATATCCATTCCACCCATGATGTTTGATAAGTTGAACTTTTCTTCAACACCCTTACCAAAATCATATCCTGCATCATAAGCTTTCCCATACTCAAACCGATCAAGGTAAAACTGACTTGAATCCATCCTTGGAACTTTGATTTCAGCTTCACCCACTAAATCAGTGACCATTGTTTCCAGTGTTGATCTCCAACCTTTTACTGAATCAGATAAGTTTGAACCAAAGATTGCATCCATTGCCTTTGCAATCCCCTGAAGTATACCAAGGATTGAATCAGCCATGCTTGCAAATAACCGAAGGATTGAACCCACTGGATCATTGAACACATTTGCAAAGAATTCAGCAAACCCTGCAATGTAATTCCATAAAGCTGCAACCACATCAATGACCAAATTATAAAATCCAATAAATAAGTTTCCAATGAATGCAAGTGCCACCATGAATGCACCTGCAATGATCCCTGTTGCACTGACTGAAGTTCCTGCAAATTTATTCACTGCTGCAACTGCACCATAGAACACTGCAATAAGGGCAATAATAAGAAGTACAATCCAAGTGATAGGGCAAGCATACAGTGCAGCATTAAGACCATGTTGGGCATATGTTGCCATGAATGTTGCCCCTGCTTCAGCAGCAGTTGCAGTTGCCTTTATTCCTGCAATAATCGCTTGTGCTGATGTTATTCCTTTTGCAACCAGTGAAACCGCATTATAAGCAACCATTGCTGCAACTATCCCCCAAATAATAGGAGATATCCATGACCAATTGTCCACGAAGAAAGAAGAAATACCTGCAATTACATTAAATACTTCGGTTGTTGTACCTGCAAGAATCACAAGTCCAACAATTATACTATTAACTAATGACTTGAAGCTTTCACTATTTCCGATCTTATTCATTCGTTCAAGTATGGGTTGAAAAGCCAACAAAGCTTGATTTTCAATCTTTGTCCAAATTTGACTAAATGTCATAGGCATACTTTCAAACTGTGAATTGATTTCATCTGTTGCAGAAAGCATTGCATTTTTAACAATGTCAGCCGTGATCTGACCTTCTGAAGCCATGTTCCTAATCTTTCCAATCGGAACATCCAAATAATCTGCAATTGCTTGAATTACATTTGGTGCTGATTCAAATACCGCATTTAATTCTTCACCACGAAGAACACCTGAACCAAGTGCCTGTGTCAACTGTAAGCTTGCTGAAGCCATTTCCTGTTGTGAAGCACCTGCAATGACAAACATTTTATTTAAGTTTTCAGCAAAAACAATGGTTTCTGCATTAGAACTGAATGCATCACCAGCTCTTTGACCAAGTTTTGCAACTACATCTGCTGTATCAGCATATGCTGCCCTTGATCTTTGTGCTGATTGAAATATCATTGACTGAAGTTGTTCAGTGGTTTGAAATCCGTCATTCATCATATTAAGTCTTGCAGTAGTTTGAACTATTGTATCTGATAAACCTATGACTTTTTTAACTCCAAGTGCAGCAAGTATTGCCCCACCAATTTGCATTGCTTTTTTAACTAATCCATCCGCAGCCGATTGACCATTTCTAATTTCATCATTCAACCTTTGTTGTGCTTGATCTGCTTCCCTGATTTCTCTTTCCACATCATTGAATGCAGTTTCTGCCCTTGCAAGTTCTTGTCTAGCTGTTTGAATACTATTAGTATCAATGGCATTACTGGATGCACTTTGAAGTGCTTCAAAACTATTCAATACAATATTCATTGCATTATTCATTGATCTAAATGCAGGTGACATTCCATCATGAATTTGAATTGCAGTTCTTATTGTTGCCAAGTTCTCACCACCTTTTAAAGAAAAAAAAGGGAACAGGATCATCAATGATAACATGTTCCTTACTTCCCTTTTTTCTTTACTTTCTTAGCTTCTTTTTTATCATTTTCCGTTTTGATTTGAATGGAAGCAATTACAAATGCTCTTTCTTCTCTTGGTAAACCAAGATAAGCACTTGGAATCATATTCAGCTTGTGAAGGCAATAATAAGCAATGTTTGCATCAAAATCACCTTCACTGATTAGTTTTTTGCTTCATCCACCAAATCTTCCATTGAAGCTTCAAATCCATTTACTTCTTGAATCTTTGCAAGATAATCAGCATATTCCCCAGGCTTCAACATTTTCTTCAGAACAATATCATCACCCATTACACCATAACTGTTTTGAAGATCAACATCATTCAGATTTGGGAACAAAGTGCATCTTGCAGCAAGCTTTCCAAGATATTTGTTGTAATCAGTTTCTTGTGTGAACTGATTCCTTTTACCTGGAACTTGAACTTTTCTTGTACAAGATTTTCTGATTGCTTCATCTTCTTCAGAAGTGATGCAGCAGATTTCCCATTCCATTGGATTCCCCTTTTCATCAAGAAACCTTTTGGATGCTACATATTTAATATTTTCATCTTTAATTGCATTTTGACTTAAAAAAGCACTTAAATTACTCATTGTACTTATCACCTTACCCTTTCAATTTTTACATTCCTGGAAGCATATTGAATTCTTCAGGCATTTCAAAATCTTCAAATGTGAAGTCCATATCTTCATCCAAATATTCTGCATCAGCATCAAACTTGGTTAAAACTCCACCATCAATGTTGCAATCCTTCAGGATCACTGTTTGTCTGCCAACTGAAGAAGATGGATCTTCATTTGTAACCTGAACATCAAAATAAATATCTTCACCAGTGTCTTTGTATCTTTTCAGAAGCTTCCTGAAAATACTGGTGTTATAATGGAAAGTTGCATTTCCTGTGCCTTTCCAACCAGTTGATTTATTCCCTTTCCCTGTCTTACCAAGGATAGGGATTTCACTTTTGGTTTTCTCAAAATTTGCTTCCAGGTTGATTGCTTGCATGAAATTGTATCTGTTCCCTTCAATGGTAACAAAACATTCAGCAAGGGATGCACTGACCGCATCTTTTGCATTCATTGTTTGCATATCTCACAACCCCTTTCTATGCTACTGTAACTGTCATGTAAAGTTGTGCCATTGCATTTGTAGGCATTACAACATCACTGACAACTACTGATTTTTTAGTATCACCCTTTGAAACCACAACATCATCAGCATTGAAATCTTCAATTGCTCTGATTTTTTCAAGTTCCTGGTGATGCTTTACGACATCATTCCAAAAAGAAATTCTTCCTGCTGCATCATTTGGAACATTACCAAGGTATTTTGTATTGAACAGAACCGCAATGTCATTTGCAATCTGATCAAGAACCCTGATGGTTTGATTACTGCTGAAGTCCACATTCTTTTCATCTGTGAAGGTTGTAAAGCTGTTAATATCTTCAAGAACTCTGATCTGATCCCCAACCTTATGAAGCATGAACTTCCCTGCCTTGATCCCTGCTTCAAGTTCACTTTGTTTGAAGTTTACATTTACAGTGAATTCTCCATCATATCTTTTGTTGGTGTTACTCTTATTCACTACACAACCTGCTGCAATACCTGCCACCCAATAAATTAAGGATTCAGGGGATTCATTTTCATCAGTGACTTCATTCTGAAGATTGATGATCCCTTCAAAATCAGCTTCAGTCCTATAAACCACTGTCTGAAACTTGACCCCTACTTCATTCCTCATTCTCTTTGTGAACTGAACAAACAGATCAGCAATTTGAGAACTTGAAGATAAGCACCCAAGGGCATTGAAAGAATAGGATTCAATTTTGTCCAAGAATGTTTGATATTCAACACCAGTCAATTCAGCACCATTTGTTCCACCAGTAAGTGGTGTTCCAACTGTCAAATCAATAGTTGCTGAAGTCTTGAAAGTAACAAGATCATTGGATTTCAATTCATTCATTGCACCAACTGTTTGGGTGTCAACCTTCATTGTTCCCAGGAAGGTATGCACATCATATTTTGTTTCTTCATCCACATTCGTTGAAATAACAATTTTAAGATCATTCCCACGAACCCCACTGTATTTTGCAGTTGCATATATTGAATCAGCTTTCTCACCACTGTTCAGTTTGTACAAATAAGCAGTTCTGATGTTCTTGAATAAATCCCTTAAACCTTTCAATTTCTCATGGGTGTATGGATAACCAAAGATTTTTAAGGATTCCTTTTGGAAGTCTGCTGATTCTACTGTGAAAACTTCACCATCAACACCCCAATCAAGCACCAATGGCATTGCAGCATAACCCCTATCACTAAGGTTTGCTGATGCTCTTGCTGCACTGATGAAGTTGATATAACTTCCAGGTAACACTTTATTTTGTGTTAAAAATGTACCGCCACCAAGTGCCATAATTATTTCACCTTACCTTTCATAAATTTATCAATCAGATCATCAACTTCATCCAAGCTGTATGATTTATCATTCTTCAGAAGCACATTGATCAAATCTTTCCTATCTCTGTACTTCTTACTTGAAAGTATCTGATTTTTACTGAAGGTGACCTTTTCAAGCTTCACTTCAGTTTCTTCTTTCTTCTTTTTAGAACTCATTTCATCACCCTTTCAATCCGCTTTCAACTGTCAAGGTTTCCATAGGATCAGAAGCTTCAGATTCCTTGTAAACAAATAGATCATAATTGACAAAGAAGTGAAGAACATCATTCACAACTTCATGATACATTTTAGTTCCACGAACCAAATCACCACCCATTGTGATGTATTCCAGGGCATCATTTAACCGATCCACCACATCAAGGATTTCTGTGTTCTTGTCCTTGGTACTTGGAAAATAATGAATGTCAAGAGGATGTTCCCTGAAGTACCGTTTTCCAATCACCTGCTTTTGGTTTGAAGTTAAAAGCATAATAAAAAAACAAGGTTCTTTCAAACCCTGCTTCACCTGTTCTTTATGAATTGCAACCCCATCACCAAATTCTTGGTTCAGCTTGATTGCAATTGAATCTATTAAGTTATTAAGCATCAAAACATTCCCCCAAGAATTTAATCAGTTTCTTTTCAAGAACCTGTGGTGCTTGTGCATCAAGTTCCTTTTCTGAAATGGTCAACATGAACCTTCCTGAAACCCAACCTTTGTGATCCCTTGTTCTGTGTCCAAATTCAGCATAAGAAGCATAATGAACTTGATTGACAATTTCAATTTGATATATTCCACCTGACTTTGTGATGTTCATTGAATCTGCATACTGTTTTGCATTTTTATTTCCACCTGATTGTGCTTCTTCTTCAGTTGAAGCAGTCCAACCACGTCTTAATGTACCACCTTTTTTTCCAGTTTCCTTTGGGTACTGTCCAACTGGTGTCCTTCTAATTACCTTTGCTAATAACCTTGCAGCAAGTTCTTTTGCACATTCTTCAAAAAACTCATCAAGGTTACTTCTTTGAAGTCTATCCAGTTTCTTTTGAAGATTCTCAAGCTGTTTGAAGTCGCATCTTCCCCAGGATCGTGCCACTATGACCACCCCTTGAATAGTTCAAGGATCACTTCCTGATGGGAACTATACAAAGCAGGTTCACCACTGTTCTCATACTCAGTTGTCACACCATGTTGGGTGACAGTGATCTTTGATCCTGGTTTGATGACAATTTCAGGTGCAATGAATAACTTTACTGTTTGGGTGACCATTGCAGCAGCTTCAGTTTGATTTGTACTGCTAACCTTTTGAAAAGATAATTTACAGGGTTGATCTGTCAGAACATCCACTGGTTCATGCTTAGTTATTTTAGTAACTGGATCACGAACTTCCTGATATTCTGAAATGGTACAAGTACCAACATATAAGCTTTCTATTGCTTTTCTTTTAGCACTTACCATTTGATGCACCTATATGATGCAAAATCAGTTTCACCATGCATTAAGAAACTAATCAAAGCATCAAGCCTTCCTTCAGGTGTTTTGCTTCCTTCACCAAGGGCAAAGGTCACATTGGTATCACCTTCTTGAATACTCTTTATTGCTGCATCCAAATCAAACCCTGTTAATTGACCAATACTTTTCTTTCCAAGTAGAAATTCACCAACCACCATATCAACTGAAACTTCATGAAGTCCTTCAGGAATGGTGGATGTATTACATTGATTCTTGATGTGATTGGTTACCTTTTGAATGATGAATCCAAGCATCCAAGAATCAGCTTCAACAACTTCATATCCGAAGGATGCAAGTCTTTGGGTTACATCTTCAAGCATAATCATCACATCCTATTCTGATTTTTTTCTTGTGTTTCTCTTTTTAGGTGCTTCAGGTTCTTCTTGTTCAACTTGTTCAACTTCTTGAACTGCTTCAACTTCTTCAGTTGATTCAGTTGATTCAGCACCTTTCCCTTCTTCATTCTCTATTTCTTCTTCATCAATTGGTGGATCAACTGGTGCTTCAGGTTCTTGAACTTCATATCCATGATTCTTGAACCATTTAATCAAATGGGGATCAGTGGTTTCACCAATCCCCTTCACAAATGAAACACCTGCTGAAATCCCATCATATTGTTTATTTGGTGAAAGTACCCTTGCCATATAGGATTCCCCTTTCTATTATTGAACTTTGATCTTTCTCATAACACCTGCTGCCTTTGTTGCTTTAAGTGCTACTGCTGCAACCATTTCAACTTCACCTGTTTTCACTGCCCCTGCTGTTTTGAAATCAGGTAACCAAGTGTTCACTGGTGCTTGACCTGCCATCGAAACTGCATGGAAACCATCAAGTCCAAGTCTTGCAACATAAAGGGAAGTTTGACCTGCATCATCCCCACCAAGAACTGGAACAACAGGATTGTTTGTTCCTGGTTTTGCACCGAAGTCAACCAAAGGAATACCATCATAAGTTTCAATCTGTCTGCCAAAATCATCTTTTGTGACCATGTACATTCCTGCACGTCTTGCACATGCTCTGATCTTTGCAATCAGCTTCAAGTTTCCACCAATGAAAGATGATTTACCATCCAATCCCATAAGGAATTCATCAAGTTCATCAAGGAACACTTTGTAATTTGTATCAATAGCTGCTGCATTTGATAAATCAATTACTGCACCAGGAATGTATTCAGTTGAAGAACCTGTCAATGCTTTTTCAAGTCCATCAAATGCATTTGCATCAACACCACTGTCACCATTGATTACAGTGTCATTGAAAAGTGCTGCTGCTGCCTTGATTTTCTGTTGCATTTGAAGGGAAACTTCATCAACAATACCACCCATGTTTGCAATGATTCTGTCCACCTTGAAAGAACCACCAAATACCTTTAAATCAGTGGTGTATCTTTGCTTTGTGACTTCCTGGTTCACATACTCACTGTTTACTGCTCTGAACCCTGCTGTTGGTTGTGTGATCAATCTTGTGTACCCATAAGTAAGGGTTGCACCGCCACCAGTTGGGGAAACTGCATCATCAAAAGTCAAGTTGTTGAAAAGGAAACTTGATTTTGCGAATTCATCAATAACACCCATTTGAAGGGCATCTTGTACATTTAATTTTGCTTGTGCCAAAGTTACTGCCATAATAAATTACCACCTTTCAGTTATTAGTTTTTATTCATTACCTGTGAAATGCATCCTCACTGCTTCAGCAAGTGAAGAAGGTTGTTGTCCTGCACCTGGTGTCCCATCACCTGAATCACCTGGTTTGAATCCCTTGAACTGCTGTTTATTTGAAGATTGAATGTCAAACAGGAACTTGGAATCATCACCTTCTTGTAATTTTTTAAGTTGTTCATCCAAGCCTTTGACTGAATCACCATCAAGTTCAGCTTTTTCAAGGTCAAGCAGTGCCTTAACTGCTTTGATGTTCTTTGCCTTTGCACCAATCAGTGCTTTTTCAACTGCACTTTCCATTTTCATTTGCTTCAGATCAGCTTCAAACTTTTCCTTTGCAGTTTTGTTTTCACCCTGAAGCTTTTCAATCTCTGCCTTTAATCCTTCAGCATCAACCTTCTTTAATGCTTCAAGCTGTTCATCCCTGGAAGCAATGTCCTTTTCAAGTTGCTTCTTGGATTCATTAACTTCATCAAACCTTGATTTTGGAATAAACCCCTTCAGTTCCTCATTTGAAGCATCAGCAACCTTTTGTGCCATAGCTTCATCCAATCCTAACTTCACTAAATCTTCTTTTTTCATTTTCATTTACCATCCTTTCAAATTCATTTTTAACCTGGTTCAGTCCAGTTCTATTTGTCTTGTTCTTTAACGTCAACAATACCAAAATGACGATTTTATTTGATGCTTTGACCCAAGCATCCAGGAAGATAATTGACCACCGCCTTATCCGCTTAAATAAGCATATAAAAAAGCACCCACTATTCAGCAGGTACTTCTTCATACATTTCATTCTCTTTTTTCCATTGTTCATATTCTTGCTTGATGTGTTCAGGTGCATCTTCTTTCAAGTGCCAACCATTTTCATCAACATCAATCCAATCCATGAACTTTGGTTCAATTGGTGTGGACACTATTGAACACCCCCTAATCTTTTCTTGGTTTCCTTCAATACCTCAACACTGAATGGTAATGGATCATCACTGATCAGTGCATCAGATATTGCCTGTGCCATCATTTCACTTCTGTTACTCATTGCATATTTACCAAGGTCTTTGTAAGCATCATATGCTTCCCTTCCTATTGGATTTATACCCATGTTTTTAAGTGCCTGATCAGTAATACTTCTTGCTTCAACCGATCCCTTTAGGGTTCTAATATAACTATTCCATTCAGATACACTGAACACTTCTTTCTTCAACCGATCATAAACAATTTTGTTTTCCATAGCATGTGCAAGTTCATGTGCTGCAATATGCTTTGGTGTAAACCCTTTGAAGTGGAAGTTTTTCTTAATGTCATTTTCAATATTGGTGACTATCTTATTCATTATGTTTTGACTTTCACCAAAATTACTGAACTTCAATGTTGTTCCAATCTTGATCTGATCAGGTGCAATGGTGACTGGTTGTGTTGAATACTGTCCATAATAAGATTTTGCCCTTGATACCTTTAAATTATTGGTGAACCCTTTCAGTTGTGGGAACTCATTTAATGTCTTGAACATACCTTCATTGAACTGATTTGTAATATCCAAATCCATTCCCTTATAACTTACTTCAGAACCAATCAAATCCATTGCAAACTTTTCTGCATCCTGGATGCTCTTGGATGGAATGAACTGGTTATCTTTTATTTTACTACTATCAACCAATTCCTTCAAACCATCTTTTGATCCACCATCAACAAACTTTTCTTTCCAGTCCTTATATTTCATATTACTTGGAACATAGTATGTTTTTCCATCTTCACCCCTTGCAGCACGTTCCCCAAAATCATCTTCAAAATAGGGAACTGTTGTGGTTCTACACCAGGGATGAAAGGGTGGTGCAGTGACACCAGGTTGATAGTCTTTCATGTCCATGATTTCACCATCTAATCCCTGACATATTGCACTGGTACTGTTGTCCAGGGTTGCAACAACTTGATATTTTTCAACATCCAATGTATTGAATGCATCCTTTTGTGCAGCAGAAGCAAAGAAAGCTGATTCAGTCATGATCAGCCTTCCTGCTTTGTTCTTACTCACATCAAATTGCTTTGCTATGGTATTGATTGCCTTATCAGGGGAATCCCCTCTGATGATTGCCTGTGTCATTTCTGTGTGTACTGTATTGATAAGGTTCTGTTTATTATTCCAACACTTATCTTTAAAAGTTGAATTGTCAGCAGTCCAAGGTTTTGAAATCACCTTTTCAAGCTGCTTATCATTTAACTTCTGAAGATCATACCCAACATTGAACCCCTTTTGAACTTCATATGCTGTGTGATAATAACCATCCTGATAAATGTCCTTTGCAAGTCTATCAATTCCATCAACCTGGTTACCATATAGGACTTCAATCTTTTGTTGTGCCTGAAGTTTTAATGCTTCAAGCCTGGAAATATGAACCCTTGCTGAAGCATTTTCAAGTTGCTGCATCCATAATTGATTTGATGAATTTCTTTGACCATAACTGATGTATTCTTTGACATCCCATTTGAATTCAGCAAGTTCTTTGCTATTAAGCCATTGTTTTGCTTCAGTAAGTGATATTTCATTATTTACTGCAAACCTTTGATACCAATTTGAAATATCCTTTTCAATGGATGTCATTGCTTGTCTGTATTGGTTTTCAAGTTCATAATAATACTTTTGACCCTTCACCAGTTCAGCTTCTTGAAGTCTGATGAACCTATCTTCCCAATACTTATTACTCTTTGTCATCTATATCACCACCTGGATCATTATCCTTATATGGTGGAAAAGCATTGTTGTATTCGTCCATTGCAGTTTGTTTTTCTTCCTTGATCCTTTTCAATTCAATCTTGGTGTCAGAAGTCCAAGGATGCTGCCCAACAATAGTTTCATTAGATAGAATACCAACTGACTTTGAACAATTTTCAATGCTTTCTGATTCATTCACCAATACATCCCTGTTGAAGATCACCTTCACCTTGTCATCATCAAAATCACCTTTTCCAGTGTTAGCAAGATGAATGTTCACGAACCAAAGAAGTTCTTCAAAGGATGCCTGGAATTCAGTTTCCATTCCATTTGCATCCAGGTCAATATCAGAATACATGGATTGGATGTTCATTTGGTTTGGATTACCTGACATCCTATCATCTTTGGCATCAAAACCCCTTCCATTTTCAATCAGTGCATTCTTGAACAATTCAAGGATAACCTTGTAATTTTCTGCATTGACTGTGATTTCTAAGGTTTTAAGATCACCTGCTGATCCATCCACTGTCTTGACCTTTACTGCACCATATTGTGCAAGGTTTCTTCTGAACTCACCAAGGTTTGTTCCATCATAGTTTTGAAGTACCAGGATTGTATTCCTTGCATCTTCCTGCATATTATTTTGGAAGTCAGAAAGAATGGTGTTGATCCCATCCTGAAGTGACTTCACCCTGCTGATCAGTGGGATTTCTTTATTGTTATACTTGAAAGGAATCAAAGGTACTTTTGACCAGTTCCATTTGGTTTCATTCCCTTCTTCATCAATTGCTATTAAATAGCTTGATGATGGGTTTTCCACATCAGGGATCAAGGTTGTGTTTTGAAGTACAAACCTATGTATTCCATTAGTGTCATAGACTTCAACCTTTTCAATGGTGACTTCCTTATCCCCTTCATAAGCTTCAATTTCATAAATCCTTACTGCAAATTCAAGAATCGTGTGTTCTGCATCCTGCCAAAATGGAAGGATTTCATAAGGTGGAAACTTCTTGAAGCAGAAATCACCCTGATCATTGTAATATGGATGCAGCCATGCAATACCATTATTCAATGAATCTTCACCCAAGTTCTTGAATGTTCTAAGGAATCGGTTGTTGAATATATCCTTCAGCAAATCAGCATACCCATCATTTTCAGTTTCAAATGTAGGTGGTTTTGCTAGAAGGTAATTTGTCTTTTGATCCACTAACTTTGCATATTGATTATCTATGATTTTATTGTTTGGAAGGTTTTCCACTTCCACAAGCATTCCATTTTCACCAATCACTGTTCTTTTCCGCTTCAGGATTTCATGATCTCCATTGTAATACTTTTCACCAGTGATCATCTGCTTCCTTTTGGATGACTTCTTGAACTTTGCAATTTCACGTTCAAGGAACTTCTTATCATTCATCCTTGTTTTAGCACCTTCAGTAATTATATTGTTAATCCTTTTTGTTTCACTTCCAAAGTTAAACACTTATCTTCTCACCCCTTTAATCAAAACTGAATGTATCACCCTGACCAATCTTTTCTGCAATTCCAGTTGTTGCATCAGGTGCATCATCATGTTTGTTTTTACCTTCCTTCTGATATTTCACCATTGCTTCATGGTATTCAGGGAATCTGTCTTTCCAGTTTGCAGGATAATAAACATGATCCATAACCCATGTTGAATTGGATAAAATTCTTGCTTTTTTATTCTTTGATTGATGGAAGGTGTTGATCTGTGCTTTGTTGCTTTTGAACTTATCCCTTAATATTCTTTCAACTGATCTTCCAAATCCTCTACCACCATTGTTTGATTCTATATCTGCAACATTGACATTCCCTTCATGGATCATCTTTGCAGTTGCAGGTTCAGTTTCTTCCATAGGTGCTTTGGTATATAAAACATCAAGCACATAAGCTTCATTGTTGTAAACACCATAATTGATTGAACATAAGTAATCATCACCCTGATCAGCAGTATCAGTATAATTTCTGATTGCTGTGAATAATGGATTTCCTGAAGCATCCCTTGGAATATCAGTATAGGTCTTGAATGAACTGTACAATCTGCCCTTTATATCAATAGGTTCTTGCTGATAGTTAGCTGAAGCAATATCAAGACCCATTGCTTTCACCTTTGCTTGATATGACCTATAAGAAAGCACTTCATCACAAAGCATTGTTCCATCATCCTGAAGTGCTTTCATGGTTATATGTTTAAGTTTTGCACCTTGTTCTGTGTAATGTTCCAATGCTCTACCTGCAAGATCACCACTTGCCCACCTGGTCATGATTATAATGATCTTTCCACCTTCTTCAAGCCTGGAAAGCATGGTATTTGTAAACCAATCCCAATGCTTCTGAAGAACTTCTTCATTGTTAGCTTCAGAAGCATTCTTTATTAAATCATCTATCATCATTAAGGAACAACCGAACCCTGTTGCAGTTCCAGTTGGTGAAGTAGCAAGATAATTATTATATCCACCTTCCAATGACCAAAGGTTCATTGCACCATCACCTTGTTTGATCCTGGTATTAGGAAACACATCAGAATAAGTGGGTTTGTACATATCAACCTTTGCTTCCTGGATGCTATTCCTTACATTCTTGGAAAACATGGTTGAAAGGGTTTCATTATATGATCCAGTCATGATCTTTTCATTTTTGTTATTACCAAGAACCCATTCAACAAATAATCCTGCTGTTCTTGATTTACCATGTCTTGGTGGTTCATTTATGATCAAAACTTCATCATCACTTTCATAGAAAGCTTGAAGTTCATTGCATAGATCAACCAGGTATGTTCTTTCAGGTTTATAAAAATCAGGTGCTTTTAAATTGCAATAAAAAAAGAACTCACGTTTTGCAAGTTCTATCTTTGCATGTAATTTAATAAGCTTTTTATTCATCATTGATCAACTTCTTCAATTCTTCAGTGGTCAATCCTTCCATTGGATTGTTCACCTGACCTGATAATTCAACCTTATCTTTGAACATTCCAAGATGCCTTCCGATCAGTTCAAGTGCTTTCACCTTATCACATGATTCAACTGCAATCCCAAACTTGGTTTCTTTTATGGATGCAATTGCTGCTTTCTTATCTTCAGGAAGGGAATCTGTATCTTTCAGTTCAACAAACTGTTCATATTCATCAGAAAGTTCATATTCCTTTATTTCATCATTCCATACATGCCTTCTTTTTTTCTTGGTGACAACCTGTGCAAAGTCTGCACCACTTGAAAAAGCAATCTTTGCAAGTTCATTAAGCACCTTGTCTTGTGTGATCTCTGTCCTTTTTTGAAGGTCTGATTGTCTTTCCTTCAAATATTCTTGAACCTTAACATTTCTTAACAATCTCACACTTGCTGATGCAGCAACTTCATCCTTTTTTACACTTGGATATGCTGCTTTGTATGCCCTGGTTGCATTCAGGTCAATCAAGTATTCATCAACAAACCGCTTTTGCTTTTCAGTTAGCTTTGCCATGTTATCACCTGCCTTTCCTTATAAATGAAAAAAGAACCCGAAGGTTCTCCTATTTAATGTTCTTTAAAACTTGCTTTAAATCCTTACTAATTTCTTGCAATGAATCTTGACTGTTTTGAGTATAGGTATCAATGTGTGTCAAATACCAATTATTACTTACCTTTTCATCAATTGATTCAAGTTTTTCAAGCATCTGTTGTAAGACTTCTAAACTCTTTTTTTCGTATTCTGTCATCTATTGCACCCCCCTTTGATTATATTTTACCAATAATTTCTACAAAATAAAAGTATAGAAAAAAGAGAACTTTCAAGTCGGAGGCTAACTCAAAAGTTCTCTTGGGAAAAATCCTATTTTTAGTATGTTATCTATGATAACATACTAACATTTATAATAGTGCATCACAAGTGTGCCTATATTGCATGGAATGTGCATAATTTACCAAGTTATTTCCTTTCAAACTTGACACCTGCTTCTTCCCATAAACATTTATGAATATCATCCAGTGTTAAATAGTCCTTATTGAATGCATCATACATTTCAAGCACCTGTTCAATGAACCTTTCACACCTTTTCTTTCCGAATCCGTAATTATCACGAAGCACTAACATTGGAAGTCCTAACATCATCAAGAATGCCTTGTCAATTGCTTCACTGGTTGCTTCTTTCTTGATGTTCTGAACATCACTGGATTTTATATTGATCACTGGTTCAGGTTTAACTTTCACACCTTGCTTTTGCAGCTTCCTTCTATCTGCTCTGTTCAAGAAGTATCACCCTTTCATCAACTAAAAATTTGATAAATCACTTCATCACTGAACAATCTAATTTGAAGCAGATTGACAATCCTGTTCTTGTTTCTGCTTATGGTTGATACATCAACCTGGTAATGATCAGCAATTTCTTCCCTGCTCTTACCTTCAAAATATTTCATCCTGATCACATCAAAATATGGATCATCTTTAAGTACACTTATTGCATTATCAATCACCTTGATGAAATTCTTTGTTGTCTGAATGCTTTGTTCAATAGCTTCAATCTTTTCTTCTGCCTTGTCTGTATCTGACTTTACTTCATATGTAGCACTACCTGAAAAGGAAGTAATACTTGGTGATTTCTTTGGAATTCCTTCTTCCCTGATTGTATTGATCTGTTCAAATTTATCTTCAATTGCAGCCTTGAAATTATTGTAATTATAAAGCAAGGTTTCAGTTTTCTGAAATGGTGTATGCTTGTTGTCTTTCATCAATCCTTGCCTTTTCAATTCTGAAACAACTGCTGCTGCTGTTAATTCTGAAGTTTTACTGATGATCTTATTTATATCTTTCATAGAACCTTCCTTTCTGTGATTCACCTTGAACCTTGAACCTTACCTTGCACCGATTCAAACCCTTGATACTACTGTACTTGAACACTAGCGGTTCAAGGGTTCAAGGTATTTCCCCTATATTATTTATTTTTATAGTATATATAAATTATTTAAGTGATAAAAAATAATATAATTTTTTAAAACATATAAGAAGTTATTACAACCTTGAACCCCTTGAACCGATATATTTAAAACTCTGTTGTTATCTGTGTTCTAAGGGGTTCAAGGTGAATGATTTTATCTTGTACCACCTTGAACTTTACCTTGAACCACTACTGCTGATTATATTTGGGAAACAATTCATTGATAATTGTTTTCAATTACTTGAATTCCTTCCCTGTTTTCTTGTCCTTGATCTTTATCCTTCCAATCAGTTCAAACCCTGCCCAATCAATAATGAACTTTACACAATTAACCAGTGCATGAACTTTCTTATCCAGTTCAGCTTCTTCTTTGATCATAGGTTTTAATGCTTCATATGCAGTTGGGTCTTTGCAACCACTACTGTTTAATTTTGGATTCATATTATTTCCCATCTTTATCCCCTTCCTTTGATACGAACATTAAACACATTACCGCCACACCAAACATTCCACCCACAATGAATGTAATTATGTACCCTATCATCATTCATCATCCTTTCTTATTGGAATATCCTGCATTTCAGGTTTGTTCTTCTCCATGTATATTGCAAAAGCAATGTTCCAAAGTGCTGCCCTTAAATGTGGTTCATCCTTCATTCCCCTTAAATAACATGAAAGATGCCTGATTGCTGAATCTATCAAACTATGTGTTGGAATCCCCTTTTCACAATTCCTTTCACCATACTTCAAAGCACCTTCTTCACAATGGATTGCCAATTCATGAATGGCATCCCAGGGAAGAAGATCATATCTTCCTTTTCCTTGGTGCATATCACGAACCGCACCAGTTCCAAATTCTGTTCTATGTCCTGAATCTTTTATTGCTGACATATCAATCTTCCTTTCATAAAATTTCTTTGAAAATACTTTCAAATATTGGAACAGGAATGGAATTACCTGCTTGTTTATACAAAGTTCTTCTTGTGTTGACCTGTGATGCTGCCATGAAATCATCATCTGAATATCCTTGCAATCTCCGACATTCCAATTCTGTTAAATATCTATATTGACCATTACCAAGATCAATGACACCGCTGTTTGGTGCTCTGTCTTGTCTTTCAGTTATGGTATAGCAATAATTTTCAATAATGGATGCCCTTCTGACTGTGTTCTTTTTCCCTATTGCAGCAACCATACTTGGTGCTTTAACAATATAGCTTTCATCAACTTCATCATTTGGTTGAAGGAATTCTTTAATGTGTGGTGATGCTTTTCTTTCAAGTTTGTCAAAATCAAATGTTCTTCCCTTTATGAAAGATATGGTAAACACTCTTTCCCTGAACTGTGGAAGTCCAAAGTTCATTGCATTCAGAACCTCAAATGAATTGACATATCCAAGCTGTTCCATTTTCATCAAGTATTTGTTGAAGTTATGAATCATGTGCTTTGAACGAACATTTTTCACATTTTCCCAAATCACAATTCTTGGTTTCCATATCCCCATTTGTTCAATGATGTTCAATGTTTCCCACATCAAACTTGACCTGGTTTCACTTCCTGGATCAGCACCTTTCTGATGTCCTGCAATTGAAAAATCTTGACAAGGTGAACCATGGATCAAAATATCAGGTTTCAAGTTCCATCCGACAACAGATTGTGTTTTATAATTCAATTCATCTGCAAACATTGCATTGTATGATCTTACTGCTTTTTCATCAATTTCAACATAATCAATTGCCTTAACTGGAACACCTAAATTTCTAAGTGCAACCCTTGGACTTCCTATTCCACCGAATAATTCTAGTATTTGAATCATGTGTTCACCCCTTACCTTGCAACAAATATCCTATATTTTTTACCATTGATCTTCCTATCTGCAATTACAAAATCAAACTGTTTCTTCACCTGCTTTGAGAACTCACCATTTGACAATGGTTGCAAGCTATTTGCCAAACAATATTCCTGGTATGATTTATAAGCCTGGTTTGTTGGTTCGTTCTCAATCTGATCCCTGTCCACTTCTTTGAAGAATCCAAGGATTGGATTGTTGTTTTCTTCAAATTCTTCAAGTTCTCTTTGAACTTTTTCAGATTCAGTGAACTTTCTTGTATATAGAACCCTTTTAAGTGCTTTGATCCCAAGTTGGATCAGGTATTCAATAGCATCCTGACTTTTCAACATGTCACCTATAAATGGAACATAATCAGGATCACTGGAACTGAACTTTGCATTGAAGGGAACAATGATCAGCCTTCTAAGTATTGCTGATGAATCCCTTCCCTTTCCGATCCTTGGAATGTTGTTTGCTGAAAACAGAAGTTTCACAAATGGTTCAAATTCAAACTTTGGTTGACCTTTCTGTTCTGCATCTATGGTTTCACCAGTGACTATCTTCTTGAAGTCTGCTGCATCAGTGATGAATTCTTCTGATATATCATCACCTATATTTGCAAGCTTCCCATACATCATGACTGTACTGAACCGATCATTCAATTTCTTCAAGTCCAGTGCTGAAACATTTCTTTTCCCAAGCATGGTTTTCAACATATTCAGGAAGGTTGACTTTCCATTGCTTCCTGATCCAGTCAAGATGAATGCTTTTCCAAGTTCATTTCTTCTGAACATGCAATATCCAACCATTTCTTCAAGCAGCATTCTGATGTGTTCATCCTGACATGAAATCTTGTTCAGGGTATTATCTGTTAGTTCATCATAAGCATTTGGGTTGTAATCCCAATCAATCTTGTTCGTGATGATATGATCATGTGAAAAGGGGATGAAGCTGTCATCATGGATGTTCAGCAGTCCATTCCTGAATGCAATCCAATTTGCATCCGTTGAAATAGTGTTTTCACGAATCATAATATCCAGGTATGACAATACTTCTGTTCTCTTTGCTCTGTTTAACTGTGGAATATGCTTGATCATTTCTGCTTCAATTTCAGATTGTCCACTGACATATATCCCATCTTTATATAAGTGCAATTGATTGTGGATTCTTATGATGTGGTGATTACTCTTTAAAAACATTGCAAACTTGTCAAACAAGAAGGTTGTTCCCTTGAAGAAGATGGGTTTTGCAAAAGCATCATCACGAAGAATAATTTCAATTTCATCATCTGAAAGTGGAACTTTCAACACATGTTTATTTATGATCCTGATGGTTTCCCTTGCTTCTTCAACTGCAAAGTCATTTGATTGCAAAGTCAATATGTAATTGAACAATGCCTGGTTTCTTCCATCCCCTGCTTCCATATTTAGAAATTCCATGTTTGTTTTGATTGGAAGCATCCACTTTGGAAGTTCTTGTGCTTCTTCATTTTCTGCTATGTCATAGATGATCTTTCTTTCTTTGTCCTTGTACTTCAGAATGGAATATGAATTTCTTTTTCCAATCTTTATGTCAGCATTGATCCCAACTGCAAGGGTTGCATTTGTTCTGTTTGTTTCAACTGATCCATTCTTAAACAAGAAATGCTTTCCCCTGGTGGTTTCATATACTCTGCACTTCAGTTTCTTTTCTTGAACTATCTTGAACAATAGTTCACTTGATTCAAATTCATCCACATCAATCAGGATTGTATCTGCTGCCAATATACCTGCAAATTCAGACAGTGGTTTCACTTGTTCATAGGATTTGAAATCAGTTCTTCCTTTGAATTTTTCTATGCACTTCTTGTCTTTGGTTTCAACATATCCTTTGAAAAACAACTTCTAATCACCGCCTGCCTTTTAAATTTGCAAATTCCTTTGAATATCTTGGTGAAGCTATGTCCAAATATGCCTGTACTTGTTCGATTGTTTCAGCTTCACACCATTGAATCATCAGCTTAAATATTTTTCTAACCTTGGTTATTGGATGGGCAAACTTTTTCCCTGATTCTTCACCTTCAACAATTTTGTCCAGGTATATTGTCATTTGTCCTGATGGGTAAACAATTTTAACTTCCATATCACATCACCCCAAAATCTTTCAACCGCTTATTTGCCAGGGTGATGTACCATTCCTTGTCCAACTTTTCAAGCACTTTTACCCCATTCACTTCATCATTGAAGATGAAGCAGCTTTCAGGGGAATTTTCTATCTTTGCAGGTCTGCCAGTTTCAGCATGGATCTTTTTTACACCTGCATCTGATTCCAGTTTTGAAGCAAATATCCTGATGCACCTTTCCTTCACAATTTCTTCACCATGAAGGATGTGTGTATATTTACCACTGATCTTCTTCACCTGCTGAAACTCTTTCAGATCATCACAATCACCAATGGTCTTTTCAACTGGAACATCATTGACCATGTATTCAACCAATGCCTTGTTGACAATTGGAAGGTCATAATCAAGATTGCTTAATTGTTTGACATATCCACCTTTTGATTTGTACTTACCTTTTACATCCACTATGATGTAGTTGTTGACATCCTTTTGAAAGACCTTCCTGAATTCTTCAAATTCAAGCTGCAAATGGGTTCTTTGTTCCCACTCATAACAAATGTCATCTATCAGTTCAAAATCTTCATATTTGTTCATTTTAATTAGAACACCATCTGTGTTTGACTGTATAATCTGACAATATGGTTCAAGCTTTTCAATCAGATCAAGCAGCAATAATTGACCATATACACAAACCCTGTTTGCTTGTCTTGGATCATAAAGTGGGTTGTTCTTGTCCTTCATTGCCCCATATGTTCCATTCAGTACAAGCTTCAATGGAAGCTGCAATGGGTTCTTTTCTGCTTTGAACTTCAGCCTGGTGTGATAGATTTCTTCATACTTCTTTGGATCTTTCATGTTTCTACTGCCCAAACCATATTGGATCATCAGTGACGGATAAAGGGAAGCAACATCCATGTTCAGGAAGTAACCTTCACCATGATATTTGTCTAATGCACCATGAACCCCACCCCAAGCAAATACATGGGGAACACCTGCAACCATGATTTCACACTGATTTTTCTTTGACTTTTGATTGTCAGGATCAACATTGTACTTTCTGTTTTCAGGGTTTGCATACCAATCAACAACTTCTTTATATTTTTCAATCTTCATAGTTGAAGGGAAATCAATGTCAAATTCATCATCATGACTTTTCTTTGCTGAATCCAGGATGATTGATGAAAGTTGAACTTTGGTCTTTGAAAGTAAGAACAGGTCAAGGGGTTTATCCTTGCAAGCAAGCTTCACCAATCCCATGTGTGCTTCAAAATCATCCTTCCTTTCCAGGAACACTTCAACTGTTTGTTCCACATCATGCCTACAATAATTCACTGTTTCATCAAGTTCTTCTTTGGTCAGCTTCCTATTAATATCAAAAGGAACACTGGATTCCTTGATGTTGTTTCCCATGAACCCTTCAAATGTTTTTAATCCCCTATCAATTCCAGTCATAACATCATAATTTATAAGCTTTATATTCCTAAGTAAAGAAGAAAACTTCCACCCAGGATTGCCTTTTGCAATGATATAATCATTGATTTTTTTAGGATCAAAACCACAAAGGATGCCTTTCAAGATGTATTGGTCATAGTGCCTAGAATTGAATCCAGTCCATATTTCATTCATGTTTTCCTTATGAATCCATTCAAGCTTTTCAGGATCATTGATAATGATATGTTCTTGTTTCTTGGTCATATCAATGATTACAGTTAACCAGTCATATTTGAAAACTTCAAAGTCATAGAACAACAATTTTTTCACATCCTTTCTGTATAAGTATTAGAATTCTTGTCAATACTAATAATGGGGAAGTATGGGAAAAGGGGTGCAATAAAAATTTTTTTAAAACACCCCTGCCCAAATTTGATTATTCTACTTCAAACACTTCAGTGATTTCATAGTTGTTAAAGCCTTTCTTGCCTTCACTGTATTTCAAACCAAATTCAAGTTGACCATCAATTGCTTCCATTACATCCATCAGCAGGTTTCCATATTCTTTGTAAGTTGTGAACTTGATTTCAAGTTCTGTGTCCATTGATCTTAAAAGTTCATTTACAATGTGGATTTGAAATCCTTGGGTGATAACCTGGTTGAAGAAAATCAAGCTGTTTTTATATTCCCCACTCACGATCTTGAACCAAATTGAAACCATTGGATCACCCTTCTTGGATGCAACCAATTCAAGCTTATTCACTGCCACTTCATATTCACCATGTGGAACTTCTTTAAAACTACCAGTTCCATTTTCTGCTGCTTCTTGAACATCCTTTTTTAATCCCTCTGTATCAATTGCCTGATCAAACTTATCCCAAATATTTGCCATAATCTTTCACCTTATCCTTTCAAATTTCAATTTTTTATTTATAACCAGGGTGCTGAATTATTCGCCCCTTCTCTTTCTTGTTCTTGTCTTTGGTTCTTCTTTTTCAGGTTCAGCAGCAGGTTGATCCTTTGCTGCTTCATCTGATTTTCTTGATCTTCTTGTTTTGGGTGCTTCTTCTTTTGGTTCATCCTGTTCAGTTGGTTCATTAACTGGTTCAGGATCAGCTTCAGGTGTACCTTGATCAACTGGTTCTGCTGATTCTTCAGCAGGTGTTTCTTGATCTGTTGGATTTTCAGTTTCAGTTGATGTTTCTTTTTTGGTTCTTCTTTTATCCCCAGGTTTATCCACATCTTCTTCAGCAGCTTTCTTTGGTGCTTCTCCTTTAAGCTTTGCAACTGCATTTTTATTTGCTTCTTCATAAACTTCAAGGAATGCAGTATAGTCCAAAGAAATTTGATTTGTTGATGCTGTCAATCTTCCACCACCAAAGATCACTTCATTTGTCTTGAATGATAGACTTCTGACTTCACCATCAGCAACTACTCTTGCCACTATATCAACCATACCTGCAACCTTGTTTGCTGCCTTTTCCTGAAGATTTGGTTTGATTGCAGTGATCTTGTCACCGCCCTTTTTCGTAATGTCCTTTGATGTATCTTCATGGGAAATCAAAATGATGTTTTCATAGTCCAGGTTCATAAGCTTCTTCAAAGTGGAAAGGAATTCAGTTCTAACCTTGTCCCATGCTCTGAAGCTATCATCTGATTCATGTGTGATCCCCATTTGGTCATACATGTAAAGTCTGCAATGTTCATAAGTATCTTCAAGTAAGTCCACAATGATGGTCTTGAAATCATTGTTTTTCTTCTCTAATTCACCAATAACTTCTTTGAATGTTTCCCAAGCAAGTTTTCTTTTGGTCATTCTACCTTCAACATTGACCTGATCCTTAATTGAAATATAAGGTGCATCAACAAACTTGATATTTCCATCAGTGTTCAGCATCAGTGGATCAGGGAAATTATTTGCAAATGTGGTCTTTCCACTGAAGGGTGATCCATACATCCAAACCACCTTCTTTTGGATTTTTTCGATATTTCTTCTTTGATTTTTTGGCAATAACATATAATCATATCCTTTCTGACAATAGTCTTGGTATTCGCACCAGTTACATAGGTAACTGTCATTTTTGGGGAAGTCTGTTGCTTCCAATACACTTTTGACTTGGAACATAAATTCAATTACCTTTTCATAATCAAATTTAATTTCAATCAATTTTGGTTCAAGCTTGTTCAATTCCTCTTGAAGTCTTTTTCTGAACTGAAACAAATCTTCTGTTTTCTTCTGCCTGATGCCAACCTTTGGAACAAATAAGAAGTACATTTTTCTGATGATCTTTCCAGTTTGCTTTTCCCAAAAGTATTTGTACAAATGAAGCTGCTTTGAATCCATATAGTTCTTCACGTTATTTGAATACTTGAAATCATACATATCAAATGTTCCATCTTCATTTGGTGTAAGTAGGTCAATAAATCCTTTGAAATGTTCATTATTGATTTCTAGTTCATGTTCACCTAATGGAAGCATAGCTGCTGCCCTTGGGATCACATGTTCCAGTTTGATTGCTTCATTGATGTGGTTATCATCTATGATGTAATATGACATGAAGTATTCTTTGATTGCTGCTTCAACACCCTTTTCAAGTCCAGTGTGTAGTGCTGTTCCAATAATAAGTGCATGATCTGCATTATCAGGTGGAAGGGTTAATATTTCATCACAATATCGCAACTGGTACTTGTATGGACATTTTTCAAATGATTCAATTCTTGAATGTGAAACTTGCACTGTGTCACCCCTTCCATTATCTTTTTAAATCCTTCAAACCCTTCAGGGAAAAGGATGATCCCAATTCCATTTGAATGATTGATTCTTGCAGTGTTCATCTTCTGTAAATCAGAAGCATGTCCATTGGATGCCTTTAATTCAACACTGATGAACAAACCATTCACACAAAGGATCAGATCAGGAATTCCACTTTTCTGAAATCCACCGCCCCAAATCTTTGTGAACCATCCAATCTGTTCAACTTTCATTTGGTTTGATGGTGTACCTGCCTGATAAACACCGATTGAATGCAGGTATTTCTTCACCTTTCCTTCAAACTGCTTTTCTGCTGCCATTACTTCACCTTGAATGTCAAATAAGCTTTCTTATTTGTAACCTTTGGATAATCTTCAAGCAGTTCACCATAAAGCTTTGGTTCTTCTTTTTCCAGTGACTTCAGATCAATTGATGTTGATGTGCTTGCACTCACCCTGGTGATCTTTAAATACTGGTTATCAATTGACTTGATACCATGTTCATCCATTGCCTTTTCAAGTTGTTCCTTGACATTCTTTTCCTGATCTTCAAGCTGCTTCTTTGTCTTTGTGATCTCTGATAACTGTTGGAAAACTTGAATGTGTTGATTCTCAAATACTTGAAGTTCTGTTCCCTTACTCATTCCCATCATTCCTTTCACCTATATAATTTGAAAATGCTTGTGCATTGTTTAATACCTTGGTGCTGTAATTGCTTTTATAGATTCCTTTATTCCAAAGCTTTGCTGCACCATTTTCACCCATGTTATATGCCATCAGTACCAGTTCAGGTTCTTCATACTTTTCAAATAGATTTCTAAGGATATAAAGACCTGACCTGATGTTTTGGTATGGTTCAAGAAAATCTGTGATTCCAAGTTGATCCTTTAACCACCCATGATTGATCTTGTTTATCTGCATCAATCCATAGTCATTTGTTGAACTGATGATCCCTGGATTGAATTCACTTTCTGCCTGGATCAAACCCATCACAAATGCATAATCAATGTTGTACCCATATGATAGGCAATAGATAAATTCTTGTAGTTCTTCATTTAATTCAACTTCAAGGGGAATGAACCCAAGTTCAGCACCGCTTGTCCAATCTTCTGACAAACCCCAATTGAAGGTTTTTCCATCAATCGTTCCATATGCTTGAACTTCTTTGAACTGTGATATGACTTCCAATGTTTCTTCTTTATTTGCAGCAGTGCTGATTCCCCAACCAATCAGGATTCCAAACACTAACATGACAATCCAGGATATAATGATCCTTTTAAACCTCTGCTTTTGTTTCATATTCCTTGAATAGTTCATCTGTGTAATCCTTTCTCATTTCTAAGGTTTCAAGAATATCTTCTTCCACACTGTTCTTACAGATCATCAGGTAATAAAAGCAATTGTTGCTTTGACCGATCCTGTGAATCCTTTTCTTACTCTGTTCAAACAGTTCACTTTTTTCAGTTAGTGTGAAATAGATGATCTTGTTTGACTTCTGAAGATTCAATCCCATTGCCCCTGCCTGGTACTGGATGAAGGTGATTGAATTATCTTCTTTTTCATATTTGGAAAGGTCTTTGACTTGTCCACTTACTTCTGAAATAGGTCTTTCCAATCTTGATGCAATTTTTTTCAGTGCTTCCAGTTCATCATTGAAGTTGTAGAAAACAATCAGTCTGTCATATGTACTGGAAACCAAATCTTCAAATGCTTTCAGCTTGTCCTTATTGTAGTGACCACAAAGCATCCTGGAATATAATCTTTTGGTCAATGTGCTATCCCCTATTAATTCAACCCTTGGGGTGACATCTTTTCCTTGAAAATCACTGTCATCCTTAAATTCAGTAAGGTTCAAAGTGTCAATGGTGATGATTGATTTCTTTTGGAACTTCTTATATTCTTTGGTTGTCTTGATCTTCACTGGAATGAATGTCTGTTCAGGAAGTTCAAAGCATTCTTCAGTTTTCATGAACACTGCACCATGTTGACGAAGCTTTGTTTTTAATCTATCAACATTCTTGTATGGTTCATCCTTGTCCACTATCCAAAGTGGGAAATCCCCTGCTTCAATCTTCTTCCAGTTCACATACTGCCTGTTGTATAGTTCTTTGCTGATCTTCCATCCAAGCATCTTGATCTGTGACCATAGGTTTTCATACTTTCCTGATGTTGGTGTTCCTGATAGTAAGATCACATTGTCAGGGTTCATTTTAAGCACGAATTTTGACCTTTTGGCGGTTTCATTCTGTATCATTGATGATTCATCCAACATCAGGGTGAAATTCTCTATCTGAAGGAAATGTGACCTTCTGAATAACAAATCATAGTTGATGATCCCAACAACACCATGAACAAGTTCAGTAAGTTCAGTGAATCGTTCAAACTGCTTTTTATCAGTTAAATCGAATACTGGAAGATCATAATATGTTTCAAAGTGTTCAACCCAGGTCTGAATCAAAGACTTCTGACAAACTACAATATTTATTGGTGATCTAAGCTGCATCATCTTTTCTGATCCAACAAATGTCTTTCCAAGACCCATGTCCAAGTAATATGCAACCCTGCTTTTATCTTTGGTTTCATCTAATGCCTTTTGTTGGTGTGGGTAAAGTTGAAACTTCATCCTTGTTTTTTCACACCCTTTCATTTACAATTGAATTAAGATTATTTTTCTTACAGCACCTTTAGGAACTGCAATTCCTTTGGTGCTTTTTCTTTATGCACCAATGTATTCATCAAGAAGCTTTGGTGAAATGTGATATGAGTATCTTGATGAAAGCTGCACTGCTACACCGAAGGGAAGAATCCTTTTCTGAAGTCCAACCCTAACAAATTGTTCTGACTTTCCAATTCTCTGTGCTGCAATTGTTACTGGTACATTTTTCAATCCATTTGGATCATCAGTTGAATCATTGCATGTTGTTAATCCATTCAGGTAGGCAGTTGAAACATCCAGTGCTTCTGCAATCTTTTCCACTGCCTTTGCTTTTGGTTCATTCTTTCCTGATAAATACTGACTGATTGAAGATTTACCAATTCCAGTTATTGCTGAAAGATCAGCTTGTGACATGTTTTTTTCTTCCATAACCTGTTTTAATCTGTCTGAAAAACTCACTTTCAACCATCCTTTCATTTTTTAATCTTTGGTTGCCACCCAAGAAATCAGCTATTAGTTCTGACATAAAGGTTTAACCAACCCACCTTCAAGTGTTCGTTCTGACACAATTCCTGAAACTAATCAGATAAATCTTCAAGACCTAAGATTTCAGCGATCCTTTTTCTTTGGTGTTTTGCCTTTCTTGATGAATTTAAAATGTCATACAAATAGGTCAAACTAATTCCCATTTGCTCTACTAAATCAGTAAGTTTCATATCTTTGTCAATCAGTGCCTTCCTGACCGCTTTTTCAAAATCATTCATTCCTTGATTCACCTACCCTTCAAATGTAATATTTTGTAGAAAAATGTTGATAATATGTTGAATTAATTCAGCAAAATTTATTGACAAGTTACTGAAAATATTCTATTATAATAATAGCCATATCATTTTAATAGAAAGTATTCAGGGATTCTTTTGTTTTACTGAATTAATTCAGCTATAATTTTATTATACTGATTTATTTCAGTATGTCAATAGTTTTTCGCTGAATTTTTTCAGATAATTTTTTGGGGAAGGGGAAGCGACTATGAGCATATTGGAAAAGATTCAGGATTTATGCAAGGAGAACGGAACTAATCCATCAAAACTAGAAATTGAACTTGGGTTTGGAAAAGGTACTTTATACAAATGGGATAAGAGTTCACCCAACACTGATAAGCTGTCCAAGGTTGCAGATTACTTTGGTGTATCTATTGACTGGTTACTTGGAAAAACAGAATTCAGATCATTACCTGATGAACATGAACTTTCATTGGATGTTCAAAGAAGTGAAGATTTTTCAAAGAGGGATAAAAGAGATATTGCAAAGACAATGAACTTCTTATTAGAACAACTTGATAACCACCAGGAAGCATTGATGTTTGATGGGGAAGTTTTAGATGAGGATACAAGGGAACTTTTGAAAGACAGTCTTGTTAATAGCTTGAAAATGGGGAAGGTTATTGCAAAACAAAAGTTCACACCAAATAAATATAAGAAATAATCACCTTTGTTTTTACAACTGTTTTTAAAGGGGATGGTGATGGTATTGAATGGGATTATATCAAAACTGATCAAAGAGCATCATACTAGAAATCCAATTGAAATTGCTGAAAACCTTGGGATCATTGTTCTATTTGAAAACCTTGGAAGCATCAATGGATATTACAACACTGCATTCAGACAGAAGTTCATTCATATAAATGTCAATCTGCCTGAATATAAACAAATTTTTACTGCTGCCCATGAACTTGGTCATGCACTGCTGCATCCAAAAGCAAATACACCTTTTTTAAAAGAAAATACATTTCTATCTGTTGATAAATTAGAAATTGAAGCTAATAGATTTGCTGTGAATCTCCTGATCAGTGATGAAGAACTAGAAGAATATAAGGAATGCACAACTGATCAGCTATCCATGATCTTTGGTTGTCATGAAAAGCTGATTAAATTAAGACTAGTTCAAGGTTGGGTTCAAGATAGACCCAAGGTGAAATATTAAACCTTGAACCGCTTGAAAGCATATAAAAAACAATGATTTATTTATGATTGGTTCAAGCAGTTCAAGGTGATTTTAATTTCTTATATATTAAGAAAAATATTATTAACTATTTACATATATCTATAAATATAAGAATATATAAGAAAGCACCTTGAACCTTGAACCGCTAACATAACAAAAGAACCGCAAATCCTTTAAATTAAAAGGTTCTTTGCGGTTCAAGGTAAATCAGCAGGGTTCAAGGTGAATTTAGAAAGGAAGTGATAAGATCATGTTTGGAAGAAAGAAGGATAATTCAATCAGGGTTCAGCATTATGAAGGGTTGAAGGATTTTATTCAGGATTTCCCTTGTACTATTCAAGTAAAAGATGATCAATTCATCATCAAAAGAATTAAGCCTGAAACCACTGTGGATTTACCTTTGGAACGTATTCTTCAATTTGATGTGTTAGAAGAAAAACAATTTATGGTGAAGTACCATAATGAAGCAACCACAACAGATAAAGGTGTAAAGAAATATTACCTGGTTGTTCGATACCAAACAACTGATGGATTGGAAAAACATCTTGCCTTTTGGGGTACTGCATCCGAATATTCAAAGTTCATTGATCTGCGAACAATGAAAATGAATACAGTTGAAGAATTTTATTCCTTATAAGAAAATAAAAAATGACCCCTGGTGCTGCGAACACCAAGGATCATTTATCCGATACTATTCAGACAGATGCCTGATATAATATCTTATCTAATCAGTTATATTATATCATTCAAGCACCTGTCTTTCAATGGGTGTATTTTTTATGCCCTTTTTTAAGAAAGGAAAGGTGATCAAATAATGAAGCTGCCAAATGGATATGGTTCTGTTTATAAACTATCAGGAAAAAGAAGAAAACCTTGGGGTGTTCGTAAAACCATAGGTTGGGAAATAGATGAAAAGACTGGAAAGGTCAAGCAGGTGTTTCAGAACATTGGATATTATGAAACAAGACCCCTTGCACTTCAAGCACTTGCAGAATATAATGCAAATCCTTATGACCTGGATGCAGGGAAGGTGACCTTCCAGGATGTATTTGAAAAGTGGTCTGCTGAAAAGTATTCCAAAATTTCAAAGTCAAATATCAATGGATATAATGCATCATATAAGGTTTGTGAAAGTCTTTATGATATGAAGTTCGTTGATATTAGAAAAGGTCATCTTCAGGGTGTCATTGATACCAGTGGAAAGAACTATCCAACATTAAGGAAGATCAGGGTGTTCTTCAATCAGATATATAAGTATGCAATGGAAAATGATCTTGTGACCAAGGATTATTCAGAGTTCGTTGAAATAAATCATATGAAGGGTGATAGTGACAATAAACGTGATCCATTCAGTAAGGATGAAGTTCAAAAGATTTGGGATAATGTTGAAAGAAATGAATATGTACAGATCATCTTAATGCTGATCTATTCAGGGGTAAGGATTTCAGAACTGCTTGATCTGAAGAAGGAAAATATCTTTTTAGAAGAAAGATATTTTGATGTGATAGAATCCAAGACTGATGCAGGGATCAGGAAAGTTCCTATTTCAAAGAAAGTCCTTCCATACTTTGAATATTGGATGAACAAGAATGAATGTGAATATCTTCTTTCAACCCCTGAAGGGGAACACTTCCTATATAGAAACTATTATGATTCATACTGGAAGCCTTTCATCAAGGAAATGAATATGAAGCATAAACCACATGATACAAGACACACAACTATTTCAATGTTAGCTGCTGCAAATGCAAATCAGACCATCATCAAAAGAATAGTTGGTCATGCAGGTGCAATGTCATTGACTGAAAGGGTTTATACTCATTTTGAAATTAAACAATTGGTTGATGTAATAGATATGATCTAAATAAAAAATAGGGGTCAAGGAATTTCTTCCTGACCCCTATTTTGAACTTTTTTGATGTCTATTACTTGTCTATTACTTGTCTATTACGACCCCAAATTTGTGTGTTTTCATAGGGTGTTAGAAATGAACAAACCCCACAAACACAATGTTTGCAGGGTTCTGATTTTGAACTGAATTATCTTTTTGAGAACTGTGGTGCACGTCTTGCTGCTTTTAAACCGTATTTCTTTCTTTCTTTCATTCTTGCATCTCTAGTTAAGAAACCAGCTTTTTTAAGAGTACCTCTTAAAGTCTCATCAGCTTTAATTAATGCTCTAGATATACCATGTCTTAATGCTCCTGCTTGACCCGTATATCCGCCACCTTTAACTGTAGCGATAACATCAAATTTTGCTAATGTTTCTGTTAACTCTAAAGGTCTTCTTACTTCTTTTTTAAGAGTTTCATAATTTAGATACTCTTCGATATCTCTTTTGTTTATAGTTATATTCCCGTCACCAGGAAGTAATCTTACTCTAGCAATTGATTTTTTTCTTCTTCCTGTTCCATAATAGGCAATTTTCGCCATTAGCTTATCCTCCCTTCAGATATTATTATAATTCGAAAGATTCTGGTTGTTGTGCCTCATGAGTATGAGTTGTACCAGTATATACTCTTAGTTTTTTAAGCATTTGTCTACCTAATCTTGTATGAGGTAACATTCCTTTTACTGCATGGTAGATTAATTGCTCTGGTTTTTCTTTCATCATTCTTCTGAAAGAAATCTCTTTTAATCCACCTGGATGTCCTGTATGGTAAGTGTAGAAATTTTGATCTAATTTCTTTCCAGTTAAAGCTACTTTCTCTGCGTTAAGTACAATAACGAAATCGCCTGAGTCTACATGTGGTGTATATTCTGGTTTATGTTTACCTCTAAGAATTTTAGCAACTTCTGAACTAAGACGACCTAATGATTTACCTTCAGCATCTACAATAAACCACTTCTTTTCAACTTCATTAGGTTTTGCCATATATGATTTCATCTTTTTTCCCTCCTCTGAATCGTTATAATTACAATTTGATATCCAATTTTATCTTACATCTATATGCTTCAAGATCCGGGGCTCTGGATCATTGTTAGCGGACACTAATCAATTGTAATACATTGTACCACGTGTGTCAAGTGGATAATATACTTTCTCTAAGAATAATCCTTGGGGTGCTGCGGTATGTCCAGCATTTCTACGATCTTTGCTTTCCAATATTCGTTTAAGATCATCTATTGGTCGCTTACCGCTCCCAATTTGAACTAAAGTTCCGATTATAATTCTAACCATATTGTATAAAAAACCGTTTCCATGAAAGCTAACGCTTATATTATTGTTTGATTTATCGAAATTTATACTATATATTGTTCTAACTGTGTTAGTAACACTACTTTTATTGGACATAAATGCCCTAAAATCATGGGTGCCTATTAGTTGTTTAGAGGCTAGCTCCATATGTGCCAAATTTAGCTTATGTGTTACATGATAACTATAATTTCTATGCAGTGACGACCTCGTTGGACTATTATAAATCCTGTACAAATATTTCTTGCTTTCTGCTGAATACCTGGCGTGGAAATTCATAGGAACTTCCCTGGCATTTAGTATCGTAATATCCGTATCTAAAAAACTATTAATAGCATTAGCAATGCGATTAGTAGGGATACTACCTTCTAAGAAAAAATTCGCTGTTTGTCCCTTAGCATGAACACCTGCATCAGTTCTTCCAGATGCGTTCATTTTAACGTCTTCCTTCAATACCAACTTAATAGCCTTAGTTATTTGTTCCTGGACAGTTCTAGCATTTGTCTGAATTTGCCATCCAGAGTAGTTTGTCCCATCATACTCAACTTCAATCATAATATTTCTCATTTTTATAGACCCCCGTTCTACATTTAAGGATCAACTTACATAATTCTAGTATATATTAGTAAGATTAGCATTATCCCAGTGATTGCCATGCTAATACTGTCCTTACCTGTCATCTTTAACTCCTTCATTCTTGTTCTGTTCTCTCCACCACGATAGCATCTAGCTTCCATAGCCATGGCTAAATCATCAGCCCTTCTAAATGCACTAATAAACAGCGGTACTAGTAAAGGGACTAAGCTTTTAGCTCTACTTAATATATTTCCACTTTCAAAATCTGCTCCCCTTGCTATTTGAGCCTTCATAATCTTGTCAGTTTCTTCAAGTAACGTAGGAATAAACCTTAGGGCTATAGTCATCATCATAGCCAGCTCATGGGCAGGTACACCAATCCTCCTAAATGGATTAAGCATATACTCTATCCCATCTGTTAATTGAATAGGAGTTGTTGTTAAAGTCAAGAGAGATGTACCTATAACTAATAGAATCAATCTTAAAGCCATAAATATAGCCTGACTCAATCCCTCTCTTGTTACATTTAGAGGACCAACAGTATAAATAACCTCCCCTGTAGTCATAAACATATTAATTAAAAATGTAATGATTATTATAAACATTAGTGGCCTTAATCCCTTAGTCATGTATCCTATTGGTATTTTAGATACTATTGTCGCCATTAATATGAAGGAAATTATAATACCATAGGCTAGAAACTTATCTATTATAAATAAACCAACTATTAGGGAAAAGGTAATAAACAGCTTCGACCTTGGATCAAGCTTATGTATTACAGAACCCGTAGGATAGTATTGACCAATAGTTATATCCTTAAGCATTATTTTTACTCCTTATCCAGTTTAATATTTCTAGTTTAGCTTCTTCCACATTAATAATATCCTCTTTTAGGCAAATCTCTGCCTCTCGTAGTTTTTTATTTAAAAGCGTTACCTGTGGGACACCTAGGCCTATAGACTCAAGCATTTCGTGCTCTCTAAATATCTCCCTCGGTATACCTGTAAGAACTACTTTAGACTGATGCATTACAATAATCCTATCTACATATCTTGCTATATCCTCCATACTGTGGGATACAAGAATGACAGTAATTTTATTGTTTTTATGAAGATTACTAATCTGATCTAATATTTCGTCCCTTCCCCTTGGATCAAGGCCTGCAGTCGGTTCGTCAAGTATTAGTATTTCAGGCTTCATAGCTAATATCCCAGCTATAGCAACACGTCTTTTTTGGCCACCACTTAGTTCAAAGGGTGAACGATTTATTAATTCGTCATAATTTAGATTTACAAGTTCCATAGACTCTTTAACTCTTAGTTCTATCTCTTCTTCAGATAAATCTAATTTTCCAGGCCCAAAGGCAATATCCTTAAATACTGTTTCCTCAAACAATTGATATTCTGGATACTGAAAAACTAAACCCACCTTCTTACGTATATCACGCATTTTAGTAGATTTATCTGTTATATCTAGGCCATTAATTATAACTTTTCCTTCTGTTGGCTTTAATAAACCATTTAAATGTTGTATCAGAGTTGATTTGCCAGAACCTGTATGTCCTATTAAACCGATAAATTCCCCATCACTAATTTCTATATTAATATTATCTAACGCCTTTGTTTCAAACGGGCTCTTTGAGTTATAAATATGTGTTAAGCCTTCTATTTTAATTGACATAAATACATCACCATCTCATCTACGGTTAATATATCCTTCGGTATATTAACTCCTTCTTTTATTAGCTCATGGGCTAATTCTGTAACCTGTGGTACGTCTAATCCTAGTGACTTTAACAGTTCTACTTCAGAAAATACCTCCCTAGGAGTTCCCTCCAGTATCACTTTTCCTTCTTCCATCACTATAATCCTATCCGCATCAACTGCTTCCTCCATAAAATGTGTTATGTGCACTATTGTAATGTTTTCTTCTTTATTAAGCTTCTTAATAGTATGTAACACATCTTTTCTACCTGAGGGATCAAGCATAGCCGTAGGCTCATCAAATATAATACAACGGGGTTTCATAGCAATAACACCTGCGATAGCAACCCTCTGTTTTTGCCCTCCAGAAAGTAAATGCGGGGCTCTATGTCGATGATGATCCATATCTACTATAGTTAGGGCCTCATTAACACGGTCTAATATTACTTTTGGTTCTAGTCCAAGATTTTCAGGTCCAAAGGCAATATCCTCTTCTACTATGGTAGCAACAATTTGGTTGTCAGGATTCTGGAAGACCATACCTGCGGTCTGTCTAATGGCCCACACCGATTCCTCTTCCTTTGTGTTCATACCGTCCACAGTAATATCCCCTTCTGTTGGCACTAGAAGAGCATTCATGAGCTTGGCTAGGGTAGATTTACCTGATCCATTATGGCCTATAACTACTACAAACTCTCCAGAATTTATATCTTTAGTAATCTTCTTAATAGCTAGTTCTTCATCATCACTTCTATATTTATATACTAAATCTTTTATCTCAATAATAGCACTCACTTTTCCACCCACTAATACGCTAATTTTTAATTATTCCAACACATATACAAATCTTGCTTATTCAGAAGTACATTTCAAAATGCTAATGTACAGACTAATTAATCCCTGTTTTTATAGTTTAAATATTGAGTTAAACTATAAAAACAGGGACTAAAGTATACTTACCTTAATCCCTCTTCCCTATTATACTAATTCAATAATTACCATTTCTGCGGCATCGCCTCTTCTAGGTCCTATCTTTAGTATCCTAGTATAACCACCGTTTCTCTCAGCATACTTTGGCGCTATTTCATCAAACAAGTTTTTAACAACTGTTTCATCAGTCATAAAAGCTAAAGCTTGACGTTTTGCGTGAAGATCGCCTCTCTTAGCTAAAGTTACCATTTTATCAGCAAGTTTTCTTGCCTCTTTGGCTTTAGCCTCAGTAGTTTCGATACGTCCACTTTTTATTAAGCTAGTAACTAAATTTCTTAGCATTAAGTTTCTATGTGCAGTTTCTCTACCTAATTTTCTTTGTACAGCCATGTCTATCCCTCCTTACTGCTTATTACTCATCACTCGGTTTTAAGTTAAGTCCAAGTTCTTTAAGCTTTTTTTGTACTTCTTCAAGAGATTTTTTCCCTAGGTTTCGTACCTTCATCATATCTTCTTCTGCACGAGTTGTTAACTCTTGAACTGTATTTATACCAGCTCTCTTTAAGCAGTTGTAAGATCTAACAGAAAGGTCTAATTCCTCTATAGTCATTTCCATAACTTTTTCTTTTTTATCTTCTTCTTTTTGAACCATTATTTCAACGTCACCAACATGTTCCGTTAAAGTAATAAATAGATTCAAATGTTCGTTCATAATTTTTGCCGCTAGAGATATTGCCTCATCAGGTTTAATGCTTCCATCTGTAAACAAATCAATTACTAGTCTGTCAAAATCCGTAACCTGACCTACTCTTGTATTTTCTACAGTATAGCTTACTTTTTTAACAGGTGTAAAAATAGAGTCTACTGGAATAACACCAATTGGCATTCCTGGAGTTTTATTGTTTTCGGCAGCAACATAACCTCTACCTTTAGCCACATAAATTTCCATATCTAATTTTCCACCAGTATCTAAAGTTGCTATATGCATATCTGGATTTAAGATTTCAACATCTGCGTCTGCGATAATATCTCCGGCAGTTATAGAACCTTCTCCTTGTGCTTCAATTCTAATGGTTTTTGGCTCATTACAATGAAGTTTTAAAGATAAATCCTTTAAGTTTAGTATGATTTCTGTAACATCTTCTTTAACTCCAGGTATTGTGGAAAACTCATGTAAAACAGATTCTATTTTAATTGAAGTAACCGCCGCACCAGGTAAAGATGATAACATTATTCTTCTTAAAGAATTCCCTAAAGTGGTCCCATACCCTCTTTCAAGTGGTTCAACAACAAACTTACCATAAGTATTATTATCATTGATTTCTACGATCTCTACTCTTGGTTTTTCCATTTCCAACATAAATTGAAACCCTCCTTTTGTTCTATTTATCTACTATATTGAGGGCAACTGATTCTAATAGTCAAAGCTCCAAGCAGTAAGCCCAAAATTCTATGCCGAAGATTTTGGATCGTTGCTTTTTTATTATCTAGAATATAACTCTACGATTAAGTTTTCTGCGATTGGTAGATCAATATCTTCTCTTACAGGTAGAGAAACGATTTTTCCCTCTAGCTTTTCAGTGTCAACACTAACCCACTGAGGAGAAGTAGACTTTGCAGCCTCTGCAAGTTCTTTAAACTTTGGTGAAGCTTTTGATTTATCTCTAACAGTAATCACATCTCCAACACTCACTAGGTAAGATGGGATGTCAACTTTACCACCATTTACTGTGAAGTGTCCGTGAACAACTAACTGTCTTGCTTCAGGTCTTGAAGTTGCAAAACCTAATCTGTAAACAACATTATCTAACCTAGTCTCTAAAAGTCTTAATAAGTTATCCCCTGTTATTCCAGACTGATTATCAGCAATTTCAAAATATTTTCTAAATTGAGTTTCTAAAATTCCGTAGAATCTTTTCGCTTTTTGTTTCTCTCTTAACTGCATACCGTAGTTAGAAAGTTTTCTTTTATTGTTACCGTGTTGTCCTGGAGCATATGCTCTCTTAGTAACACCACATTTATCTGTATAACATCTTTCGCCTTTTAAATATAGTTTAAGTCCTTCTCTACGACATAATCTACATACCGCGTCTTTATATCTTGCCATCGATTACACCTCCTAATCCTTATAATTACTAAACTCTTCTTCTTTTTGGTGGTCTACATCCGTTATGTGGAACTGGCGTTACGTCTTTAATAAGTGTAACCTCTAAACCAGCTGCTTGTAATGATCTAATAGCTGCTTCTCTTCCAGCCCCTGGGCCTTTTACATAACAGTCAATAGTTCTTAAACCGTGTTCCATTGCAACTTTAGCAGCAGCTTCTGCAGCCATTTGAGCAGCAAATGGAGTTGATTTTCTTGAACCTTTAAATCCTAGTTGACCGGCACTTGACCATGCTAAAGTATTTCCTTGCATATCTGTCAATGTAATAATTGAATTGTTAAATGTTGACTGGATATGTGCTTGGCCACGTTCTATATTTTTACGTTCTCTTTTTTTACGTGTTGTACTCTTTCTTTTAACAGCCTTAGCCATTCAATAAACCCTCCTTCTTACAACTATTTTTTCTTCTTACGTCCAACAGTTCTCTTAGGACCTTTTCTTGTTCTTGCATTAGTTTTAGTTTTTTGTCCTCTTAAAGGTAATCCTTTAATGTGACGAATACCTCTATAACATCTAATTTCTTTTAAACGTTTGATGTTTAAGGAAACCTCTCTTCTTAGATCCCCTTCAACTTGATATTCACTATCAATAACTTTTCTTAATGCATTTACTTCGTCCTCAGTTAAATCTTTGATTCTAGTATTTGCATTTACTCCTGCAGTTGCAAGAATTTTATTCGAAGTCTTTCTACCTATACCAAATATATATGTTAATCCAATTTCAGCACGCTTATCTCTTGGTAAGTCAACACCAGCGATTCTGGCCATTTAATTGCACCTCCTAATTCAACTATTCGTTTATTTTGACATTATCGTCATTTAATCTATTTTAAGAAATATATATGAATTAATCCTTAAGTGTCAGTACTTTACCGACGCAGCCGCTCTTAAGAACTAATGCTCACATTATGGTATTATACTACAAATCCTAAAAATTTTCTACACTAACCTTGCTTTTGTTTGTGCTTAGGGTTTTCGCAAATTACCATTACTTTACCTTTACGCTTTATTATTTTACATTTTTCACATATTGGTTTTACTGACGGTCTTATTTTCATTGTCAACCCTCCTTGACTACTTCTTTCTCCACGTTATTCGTCCACGTGTTAAATCGTACGGCGATAATTCGATTGTTACTTTATCACCTGGTAATATACGAATAAAGTTCATTCTTAATTTTCCAGATATATGTCCCAATATCTCATGACCGTTTTCCAATTCAACTTTGAACATCGCATTTGGAAGGGCTTCTTTAACTGTCCCTTCAACTTCAATTACATCTTGTTTGGACATGCGTTTACCGAACCTCCATTCTTGGCTTTGGGTTGGAAACCAAGCCGTTCAAGCTCTTTTCTAACAAAGGCATTACTGATTTTTTTGCTCTCAATAACACTTTTGTGAATCTCACCCGAATACAAATTTAGTCTTAATAGATGTTTTATTTTTTTCTTCTTGGGTCTTTCAACCCTTCTTAAATAACCATCAACAACTATAACATGCTGATCATCTACTTTTTCTAGAACAATAAAATGTTTACCTTTGTCTCTTCCCATAGTTGATTGAACAACTTGACCTACATCTAAATCTTCTAACTCCACAATGTCACCTCATTTTAAATCTTATAACGTAGTTAGAATCTCAGGCTCCCCATCTGTTATAGCAACCGTGTGTTCATAGTGAGCTGAGTATTCTCCATCTAACGTTACGACCGTCCATCCATCAGATAGAACTTTTACATCATAGGTACCAATGTTGATCATTGGTTCTATTGCAAATACCATATTTGCCTTCAGTCTAGGTCCCTTACCGGGTAGACCATAGTTTGGTATTTGAGGTTCTTCATGCATATTGATGCCAATTCCATGCCCAACATAGTTTCTTACGACTGATAAGTTATATGATTCAACATAGCTTTGTATCGCATGGGATATATCCGAAAGTCTATATCCTTCCTTTGCAAATTTTATACCTTCATAGAAACTTTGTCTGGTCACATCAATTAGATTTTGGGCCTCCTTAGATATATTACCTACAGGATGGGTTTGAGCTGCATCACCATAATAGCCCTTATGCAATACCCCGATATCTATACTAATAATATCGCCATCTTGTAGTGATTTTAATCCTGGAATTCCATGAACTACCTCATGATTTATGGATGCACATATGCTTGCAGGAAATCCATGATACCCTTTAAAGGCAGGTATAGCACCTTTGCCTTTAATATAGTCCTCGGCGATCCTGTCTAGCTCTAGTGTAGTTACACCTGGTTTGATTGCCTTCTTCAACAACTCATGGGTCTCAGCAACAATCTTACCGGCTTCTCTCATTAATTCAATTTCTTGGTGAGACTTTATATATATCATCTTAATCTTCCTTCAAGACTTTTATAATCTTCTTTGATACATCAGCAATTGGCAACTCACCATCTACTACTACAAGCATCTCTTTGCTTCTATAGTAGTCTATCAGCGGTTGGGTTTCATTCATATATACTTCTATTCTTTTCGTAACAGTCTCTTCAGTGTCATCCTCACGTTGATATAGGTCACCCTTACATCTATCGCAAGTATCCACCTTTTCAGAAGGATTGAATTCAATATGGAATGTTGCACCACAATCCTTGCAAATTCTTCTTCCAACGGCTCTCTTTATAAGCATTTTCTTATCAGCTTCTATATTAATAACCTTATTTAATTGAACTCCCATATTACTAAGAACTTTGTCTAGAGCCTCAGCTTGAACAACTGTACGAGGAAAGCCGTCTAATAAGAATCCACTTTCACAGTCATCATTTTTAAGACGATCCTCTACAATTGCAACTACAAGTTCATCTGGAACTAGTAGGCCTTGATTCATATATTCCTTAGCTTTTTTACCAAGTTCCGTACCTTGTTTAATATTATATCGGAAAATATCACCCGTAGAAATATGGGGTATGTTAAATTCATTAACAATAACCTCAGCCTGCGTTCCTTTTCCAGCACCTGGAGGTCCTAATAGAATAGTTCTCATTAAACCATCTCCCGGTAAGTTTTTAGTCACATGGGGTAAAACCCCCATGTACTATTTTATTTATTTTAAGAATCCTTGGTAATGTCTCATTAACATTTGAGATTCTAATTGCTTCATTGTCTCTAGGGCAACACCTACAACGATCAGAATTGCAGTTCCACCAAAGGCAACAGGTATATTAAGATATGGCATTAGAATCATAGGTACTATTGTAATAGCCGCTAAGAAAATTGCCCCAGCTAATGTTATTCTGTTTAATACCTTCGTTAAATATTCTGATGTTGGTTTGCCAGGTCTAATACCCGGTATAAAACCGCCGTACTTTTTCATATTAGTCGCTACTTCAATCGGATTAAAAGTAATCGCTGTATAGAAGTAAGTAAAGAATATAATCATAACTGCAGTTAATATTGTGTAAATATATATCCCCGGACTAGATTGAGGAGATAACCAAACTGAAATAAATCTTCCAAAACCATTTTGATCACCAAAGAATAGTGTAATTGTTTGTGGAAACGCCATAACTGACATTGCAAATATAACTGGAATTACTCCTGCTTGATTAACCTTCATCGGTATATGAGTACTTTGGCCACCGTACATTTTTCTTCCTACAACTCTTTTTGCATATTGTACTGGGATCTTTCTTGTTCCTTCTTGTATAGCAACTACACCAGCAACTATTCCAGCAGCAATAACAATAAAGAATAATATGTTTATAATAGAAACTTCACCTTGTTTTGTAAGCAATAACGTTTTATATATTCCACCAGGAATACCCGCAACGATACCAGCAAAAATAAGTAGTGAAATTCCATTTCCAATTCCTTTTTCAGTGATTTGCTCACCTAACCACATTAAAAATGCAGTACCAGCAACTAATGTTAATATAACGACAGTTATGCTGAATATGTCTCTTTCCAATAAAGCCTGATTAAACAGACCAAAACTAATTGCAGATGCTTGAATTAGTGCTAATATAATCGTACCGTAACGAGTATATTGAGAGATCTTCTTTCTTCCCTCTTCACCTTCTTTTGCTAACTCCTCAAGTCTTGGAATTGCAACCGTTAATAGGTTCATAATAATACTTGCCGTAATATAAGGAGTTATACTTAGGGCAAATATCGTCATGTTTGCAAAGGCGCCTCCGGAAAACATATCGAACATAGCTAGTATACCTGCATTATCAACAATAGATTTTACACTATTAATGTCAATGCCAGGGACTGGTATTACTGCCCCAAGTCTAAATATAATTAGTAATAGGAATGTATATTTTATTTTACTACGTAAATCGGGGATTTTCCAAGCATTCATTAGGGTTGATAACACCTAAATCACCTCGACCTTTCCTCCAGCGGCTTCTATTTTCTCAGCAGCTGATTTAGTAAATTTATTAGCTTTAACAGTTAAGCTTTTTTCTAAATTACCATCACCTAAGATTTTTAAGCCATTCTTCTCTATTTTACTAATTACTCCTGTTTGCTTAAGTAGCGCAGCAGTTATTTCAGTTCCATTATCAAAACGATTTAATGTTTCAACATTAATTTCACTAAATTGCTTCTTGAACGGGTTTGTAAAACCACGCTTAGGAAGTCTTCTAATTAGAGGCATTTGTCCACCTTCAAATCCGATACGAACGCCGCCGCCGCTACGTGATTTTTGGCCATCTCCTCCACGTCCTGCTGACTTACCAAGTCCAGAACCTGTACCTCTACCTTTTCTCTTAGTTCCTTTTACAGCTCCCTTAGCAGGTCTAAGTTCATGTAGTTTCATGTTAACACCTCCTCAGTTTATGCTTCTTTTACTTCTACTAAATGTTTTACTACATCTATCATACCTCTTGTTTGAGCATTGTCTGGTTTTTCAACAGAATGACCGATCTTTCTTAAACCTAATGCCTCAACAGTTTTTCTTTGGTTTGGTAAAGTACCTATAACACTTTTTACAAGCTTTATATTTAAAGTTGACATCGCCTTATCCCTCCTAACCTAAGAGTTCTTCTACTGACTTACCTCTTAGTTTGGCTACATCTTCGGCTCTTTTTAACTGTCTTAAACCATCGATTGTAGCGTTAACCATGTTTCTTGAGTTATTAGATCCTAAAGATTTAGCTCTAACATCTTTTAATCCTGATAATTCAAGTACCGCACGTACTGGACCACCAGCGATGATTCCTGTACCTTCTCTAGCTGGCATTATTAAAACATTTCCCGCTCCGAAATGTCCAATTACTTGATGTGGTACTGTTGTTCCAACAATAGGGATTTGAATCATGTTTTTCTTAGCATCTTGTATGCCTTTTCTTATAGCATCTGGTATTTCCATAGCTTTACCAGTACCAATGCCTACATGACCATTCTCATCTCCTACAACAACTAGTGCTGCAAATCTAAAGTTTCTTCCGCCTTTTACTACTTTAGTAACACGTCTTATAGCTACTACTTGCTCTTTTACGTCTAGTTGGCTTGCATCAACACGTTTTTGCATAATTTACCTCCTTCTCTACTAGAAATTCAACCCGTTTTCTCTTGCGCTCTCAGCTAAAGCCTGAACTCTTCCGTGATAGATATATCCTCCACGATCAAAAGTTACAGTACTAATACCTTTTGCTAAAGCTTTTTGTGCAACAAGCTTACCTACAAGTTGAGCTGCTTCTTTATTTCCAGTTGTTTTAACTTGATCTTTGATTTCTTTATCTAAAGATGATACTGCAACAAGTGTGCTGCCAGCTACGTCATCTATTATTTGAGCATAAATATTATTTAAACTTCTGTAAACATTAAGTCTTGGTCTTGCAGGAGTTCCAGCAACTTTACCACGAACTCTTTTATGTCTTTTTAGTCTTGTAAGGTTTTTGCTTACCTTTTTAAACAACTGACTTCACTCCTTTCTATTTCTTACCAGTTTTACCCTCTTTACGTCTTACGACTTCGTCGGAGTATCTTATACCTTTACCTTTATAAGGCTCAGGTTTTCTTAATTCACGAATTTTAGCTGCATAGTTTCCTACTTCTTGTTTGTTAATACCTTTAATAATGATTTCAGTTTGAGTAGGTGCCTCAACTGTAATTCCATTAGGATCAACAAGTTCTACTGGATGTGAGAATCCTAAGCTTAATACAAGTTTTTCTCCTTGCTTGTTTGCTCTATATCCAACACCAACAAGTTGTAACTTCTTCTCAAATCCTTTTGTTACTCCTTCAACCATATTAGCGATTAAAGTTCTAGATAAACCATGTAATGATTTATGCTTTTTATTGTTAGTAGGTCTTACAACATTAAGAACATTCTCTTCTATAGAAACTGTTATATCGCTACTGATTTTTTCACTTAAAGCCCCTTTAGGACCTTTAACTGTTACTACATTTTTCTCATCAACATTCACTTCTACGCCCTGTGGTATCTCAATTGGTTTTAATCCAATCCTTGACATAGTTACACCTCCCTAATTGTGACTTCTATTACCAGATGTAAGCAACAACCTCGCCGCCAACGCCTTCTTTTCTTGCAATTTTATCAGTAATGATTCCTTTTGAAGTAGAAATTATAGCTGTTCCTAAACCTCCAAGTACTTTCGGAATCTCATCTCTTTTTGCATACACTCTTAAACCTGGTTTAGAGATTCTTTTAATTCCAGTAATAACTTTTTCGTTGTTTTTACCGTATTTTAATTGAACTCTAATTATACCTTGTTTCCCATCATCAATTACATCAAAACCTTTCACAAACCCTTCCTCTAAAAGAATGTTTGCTATTTCTTTCTTTATATTTGAAGCAGGAACATCAACTGTCTCATGTTTTACTGCACTTGCATTTCTAATCCGTGTTAGCATATCCGCTATTGGATCTGTCATTGTCATAGCCCTTACCTCCTTCCTAAATCTACCAGCTTGCTTTTTTAACGCCTGGGATTTGTCCTTTATAGGCTAAATTTCTAAAACAAATACGGCAAATACCGAATTTTCTTAAATAGCCGTGTGGTCTCCCACAAATTTTACATCTTGTATATTCTTGAGTTTTATATTTTTGTTTTCTCGCTTGTTTTACTTTTAAAGACGTTTTCGCCACTAATATTTCCCTCCCTATTTAGAAAATGGCATACCCATTAATTTCAATAGTTCTCTAGCCTCTTCATCTGTATTTGCAGTTGTAACAAAGATGATATCCATCCCTCTTACTTTTTCAACTTTATCGTACTCAATCTCTGGGAAAATTAACTGCTCTTTAATACCAAGTGAATAGTTTCCTCTTCCGTCAAAGGCTTTATTGCTAACGCCTCTAAAGTCTCTTACCCTTGGTAGTGAAACATTAACAAGTTTATCTGTAAACTCATACATAATATTTCCTCTTAAAGTAACCTTAGCTCCTACAGGCATTCCTTCACGTACCTTAAAGTTCGATACTGATTTTTTTGCTTTTGTAGTTACAGGTCTTTGACCAGCAATTATACCTAATTCTTTAACTGCTACTTCTAATGCCTTGGCATTATCCTTAGCGTCACCTAATCCCATGTTGATTATGATCTTTTCTAGCTTTGGTACTTCCATTATATTTTTATATTTAAACTTTTCCATTAAAGCTGGAACAACTTGCTCTTTATATAAGTCTTTTAACCTAGCCATTAAGGTTCTGACCTCCCTTCAATAAGTGTTAGTCTATTACTTCACCAGTTTTCTTGCTTACTCTTACTTTGTCTCCGTTCTCTAAGAATTTAGTTCCAAGTCTTACTCCTTGGTCCGCCTTCTTATCGAAATACATTACGTTTGAAGCATCAATTGCTGCTTCTTTCTTAATGATTCCACCTTGTTGGTTTTGTCCATTAGGTTTTTGGTGCTTCGTCATTATGTTTACTCCCTCAACAATAATTTTATTGTTCTTAGGCATAACTTGTAACACGTTACCTTTTTTACCTCTATCTTTACCTGCGATTACAACCACAGAATCTCCTTTTTTTATACGCATGGATCATTGCACCTCCTCTTTTACAGTACTTCTGGAGCTAGGGAAACAATTTTCATAAACTCTCTGTCTCTTAATTCTCTTGTCACCGGTCCAAATATACGTGTACCTACTGGTTGCTTATCTTCTTTTACTATAACAGCTGCATTTTCATCGAATCTAATGTATGTTCCATCTTTACGTCTTGTTGTTGCAGTTGTTCTTACTACAACCGCTTTAACAACTTGACCTTTCTTTACAACACCACCAGGTGTTGCGCTTTTAACCGAACAAACTATTATATCTCCTACTCTTGCATATCTTCTTTTTGTTCCACCTAATACTCTAATACATAATACTTCTTTAGCGCCTGAGTTATCAGCCACTTTAAGACGTGATTCCTGTTGTATCATCGTAGTACCTCCCTTCAATAATAAGGCTTACTTAGCTTTTTCTATTACTGTAACAAGTCTCCATCTCTTATCTTTAGATAGTGGTCTTGTTTCCATAATTCTAACTTTATCACCAGCTTGGCAAGTATTTAATTCATCATGTGCTTTGAACTTTTTCGTTCTTTTAACGGCTTTTCCATATAAAGGATGACGTACAAAGTCTTCAACAGCCACAACGATAGTTTTATCCATTTTATCACTTACTACACGGCCGACTCTTGTTTTTCTTAATCCTCTTTCCACAGCATAAGCCTCCCTTCAAAATTTTAAGTTATATTTAAGCATTCTCTTGTTTTAATTCTCTCTGTCTTACGATTGTTTTAACTCTAGCAATATCCTTACGAACGTTTCTGATTTGAAGAGGGTTCTCAAGCTGACCTGTCGCTAACTGAAAGCGCAAGTTAAACAATTCACCTTTTAAATCTGCTAGTTTTTGCGTTAGTTCCATATCTGACATATCTCTTACTAAATTAGCTTTCATTAGCTTCAACCCCCTTTACTTCAGACTCTTCTCTTGTAACGAATTTACACTTTATCGGTAATTTATGCATTGCAAGTCTCATAGCTTCTCTAGCTTTTTCTTCTGAAACTCCAGCAATTTCAAACATAATTCTTCCTGGTTTAACTACTGCTACCCAAAACTCTGGAGAACCTTTTCCGGAACCCATTCTTGTCTCTGCAGGCTTTTTAGTTACTGGTTTGTGTGGGAATATTTTAATCCACACTTTACCCCCTCTTTTGATGGATCTTGTCATCGCAATACGGGCAGCTTCTATTTGGTTAGAAGTAATCCATGATGGTTCAAGCGCCATTAAACCAAATTCACCGTAGGAAACTGTATTTCCTTTAGTCGCTTTACCAGCCATTTTACCTCTATGAACTCTACGACGTTTCACTCTTTTAGGCATTAACATAATATTTCCTCCTTCCTGTAAGGCTAACTACGCATTTATTTCTTTACTATTATCATCTGTTTTAACTTTTCTTGTTACTGTAGGCAGTATTTCACCTTTGTATATCCAAACTTTAATACCTAATTTTCCATAGGTAGTATCTGCTTCAGCAGTTCCATAGTCAATATCTGCTCTAAGTGTATGAAGTGGTACATTTCCTTCACTATATCCTTCAGTCCTAGCCATCTCAGCTCCACCTAATCTTCCTGAAGTTGAAACTTTGATTCCTTTAGCTCCAGATCTTAGGGCTCTTTGCATAGCTTGTTTCATAGCTCTTCTGAATGAAATCCTTCTTTCTAGTGCAAAAGCAATACTTTCTGCAACTAGTTGAGAATCTAGTTCTGGACGTTTTACTTCCACAACATTTACAACTACATTTTTCTTAGTCATTTTTTCTAGGTCTTTTCTTACTTCTTCTACTCCAAGACCACCTTTACCTATTACCATACCCGGTTTTGCAGTGTGAATATTTATTTTAACTCTGTTATTAGCAGCTCTTTCGATTTCCACTTTTGAAACACCAGAGGTAAAAAGCTTTTTCTTTACATATACACGGATTTTGTAGTCTTCAACTAATAGATCTGAAAAATCTTTCTTGTTCGCGTACCATTTAGCATCCCAGTCTTTAATTATTCCAACTCTCAACCCGTGAGGGCTAACTTTTTGACCCATATATTTTTCCCTCCTCGTCTATTTTTCTTTTAATACTACACCAATATGACTCGTTCTTTTTAGTATAGTTGTTGCACGACCCATAGCTCTTGGTCTGAAACGTTTCATTGTTGGTCCTTGATTTGCATAAATTTCAGATACGAATAATTGATCTCTATTCATATTGTGATTGTTTTCAGCATTTGCTGCCGCGGACTTAATTAATTTTTCTACTATAATCGCGCCTGCTTTTGGTACATATTTTAATATAGCTAAAGCTTCATCAACTTGCTTTCCTCTAACTAAATCAATAACTTGTTGAGCTTTTCTAGGAGCAATTCTAACGTGTTTAACTATTGCTTTGGCTTCCATTAGGCAACCTCCTTTCAAAATGTGAAAAAACTATTTCTTTTTAGTTGTTTTTTCGTTATCAGCATGTCCTCTAAAGGTTCTTGTAGGTGCGAATTCACCTAGTTTGTGTCCAACCATATCCTCTGTTACATATACTGGAACGTGTTTTCTTCCGTCATGTACAGCGATTGTATGTCCGATCATATCTGGGAATATAGTTGATGATCTCGACCAAGTTTTAATAACTTTTTTCTCGTCGTTTTGATTCATTTCTTCTATTTTCTTAAGAAGTCCTTTCTTAATAAAAGGTCCTTTTTTAGTTGATCTACTCATTAATATCCTCCTTCCGCAAGATTCATACCTGAATCTCTAAGCAACTTGATTATTTCTTTCTTCTTGAAACAATAGCTTTATTAGAAGCTTTTTTCTTATCACGAGTTTTGTATCCAAGTGTTGGTTTACCCCAAGGAGTAACTGGGCTTGGGCGTCCGATTGGAGATCTACCCTCACCACCACCGTGTGGATGGTCATTAGGATTCATCGCAGATCCTCTAACTGTAGGTCTGATACCCATATGTCTTTTTCTTCCTGCTTTACCTATTGTAACATTCTCATGATCTAAGTTGCCAACTTGCCCTACTGTTGCTTTACAATTTATATTAATGTATCTGATTTCACCAGATGGTAATCTTAATAAAGCATTTGTTCCTTCTTTAGCCATTAACTGAGCAGAGTTTCCAGCAGCTCTTGCTATTTGGCCACCTTTTTCAGGTTTCATCTCAATATTGTGTACTACTGTACCAACTGGGATGTTTTTAAGCGGTAATGCATTTCCTACTTTGATATCTGCATCTGGACCTGATTCAATCATATCTCCAACTTTTAAACCAGCAGGAGCGATGATGTATCTTTTCTCTCCATCTACATAGTGTAAAAGTGCAATGTTTGCTGATCTATTTGGGTCGTACTCTACAGATGCAACCTTTGCAGGAATACCATCTTTATTTCTTTTAAAATCGATAATTCTATATTTTCTCTTAGCTCCACCGCCTCTGTGACGAGTAGTGATTTTACCATGTACGTTACGTCCACCAGTTTTAGTTAAAGACTCAAGTAGAGATCTTTCTGGCTCAACTTTAGTAATTTCATCAAAAGTTAGAACTGTTTTTGATCTAACACCCGGTGAAGTCGGTTTAAACTTCTTTATAGGCATTTCGGTTTCCCTCCTTCATTGAATTGCTATTATTACATTCCATCAAAGAATTCTATTTCTTTGCTATCTGCTTTTAATTTAACAACTGCTTTTTTCCAATCCGCTCTTTTACCTTCGTGTTTACCCATTCTTTTAGTCTTGCCAATCATATTTAAAGTATTAACTTTATCTACTTTAACACCAAATATAACTTCCACAGCTCTTTTAATGTCGATTTTGTTTGCTTTTTTGCTTACAACGAAAGTATACTTTTTCTCAGCCATAGCATTCATACTTTGCTCTGACACTAATGGTTTTATTATAATATCGTGTGGATTTGTCATTATGCGTACACCTCCTCCACTTTTTGAACTGCTTCTTTAGTTATGATGAATTTATCATAATTAACGATATCGTAAACATTTAACGTGTTTACCGATGCAGTTTGAACTCCAGGGATATTGCTTGCTGATCTAATAACAGCTTCATTGTTATCCGTGATAACGATTAACACTTTCTTGTCAACTTTTAAGTTGTTAAGAACTGTAATCATTTCTTTAGTTTTTGGTGCGTCAAACGCAAACTCATCTAATACTATTATATCTTGGCTGTTAACCTTTGAAGTTAACGCAGATTTTAAAGCTAATCTTCTAACTTTTTTAGGAATAGTATAGCTATAGTCTCTTGGTTTTGGAGCAAATACTGTTCCTCCACCAATCCATAATGGTGATCTAATAGTACCAACACGGGCTCTACCAGTTCCTTTTTGTTTCCAAGGCTTTCTTCCTCCACCTCTTACTTCTGATCTTGTCTTAGCAGACTGTGTTCCTTGTCTTCTGTTTGCTAAGTGGTTTTTAACAACTTCATATATGGCATGTTGATTAACTTCAACAGCAAATATATTATCACTAAGTTCGATTTCACTTACTTGTTGTCCTGACACATTATATACCGCTACTTTAGGCATTTTCTAAATCCTCCTTTCTAAAAACAAACTACTTAGCTTGTTTTATAGATTGTTTTATAATTAATGTACCACGTTTCGGCCCTGGTACAGCCCCTTTAACTAATATGATGTTTTTCTCTGCCATTACTTGAACTATTTCTAAGTTTTGTACAGTTACTTGTACGTTACCCATATGTCCAGGTAATTTTTTACCTTTGAATACTCTACCTGGTGAAGTGGCAGCTCCCATTGAACCTGGTCTTCTATGGTATCTAGAACCATGCGCCATAGGCCCTCTGCTTTGTCCATGTCTTTTAATTACACCTTGAAATCCTTTTCCTTTAGAAGTTCCAGTTATATCAACTGCATCTCCAATTTGAAAAGTTTCAACAGTTAACTCTTGTCCTACAGTATACTCTGTAACACTATCAAGTCTAAACTCTTTAATCTTTCTCTTAGGAGTCGTACCTGCTTTTTCAAAGTGACCTTTTAAAGGTTTGTTGCTTAATTTCTCTCTAACTGTTTCGTAACCTAATTGAACTGCTGTGTAACCATCTTTCTCTGCAGTTTTAACTTGTGTTACAACGTTCGGCTCAACCTCAATAACTGTTACTGGAATAACAATTCCTGCTTCGTTAAATATTTGAGTCATACCAATTTTTTTACCAATTATACCTTTCATCTTTGCACCTCCATTATTCTTACAGCGGATTGCACACAATGTACAATCATACTAAGAGAAGGATCTATATATAACCATCTCTTTTTGTTTTAATTAAAGTTTAATTTCAATATCTACACCAGCTGGTAAGTCTAATCTCATTAAAGAATCAACTGTTTTTGGTGTTGGGCTTAAAATATCAATAAGTCTTTTGTGAGTTCTTTGTTCGAACTGCTCTCTTGAATCCTTGTACTTATGAACCGCTCTTAGGATAGTGATAATTTGTTTCTCAGTAGGTAACGGCACTGGACCTGACACCTCTGCACCACTTCTTTTTGCAGTTTCTACGATTTTTTCTGCTGATTGATCTAATAATTTATGATCATAAGCCTTTAATCTGATTCTGATTTTTTGTGTATTCTTACTCATTTAAATAACCTCCTTTTATCGCACGCGATATTTTTACGTACGACCCAGACATTGAACACTGTACCGTGTGTGTTGATGATTCCCTTAAAAAAAAGTATTCAATAATCTTGTCGCCCGATTCTTTGATCAAGACATTCTCCACGAAAATTTCCCTTTGGAGCAACCTTTCGCTTCATCGCAACCTAATAAATCACACTAATACAGTTTACACTATATGGACTGTGATTTCAAGCATAAATATTTATTATTTTAATATTTTTTACGTCCTGACAATGCAAATTTAGAAGAAGAGTAACTTACTCTCCTTCTAAATAATATCATCAGTTTTTAAATTAATTACTCAATAATTGAAGCTACAACTCCAGCTCCTACAGTTCTTCCACCCTCACGGATAGCGAATCTTAATCCTTCTTCTGTAGCAATCGGGCTTATTAATTGGATTTCCATTGTGATGTTATCTCCTGGCATTACC
>Ga0194137_10000039_pt1 | contig 81025 bp, 89 predicted proteins | sample TARM_MetaG_T3_14_FD_134025 | JGI IMG/M metagenome (GOLD analysis project Ga0194137, IMG submission 134025) | Freshwater microbial communities from Pennsylvania, USA, analyzing microbe dynamics in response to fracking - TARM_MetaG_T3_14 (version 2) | ecosystem: Environmental > Aquatic >...
AACGGCATCATTATTCTGGACCACCAGATGTTGGAGGCTCTGGATGAACTGGCACCCCGCAACGGTGTTTACGACACCCGCAAACCCCGCAGTATCTCTAGCCACATCGCAATCCCTGCGCCTGTGGTGACTACGATCTCGAACTACATCCACCGGGGTCGCTAAATAAACTTGAGGGGGCTTTCAGTCCCCTCTCACCGAGGACACCTCGAATGAACAAGGCACAAGAGCTGCTCCAACTGGCGCAGAACAATCAACTGAATACGTCGCGGACCTACCTGCTGGTGGTTAAGTCCACCCCACAGGAGTTCAAGGAGATGCGTGAGGAGCTGGCCAAGCACGGCTATACCTTCTCGCTGGTTCCTGATGAACAAACCGAAACGAAGAAAGTGGCCAACGGGGGTAGTGTCCCTGCACCCGCCACCACCTACTCGCTCTACCTCACCAACCCACAAGGCCTCTACCTGGTGGCAAAGCGCGGTACCGAGAAGTGGTTCGCGGAGCGTGGCATCTACGCGATCTAAAATTACCATTAGCCACTACTTTATGTAGAAGGAGTAATTCATGGCCCAAATGGTAATTGGCGGTACCAATACGTTTGACCAATTGTTGTATGGTGCACCCCACCCCGAAGTGCAGCAGTTTGTCAACACCCTGCATCAGCAGATTACCCCCATGCTAACTCAAGAAGGACTTAACTTCGTTCAGAATACCCGGAACGAGTGGAGTCGGTTCTTCGGTGAGGACGCAGCCCGCCTGGCCCGAGCCGGCGCGCGACGGGTGGTCAGTCTGTGGGATGATGACAGCATTCGTCAACTGGTGGGTATTGCAGCCTTGCAACATGCCCCGGTGGTGATGCAGCCGTTCCTGATGGCCCAGCCCGAGATCCGCCAAGCGTATCTGGACCAGAAGATCGACGGTTATAGTGAAACCTATGTGAACGAACATGGCGATGCAGTGGGTGAGGAACATTATCACTACCAGTGCGTCATGTCCGGGATTGTAGAGGACACTGAAGAAGGCGAGGAATGGCGTGCAGTCACCTACTTCTTGGAACATGAGAAAGCGGAAGACCAACTGAACTTCGATCAGAAGGTTGACGTGCTCTGTACTTGGAGTGAACTGCTGATGCGCTACCGTACTGGCCGGGACGATCCGACCAGTAAATTCAATTCCTCACTTTGGTGATTGGTGAGGGGACTTTGTCCCCTCACTCATCCCCTTTATATGAAGCCTTATTTTTTGCCCTGTCTCGTTGAGGTGTATATGAATGTTGAGATCCCCTCCCTCAGTGCCTCTGGTTGGGTTGGTGATGTTCCCGAGAAGCTCGATAAGTTGTTGGGGTATTTCTTGGTGAGCGAGAAATCTCAATCCTTCATCTTCGACGGATCAGTGGCATCCTTCCCCGCCATTATCCAGAACAACACCGAACAACCCATGCGCTTGGCCGACGAAACTCGCAGTACGTTGGTGACGTTGCTCTCCCGGTACTTTGACGGTGCTGAGGTGGATGCTGAAGCTACCACCCCTGACCCTGACAGACCCGACCTGATCGACCTTTCGCTGGATATCCGAGTGCTGGTAAATGGTCAACAGTATTACGCCGGTCGTGAGTTGTCCTTGATCAACTCCAAAGTGGCGAAAATTGCTGAAATCAACAACGGTTAAAAAAAAGGAAACCCCCTGTGACCACTCCCGATTATTCTTTGACGACTACCCCTACTTCCCAAGAAACCACAACCGCTGCTCCAGTAACGGTGGAGGGGAACGGTGTTGCTGCTCGTATGAGACAGTCCACATTCCCACAACAAGGTCCGAAAGTGGACCAAGTTTTCATCCGACTGAATCAGTTGATCTCGGTACTGGATGAAGTGGTGACCGAACAAAATGTCAAGATCATCCGTCTGGCAGAAATTTGCGCAGACAAGGCCAGTCTCAAAATGGTGGAAGAAATCGGTACCAAGTTTGATGACCTGATCGTTGAGCTGCGTCAACGCTTGACACAAACCCAACACAGTCACGACCACCACGCCCACACCCCGGAACCTAAAACGATCCAACAACTGGTGGAGGAGGGTCGGGCTACTATCGACTCCTCACTGGAATGTACGGACCATGCTCTGGTTATGTGTGTACTGCGTGACGGCGGGTTGTTTCTCTACGATATCACTCGTGATGAGAATGGCCTGCCCCAGTACAAACCCTTCGACGCCGAATCCGACGCAACTCAACTCGGAACCGCCGTGCTCGAAGAACACCGCTCCAAACAGTACAAACCCGGTCAGCTGGTTTACATCACTGTTAACCTGATCACTGACAAGCCCCTGGATGAAACTTCTGTCCAGGTGCCGGTTAAAACACAATCGTAAAGCGCACTAAGTAACTCTTTATACACAACGGCTAGGGTATGACCCTAGTCGTTTGTGTTGAGGACCAGACCATGACGAAGAAAGAACCGATTGTAAAAAACACCGAACGCGTTAAAGAAGCCATCTCAGACCTTAACCAATTGTTCCAAAGTGATGTGCCGCGTTGCAGCGAAGAGTACTTTCGCGAAGCCATCCTACCCATGTTGCTGAGCACTGAAGAACGCCCGAGCCTTCAGCCTTGGCTTCAAGTGTCGGACAACGTCAAACGGCCGTTGGATGTCTATCGTGGTAGCGAACTGCTTTTCCGTTGCCCCCCGATCTCTCGTCGGTTTACCTTCAAGCCGGCTCGTCATCGGGGCGACACGATGTTCGAACACGTAGCCAAGTCCCTACAAAAAGACGACGTGGTGCCCACCCTTGGTCAACGCTACATCGGTAATGCGGTGAAGGCCAAAACCCAAGTAGTGGCCCTGTCTGAAGCGGAGAAAGAGGAATGGCGTGTTGTGTTGCGACATTTTGGGGTGATCAAAGACCCTAACGCAACCAAAGTTGCCGAACCACAAACCACTACCTCACCATCCAGTGATGGGGACTTCATCGATGACTACGAGCTTGCGTGAGCTAACGATCGCCGAAATAGGTGATGTGCACTTAGGTCACCACAACACCGAAACGGCCCACATCATCGAAAACCTTCGTCGGGAGTTTCCGGACACTGATGCCTTTGGTGAACTGGATTTGTTCATCATTGCAGGGGACCTGTTTGATCGACTGTTGGATTACTCCGATCCTAACCTGGAGTTGATCGACCGTTGGATGAACGACTTCCTCGCTCAGTGTAAACGACGCAATGTCATTGTTCGGTGTCTGTACGGAACACCTTCGCATGATTGGCAACAAAGTGCGAACATGGTGTACGCCAACAACACGATAGGGGCCAACTTTAAATACGTTGATACCCTGTCGATTGAGTACATTGCCGAATTGGGGATTCACGTCCTGTACGTTCCGGATGAGTGGAAACACGATCCCAACGATGTGTGGTTGGATGTTCAAAAAGCATTGGCTGAACACGGCTTGGAAAAAGTGGACTTCACCGTCCTTCACGGGGCTTTCGAGCACCAGCTGCCTGAACACGTCCCGGCCCCAAAGCACCAATGTGACCGTTACCAGAACATCACCCGGTACTTTGTATTCGGGGGACACATCCACAAACGCTCGCAGAACGGCAACATTCTGGCAGCAGGTTCTTTTGATCGACTCTGTCACGGTGAGGAAGAAGCCAAAGGACATCTCTGGGTTAAAACCAAAGCCGATGGTCGGCATGAAATTCGCTTTATAGAAAACCGTAACGCTAAGATGTATGTCTCGGTAGACTGTAGTGGCGATAGCCTGGATTTGGCCACCGATAAGGTAGAGCAGCAAGTATTGGCGCTACCGCCAGGCTCACATGTACGCATCTTAGCAAATAAGACGGACCCCATCATCCTCAGTTTGAATGAACTGAAGACGAAGTACACCGAGCACTTCCTAACCACCAAGGTCATGGACCAAGAGAAAGGTAAACGTGAGGCGGTTAACCGCATCATCACACCCTTTACCCCTGCTGCCATTACCCCCGACAACATCTTCGGTTTGATAATGGCGCGCTTCAAGGAAGAAGTTCACGATCCTCTCTACCACCAACTTGCGGAGAATCTGTTAAATGACCAGAAGATATTCTCCTCTGGCCGAACGTGAACTGGGTAATTACGCCCCGATCTCCATTGCCACAGCGTTAGCACTGGAGAGTGCGTTCGGGGTGTCGGAGGATCACCCGGAACACAAGGCAAAACCACCGATCAACAACTATCGTGCCATCTGGTTCAACGTACGCACCCTGCTACGGAACCTGATCGGCGCGGTAGCGCGCGATCGAAAGGATGCAATAAAGGACGATGACTTGTTTGATGCGTTAACCGCTGAGATTCAGGTCATCATGGGGTCGCTAGATTCCGTCACGCGAGGTTTGTGTACCCCGTATTTCTACATTCAGTCCTACGCAGGGTTGGAGAAGAAATACCAACATTGTTTTCTCAAGACCCCCAAAACGGATTTGCAGAAAGCAATGGTGTCGCAAGAGGATTTTGTCCTAGGGGCATTGACCAAAAGCGGCGTGATTGATTTACAACACAGCGACTTGACCCTTAAGGGTTGTCCTCAAGACAGTTTGATTGTGACGCATATGCCAATCGATCTACTGTCTCGCTACGAATTCCAAAGACTGGATCTATTGGAGTCTCACACCGGTAAGATCAAACCACACACCCAGTGGTCGTCAAAGCTCACAGGGGGTGCTGGGTTGGATTTGACCCGGATGCCTTTTAACCACGTAACCCTTCAACTCTTCGGTGATGGTGTTCACTTTCAAACCTTCCCTATTAAAGAGAAGCGTCAGTTTGTGGACATGGCGTCTAAGTATCTTTGGACACCAACCACCACATTGGGTCGGATGAAACAGTGTATCAACAGCTACCCCTTTCACCCTGAATTCAAAATGATTTTGTTGAAGATGTTCTAACGCAAAAAGGTAAAAAACTACCTTTTTGCCCCATAATGTGTAAAACCGAGGAGTGACAAAAATCATGGCTGGCAACAACAATTTCCGTCCGGCACCGCGTAAGAAAAACGCCCTGGACGAGTACAAACTTCGCCTTTCGGGTCCAACCCTGACCGACCAAGGTGCGAAGTTCCCCGGCGCGCTGGCTGTTAGCGTGGTCAAAAACCAAATCCACCTGGACGTCTACACCAACGTTCCGAACGACAAGAACAATGGCAACATCCGTGCTGCCATGGATCATCTGACTTTCGGGGCATTCCTCGAACTGTTCGATGCGGTCCTGAAGTCGGGTCCCGACACGGCTTACAAGATCGTCAACAAGAACCATACCTTCTTCGAAGGCAAGCGTTCTGAAGAACCTCGTGTGGTGTCCACCACCATTCTGGGTCGCGACAAAGAAGGCGTGATGTTCATTGCGCTGGTCGCCAAGGATCGTCCGTACCTGAAGTTCGATTTCCTGGGCACCAACTACCATGCGATCATGGGTCCGGATGGTCAACCGCTCTCGAAAGCTGAAGCGTCGAACTTCTTCGCTCGTGGCTGGCGTCGTACCATCAACAACCTGACCGGCGGTGTGGCTGTTGCTGAGTACGTGGCTCCGGAACCGAAGAACAAAGACGGTGGTTCTGGTGGTGGTTACAACGGTGGCGGCAACCGTAATGGTGGCGGCAACGGCGGTGGCTACAACGGCGGTGGTAATCGCAACGGCGGTAACGGCGGCGCACCGGCAAGTAGTGGTAACGACTGGGGCAGCGACGACGATTACAACATGTAACACCCCACGAGTCCTGCTGTCGGCCTGTCCGGCAGCAGGCACACCAACCCACGTCCCTCCATGCGACCACGGGATTGAAAGCTTTTATAAGTGTATAATATCCTCTGGCAACCAGTACTAAGGAGTACCTGTTTATGAAGATTGCCGGCATTCGTTCGAAAGAGAACCAATCGGCCCAGATGATCGGTTCTTTTCTGACGAGCCATCAGGGACAGGAGTTGGAGTGGAGTGGGTCGATGCTCAATCGCACCAGCTTCAAGAATCTCGACAATCTGTTTAACCCGATCAATGGGTTCATCGCCTCATGGCCTGCGGATAAGCAACAAGCTTTATGGGAGTGTTACGTTGAAGCTTACGAGCTGATGCGGACACAGGGGGAGCTTCGACTGCTGTTCGGTAAGTTGAAGAAAGTTGTAAAGCGGATGTACGATCTCTTTACCTACGACCAACTGCGTTATTGGGTCTTGGGGTACGGAAGCATCTATATCCCGGAGAACATCTACGACCAGTATGACGGTAATCCCGAGGACCGGACATACCTGATCAACGACTATAAAGAGCTGGCCGTCTTGGCAGTGTCGTTGGAGCTGATGGTTCCGGTGTTCTACCAGTTCATCTTCATCAACAAGAACGTGGGTAACAACCATAAGGAGCAATACGCCTACGGTCTTCTTGGGGACACTTGGATCGAAACCACACCAGGTGCTCAACGTCTGCGGGCTTATGTGGAAGCCAACATTGCACGAGAAGCGATTTCGGTGGCTTCGGTGTGTTTTGGTCTGAGTTCTACTGAATTGCCAGACCACCTGTACTGTCGCGCCATCGTCAAGAAAGTGGCGTTGTCGGAAGTGACGGTGGTGGATGTCAACAGTAGCATCATCAGCAACGTGTACCACTACCTGCGCAATACCTACAAGTCTTTGGATCGCAGCTTTACAGCCGGTGACGGCAAGCTGAATCCCAAGCATAACCCGACCGATCGTGGTGGCGATGAAGACAACATGTCGATCGCTGAAACCTACAAGGTCAAGCAAGAAATCTCGGATGGTGATCTGATCCCCCAATCGATCTACACTGAGAACTACATGCAGATGACGCATGCTATCGATCCGACGGTACCGCCGGAGTTGGTGGAGATGTGCATCCGCAATGCATGGAAGCTGGAGCTGGACCCGATAGCCCCACACCAGATGACTTTGGTTCAGTGGGTCATGTCGAAAGTCCTGTCCCCACGGGCGATCCCGAACCTGGACAAACCTTCTCTCCTTCGCACCATCGGCGCCACCCAAGCCTTGATGTTCCATTGGGGCTTCAAAGAGCTGGCGGTGTTGTTGACTGCAACGGCTTATAACTGGGAAGAAGAGTCGGCGATGTTCACGGTGGAAAGCCGTAGCCGTATCAGTTCAGATGCGGTACAAAAGCTGGTGGGTCTGTACCCCTACAGCACAAGACAGAGCGGTAAAACTTCAGACCGACAGACCAATGCGGCTTGTCGGGCCATTGATGCCCTTGCACTGGAAATGTCGACCAACTACTGGGCCGTCTATGTACCAGTTGAGAAAGTCAGTGAGTTTCGCTTTGAGTTCGACAACGTGATCACAGTACCGGCCGATGTGAAAAGTCAATTGGTTCGCCTCTTGATGGATTACATTCTGACCCCCGTCGATCACCAGTTGGCGGCCGCTCGCATAATCTAAACCCCTTGTTAGTAAGGAACGTTCCCCTATGTTGCCCAGTTATGTAAAGATCGTTCGAGTTCTGTTCACCCCGACCGGATCTCACAACCCACAGTTCCAACGTCCTTATCACCTGACCAACAACGTGGACAACAACATGGTTGACACGCTGCGTCAGGTCACTCAGGAGGGTCAACATATCACCCCCGGTGCACTGGCCCCTTACGCAGGTAGCATCCTGCGTCCTTCGGCTGACGTTTACTGGGACAGTAACATTATCAGTGGTTGGGATACCCCACGCCTGCGTTTCATGATGGAGGTGGAGATTCAGAATCAAACCGGCTTGGTCAAGCAGTACATGTCGGGGTACACCAACTACCAAGGCTACCATCGCAATCTGAACAACGTAAGCTTCGACCCGGACATGCAGTTGGTCGTCAACCGCGTGCTCAGCTTGAACCTCGGTGCACAGGGTGGCATCCGTCTGGCCGGTTCTGATCGAGTCCTCTCGGGTGAGTACAACCCAACCTTCGGTATGGGCGGCGGCGAAACGGTTACGCTGGGTCTGCGTCCAGAGGACGTGTTCAGCATCATGCAGATTGCAGGACCGGGCAACTACTCCGAACCTGTGATTGATGGTCGTACGGCTTTTGCTGGGAACACACCCAAGTTCTCCACGATTGCCAACGACCTGCCCAACCAGTACCTCTCTCGAGTGCTCAAGGGCTCGCTGCCGATCCACAACATCTCAGCGTCCGATGGCATGGCCACCCCGTACGGCGACACCCTCGATCGTGCGATCGGTCATTACGCCGAGATGAGCATCAACCAAAACCGGATCTTGCACCAGATCATCCAGAACGGTGGTTTCCAAGAAGGGTGTTCATTCACCTACAAGTGTCTCATGGAAATCGGGTCGAACCATGGCAACCTCGACGATCGCGTCAGTCTGATCGAACCGTCCACCACCGGTGGATTCGAGATGCCGCTTCACCAAGCAGGTGCCTCGGCCAACTGGAATGCGTCGAACACCGAAGGCATCATTGCACAGGTGATCAGTTCGCAAGTTCCCGCGTTGATGTCGGACCACTTCCTGACCAAGGTGGCGTTCTCGGCTACCAACCGTACGGTGACCCGTGAGTTCTTGGTTGACCTTCAAGGCGCCCCGTCGTCCTGGCTCCCCACCCCGGAGATGATCAAGTTCGCCACCAACAGTTTCATCAACCGTTTGATTCACGAGATCCTCACCGGTCTTTCGATCAACAACGCAGTGGACTTCAACATCCGTGTCATGATTGACATGTATGGCGAAACCCACATCTTCGCTTCTGTAATGGGAGGTCCTGAGCAGTACTTCTGTGCGCCGTCCTTTGCAGATTCGCTGACCACCCCGCTGCTCTCGCAAAACGTCAACTACGCCATGCAGTACGTCAGCGACATCGAAAGCTTGGCAAACAAAACTGTGACCCAGGTCGCAAACAATCAAAACCCACTCGGAGGCATGAACTATGCTCATTCCACTATATGAGTCCGTGCTGGCAGCTGCCGGCCTCGTTGTCAACAAGGAAGGTCTGATCAGCATGGACCTGGACGGTATCCACACGCCGTGTACGGTAGGTAAGGAACCTGCCAAGCGTCTGGTGATGCCGACCTCTGAAGTGTTGGCCAACCCCAACTGGAACACCACCATCGCTTTCCACCCGCTGTCGGAAAGCCTGTTGCGTGGTGAGTCCGAAGTACTGCGCAAACTCAAGGCGCTGTTGATGGTGCGGATACTCGGTGTCACAACCGAGCTGGCCACCCAGCTGATGGCGATTGCCATCAATGTGGATGCTCAGAAGAAGCTCACGCCTGACCAGCACGAGTTCCTCTCGTTGGTCGGTCCGGTCACCGAGAATACGTTCAAGGACCTGACCAAAACCATCGAGCAGCTGGGTATCGACAAGAACCAGCTGATCAACATGTACCTCAAGCGTGCCGGTCAATGGAAAGGTAAAGGTTACTCTCGCGTAGCCGTTACCACCTTCCCACTGATCGAACAACTGGGTACACCGGGCAAAGAAGTCTTCACGGTTACGCTGGGAAGTCAGAAGAACAAGAAAGCCATCAAGGCCCTGTTCGACTACATCCTGCCGCAGGCCGAGGACGTGGACAAGTACAGCTTCGGTACCAACAGCGACGTCGCACCGTACTTCCATGCGATGATGTCGTCGTTTGCTAAGGTGGCCAAACAGCTCAACAGCATCGTGCGCAAGTTCAAGAAACATTTGGACGATGCGGACAAGCTGCTGATCAACGTGGACTTCGACAAGGAACTCAACGACCTTGGCAAGTACCGCGATCTGATCCCGAGCCTGTCGGGTAACGAAGGCGTGGTGCTGGATAAGACCGGTGCCGAAGTCAAGCCTGCTGCATCGAACAAGGTGGTGGTACTCGATACCAGCGCCCCGAAACACGCCGCGCATCATGCGTTGGCCAGCATCGAGAATGCAGAAGTGTCGCTTCAACCTCCGGTTACCAACACCCCAGCCCCAACAACCCCCACTGTCATGCCGTGGGAAACTCAAACCCAACAGCCGCCACAACCTCAGTACCAACCGCAAGCTCACCAGCCTACGAAGGAATCCGATACGGTCTCCTTCAGTGATCTGTTGGCTAAACGTATGGGCGCAGCGGCTCAACCTCAGCCGATGGTGATGCAACCTCAGTATCAGCAGCCGGTTCAGCAGCCGATGATGACTCCGCAGCAGATGTTCGCACAACAGTTCGCACAGTCGCAGCAGACCATGATGGGCTTCCCTGGTCAGTACCAACAACCCATGCAACAACCCTTTATGCAACAGCCGATGTTCCCCACCGGGATCTAAGGCGGCATAAAAGCAACAGGGGACTTCGGTCCCCTGTTTTTTTTTTTCAAAGTATGCCCTTTCGTGTCTTGTACATCCGACGCACATACGTCAGGTCGTCTTCGCTTGGGATGACCAGTTCGACATGGGTGTGTACATAGTCCCGTGGGTCTCGATAACCGTTTACCCGCAGGGTTAACCAGTGCATGCTCGTAGGAATTTTGAGGTGTGACAACAACCCGTAGAAGTCAAACTCATATTTGTAGGCGATGCCGGGCTCGATACCGATGGTGCGATTGTTAGGATTGACTTTGATGATGTTCAAGACTGACTCGACCGTATCACGAAACGCTTGGTCGCAATAAACTTGAGCCACCGTGTTGGTCATCAACTCTTGGATAGGCATGGTCATGTCTGTGTCCGTCCGCAGTAAAGAAAAAACAAACCTATATTATTAAGGTGAATACCCTTGGTGAGTGATCACCACTGCCCCTTAAACTCGTAGAAGACTAAGGAGTCTATCGTGTCGGATGAAGTCAAAGAGGTCTTCAAGCACACTCAGGTACCTCACTACAATGAGGTTGACCCGATGGAAGCCGAATGCCAACTGTTCCCCGAACTGGTTGGTGTCAGTAACCTGAACTCCCACCTGCGCGGCGACAGTTCCCCGCGGGTCCAGATGGCAAACTCGGCATTGGGTTCGAGCCTTGTGATTAAAGGCAGCACCCTGCGCCGTCAACAAACAGGTACCGAACGAGAGTTTGCTAAGTACACGTTCTCCAAGCGCTTTGAGAACAATGTGGTGATTTTGGCCGTAGTGCATCGCTACGACCAAACTGCCGGTATCGACAGCATCGCCTTCTCCCCCGAAACAGCGTACATCTACGAAGATGCGAAAACCGGTCACGTCGATGTAATGATCCTTCCGATGTATAACTGTAACCATCAGCACTTCGGATTCGAATATCAGAAGGACCAGAACGTCGTCCGTCAGATGACTGCCGAAGCCCGCATCCGAGCGGGTACCAAAGTGGCTGATTCTCCAAGCGTCACACCAGAAGGGGACTACAAATACGGTCTTGAGTTGAACATGTGTCTGATGTCCGTCGAAGGCGTGATTGAGGACGGTGCGATCTTTGCCGATGATGTTCTTCCGAAACTCACAGCCCAAGGGTTTGAGAAACGGGTAGAGAGCTGTGGTCAGCACTACTACATGATCAACCTCTACGGTAATCCTGAACGTCCGGATGAATACAAGCCTGTACCGGACATTGGTGAAAAGATCCGTGATGATGGTCTCCTGTTTGCTCTGCGCAAATACGATCCGTTGTTGGCTCCGATCGAGATGTCGCCAACCGCTTTGCGGGAACCTGACTACATCTACGACCGACTGGTCTATGCAACCCCTGGCGCTACTGTGATCGATATCATGGTTCAGCACAATCACCTGCTGCGTAATTGCAATACCCCGGCAGGTATGGATCGGCAGCTGCGCAAGTACCACACAGCCGCCACTAACTACTACCGTCGTATCTGGCAGGAGTATGAGAAAGTCTGTCGTCGTCCGGAAGGTCGTCCAACACTCGGGTACGAATTTAACCGGTTGCTGGTGGAAGCCCGTACCTATCTGAACGAACGTCATCGCGATAGTCGTCAAGGCAGTATGGATGTCAACAAGACCTACCGCCGCAATGAGTTGGATGAATGGCGGATTGAGGTGACCTACCAATACGACATGGTGCCTACGATCGGTAACAAGATCACCGGGACCCATGGCGATAAGGCGGTTATCTGCGGTATCTGGCCACGGGCTAACATGCCGGTGGATGCAGATGGCAATTCAGCTGACTACATCATGGATGCCGACTCCAACATCAAACGGATGAACTTGGGACGTTTGTACGAACAGTACTTCAATGCTGCCTCGCGCGATGTCACTAAGAAGATTCGTCAAATGTTTGGCTTCAGTCCTTGGGGTAATGACGTCCCACCGAAACCCAAACCCACCTTCAACCTACAGAACGCGTTGTTCGGCAGTCGAGAAAGCAACATCGTACCGGGACAAGACATTCAGTTGGACCCGGCCATTGTGGCACAGGCGTGGCAATACCTTTTTGGTTACTACGACATCGTGTCGCCGTGGATGGCTCAGATGTTTGCTCGTGGGGAGTACAAACAACCCATCGAGGAGCACCTGTTGTCGGTGATGCGTGATGGTATCTACCTGTGGATGCCAACACACAACCCGATCGATTATGTCGAGACGGTCCAGCAAGTCCAAGCGAAGTACCCACCTTGCTATGGTCCTGTGAGCTTCATTGCCCAAAACGGTAAGCGGGTCGTGACGGATGCCCCGATCATGATCGGTAGCGTTTACGTGATCGAGCTGGAGAAAACCGGTAGTGAGTGGTCAGGCGTTGCTTCTGCCAAGCTACAGCACCACGGCATCCCAGCGAAGATCACCAAGATGGATAAGTACGCCTACCCAGGTCGTGCCTCACCCATTCGACTGACCGGGGAAGGTGAAGTCCGTCTACTTGCCAGTACAGCCGGTGGCTACGTAGCAGCCGACCTGGTGGATCAGTCCAACAACCCAACGGTACACAAGGAGATCACGGCTAACATCCTGCGTGCACCACAACCGACCAACATCCCCAAGGTTATTGACCGGGACAAGTTTCCGCTCGGACAGGGTCGCAACATCCTGTTCGTCACTCACGTTCTGGAGTGTGCGGGCATTCGTTTCGTGTACAAACCTGAAAGGCCTCAGACGCCACCTAGCATCTGAGGATGTTCTTATAAACTTCGCTGTGGGGGTAACCCCACAGCCGTCTAACTTCGAGGAGGTTCCTAGTGGAACGTATTCCCGTGCGCCAGATTCTGGCTATGTCTACTGCTCAACTGTGGGCCATGCCGGACCGCCCCTTTATTCTGGAGTTCGATGATGGGGACCTTGAAACTGATACTCGGTTGACGCAGTACAGTTGGTACACCATGGTGTTCAACCGACTCTACCCGCAAGCCCCTGTTTACAAACGCTACCACATCGGTAAAGCTCGTCTCGGTATGCGCACCACCGCCGAGCTGATCGAAACCTCCCTGTTTGAAACCAAAGACTGGTTCGATGAACGCGGCGAAGGCCATCTGTTGGATCTGGATGCTGCCCGACAAGTGGTGTACGACACCTTCCAGGACATCTACAACGATTTCACCTGGAACGTCCCGCAATCGGTGAGCAGTATCTGCATTCTTGATTTCATCGACATCGTAACCCACCCCAAGATCAAGGAAATTAACGACAACACCAAACCGTCCCCGAATTCCATCGAACACACCTACACCGCCGTGCGGGGGGTTTTGCTCGACGAGAACGAACTGGTGGGTAACCCTGTGGCCAAGGTGGCTAAGTCAGGTCTGGTGAGCATGGGTCAGATTCTCCAGTGTGTCTCGGTACGAGGCTATCTGACGGACATCAACTCACGCATCTTCCACACCCCGGTGCTGAAAGGCTACACCCACGGGATCACCAAGCTGTATGAATCGATGGTCGAGTCACGCTCGGCATCCAAGGCCCTGTGGTTTGCCAAAGACCCGGTGGCCGATTCTGAGTACTTCAACCGTCGGATGCAGCTGGTGTGTGAGACGTTGAAGCACATCCACCCAGGCGACTGCGGTAGCCAACATTACATCGAGTGGAAGATCACCTCCTCCAACTTCGAGAACCTGTTGGGTAAGTTCTATCTGGAAGATGATGGGAAACTCAAACCCATCATCAAGCGCGATCGTAACAAGTTGATCGGTCGTACTCTGAAAACCCGCAGCATCCTTAAATGTCAACACCTTGATCCATACGGTGTTTGTGCCACCTGCTTCGGCGAACTGGCCAACGCCATTCCGGCCAAGACGGTACTGGGTCACGTCAGTGCCACCACGCTCTGTGAGATTCTGTCGCAGCGCGTATTGTCGACCAAACACCTGGATGGCAGTACCAGCGTGGAATCGTTCAAGATCTCGGAACACGATCAATACTACATACGGGAGGGTAGTGACGAATCGAAACTGCGCCTAATGGCAGAATTGAAAATTGCCGATGAAGTGCGGTTGATTGTCCCACATCAGTACGCCCCACGCCTGACTGACCTGCATCGGGTACGTCATGTCCGTGAGTTGCCGATGGAACGTCTGGCTGAGTTGGTTGAAGTTCAGCTGGAGATTATTAATGACGGGGCGATCAATACTGTGACGGTCTCTGTCTCGATGGGTTCTCGACGTGCTTACTTCGGTGAGCTGTTCTTGAGCTTCCTCAAGGAAGTCGGTTGGACCACCACCTCCCGTGGTGATTTCCTGATCGATCTGTCGGACTGGGACTTCGAGAACGATATCTTTGAACTGCCACAGCGTCACCTGAACACTGTGGAATACATGACCATGATTGAGAACTTCATCAAGGCCTCGCCTAGTGCGAACAAGGCGCGAGATAAGTCCTCCAAGCGCATGAACTCAGGCTCCTACAGCACCACCGAGGAAGCCCTGTTTGCGTTTGACGACCTGATCAACTCCAAGCTCAGTGTGAACATTGCGCACCTGGAAGCGATCTTGTTGGCCACCATGGCAATTGACCCCGAGAACCATGACCACCGTATGCCGGTTGACCGGCTGAATGGTGTAGTGGGGTATTACGAGGACAACATGTGGTTCCGCAGCTTGTCGGCCACCATGGCCTATGAGAAGCAGGGGGCGGTACTCAGCGATATCCGAACCTTCATTTTGGACAACCGTCCTGACCATCCCCTCGACTATCTGGTCGTGGGCAAATCCGGCGTACGTTAACTAGGAGCAACATTGTGCCTACGAGACCTACCCCGGTTCCACCCAAAGTAGGCACAGAGTTGACCTTAGAGCTTGGAAGCCATTTCGTACGGGTGTCGAACTTCGGACCTCGTGTCCGTCCGGCCCTGTTCGAAATGTGCGACCGGCTCGCGCAGTTTGGGTTCACCCGAAGTCCAAATGGGCGATTCGTACGAACCATGCTGCGCGTGTTTGTGGGTGTAACACGGGATCGAACTGTTTTTAATTTCCACCGTAACCTGTTGCCTGAACTCTTCGTGGTTCTGGAACGCCACGGTTATGGAAAGGGTAAAATCAACGTAGTCGAATTGCCAAAGAACTATGGCGACGACATTGAACTGGAGCTGATTGATCTTCGGGAGCCGCGTGACTACCAAGTCGAGTTGGTTGACTACATCACCGACGAAGGGGTGACCAAGGTTGCCACCATTGACCCTGGTCGTGGTAAAACGTTCACCGCGTTGCTTGCAATCAGCAAGATTAAGAAAAGAACCTTTGTGTGCATCAAAGCGATGTACGTAGAGAAATGGATCAGTGACATCGAGAAAGCCTTTAAGATCAAAAAGGGCGATATCATTGTCATCAAGGGATCAGCCTCCCTTAAGGCAGTCACCCAGATGGCTGTGGACGGTACGTTGGATGCCAAGTTCGTCATCTGTTCGAACATGACGTTCTACAATTACCTGAAAGAATACGAAATCCACAAAGAAGGCATATTGGAGATGGGCTACGCCTGTCTACCCCATGAGTTCTATGACGTCTGTGGGTTTGGTATTCGCCTGATCGATGAGGTGCACCAAGACTTCCACTTGAACTATCGCCAAGACCTGTACACCAACGTTGAGAAAACCATCTCACTGTCGGGTACCTTGGAAGGTGACGACCCGTTTGTGAATTCCCGTGTGGCGGAGATGTTCCCACCCCATTGGCGCATCAAACCCAAAGGGCGTGTCGTTTATGCCGAAGCGGTGGGGTTGGAGTATCGATTGCGTGTGGGCCATCGCTTGCGTTGGTTAAACCACAGTCGTAAGTCCTATTCGCATGTGTTGTTTGAACAGTCCATTATGAAGCAGAAGGATATCCTGAAAGCCTACATGGACATGGTAGGGATGGTCATCACCGAGACCTACCTACAAGAGTTCAAACGTGGTCAGAAATGTTTGGTGTACGCCGCCACTGTCGAGATGTGCACTAAGCTCCATCGCCACTTCGAACAGATGTTCCCCGAACACAAGGTGGTGCTGCACGTTCAAGGGACGAGCATTGAAGACACCTACAAAGGTGAAATCATTGTCTCAACCCTGAAGTCGTTAGGCACTGCACAAGACATCCCGGACCTACTCACCGTCATCATGACCGATGCGTTGGGTTCGTCGACTGCTAACCTGCAAGCCTTCGGGCGCCTGCGGGAGTTGTTACAGTGGGAAGGGTCGGTGCCGAAGTTCTACTACCTCGTGTGTGCGGACATCGATAAACACATCGAATACCACCATCGCAAAAAGGAGGCCTTCACCGGCCGCGTCCTTAGTCACAAATACGTACCCACCGGCGTCACCATCGCCGATTGGGGCGATTACCTCGAGTGGGAGCTTTCTATACCTTCTATCGAAATGGGAGAACCGTGTAGCGAGGAGCTTCACGATTTTGAACTATGGAACCACAACCAATCCCTCAACGGGTCATGCAATACCTCGTTCCCAATCAACAAGGACAAGCCGTACGTCTTCGAATGGCCGGTGTCCTTGACGTCTCAGAACTGTTACTCAAGTACCCCCTCGCCTTCCACGATGCCCGAATCCTGTATCCGGTAATCAAAGAGTGTGATATGGAGTGGCTCTGCGGGGCCATGGGGTTGGCTGTGGAATTGATGGGGTCTTTGGATGCCAAGATGTTTTTGGAAGAACATCCTGAGATCTTCCTCTTTTCCTCGTTGTGTTGCTGGGCGTATTGTAAGCAATTGCAAAAGTCCAAGCTGGTTGATCCCCACTACGAGCAGCGACAGTACAGCACGATGATCAACACATTAGCTTCGGTGGGTTATTCGCAAGCGGTGTGCGAAGACTTGATTGCTCGAACGAACCTACACCCCCATGCCAAGGCTGTTCTGACCCAACAGTATCGGAACAGTTTGGTAGAAGAAACTCTGGTGGTGTATCCGTTTAACGCCGAAGCCCAACAAGCGACGGTTCATTGACGACATAAAGGCTCTAGGACTCCTACGGGAGTCCTAGAGTACCTTTTTTTTTGCCGCTTAAATCGAGTAGAACTCGATCACACGCTGTTGAGCACCGGCATCCAGACCTTCGACGGTGCGAGTCAGGTCAACCTGCTTCAGCGCCAGCGCACGGGTTTCACGTACGGCAGTGCCGATAAACAGGTTGAGCAGTCGCTCGAAGTTCTTGCGCTCGTTGGCCGGCAGACGCACGATGTCCATACTGCGGAACGCACGAATCTCGGCGAACAGGGTCTGACGATGTGCAGCGATGAAGTCCAGCAGCAGGTTCAGGTTCTGCGTGAAGTCGCCACCGGTGCTGCGCAGCACGATCTGAATGGTGCGGTAGAGCATCAGTTGTTTGGTGGCTGCGGTTTCGGCCGAAGTCGGAACGTTCGGAGCCATGGTTTTGGCGTAGTCCGCCAGGTTGTTTTCGATGATTTCGCGAGACATGTTGGCCTGATTGAAAGTGACAGGGGTGGGTTTGACCAGAACGTTTTCTTCTGGCATTTCGGGTTCACCGCTTTCTTCAGCAGTAGCTGGAGCTACCGGAGCTTCGGTGACGACCGGTTGAACAGGAGCTTCGATAACCGGAGCCGGAACCGTAGTTTCGACAACAGGGGGTTCTTCACCGGACTCGTCCGAAGGTGCATCGATCTGTTCGTCAGACGACTCGCCGGGAGCTGTGTCTTCTTCACCGCCCGCTTCTTCGACCACGAACTTGGCAATCACGAAAGCCTTAACGCTGTCGATGTCATCGGTGTTTTCGAAACCAAAGCGCGCGATGCACTCGCGGGAGACGGTGCGATTGCTGGCTTGGCCGCTCGGACTGGCTTCGCCACGGGCCCACGCCAACAGTTCTTCGTCGGTCCATTGTGCAGCCGGTTTGTTGATACTGGTCATGTAACGCTCCTAATTAAAGGTATTGATAACTTGGCCAATCGTCAGACTTAACCCGACGATAAATGAGGTGTGTAGCGAGATTCAGTTGCTTAGAAGCAGCTACCACGCTGTCATAAATGGTGCCGTCGATAGACACTTTTTTACTAGCCCCCGAAACGCTGGGGTCGCGCATCCGTCCTTCAGCCCACAGTTTCTTGGCTAGAGTACTCCTACGAGCTTTCTCTTCTTCAGAGAAGATCTCTCCACGAGTTCCTTTAGCACACATGTATTTATTCAACAACAAAGGGTTGTCAAGGGCATCGGCAATCATTTTCTCTTCAAGAAACCGGGCATGCGTTATCGGATGGGCGAGAATAATATCCCACTTTAATAACGAGGAGTCGGGTTTTTCATTAAAGAGTTCCTGAAGCTTCTGACACATGTGTTTACCCTTGTGCAACGTAGACTCATGTACCCTTTTGCGTTGGGCGAAGTCTTTGCTACTCCCAATGTAGAAATAGCCACTGGGTAAGTGTGTGATACGATACACAACACATACGTTTAAAGCGTTACGTTGGTTGAGCAACAAAGGGTCGGAATAATGTTTGACTACCATATCCCGTTTAAGCTTCTGTGCCTCCTCTATACTGAAACATGGTTTGACTTCAGTATTCAATACAGGACTTTCATTAAACAGTTCTTGGAGTTTTTTGTTGTTATGAAAATTATTATTGAGTCTTCTCAAGTCTTCGGTAACTGTTCGGTAGACATCTTCACTGACACCAATGTAAAACGCCCCGCTGTCTTGATGTGTTTGGATGTAAAGTCCAGCAACTTTAGCACGTTTAGACATGATTGAGTACCACCGTATGAAGTTTTAATTCATACAATGGTACTCAAAAATACATAATTACAAGAAGGATTTCCTTTAGGATATGCTCTTCTTGAAGTCATATCTTGAAGTTGTCAACTGCTTACCGTGCATTGCGCTCATGAAGATATACATCATCTGCGACCCTAGGTCAGCCGCCAGCAAACCCAACGCCGTCGGGTTGATCGCATTGGGATTGCCCATGCAACGCTGGCAGAAACCCGTCTTAGGCGTCTTGCACAACATTGGTGAGCGCACTGTGACTTTTTTACCAATCTGAGATTTGGCGTAGTCTTCAGTGATCTCCTCAGAACCTTGCGGCGTTACCCGATAAAAGCCCACAAACTTTTTGAAGTTGTGCTCGGTGAATTCTTTCTCCCAACCCAACTTGCTACCACAGTCCTGTTCGGTGATGGTGGTGTTCTGGAAGACTCGTCCCAAGAACTTCACTGCCTCGCCGCCCAAGGCGGTATCACGACCGCGGTTGTAAGAACCTTCCCGGAGCGAGTTGATCATGTCGGGCATCTTGTCGACATCCCAACCTTCATTCAGGCTGTTGACCACCAGAGTGGCCTTGGTGCCGTCTTGGAAGCCCATCTCGGCGCCGTGCATCAGGTGCATGCGTTTACGAACCACACCGTAGGATTTATTCTCCTTCACGAAGAACCCATCACCCCCGTCGGGATCAGATTTCATCCACCCCTTATCCAGAGCAATGAGTTCAGCCTCCATCTTAGCAATGACGGCCGGGTCCCAGAGACGATCTTTGTTCTTCTCAAGAAGTTCTGCTCGCAACTTACGAGCATCTGGGTGAGTGGTCAACATGCGCTTGGTCGCCGAAGGCACACACAATTGAGTGAACCCCGAAATACCAAAGATGGCCTTGTTGAACTTGCGGTAATCATCCGGATAAATCAGCTTAGGATCACGCTCCCCGTTTTCCGGATAGTCGGCCATCAAAGGACGAATCTTGTTCTGTACAGCGCCAGGCGTGAGCTTACCTGTCATGAACTCGATCCGATCACCCAAGGCGTAGACCAACACATAGAAGTTGAAGAAGACGTTTCCAACCGGTACGTTCATTGCCTTTTTGCAATTGGGTACCAAGGCGGGAGTGATGTCCACTCGATCCGTGAACCGGAATAAGGGTTCTTGGGGTTGGGCATCATCAATAGTGATCAGGTTCTCAGGGTTCTCCGGATCAACAAAGACGGTGTTCTTTTCCGTACGCAGAAGAGCATAGGGGTAACGTTCTTCCGGACCCTGCGTCACACTGAAGACAGACAGAGCCCACGATTTCTTGCGATATGCGCCTGCGTTAAGCGCTGCAAAAAGGTAATCAAGCTTGTTCATGAGTTACCGCCGAGAGGATTTCGCGCACCTGTTCCATTACTCGAATGATCAGGGGCAACTTAAGGAAGGTGTCTTCAACCACTTCTTCACTGACACGAAGTAGGTCGGCATCGGCCACATCAGAAGCCAAGATAAAGGCCATGAGTTGCAAAGCCAGTTCGGAGACGTTGCGATCCAACATCGGATCGGCGACACGTTTTTCTTCGTAGTACGTCCGAAACGCTTCGGCCATGCTGGCAACCGGTAGATTGATCTTACCCCCAGCATCTACGTAGGCCAACAGCCACGGGTCTTTCAACTGACTGGTACAACTTTTAATACGTACCACTTTTCCAGTGCGTTGAACGGTGGGGGTATCAAACCCATCGTCTACTTTATGAACGGTGGTCAGCAAACGCTTCAGGAGCGCCGGGTTGACGTTATCGAGATGAAGCAGTAGATCTTCCACAGTAAACTCGGAAGTCAGCTCCACGAGCGCTGCGAGCCGCTCCTCGGGCGATTCTTCGGACAGACAGATGGCTTCGATGGTCTCAACGTCATCAAAGTCGTCCAAGGTGTTGATGCTGCGGATAATAGCGGTGGCTTGTTTAAGACCAAAGGTCTCATTTAAGAACACACCAAATTGGTTGAGGGTCGATTCCAACAAGTTTTTAATGTAGGCGTCGATCTCACTGACCACTTGGTCGCGACCAATTTCGCCCTCTTGACTGATCAGACCTTCCAGTTGAACAATGTGCATACTGATCCCGGAGTCCAGAATAACCTGGACGGCATCCACATACACTGCAGTCAATTCAGGTGTGATCACCGTACCTAGGAATTCTTCAATTTCTTCTACCACAATAGACCTCCGGTTAAATAATACGACCTTCCCAAATTATACGAGACCATGCTCGAAAATTGTTCCCGAGCCCACGAATCAATTTACAAAAGGCGGAATACGTTATGTCCCGTAAGCACAACCCTTCCTACGTCAAGCGTGGGCCGAACAGTCTTAAAGAGCTGATTCAGGAGCGCAAAGACTTCGAAAACATCTGGAATGATCTGAGCCATTTGCAAGCTCAGTGCTTCCAGCTGAACCAGTCGCCCACACATGTGGTTGCTCTTCTGCGCAATCAGGAACTGGTGGCACGCGTTGCGGATAAAGCTTCGCTGATGCAACTGGCTAATACGCTGAATCGCGACGTTCAGGATTTCAGCACACGACTGAATCAACTGAACGCTGCAGTCGATCAACACCGTGGTGGTGTAGTCGACTTGCCTAAGCTGGCCCTCCTGATGGATGTGGCACAGGCCTACGATCAGTGGATCACGTCATATCAATTGGTCGTGGTGCCGACTGCTATACAGATCACCGACCTCTTCAACCAACTCAATCAGAACCCGCAGGTGTAACAATGTCTGAGAACGAACTGCCAACACCCGAGAACGCATCCGAAGAAGGTGCCGAGAACACCTTGAACTCGAAGTCAACCAGCGACTACGCCCCCAAAGCGGTTAACCTCAATGTTCGTCTTCAGTACCCCATCGACAAACCGTATTCCGGTGCCGATGCCAAAGCGATCTTCGCAGACCCCAACCTACACCTGACGTTCATAAACGGTACGCTGGGCGATCTGAAAGAAACGGGTGACAACCACCCGAACATCGAGGTCGAAGGCGATGCCGGTACTCGCCGTTGGGTCGAATCGCTCGAACGTGGTTCTGCCAACCTGCTGCGCAACGAACCCTTCCAAGCAGCGCTGGACCAAGAAGGCGGTGACTGGCAACAGACCGTTGAATCGGCTGGTCAGCCCATGGGCATCTCCCGTCCGCGCTTTGCAGAGTCCGGCACTGTCCTGACTGGCGAGCGTGCTGTCATGCGCATGACGGCTGCGCTGGGTTTGGGTACCATCCACCAAGTACCGCTGTGGCATACTGGTATCTGGGTCAGTTTCAAAGCGCCGTCTGAAGCGTCGATCCTCGAACTGGAGCGTCGTGTCGGTTCGGCAAAAGTGACGCTGGGTCGTATGACCAACGGTCTGGTGTTTTCGAACACCGCGGTTCACCTGATCAACGATCTGCTGGATTTTGCACTCCAGCACGTCTACGACACCAACGCCAAAGAAATGTCGCCCAAGTACTTGGAAAGCATTGTGTTGGTGACCGATATCCCGTTGATCCTTTGGGGTCTGGCATCGGCCATCTACCCGAACGGTTACCCGTATTCGCGTGGCTGTATCAACACCGAGAAGGTCTGTAACCATGTGTTCGAAGCCCTGCTGAATCTCAGCAAGCTGATGTGGACCAACCGTGCGGCGCTATCGGAATGGCAAACCAAGCGCATGACTCAGCGCAAGGCGCGGATGTCCGACGAAGACCTCAAGCGCTACGCCGAAGAGCACAAGTACAACAAAGAACGTCGGGTGTCCATCACCGACCAAATCGCCATCACTCTGGCGGTCCCAACCATTGAACAGTACTACAATTCGGGCAACGCCTGGATTGCCAACATCATCAAGGTGATGGAAGGTGCGTTCGGTGAAAACATCCGTGGCGATGAGCGCGATGCCTACATCACCAACCAGGGGCGTTTGACCAACCTGCGTCAGTACGGCCACTGGGTGAAGGAAGTGCATATCGAAGAGGCAGAGATCGGCACTGACCGTGACACGATCGAAAACCTCATGGGTGTGTTGACCGCCGATGAAGAGACCCGCACCACCACCTTGGCAGCAGTGAGCGAGTACATCAACTCGGTGACTATTTCGGTGATTGGTCTGCCCAAACATGAGTGTCCGGTGTGTAAGGCCAACCAGGTTAAGGAAGAGGAAGCCCAGTTCAGTCCGTACGTCGTACCGATTGATGTGGCGCAAGTTTTTTTTACCCTACTCAACCAACGCATCTACAAGGTACTCATAAAGTCCTCCCTTTAACCGTTAACCCCGAAGACCAAGACAGCCACGTGTTGTTACCGGGCTTCGGGGCACGGTTTTATAACAAGCCGACCTTGCTGGATAAAATCCTCGAGCAAGGAAAGCAGTTGGACAATATAGCGGCGCAGGTGGTGATGCGCGATGCCTACGAAACCCAATACGGGATTTGTGATCACGGCAGCCCATCTGCTAACCCCTTGGCGTTGGTTGAGTATCAGGCAAAAGAAGATGTGTCAGAATACGGGGCGCTTTACCGAACCTTTTATCAGTACCATCTGTACGAGGTTCATAAAGAGTGGGGGGTGTCTATTGTGGACTTCCTCAACATGCCCCGCGAGTACTGTGCTTTAATGTTACGAATCTCTTCTGAGAAAGCGGCTCGCATGACGGCCGAAACTCAAAAGCAAATTCGAGCAGCCCAACAAGCACAGGCCGCCGCTGGTGTGGGTTTAGGAGGCGCGAAGCGATGATCGTGTATGAAGGCGAAGGGTCCTTGTTTGATACCCGGTTGCAAACTATCACAGCCCCGGTTAACACGGTAGGGGTGATGGGGAATGGGTTGGCATTGGCCATGAAACAACGGGTGCGGGGACTCTTTGACTTCTACAAAGATCTGTGTGACAAGGGTGAATTGAAGGTGGGGCAACCCCAACTGTATAAGATCCCAAAGTCACGTCATCAGGTCCTATTGTTTCCCACCAAAGCACACTGGAAAAATCCGTCTAAACCAGAGTACGTCATCGAGGGGTTGGATTACCTTGTGGCGAACTATAAAGAGATGGGGATCACAGAACTGGGGCTTCCGCCTTTGGGTTGTGGTTATGGGGGGCTTGATTACATTAAGTTCCTCCGCCCCCTACTCCATGAGAAATTGGCGGACATTGACCTTCCCGTCCACATCTATCTGTACAACCGCATCCTTTAAGACTCAGGTGGGGTAACTCACCTGATGTTTTTTTTTTATGCCCCTTCCAGTAAAAAGTATTTCAAACCTATATTACCCATAGGCAAGTGACATACTTGTTTAAACGCAACGAGGATTAAGCATCCATGTACGTGTTAGTACGTTGTAAAGTAGACTTTCTACAACCCACACCAGAACCCGTTTTGCTGAACGCCCCACTCCCATTCCCTTATGCGATGGCCCGTGCTCAGTTGGGTAACATTGAGTTTATGTGCGAAGTCCCCGAAGGCTTCAATGCACCCGACTATTTTGTTCACCCAATCGCCACGTCTGGCATCACACCTGAGATGTATCAGGCAATGATGACTCGTTACATGGGTTGGGGTTTAAAAGCCCCTCAACAGTGGTCAGAGAGCCCGTTTACCAATCAGGACATCGTTTTCTTCGTAGCCAGCGAAGACTGTCGGCCCGTTGTGGTAGAGGCCAGCACTCCCCAATACGAGAAGCTCTTCTTCCCGCATTTCGAAGGGGTCTCGTTAGTCAAAGCTAAGTCCACCTCCATGGACGCTGTCGTGTACTATTGGTCAGATTCATTCTGCCACCAAAAACCCTAAACGGAAGGAACACACCTCATGATCAATCTCGCACTCCAAACCCTGTTCTCCCAAGCACTGGTTTACTGCCGCGATCCCCAAGATCCGAGTAGTCTTATACGCGATCTCACACCCCTGAAGTTCACTCACCTGTTGATTGAAACCAACGGGACCGAATTGCTGTATGACGAAAATACCCATACCGTCTACACCGACCTTCAACGCGTCGACTTCGATGCGCACTTCCCAGAACTCCCATTCAGCCTCAGTGTGACTGAGGCATCTCGGCGCTCTATCGGTTCTCTCCACAACTGGATGATCAACCTTGAGCACTATGCGGTGCGTCTGAATTACCGCGGTCCTCGTATCGTCGTGAAGGTTCAACAATTTATCGATTACTTGTTGAAAGAAAAAAGTGCTTCCACTACACCCAACCCACATGTGGTAAAACCTGAACAACTGGGTTCACCTGACCATAGCCCCATGGCTAAGAACATTAAGTTGTTGATCAGCTGTGACCATGAAAGCGATCGCCGGGTGTTGGTGGTGTACGACAACTACGAAGTCCGCGAGGTTCTGTATAACCCCTTTAATGGTGGCTATGAGATCGACTTCGAAAATGAGGCCCTGGTCTACGCAGGACCTGATGCGGAACATCGTTACCAACAACTGACCAAGACCATCGCACGCCGCCCCCATCGGATCTATGGTCGCGATCAGTTCGCCCCACAGGTACAACAAAACCCCGCCCCAGAAAATGGCGATACCGAAACACAAGCCTAAGCAGCATAAAGCCCCTACCCGAAGGTAGGGGCTTTAGAGGCTGAAGTCATGTCTGCTTCTCAGCAGTCACTATACAGGCGCTGGTACCAGGCTGGATGGTGCCGTCTCGGCAGGACCAGACCCCTCAGTGGATCACCTCCTCGTGAGCAATGAATGTTCATTGCCTGTAGTCATAGTAATATCGTACTTTTTTGAACTATACCTTGAATAAACTTAAACTAAGGATGTCACATGGAGTTTCCCGCTTCTTTGTTGTCGGCATTAGGTTTCACTGAACCCAAACCTGAACAGCCAGTGGTCTTTATGCGGGCGGGTTGTACGAAAGATTCTCGAGTCAGGCGAGTCAAACCCGAAGGTAGTAACGCCCATTTGATTCGCACCTACCTTGAGAATCCGAAAGATGCATCTCCTGCGGCACGTCGGACCTTTCGCCAAGCGATAGTGTTGCGAGCAGTAGGGGGTAAACTGAGACATTATCCGTTGTGGTTACTGTTCTCCAACACGTACGCCCGAGAGGTCTCGGCTAATAAGCATAACCAACTCCCGCCAGACATACACTGGGTTAGGCGCAAACGCAAACAGGTCTGTCGTTATCTGAAGGCACGCGCTAAAGTGACTCTCTTAGAACAGATTGACAGTTGTACAAAACCAAAAACTGTAGGAATCCCCCCACGGTGAGTGTAATATGAGACTGCCGAAATAAAAAAATCTCAGATCTATATTACCTAGGTGAGTGGATTAACCAAACCACTCATTCCCCCATATGTTCTAAGGAGAACACTATGTTCAGTAATCTTCCAGGTCGTGTCACCACTGTTCGTGAATCCACAGTATGTGAGTTCGAACAATCCGGCTACTTCGAAACCATGAAGGAGATCATCGATGCTAATAAAGCATCTGATGCTCTGAAGCTTCAGTACGCCAAGGGTGAAGAGTGGCAGTGTGAGAACGACGCTACGGTGCGTGTACAAGGCGAAACCGATTCATTCGGCGCCGAGTATTACCATTACTGCGAAGCGTGTTATACGCTCGAGCAGGAACTTCAGCAGTACTTCACCGAGAGGCATGCCGAAGACGAAGCTCAATGTGAGTGGTGTAAGAAAGTCACCACCCAGAAAGACCTTCGTTACACGCGTGACATCGATGAGGGTTCGAGTGGACCCGTTTACGAAGTCTGTTCTGAATGTCGGACTAAGCAAAACGACTACATCAATGATGAGTTGGATTTCCTAGCCGAACAAGGATATTGACGACACCGCCCCTCTCCGGAGGGGCATCCTATTACTCTAAGGAGAATATACGTGAAATCGTTATTCGATGAAAAACGTTTGGCTGAGCATCGGGCACGCTTCTTTGAAATCCCTGACGAGATTAAGACAAAGTACTCCCGAACAAAAGAGCAGAGACTCCAAGACCAACGAGTCGTGCGTCGACAGTTTAATAACTTGTCGCTTCGTGAAAAGAACCGGGCGCGGCGCATGTCGGGACCCGTTAATTTCGCTTATCACATCTAAAAGGAACGTCGACCTGTAAAACAACTACCTCTTCCTATTTAGGGGTAGTCCCCTGTAATCCTTAGGAGGATACGTAAATGTGTCGTAAACAGTATTTGATTCGATTGTCATGTCTCGTTGCCAATGAGCGGCATCTGGAAGAAGATCTCAAGATAGCCAGCGACTGCGCTCAACGCCGCTTCGTGGAACTTAACCTACATCGCACGCGTACAGCGATTGATGAACTGTACCACACTTACACCCTGAACAATCAACGGGTGTACCCCGTAAGAGGTCGCGTATGAACGCTCACAAACCCCAGCACGAAGAACCTACCAGCTACTTGTTCCATAACAACGAACCGCTGAATGAAGAAGAGCGTGAGCAGATCCGTCAATACCACCTTGGGAACATCACCCCCGAAAACGAGAAGTTGTTTCAGAGTATCCACGTTCGTCGGGGTAGCGGACCTGTGTATTGGTACATTCCGTACCACTACCTGTTCATGGCGCGTAACTTGCAGTATACGCACAAGCGGTTGAATGGAGGTAAGGTTCCTTCTGCCTATTGGGTTAGACGGAAAATCAAGCACGCCTTTCAGGAATTAGGACTCGGAGAAGAAGATGCACAAAAACATTTCCAGTACGATTCTCGCCACCTCGAACGTACATCATCGACCACCCACACCCAGTGAGCAGATCCAACTACGTCGCCAAGGTCGATGGATTATCTACCTGTCGATCCTGTTTGTGGTAGGCTTCTTGTTTACCTGGGCCACTGAATCATACTTTGATGTAGATGTAGCGGCTATCGAAGAACCCAAGTGCATCACTGTGGGTGTCGGCGCTAGCTCCACACGTCCTCTGTGTCGGATCTACTGAACGACTGCTCATTCAAGTTCTAAGGAGAACACGTAAATGAATGGCACCAAGGCCTTGCATACCTTGCAGGACGTTACGTCTGCAAGGCTTGAAGAAGTGAGTGTGATCAGTGCTTACATTGTACGTTCGGTAGATGGCGAATACCACGTGGTGGTGGTAGATCCCATGGAAGACCTACAAGGAGAAGTTGGGCTTTATACGGTGGACGATTCGACCGGGACCTATAAACTCCTTGACTTTATCGGGTTGTGTAAAGAACAAGGGTCTGAGGTGGACTACTCTTCGTACTTAGAAGAGCGAGGCCTCAAGGTCATGGCCAGTTACCACCCACGCACCTCAGCGGTCGCTGTTTGAATTAAAGGGGTCTTCGGACCCCATTTCTTTTTTATGCTGTTTTAGAAGGACTTGACCTCCCTCCCAGAAATGGTATGACCCAAGGCGCCCAGTCACTTCGGTGGCTGGGTGTCGAAGGCTTAACTGTTTCTTTTTTTTTTTGGTGAGGTGGGGTATGCGTTCTCTTTTAATCCGAGTAGTTTTCTTGTGTGCGCTATTGCTCCCGAGTCCACTGTGGGCCACTGACATGATCCGCATGCCTTCGGCCAATGTAGTCGAAGTCTATGATGGCGATACCTTTAAGGTACAACTACCTGGGATGTTGGATGTCTTTGGTCATGAGTTGCCTGTCAGGATCAACGGGATAGACACTCCGGAGATTCGCAGCAGTTGCAGTACCGACGTCCTGCGAGCGGCGGAGCGTCACAAAGCAGGCTTGGCTAAAGATTTTCTATTAGGGGCATTGAGAGGCGGTCAGAAGATTGAACTCCATAACCTTGCCCGAGATAAATATTTCCGTCTTTTGGCTGATGTCTACATAGACGACATCAATGTAGGAACCACCATGATTGAACGTGGACATGCTGTTGCCTATGACGGAGGTACCAAATACGACTGGTGTGGGAAGTAACGGCATAAAAGCACTAGGCTCCCTAGGGAGCCTAGCGTACAACCCTTTTATGCTGCGTCTGGATGGTCCACAAGGAACTCTGCCAGCATCCGATCAAAGTTCGGCGCTTTCATGATGTCGACTGCAATTTCTACCGCATTGACATGGCCGCCTGTCAGGTTATACCCAGCCATTCTCATTTGGTATTCATTACACCCTTTGATCTTGTACAGTTCGTAAAGCGTGGTCTCACGCGAGATATTCAGGATCACCTGAACGTTCGGGTACGTCGATACGATATCCAAGTCGGCTACGTGACGACGAATGTAGGTCCTTACATCAGGCAGTTCTTTAATGGCGCGGACGCCGTTATCCACTGTCTGGTGAGAGGGTAAGGTCACGATGTGCCCATTCATGCCAACAACGTAAGCGTCCAATTCATGGACCATTTCGTTGCTACACGAACCTAGGATATAGCCCCGGTCACGACAGAAGAAATAGAAGTCATCCACCAAACGACGAGGTTGCGAATTGTAGATGGTGTATTCCGAAGCCCGCGACTGGGTACTGATAACCAGCTGCAGGTCTTTGGTCTTCTCATCCAACAGTTCTACACCGATACAGTCGAAGATGTTGTAGACCGCGTATTCGACTTTGTAGTAGGTCTGCATGAACACGTGCCATGCCAACCCTGCATGTTCGTCGGCCTCTTCAAACTTAAGCTTACCAAGCCCCGACAACTCCTCCTTCATCACGTAGTCCAAGCTATACGAAGGCAGGTTTTGCTTAGCCATTCGAATGCGCTTGTATACACACATGCTGTCGATCAGAAAGAACGTCGCTGGACATTCGGCTACGTGCCACCGTTCGGCTGGGTGAATCGAATCGATTCGACCCGAAGCGGTTTTCTTAGTAGCGTTGCCCTGCTTGTAGCGGAAGAACTTATAGCGCTCGGGAACCGATGGATCGCTGAAAACTTGAGCCGGATCAATTCCTTCAGCTTCCAATTGCTTGACGCATTTGGGGATATCGAAGTCAATGTTCCAGATGGTGACGAATTCAGGTTTCCATTCGTGGGCTTTGGCAAAGCAACGCCGAATGCCTTCACCGGGTGTCTCAACGATCTCCAGTTCGTAGGTAATGTTGCGCTCTTTGGTGTACTTCTCCAAGTACTTTTCAATGGCTTTGTTAAGCTTTTCCAAGAAGCGAACGTCTTGACCTACAAAGAACTTGGTCGCAGCCAGGTAGACTTTGTCCTTAAACGTCAAGGCCATCAGGATGGGTTGTTCAGTACCGTGGACAACATCCGTCTCGATGTCGAATACCGCTACGCCATTGGGGGACATGCAATCTGGCGAACGCAGTTGGTATTCACGTTTAAGGAGCGTGGGTGTGGTGATGTCACATCCGTACAAATAAGGGTCGCGTGCAATCTGACGCAAGCCCCCACGCAAAGTACCCACCCCTTTAGCCCGCGCAATCTGTCTGAGCAGGTTACGCTGGGTGCAGGTGTAACGTTGCAGGTTATTGATTTTTTCTTGAGTCTTCTTTTCTGTATAGTTACGTTGACCTTCACGCGCATAGAAAAAATCGCGCTTGTAGTTTTCGATGATCTTGAGGTTCGGGATCAATTGACCGTCTTTGGTGTGAATGACTTCTTTGACGATCAGGGCATCCCCATCACCGTCGTCATTCGGCAGTGTGTAAACCGCGTGTTTACATTCAATGCCTTTAATATTCTCGCTAGGTACGGGCAGCGACATCGTTGGTACTCCAATCAGGCCCTTAAGACATATTATCAGGACAGGTGGTGTTTTTTAACAGGACCAGTAATTAACTACTTTTCTAACCTTAGTATGAGAGGTGTTTGGCCCAACATCGCTCTGGGGAAGTTGATCCAGCAATCCCTTGGCACCTACGGCCTCCCCCCAGCCCATGGCTCTCAGGGGATTGGTTGTCGGATGGCTTTCCCGTTTCCTCCTGCCCACTCCGGCCCTTAGGGGCTGGGGTTGGGTTCTTATGCCCCCTCTCCGTTATCAGTATGAGTGATCTTTTCTTTAGGCCCTCTTCTGGTTTCGGAGCTGACATGCTTACCCCACGAAAACTCAATCTCGGACTGGAGGCCATCCAGGTCCAATCCGATCTGCTCTTTAAAGAGCTGACACTGGCTTTCCAACGCATCCGCGAAGAGAAGGCCTACAAAGGCAAGGCCCTCAAAGCCATTGACATCCCTGCAATCATCTTCAATCGCACCGGAGTGAAGGTGAGCTTCGAAGTCGAAGACTCATCGGACCTCAATGCCTACGTTCACATCCCAACTGTGGATAAAAACAATCCACTGGTGTACAACTACTTCAAACCGTACTTAGGTTCAGAAGACTTCGATGGTCTGATCAAGAATAAGAAGCTGGATCAAGTGGTTGGTTGGGTTGACCTAGCTCATGGTCGCTTGGGCGGTGCATTCTCACAAGTACAACACAAAGCTGTTGTTCTACGTGGGATGTTTGAAAGCAAGCTCGTAAGTTGCGAAGAAATCGCAGCGGTGATGTTGCACGAACTGGGTCACCTCTTCACCTACTACGAGTTCCTGGGTCACGTCCTGACTACGAACATCGTACTGCACGCCGCTACCCAACAGTTCTTCAAGGCTGACGACAAGGTTCGCAAAGTGCGTCTGGTCCACGAAACCTGTAAAGTACTGGACGTGGAAATCGATGACGTTGAGTCGTTGGTGGAATGTACGGACAAAGAAGTCTTCCAGACAGTGTTCGTTCGCAAGAAGATCCTGAATACGCGTAGCTCGCTCGGTACGCCGATTTATGACCTCACCGCTACCGAGGCCTTGGCTGACCAGTTTGCTGTCCGTATGGGCGCAGGACGGGCTCTGGCAACCGGTTTGGACAAGATCATGCGCTCCTATGGTGGCGGTAGTTCGTATCGCACCACCGCCGGACATGTGATTGCTACGGTGTTCAACGTGGCACTGTTCTTTTTCTTCTCGGCATTGACCTTCGGTCTGTTCCTCCTAATCCTGTTCATCAACCCGGCTGAGAAAACCTACGATCCGCCTGAGGCGCGTCTGCGCCGCATCCGTAACGAGATGATGACAGCCATCAAATCGGAAAAGATGTCGGCTGAGCGTAAGGCTGAAACACTGCTGGACATCAAAGCGGTGGATCAACTGCTCAAACAAGTGGATGACAAACGTGGATTGATCGAGATGTTCTATACCTCGGTTCTGCCGTCGGGCCGTCAACAGTACCAACAGCTCAAGTTCCAAGTGGAGTTGGAGAAACTGGTCAATAACGACCTGTTCCTAGCCCACGAGCGCCTCAAACAACTTTCTTAAAGCGAGACTCCCCATGGATAACCTGCGCCAACTCACCCAAGAAATCACCAACCACCTGAACGGCTGTAACGTCGGTCTGTATGATCGTCCGCGTGCTACCGCCATTCTTGCCGCCAGCGTGGTCGGTCGTGATCTGGTTCTGCCGTCGGCTAGTGTCGATGACGCTCGTAGCTACTACCGCACCTCCGTCAAGACGGCTGTTTACGACAAACTCAATCAGCTGAACGAAGCGCTACCTCTGGACATCGACACGGCAGAAGACCTGATCTTCCGGGTCTGGTACACCCGCTACTTGCTGGTTCATGAACCGGCTCACACGCTGGGTCAGAAGCTTCTGAGCCTCGCCATCTGTGGCGGTATCAGTGAAGTCGACAACAAGACGGTGGAGTTCCTCAAGGCCTGTCCGGCTTTGCTTGACGGTGCACACTTCATCGTCGCAGCGGAGTAATCGGTCATGAATGAAGAACTGGAAATTCCAGATCTCGGGACTGAAGAAGAACAGCTCGCCGCCCTTGAAGCCATCACCTTGGACATCGATGGCTTTTTGAACGGGGTTCAGGAAGCTGGCGGTGTATCGCGTGCGATGGCCGAGAAAGCTTCTCACCTGTTGCCAGAAGAAACCAACTACGCTTACTACAGCCAAACTCCCACCCAGACTAACCTTAAGGTGACGCTGGAGGCAATTGATGTTAAGTCTGCGTTACTGATCGCTGGTGCGGTTGCAGCTGTCGCGGTACTGGCCATCAAGGTGTTTCAGTACATCAAAAAGAGTCGTGAGAAAATCGGCTTCACCATCAAAGTCATCAGTGGCTACGTGGATTCGATTGAACGCTGCCTTAAGGTGGCTGACCAATTGGAAAGTAAATTGGGGCCTGAAGCCAAGAAAGAACTGGCCGACCAAACCAAAGAACTTCAGGATTTCTACAGCAAAGCCATCGGTCAATCATACAGTCCGTTTGCTGCAGACATTCTGTCCAATGGGGTTATCGCTCATGCGTTGGCCGATGCTCACGGGGATGCCAAGTCCTTGTTTGAGAAGGTGGAGAAATCTGTCAAGTTGATGGAAGCGCTTATTTACGGTACTACACGAGAGGTGGATGCCAGTCTACTGATCGATCCGTCTGACATGTCGCTCCCTGACAAACTCAAAAAGATCCACCCCACTTCGGCTGATAAAGCAGGTTCTGCGATGGCTGAGATTGCTCAGAAGTTGGCTGAGACAAACAAGATCCAGATCCCGTTCAAAGGTGACTTGGAAGACTTCTTCCACAAGCACAAGAAGTACACGGGTAGCGACTCTAAGGTGTATGGTAAGGGTTTTCCCCAAACCACACAGCTCGAAGAGAAGATGGAGAAACTCGAAGCACAGATGGCTAAGAAGAAAGACATCGATCCTGAACTGCGCAATCAGATCAATAAGGTGTCTTACTCCATTCGCGCAGGCGTCCAACAGCTCATGGGTTATACACGCATGATCTCGGCAGCGGCCAGTGTGTCGCGTACTTTCTGGTTGAATGTGGAAAAGTACTCAGCAGCCAAACTGCGCCGAGTAGCAGCTGTAGCGGTACAAAGCGACAACCAAGAAGTCAAAGAAGCATTGCACCAAGCTTCTAAGATCAAACTGAGTTGACGGCATAAAAGTACAGGGAGGCTCACGCCTCCCTGTATGCCGCTTATGCGTTGGTGTGACGTAGGAAGCTGATGGTGACATCATCCACCACTGAGTAGGTACCGTCGGCCAATGCCTGTAGCTTTTTGCGAATGCCAAAGCGTGCAGACTGATCGACCAGTGTTACCACCCGGTAGTTACTGGAACCGCCCAACCCCGACACCATCGCCGTAATCACTTGGTCCTTAGCAGACGCAATGATTCGGTTTTCGATGTCGATACAACGAACCGTATCCCGTTTGAACTCGTCGGCCAGAATCTCCAAGATACTGGTTTCGATAGAGGCTCGCAACGGAAGATCTTCATACCCACTCTTGGTCATGTACAGCTCAATGTGAAGCGCCTGCTCAACCTCCAAGCGAATCTCAAAGCCTTCCAAGACCAGCGCATCCACATAACCTGTGGTTCGTTGTGGATAGAAGTACAGGTCGGTCAGTTCCAGCATCTTCTTCGATGCCATGGCGATATCGTTTTCCAACCACCCAACCACCGTATTCGGAATGGAGCGGGTATAGGTCAACGTGGTTTCATCGTCGGCAAAGTAGTAAAGACCATCCACCAGGAACAGATCCACTTGACGCACCACTTTACGCGGACTGGCTACAATGGGTTGTCCATTACTGTCCAGTACCAAATCACCTTTACGGTGTGCGTACTGAGGCTCGCCATTAACCAACACCGGGTCTCCGATATTGTGGAGGATCTCGAAATCCGGTTGACCATCTACCATGCGAATAACGTAACTGCCAGTGACAGGATCACGGCGGTATTGCGTGGCTTTGTACAAGGCCGGTACATCCGTCTCGTATGTCAGGTAGCCTTCACTACCTACCACGCTACGACCATTGGTCCACAAGCGATCCAGCGAATAACCCAAAACAAAATTGAGTTCTTCTTGGATAATCGCATAGTGACTGGTCGGTACCAAGGTGGTGTCCGTCAACTTATCCATGTCAGTGAACTGCATGTCTTGCGTTTGGTAGTTACTCACCCCATAGACCAATGTGAACTTGTCTTTGAGACGAATACCGCAAGGCTGGACTTGTCCGAAGATAGTGAAGTTCGTTACGATCAGGTGATGCTCTTCATCCAGATCGTACTGCGTTTCCACCAAGAACTCATACGCAGCTTCACCGGTTTCCTCGTTTACGTACAACAGCGACCCGGCCAACGATGCTCGACCGTTTTCACTCGGTGCCTCAAAACTCAAGACCACGTGACGCTGTTCCAGATCCAGCTCTTTATAAACAGGGCCTGAACGAGTTGTCACCACCACACGGTAACCCGCAGCCACTTTTTCAATGGCGTACGAGTCGGTTGCAACCACCAACCCAAGCGTCGGATTCTCCTCCACAAACGCTTTGGAGGTGATGTCTGGACTATCCAAGTGATAAGCCCGTACATCAAAGTAATCACCGACCAAACCCCAGACGTAGTAGAACGGCGACCAGAGGTAGTTCTTTCCACTGACTTCTTGGGTGAACAGATCAGTAACACGCAGCGCTTCGAGTCCTTGGATGGTCGCTTCCGGCATGATGGTCAACAACGAATCGGTGTTACGGTACAACACTTTAGGTGTCAGGGTCAGCCGTTTGTTGTTGTCATACACACCGTGGAGATTACGAATCTCATCGGCCGTGCATTGAAGCATCCCCATAGTGGAAGCCATTCCCGTATAGACACTGAGGTCCTCAGGGGTGGGGAGTGTACGTGTAGCCAAGATCTGGCGTTGAGTGACGTAGTCAGTATTGACCACGGCGCTGAAACCGGCGTTCTCCAAGGTCGCGCCCAACTGAACACTGGTGATTGGTAGTTGTTGTTCACGCAAAGCCGTACTGATCAGACGTTCCCGCACTTGATCAAAGGTCATGCTGTTGGTACCGCCCGCTACTGTCGCTTCCGAATACACCGAGATGGCGTTGAAAGTCTTCAGCGGCGCCACGTAACGACCATCGTCGTCATTGTCGTAGTCCAACCACATCGCGTTGTAGGCATTCGGTGGGTAGTTATTGAGGATCAGGTTGATCTCGCCATTGGTGCTGTAGATCTCAACCCGCAGCTCACGAGTGACCATCCCGTTGGCTTGGTACACAAGAGGGATGCTCACACGAACCGATTGCTCGTACACCTTCAGAACAGCCGTGGGGGTGTTGACATCAAAGACCTGGGCGCTGTGGGTGGTTTGCATCTCCTCCCACTCACCGTTCTCCAACGACCGATAAACCCTAGCAAAATGGAACTGGCCGGAGAAGGTATACGTGGCTTCCGTCAAAGTACCCATGGACACTTTGGGGTAGTAGATCTCAGAACTCAATTGCAACACCGGAATCTGGATGCAGATGAACACAGTACCGTCGATGTTGACGATCTCATGTTCCACCACGTTTGTTTCCAGACTCATGAACGGTGACTTGCGGCTGACATCATGTAACACGTTCAAACCGCCGTGACTCATCACCCGTAGTTCGATTGGGTATTGCATCATGAAGCTGTAACCGGCGACCGTGAACGTGGTGTGGCGAGGAATCACCAACTTACGGGTGTTGGTCAATTCGGTCTGAACAGCCTTGGCCTTTACTTCCTCAAGACTCAGCAACATCACCATGGTAGTGGACGACGGATTACCAAAGCGACCCAAGAAATCCTTATCCGACATGTGCATGTAGATTTCGTCTTCATCTTGTGCCATCACCCCGTATTGTTTACGGCTGTAATCGGCAAAGCAAGACATCGCAGCTGATGCGTTGACCGCACTGGCTTCCAAGAGGAACATGAACGGGTTGGTGGGATCAACAATCAGGCGAGTACCTGTATTGACTTCTTCCAACACATCCAGTGCCACTTGGCAGATGGCTGAAGGATTGAATCGAACCAAGTCGATCTGGGCCTTCATCTCTTCAATGGACAGTGGCATTGTAGCCCCCTTAATTAGTTAATGTGTTCAGGCAACTCGACGTATAGACCAAACTTACACGCCACCAACAATTGAGCTACCGCAGTCCCTAAATTTTCCCCGGTGTGAGCAAACCCGCTTTTACTGACCCGCGCAGAACCACACTCCCATTCCACACCCACCCGATGCTCAATCATCAGTTGGAGGATGATGGACTTAAGACGTTGTGGCGCCCACTGAACATAATGGTTGAAGTGATGGGGTTCGGTGCACTCGTCCTCATCCGGATCGGGTTCGTCCATCGTCATGTAGTTATCATCTTCGTGATAACGAATCTTTCCAACACCATACATCGGTTCGGTCCAATCCAACGCCATGGCAAGCGCATAATCGAGTTTCAGCCCGGTGAGGTTCAAGGAACGGTACTTACGGGTCATAACGGTAACTCCAAAACGTTACATCTTTAAGGGGTCGATCTCAGAGTATTTGTCTGAGTTCAATGATTCAACACCAAAACTGAATCGGTTTTCATATTCGGTGTACAACTCTTTCGGCACCCACCATTCCAACTCGTGGGTTTCTGGGTCAATGTAGGGATAACCCCGGTAGTTGAAATAGTCCAACTCGTCGGCAGAGACTTTGCGATAGTACCGTTCACGATCACTCGCTTTGCCTTTCATCTTACCGTTGAAGATAGCCACCACCGCATTGAACTCGGAGATGATAATGGGGTCGTTGTAATCAGCCCCCATGGCTTTGAATCGAATGTTGAGCTGATCGTTGTCGCCGATGTACACCCCTTCGTTAGTGAAGTTAAAGGCATTACCCAATGGGCTGTTCAACGGAAACGCAGCGCCACAACACGCAATCTTTTGAACGTACTGTCGTTTGTAATCCAGAATCAAACGGTAAATCCGAGTCTGGTAATCAACGCGACGCTCCACAATGTTCTCAGGGTATGGAACCATTACGCCTTGGTAAACCGAGGACATATAGTGGAGCCATACGAAAAACAGCAATGATATAGGGTCGCCTTCAATATTCTTGAAGGTCGCGTTGAGTTCATACGTCTCAAAGAAACGCGAGTGACCATCAACTATACTCCAAGATTCTTGGAATAGACCCGGTGTAGAGGTGAAAGTCTCGACACCTACATCTGGCCAACCACTGAGGGAGATCAGATTGTTGCTAAGTAGCGGTATGAAAGCGCTGTCCTGATCAATCAGCGGACATGCCAACGGGACACCACTGCCACCTAGGGTGGGGTCATCGAACTTAGCCGGACTCCCAAGGTAAGGGTCTAGTATCATGCGAATGGCTCGCTGTAACGTATTCACACCACCACCATTACCATCGAGTAGTGGGGTCAGGACACGGATCGGCGAGATGTTATCGTATGTTAGGTTGAGATTAGGCCGCGTAAAAAAGGTCAGACCTACATTGTCTTTGTTGTTCGGAACAGGGTTACCATACCCACGGTGGTTAATCCCATAAAGCGTGTTCAACGCCGCTTGGGAGATATCGCCTCGACCAACCGACCGTGAGATCTGTCCTAAGACATCCTTAATCGTTTTGCTCATGAAACACCTTCGAAGGATTTTCAACTATGATGAATGACGTCGTAACCGGTCTTGCGCTGGCCGGTAAACTGACGGAGGTTATGCGTAACAGCACCTCCGATTCGCTGATCGAGTACACCAAGCCCACCCGCGTTGAACCGCTGGTGCTGATGGATGCTCGGGTTACCAAACTGGATGTCGCCCCAGATATCATGCAATCGCTGACGTCACTGTTCAGTGGTTATTACCTGCAGGCTGTGGCCCTGTCGGTGAACGTGGGTCGGGTAGATGTCGTCAAACTGCTCGACAAGCTGAACCCTCAACGCAGCGTCAAAGACAACGTAGCCAATGGTATCAGTGACGGTGTGTCCCTCGTCCTGGAAGACGCCCGTTCCTACAGCTTCCGTCTCCCGGTTCCGGGCAAGCCCACTGGACTGGAAAAGCTCGGCATTTCCATGGAAGCGGCTTCGGTGCGTGACATGGTGCGAAGTGCTGGTGCCGGTGAAGAAGTACCTGGTGGTGAAGAAACCATGGGTCTTGGTCGCGATACAGTTGCCTCGCTCCAAGACCTCACCAACCTGTCGGTCGGTAAGATGCTCGAAGTCCACATCGAGTCCGATGGCCAAAGAGCCACCTTCCCGATCAACGTCCGCCTGATTTGCACCGGCATTGGTTCCAGTGAACTGGTTCATATCTTATCGGTCGGCAGCAAGAAAATCAGTGTCAAGGAACGCTTCCATGCGTGGCGTGCAGGCCAACTCGAGTTCATCCGTGACCTCGTGATGTGCCAAGACCTGATCGATGCTCACAAGAAGACCCTGGCCAAAGACAACTCGGGTCTGTACGAGGAGATCCGCAAGCGTCGCCGTGGCAACAGCATTTCGGCAATCTTCTCGGGTCAGCCGTCGGTGGCCACTGCCTCGAACCTGATCGTGATCGGTGCATCCACCGCCCGCGAACTGGAACGTAATGTCGGTGGGCGTCTGAAAGACCTGCGTGTACGCGACAAAGTCTTCAACGAAACCTACTGCATGATTCTCTGTGTGGTAGACCCGGACTACGAAATGGTTACCTTCTACCATCGGGGTATTGCTATTCCGACGGAGCTGTCGTTCAAGGAACTGAAAGTTTCCAACGGTAAGAAGGGCCCGGATGTGGCCGAGATCATGAAGGCCTACCAGATGGGCGCCAACCCCACGATTTGACCGGAGTCAACCATGAAGATCCAAAAGTTCCTTTCTCTGATGCTCCCGACGTTCGAGCGCAGCCGTTTGACCGAGGAACTCTCGGTTCTGCGCGCAGAGGTCGAAGAGATCACCCTGCCTCCGTATCTCTCGGTTAAAGAGCATTACGGTCGCAGCAAGCTCCATGCCAAGCAGTGCCAAAACTACGATCGCGAGTTCGCCAAAAAGATCTCCCCCAAGTTGGCTAATGCTAACTACCTCTACGCGGTATCTACCGTACTGGAAGGTCTGGGTGAGCGTCTGGACACTATCGAGAAGATGGTGAACAAGGCTTTCGCACAAGACGTAGGCTCCAGCGCCATCAGCTTCACGCGTGCCAACCTGATTCAGTACCTCGAGGTGGCTTCCTTTGCTTCGCGGTATGCTCGTCGACTGCTGCTCTGGACGCTGAGTGAAGAACAGGCTGAGGGTAAAACTGGCTTCACGTTGCCGAAGGCTATGTCCAAAGCCGAAGAGCGTTGGGTGTGGGATAACCGCGACAACTTCGCTCAGGCTTGTCGCATCCTTTACATCCCGACGCGTCAGCTGGAATCGAGCTTTGCTGCGATCCCGGACATGACCGTCACTGCTGACGAAGTCCCCATGGTTGAACAAACCCTGGGTGCGACCAAGACCGACCCGCTCGGCTTTGGTTTGATCCCGGTTCGTCTGAACCCGATCTACTACGTCCGCATGGCTGTGGCTGAATGGCAAGTCAGTCGCTATAAAGCGGCGTTGGAAGAGAAACGTGCACTCGAATACCGACTGCTCGCTCTCAAAGAAGAACGTGAACCGGATGCTCGGCTCCAGCAGGAGATCGCCTACACCGAAGGGCGTCTGCAAAAGCTGAACAAGAAGGTGATGGACATGGAGAGCGACTACTATGACAATTAAGTTGTCGGGCGCTCTTTACCCACGTGGCTTTCTCGTGGCTAATGGTGCAGGTGGTGTTGTCACCACACCCGGCAGCCGTGACGTAGATCGCATGATGGACCTCACCCTCACCGGCCGTGCCAACACCCAAGGCTTTTCCTTCTATCGGGAAGTTTTCCCAATAGCTATGGAGTTCTTTGGTAATTTCTCCCAGTTCCTCCACACTCAGAAAAATAACCCGTTCCTCTACGGTTATAACTATGAGTTTCTGCTGGATACGCTGAAGTTCATCCAGACTGGATGCCGCAAGGTCTCCATTCACAACTGGAAGCCTTTGTTGGCTGAATGGGCCGAGGCCCGTTCTGAGCACAAGCAGCGCGCTAGTAGTGGCCAGCTGGGTGATGTCTTTAAGCCATTCATGGGTCGCCCAGGAGCCGAGGTCGTTGCCCTCTGGTGTTCCCACCCGAATGGTTTTGAAGATATGGTTATGACGATCTGGTTGATGTTTGGTTCTTCTTTTGAGCCCGACACCACGGAATCGACAGCCAATCGGATCAAAAAGCTCAACCAGCTTTTCGCTTAAACATTTTTCGCACAATCAGTGTATTGTATGCACAAGTGCGCAAAACCTAGTCGCATGACTATCCTTAACGTTACGGAGTTTTACTCATGAGTCTGAAGCAACTGTTCATCTCCATGGAAGATGAAGCCACCAACGAAACCGAGCTGGTCGTTTCTGCCGACGATACCCTCGAAATCGAAATCGCTGACGCTGCCGAAGCTGAAGGCGAAGTCGAAGAGCAAGGCGACAACGTCGAAGAGCTGGGCGAAATCTCTGAAGGTCTGGAAAGCATCCTGATCTCCATGGAAAGCGCCATGCAAGACGGCGGCCTGAACCCGCAAGCAGCCCTGTTCATGCAGCACGCCGTTCAAGCTCACGTTGGTCGTCTGGGCCTCGAAGCCTCCGACGTTACCCCGTCGATGGAATCCTTCGGCGGTGCCTCCGGTCAAGCTGCTGCCACCACCATCTCCATGGAAGGCATCGGCGAAACCCTGAAGAAAATCTGGCTGGCCATCAAGAACGCCGTCTCCAAGGCAATCCAGGCTATCAAGAACTTCTTCGCCAAGATCTTCGGTGGCGTCTCCAAGCTGAAGACTCGCTCCGACGCTCTGAAGAAGGCCGTCAGCGATCTGACCGACGAGAAAGGCGACAAGATCAAGGTCCCGAACGCCAACACCCTGCGCTACAAGGGCAAGGTCGACGTTGGTTCCGTGATCTCCGGTCTGGAAGCCACTCACAAAATCGCCGGCGAGCACATGGAGAACCTCTCCAAGGCTGCTGCTGAGTTCTACGCCGTCCGCGTACCGCGTCTACTTGAGCGTGCCGAGACCAACGATTTCGCCAAGGCCGCTCTGGAAAACGAATTGCTGGACGCCAGCAAGCAGTTCACCGACGTTGCTCAGAAGACCGTCAGCGTAACTTCTCCGATGTCCGGCGACGCCGTAATGCGCATGGAAGAATCTTCCAGCGTTGAAAAAGGCACCGACGGCAACCTGAAGGCTCCGAAGCTGGTCAAAGGCTACGCGTTCAAGGCCCTGGACGATTCGGGTACCGAAGTAGCTGCTCCTTCGAAGGCTGAAATGCAGAAGATTCTTGGCGCTTGCGACAAGATGATCGCTCAGCTGGAAGAGAAGAAGAAGTCCCTCGAGAAGCTGACCGAAGCTCGCGAAAAAGCGATGAAGGAAAGCGAGAAGAAGGTCGAAGGCTGGACCAAGAAGATCAAGGAAAGTGCCAAGCAAGCTGGTGCCTCCATGATCATGCGTAAGGCCAACCTCGACCTCGGTCGTGGCGTCAACGCGATCTACTCCCACGAGTTCAACGTCGTTCGCGCGGCTCTGGCTCTGGTTGATCGCGGCGTTGCAGCTCACAAGGCTGGCCCGGCTAAAGAGAAGAAGTAATTCTCTCTGAAACCCGGTGTCTGTAAAAGCCCATCCCGAAGGATGGGCTTTTATGCCGCCTATACCCAAAGACGAAATAAAAAAATCTCAAGTCTATATTACTCAGGTGAATAGGATACAATAACGTATCCACTATCCCCGTAATCTCAGGAGATTCACCATGAAAGTTAACAACATCAATGTGATCAAAGCCGTCGTTCAACTGATGGACAAAGGCGGTCGCCTCGCTGACGAACTCTACGCCGGCATGGCCACTGACAAGGAAGAGCGTATCTTCCTGATAAGCGATTACAACTACCCGGTCAACATCACAGTAGACGATAAAGGCGAAATCACTTTCACCAGTGAACGCTTGAAGGGGGCTGTGAAATTCGAGCCGGGTCACGACCTTCCGGTCAAGGACGCATTCGCCATCTACTGCGAGAAGATGGGTCTGATCAATCCACTGTTCTTCCATTGCAGCATGATGGAAAAGGCGATCGTCATGGCCAGCTTCAACAACATGATCCGTCAGTACGACGCCAAAGGCGGTAACGTCTCTGGTGAAGAACTGATCAGCAGTGCTCTGGCTGCCACTATGTCCAACTTCGATCAGGCCATCAAGCAGGTTGATCCTGACATGGTGTCTGATGAAGACAGTTTGGTTCAGGCTATGATCGCCGCCGGGATGACTCCGGTTCGTGAGCAACAGGTCCCAATCCCAACCGAAACCGTTACAGCTCAGCCAACAGATTTGGAGAACACCGTGAAAAAGATCGAAGCACTTCCCGTTACACAAGCCCAACCAGTTCAAGCAGAAAACCACTACGACCTCTTGGTAGGTGCTGCTGATACTGAACGCGCTGAAAAGCTGATCGACATTCTGAAAAACGGCGGCCAACTCAACAACCAAGAGCAAGAGCTTCTGGTCCAGTTGGAGAGCATCGTTGGTAAAACCAAAGCGCGCAAAGAGCGCTTGACTGAAACCCTGAATGACAAATCCACTATTGTGGCAAACAGTGTGGGTCGGTTGTTGAAGAGCCACCTAGTTCCTTACGGGTTGCACAAGCGTCACCTGGCCTAACGGCATAAAGTGAAAGAGGGGCCTTCGGGCCTCTTTTTTTTTTACATTGTTTAGTGATACTATAGACAACCCACCACTAATGGAAGTAGTCGATATGAGTAATAAAACCCTTCACCGCCATCTGGTTATCTTTGGTGACCATAAAGAGTCCCTAGTAGTTGAAGCCGTAGATCAACCAGGACCAGGTAATGCTAACCATCACTACACCATCACTGGTTTTGATACTAAATCCAATCCCAGTAATAGTAACGCTGAAGGCTATGTTTCCAGTTTCAGTAGGTTGCCGGTGATATTCCAACACGGTACCGTACCCGAATGTGGTCAGAACGGCATAACCATAGAAGCACTGTTGGCAATCTGCGAACACCGTTTGTCTGGTTTCCAGTCAGGACCATACTCCAACAACTATAATGCAGAAGCACTGCTACACGTGGGCAAAGCTTTGGATGCCCTTAAACAAAGGACCCTGGACCGACTGGTTCGACAAGTCGAAGGTCTCGAGAAAGCATAAGTAAGGAGGGGGGGTTAGCCCCTCCTCCTATGCCGCGTATGGTATGGCTTAGACTAAACGTGTGGTTGACACTACACAACCCAAGGAGTTAACCATGCCCAACATTGTTTCTGAGATCCCCGAGACGTATAACTCGGTGACTCGACCGGTGTGTGTTCAAATGATCAAAGACCTGGTGGCCTATATGGGGTTGCCGAAAGACACCGGGATCGATTATTACGGCGTTACTGAAGCACAATACCAATCGGCCAGCCCTATGGACCCTACTGCTGAAAACAAGTACGGTTTCACTGGACGGGTTTATGTAGAAGTGGAGGAGGAGTATATTGAAGAACGTACCCTCACCACCGCAGTCCGTAAACCGAACGAGCAGTTCATTTTCTCAGACCCGGCGCTAGGTATTCACATCAAACCTGTTTACGTGCGGACAGAGGTAGCGATCAGCTTCCGCTACCGGGCACCAGATCGCACCAGCGCCCTGCGGTGGCGAGATCGCATGCGTCTGAAGGTCTCTGAAGGCCAACAGGAACTCTTACACGAGTTCGACTACCACTACCCCCTCCCTAAGGCAGAACTACTCATCTTGCGCGAACTGTGGCGAATGAGAGAAGCCGAGCACGGTTACGGAGAAGATCTGAAATCATACCTACGAGCACACTTTAGTCCTCGGGTAGTTTCGGTTACTAACCAAGCGGGGCGCGGTGCACTGTTGTCCATGGCTGAACGTCAGGTAGGGGTCATCGGCTGGTTTGACTTTATGGCCCAGCCCGACAAAGGCGGTGCTGCGAGTGAAGGGGCTCCTTGGGAGATCGGGTTTGAATACCGATTCCAGTACGACAAGCCCGTGGCCTGTGCGATGCGGTATCCGATTGTTGTCCACAACCAAGTGGTGGATCAGAAGTACCGTCAAGAGAAATTGACCTACGAACTGGCCAACGTCGCCCGCCGACCAAACGATGAACGTCGTCACTTGGACAAGTTCACACGTTTGTACACCGATGTACTCTATCCCTTCAAAGGGGTACGCATTCCGGAGTACGATGACTGGGTTGCTACTACCCAGTTTAAGAACATGTATCCAGTGCTGACGTTGTTGATGGGTGTTAATCCTGAAGACCCTCGTGAATTGTTCAGTCTTAAGGAGTTGGGTACACACGAGTTCACACCTCAGATCTTAACGTTCTTAGCAGACGAATGTCGTTACTTGAATCTGCCTGCTCAGACTGTTTTCAACCTCCATTTGTTCCATGGTGACACCCGAATGGAGGAGACGGTTTTGACAGTGGATGCCGATCTGAATGTGCGAACTACAGTCGACCTCGATCCTCGTAAAATGTACCACGTGGTGATGACCATCAGTGATCTTAAGATCCTGAGTCCTCAGACGTTGGAACGTTTGCGTCAACATGGTCAAGTGGCGCTGGATTTGGTTAAGGTGCTTTACCCACACAAACCCATCGACCCTAAAGACACTAAACTGCTCGGCGATAAATTACTGCCCCGTAAGACGCTTCAACAACTCCTTGATCGCATCAGTCGACAAGCAGCGATGCGGACTGTGGGTAGTTACAGCATCATCGTCCGACCGAAGGAAGATCTCCATGCCGATTCTTAACCCCAAAGCGCCAGCACCCGCCCCAGAGAAAAACATGGGTCATGCCGTTGCGCCTGAAATTCAAAGCAATGTGGTCGATACCCGGTACCAACCTCACAAGTCACTGTTGGCTTACGTGGAAGGGGCTAGCTGGATTGTCAACTACTATAGTCAAATCTTAGGTAAAGACGATGAGGTCTCTGATCTCCAAGTCAACCAAGAGGCGGCCTATCAACAATACCGTTTGGTAAAGCTTCTGGAACTCAAGGTTACCGGCGAGCTTTCCCAAAGCCAAGATGCCAATACCCGCACGTGGGAAGTATCTGGTGAAGCCACTGTCTATGCAGGAGTGATTCCTAACGTAGGTGACGTATTCATTGCAGACATCGGCGACGGTAAAGAAGGCCTGTTTACCGTTACGGCTTCTGAGAAGAAGTCTCGTCTTCATGATGCGGTGTACACCATCTCGTACAAAATGCGTTCTGAGATGGATGACCTACATCGACGTGACCTCGACAGTAAGGTTGTGGTGGAACAGGTGTTTGTTAAAAACACCCTCCAAACCAATCGCAATGCTACCTTGGTCACCACCGAGTTCGAACAACTGGCCAAAATCGAGGCGGGTTACAAACACTTGGTGATGCATTACTTCCGAGACTTCTTCAACATCGAACACCAAACGTTATTGGTGCCCGATCAACCCGAGAAGCTGTACGACCCCTTCTTGGTCAGTGGGGTGTTGTCGACCGTTGAGCAGAGTGAACACCCGCTGATCTACCGGATCAAGGTGTTGAACGTTGAACGCGATCCGGCTTTCAAGGAAGTTAACTTGTGGCAGTGCTTGGCGCAGAACAACGTGGATCTTTTGACCATGGCGTTTTATCAAGCCGGGGTGGCACCACGCGAACGCTTCAACGAACACCCCCAGTTCAATGGGTTCTATTACAGCGGTATTGAATCGATTGTCTACCCCACCGACAAAGCCAATCTTAAGGTGGTGGATTCGACACGCAGTGATCGGACTGATTACCAAGGATTGAACTACGGGTGTGAATACATAGACCCACTGATACCCGAACGTATTGTGGGAGGTTCTCGTCGCAGTAATAACCTGAACAAGATCCTTCAAGCCAGCACTGACCTCGCAGGCTTTGAAAAGGGATCAGGTAGTGAGCCGGTACTGATCCATCCGGTGACCATTGACGACTTCTACGTCCTCAGTCGGGCATTCTACTACCAAGAACAAGGTCAATCCGTGTTGGAGTTGGCGACGCGCAATACCTTGGAAGGCAAGCCTGTGGATAAAGCCGATCTGTTACGATTGGTAGAGTCTGCCAAGACTTGGCCCAACCTTGAGCGCTTCTACTACATCCCACTGGTGTTGATCCTCATCAAGTACGCCATGGCAGATTACTAAATGATCATCGAAAAACCTGGGCACACCCCCGCCGAAAAGATCTTCAAATACTACGTCGATTGCATGATCCCACAGCTGTATCTGATCGACCAATCGTTTGCCGAACACTTCGGCCTGCACACCTCGATGGATGATGCTGTGGACAACGGACGTATGAACGCCCCTGTTCCTGCGCGTCTGACGGTTGCGCAGATGGCGGATAAAGCCCGCCAGGGTGCCCAGATTGCACTGATCAACCCCGATGATTCCAAACAGATCTATGAATGGATTCGGGACCACATCAGTGACTGGCACGATGCTCTGTTGTTAGACCCCAACCGTCGCGATGCACCGGTAGAGGATCTGGCCACCTTGGAAGAGTTCGCCGAACAGCTCTTCCCCATGGCCCGGATGTACATGGAAACCCAACCGACCAATTCCAAGCTGTTCAATGCTCTGGATCGACTCAACAGTCGTCGTGGTGTTCGTCGACGTGTGTCCCAAGAGCAGGCCGAGATGCCAAAAGTGGATTATACCCACAATGCGCTGGCGCACGCTATTACGGACATGGTCGATAAACGCGGAGGTAAGGACAGTGCTGGAGAATAGTTCCTTAATCAACGCTGTGCGGGAGGTGACGGACAGCCGTACGCCACTTCCCCAATATCGCTACAGTTGTAGTGTACGCCTACCGGACGGTCGTGAATTGGTACCGTTACGGGTGGTGTCTACTGACATTGCCCGTGACTACCTCAAGACGTTCGCCGATGAGTCGTATATCACGATCGTCTTTGGGGTGGGGACATACAGCAAATACATCTACCCCAATAAAGAGCGGCTGTCGGTGCAACTCACTCGTGAAGTCATTGGGGATCACGCCACAGCCGATGATGAACCGATCATCACCCGAGAATACAAAGCCGTTCTGTGTGAGACCAAGGATATTGCTGCCGCTTCGGGTTCAGGCATTCTGGATAACGTTGAGGTCGCTGACTCAGCTAACGTTGCCAATGTACGCCTGCAGTTGATCGATCGATCGGTTGAGTGGTTGCGGTCTGTTTCAGTGGGTGGGAGTTTCCGCAAACGTACAGCAGCAGATCTTCTGTTGACCTTGTTGACGGTTAAAACCCAGGAGATTCCGCGTGAGGTGGTGGGTACCCAAGGACGTGTTGACATGGTACCGCCAGACAACCTTGAACCTCGTGACCACATTGTAGTGCCTCACGGTAAGCCGTTGGTGGAACTGGCTGATTTTCTTCAAGAAGAATGTGGGGGGATTTACAACACCGGGTTGGGTATTTACTTACTGGCAGGCGACTGGTATGTATGGCCAGCACTGAACACCAAACGTTTTGACCAAAGCCCTCGTGGACTCACGGTCATTAACGTACCAGAAGAGAAGATGCCGAGTATCGAACGGACGTGGCTGACTAAAGGGAATCAATTGATTGTCTTGTCCACTGGTCGCACGGACATTACCGATACTTCAGATAAAGCAAAGCTGGACAAGGGGATTGGTATTCGGTTCAACGACGCCAAAGGTCTCTTAGACAGTTTTGTACACACTGTCGGTAACGTAGCCAAAGCCTCTCGAGGTAAGAACGTTACGGAGGTGTTGATTGATCAAGCAGTGGAGGGATTGGCACACGTTACGCGTGGGGCCAAAGCAACCAGTAACTTGTTTGCTGAGTTGTCTAAAACAGTCTTTCGCAAGGGCAACAATGTAACTGCCACGTGGGAGAACTCTGATCACACCCTGCTTTACCCCGGCATGCCTGTACGCTTCATGTACGAGCATGAAAACCAAGTCCGCATTCGTTATGGCGTTCTGGTGGGGGATCAACACTTTATCTCGATGGAAGGTAAAGGTGGTACGAGCCAACGGTTTAAATCCAACACGGCGCTGTATTTATTCCTGGATAAGGAAGAGGAGTAACGATGTTCATTGTGTTTGAAGGCGGGGAAGGATGTGGTAAGACCACACTGCGGCGCGCCGTAGGGGAGCGTCTGGAAGCAATGGGGTATAAAGTCACGTACACACGTGAGCCTGGTGGGACGCCGTTGGCCGAAGAAATTCGGGCACTGGTGTTAGCACATCGTGAAGAACGCGTGGACGTCATGACGGAAGCACTACTGTTCTTTGCAGCCCGCCGTCAACACGTTGAACGAGTCATTAAACCTCGCTTGGGTGAAGGTCACATCGTTCTGTGCGACCGTTTCATCGATTCGACCTATGCACTCCAGTGTCGTGGTGGTGAGCTTTCTCGTCACACGTTCAACGCGTTGGTCAAGACTACGCTCGATGACTTTCGTCCAGACCTGACCGTAGTGATCGACATTGATCCCGAAGTCTCCTTCAAGGGGGTGCGGGAACGTGGGGAACTGGACCGGATGGAAGCCAAGGGGTTGGAATACCACCAAAGGGTGCGTGAAGGCTTCTTGGATCAGATCGAAGCAGATCCTAGCCGTTACTACCTGATGTCCGGTCATCGCGACTTGAACAAGATGGTTGATGAAGTCATTAACCGTTCTGGTTTGTGACCGCATAAAAGCCTACAGGGAGGCTCACGCCTCCCTGTATGCCGTTTGCTACTTAGTACTCAAAACCATTCAGGTCTTGGTTCGGCAGTACGCTGCTCAGCTCAACCGGCGGAGCCTCGTAAGCCAGGACGGTGATCTCTACGGAACCGATATAGCCGTAGCTACCGTCGATAGCCTGCAGAGTCAGGACCTGAGAGGTTACGCCTTCTTCGAAAGCAGGGATCTCGGCGACGGTGAATTCGACTTCACTGTCAGAGACCAGCAGCTGACCAACAACGTCGGCTTTGACGTCAGCCAGAGTGGTGGTCTCACCCAGTTGAATTTCGATCGGAGCTACCGGAAGACCAGCCAGATCCAGACGGGTGTAACGATGAGTCTGAGAACCCACCATACCACTGCCCGGTTGAGCACTGACCACGATCTGGGTGTTGCGTGGATTGACCCCCGTCTCATCCACGAATACCGCAGGTGCACCGATCGAGATCTGCTCAAGAGTGAACGCTTGGGCGTTGTCCGCATTGACCAGAGCCAGAATGTTTTCAATACCACTTTTCAGGATATCGTATTTCATGGTTTGTTTCCCCTTTGGTTTCCTACTGCCCATTTAAAGTGAGAGTACGTTTCCCCTCTCATACCATACCTAACGTACAGAGTCGGTAATTAAACACATTTGAGACATACATTATAAAAGTGACTCTGCTACTGGGTGTTGTATCATGTTGGTGACTATTGATGTATCGGACCTCCATTTGGGATCTAATCATCTGTTTCGTCTACTAGAACCTTACCTGCTTGATTGTGCCCTGAACTACTGCGCCAGCTACCGTTATATGGAGTATGAGAAATTCCATACCGAGATGATTGAATACCTCTTTGACGGTACGTTGTGGGACGAAGACTTCAACGATGATCGTGTGGTGATGGATCGTATTAACGACCTTGAAGAACACGAGTTCAATTCGTTGGTGATGTTGAGTTATTCGGTGTACTTAAGGGTCATTCAGTACTTCTCTCACATTTGGAAGATTCAGCCATTAAAGGAGTCGGTCTTGGTCATGTACCAAGGGCAACTCAAAAACTACCGTTTGATTCAGGTGGAGATCGAACTCGATGTCCCTGATCACCTGATCAGTGCGGTGCACAATCAACAACAACTTCGTCGTAAACGTAAAACCCCAAACTTAACCTACATTCCTCAAGGAATCTGAGATGTTTAAACTGATCGAAGACCGCATCAATGGCGAAAGCCGTTTCTCCCAAATCCGTGGGAGTTATCTTGGCAATGGCGAACTCGACGCTGAAGTATTGGCCGAGGTAGGTGACCTTATCAACAATGGGGCGACTGGCTTTGTATTGGCTTGGCATCCTGTCAACGATAACAGTGAGGATGTGATTCAGTATGCTCGCATCCTCCAAATCCCTCAACCCCGAGTCATGCGCACTGTGGTTATCGAAGGGGTAGATGGTGTCCCGGTGACCGTCTCACCAAACCTGTCCCCTGATGTCCGCTATGTAGTCATCGGGGATTTGTCTTTTTATGACGTTGCCGAATACACGGTGATGCGCAAGGAAGTCGAAGACGTCTGTGTGAAGAACGCTCGCCCTCGCGCGTACTTCTTGGACGGCGGTGAACTCTGTGACTACTTCACCCTGAATTACGCTGCTTTCGATGACAACAGCGTGCTATATCCGACAGTCCCCAGCATCTGGATTGTCGACAACGCAGGGCGCCATACCTGCCGTGCCTTTACACCAAACTTCCGCCCAGCAACGCTGGAAGACCTCGAGGACCTTGACGATGACGACAGTCACACTGACTAAGTGTGGTTACCAAGATTTACCTATGGTTGTACTCACCTACCAGTTCGAGGAAGAGTTGTTCATCAAGGGGGTGTTGGAGCACCCTGATTTCCACGTCCCCGAACAATACAACATCGACTTGGTCTTCTTTGAACGAGATACCTACGGCTGGCCCGTAGAGATCGTGCGTCAGCGTGAAGACGGTCATGTCTACAATGTGCGGATCGGTTATCTCGACCAAGACCCCGCCAATTTGAATTTGTAAGGAAGTAAACCATGCGTGGTACCCAATGGAAAGCCTTTATCGACAAAGCCATCAACACGATGGAAAACCACCCGAAGGATGCAACCCTGTTGCAAAATTTAGGTGTAGACCGACTTGCGTCGCTGGCCCTACGGGTGGTTGAGGCGTTTCCTCAATATAGTGAGTCTCACCCAGAAACCACTCAACGTTTTTTGTCTCTGGTAAAAGAATGGCCGTTCCGCAGCCATATTGAGTTCTTACGCCCAGAAGAAATCCAAGCCTTGGTCGAAGAGTACAACATACAGTTATAAAAAACTAGCAAGTCCCATGCTGTGAGCAAAAGCCTTTAACCTTAACCTCCTCGAAGTAGTCAGACTATGGCCGCTATTAAGACCATCGCACGCAAACAACTGTACACCAAACTGGCCTGTAAGGGCTATCACGTTCAAGCCATCCTGCGATGTGTGGAGGAACTCACCCCCGTTGAAACTGAGCCGGTTGTGTTATTTAAACTGGATGACGTGGACAACTGGATTGTTGCTAACGCAAAAACCCCTACCCAACCTACAAGGAAATAACGACCCATGTCGAAGAAAGAACTGATCCTCGTTCATCCCACCGCTCAGATCAATGACCTGTTCCCGAAAGAAGGCTTTGCCACCGGCACGGACATGGCCCCGAACTTCGCCAATATCCAGCAACTGGAAGCCGCTCTCAATGAAGGGTTGGCCATCAAGCGTCGTGAGGCGGTCGAAGAAAACCCGGACTATCGTCACCTGCTCCCTTACGTCCAGATCTTCCGCGTGAACCCCGAAGGTGAACTCGAAGTTTTCGTTTACCAGCGCGTGAAAGGCAGTGGTGAAGAGCGCCTGCTGGGCCGTCACTCCATCGGTCTGGGCGGTCACATCAACGTCAGCCATGCTCAGTTCTACGATGCTCACAGCAGCCTGAACCTCGGCATGACCATCATGTACAACGTGATGGAAGAGCTGTGTGAAGAACTGACCCTCAACGGTCAGCCGATCATCCAAGCCCTGCTCGACGAAAACATCCGTGCTCAACCGAGCATCTACGGCTACCTGAACGACAACAGCGACCCGGTCGGTCAGCGTCATCTCGGCGTGACCATGCTGATGATGATCCCTTACGGTCTCGAGCCGGTTATGGGCGAATCCTCGGCTGTCGGCCTGGGCTTCATTCCGCTGAGCAAGCTGCGCCAAACCCTGGATCAGTACAACTTCGAAAACTGGTCGAAGCTGCTGATCGAAGGTTTCGAAGACAGCTTCATCGAAGACCTGACTCAAGCCGGCGTGGCGGCAGCTGTCCAGTTCGCCGAGTACAAAGCCCAACAGGAAGAGGCCCTCAAAGGTCTGGTTGCTGTGGGTGGCGTTGAAGGCGTACAAGAAACCCAAGAAACTGCTTCAGAAGAAGGCTGTTCGGCCGAGTGCCAAGCTGAACGTCTGTAACCCGTAAACGCATCAGAGTGGGTCGTAAGGCTCACTCTGCTATGCCATCAAGGAAAGAACATGAGCACCCCAAGTCTTATACAACGCGGTCTCAATGCGCTGTTTAACTTCTCCAAGCCCCATCGTCGTAGTGAGTTGTTTGATGCTGTCACTCAGACCATCAAAGCTGATGGGTGTGCTTACACTTATCACAACTGCTTAGGAGGTAAGAAACACCCCCCGCAGTGCCAGGTGCGTATGATCACAGCGGTCAGTTACGATCGCAATGATGGGCTTGAAACCTACGACATCTTTGACCCCTACACCCACACCCGGTCCAAGTTCTCCTACACCCCAGAGGAAGCCCCTCGGGGTATTTTGATGCACCCAGGTAACTTCAAAGACTTCACGATCACCTCGAGAGTTGATGAACGTTTAGCCAGCTCCTATGCTAGCAAAGCAATGGACCTACACCGTGTGGTGGAATGGGTTGTAGGAAATGATGCTGAGGGCAACCTCCTCACCTTGTTTTCAGGGTCGAGACCCTGCGGCAGTTCTCGACTCAGCGATGGTAACATCATCAACTTCCATGTCTTGGATAACAAGACCTTGGCCTTTAAGCACATCATCCATTGGGACTATACCAAAGGACATTTGTGGGGGGCTAATCTACTGAGCGTCAATGAGGGTCGCGCCCTTTTGAGCCACTGGATTTTGTCGAGCGATCCTGAACACAGTTTGTTCTCGTGGACGTTCAAAACTCAGCGCTATGTCGAGCAGGACAGGCCTCAGCTCCGTGATCGTTGGGGCACTCCGTGTATCGAAGGCTTCAATTACGGGGATTTGGTTTCCACTCCTGATTGGATGGGAATGGTTGTCGGAGAATGTACCCCAGAAAAAGGTGACTGCATGATTATCGTGGTTGACTACCCTGGTCGACGTGATGATCCTAAAGTGACTTACAGACCCTATCACCCCTCCCGTTTGAACAGTCTGGTGGATTTGGTTAACGCCACAGAACAAACCTTTCCTAAAACAACAGCCTAAACTAATAAGGTCTAAGACCCCATGACGAATCAAAAATACGATCAGTTCCGCACCTTCCTGACCACTGAAGCCCGTGAGGTCCTGTTTGTCAAACAAGAACCTGAAATCTGGGATCACTACTTTGGTGAACTCGGACCTTGTCCTGAAGGTCACGTCCGTGTGTTTCACCTGACAGGCTTTATGACCGAAAGCGCTATTGTGGTATTGACCACGGTGGTGGACCGTAAGCTTCGGGAAGCCTTGCCAACCATTGACTTAAGTCAACTGCCGGTGAAGCCTTCGGTATGGTTGGGTTGTCCGGAAGGTTTGGATCTAGCCATCAGCGACTGGATCGATCAACTGAACAAGTGTCTGGTGTACCCAAGTGAAGAACAGCGTGCGTTGGATAAAGACCGTGTCTTGAGCCACTTCTGGGCAGGGTTGCAAGTCCACGGTCGTGTCACGGTTATTCTGTAACCCTAAAGGCCAGTCTACTGGCCTTTTTCTTTTTCTACTTCTGGGAGTCTTATTATGCGTACTTTGTATTTTGCAATGCCGGCGATCCTCACCCCTCATTTGAAGGAACTGACTGGTAAGTTACGTCTACCCCTTCAGACGTCCCACGAACGTGTCATGCCCAACTTCAATGAAGACATTCTCTCTGTTGAAGTCGATGAAACGGTAGCGACTGTTTACAGTACCCCCGAAGAACATCAAAAGCTTGCAGAGATGCGCAAGCACAGACAGTACCCTGAAGGCCTGTGGACTGAAAACGACGGCTACAGCTACTGGTACAACGACAGTCCTGAACTGATCGCTAATGCAGAGCTGGTCGTGCCTGCGGCTTCTCGCAACTTGGAAACCGTTCCACACATCCGCGTTATCCTGACCCACAGTGCCGAGCTGCGCACCGATCCGTGGTGGTGGAATGACGAAGCCGTTAAGATCCTACTTAAAGAGTTTGCTCCTGAGTGGGCGAACATCATGTACACCGGCGTCAAGGTAAACGACAAGTCGTTTGAAGCCTTCTACATCCCGATGGTGATCAAACCCAAAGAGCTGGAGACGGCCATCGAGGGCATCTTCACAACTGCTAGCTCAGCGCTTGAGAAAATGTCCAAAGTGTTCCACAGCTTCGAACGCGACAACGAAATCGATTTCTTCTCGAACCTTTAAACTGTAAGGCGGACACGTTATGAAAAAGGAAACCATCAACAGCCTTCACCAACTGAACCTCGCCTGGAGTGAGGCAGCTATGAAGTGTTATGGCGAGTGGTGTAAAGGGGTGATGGATACACTTTACAACCAGCTTGAGCCTGGTGACAAAGTGATGGCGGTGATTAACCAGCACGTGAAACAGCGTCCTGAGCTGGTGCCATACACACACCCTGAATCGGGACTGGTGACCCTTAACGTGTCTGCCTCAGCCGTCATTCGTTTTGAGATGGATCACACCGGAATGTCTTTCGAGGTGGGTTTGCGAGGCATTCCGCTGTATGACCATTTCGAGTGGGGTGAGATCATCTCGGTGGAAATACACAACGCAGGCAAGCTTCGTTACCAAATTCCCTTTAGTCCCCACATGATGCTTCAGTTCACCACTGCAGCACTTGAACCGGAACAGGCGCTGGAGGTGGCGATTCCACAACAACCCACACTCACGAGTGCAGACAACGTCGTGGTGGCTAACTTCGGACAACCTCGTAGGAGTTAACATTATGGAAGAGAAACCAATCGGCGTGGTTATGGAAGCAAATGTAGATGGTGGGGACGACGACGGTCGTTACTATCACTTCTGTCAACACCCCGAAACACTGTCGATGGAAACCCTCGAGCCAAGAGGGTTATTTCTATCGCACAATGACCGTAACTGGTCCTCACCCCACCTACGTGACGTCATCACGTACGAGGTGACGTTAAAGCCTGAAACGAAGCTCAAGAAAATCTACTCGTCCTGTGACTTTGAGTGGTTGGAGCGCAACGACCTGTTCCTCCAGTACATGGATGAAGGTTACGACGGTATCGAACACCGCTTCGGTCTTGAAGATGCCGCGGTTTTTCAAAAAGGAGGTTTGTACGAAGACTTCGAATGGGTGACGTCCGGTAAAGAAAACCCACCCATGGGTGATTCTTCAAGTGACCAAATCTTTCTGTTTCGGGCCACCGATTCGGTAGAGAGTATCATTGTTTCGAGACCCTCTGACTTCCAAATGGCAACACAGTTCATCGAGGTCGTGTTGCCTCGAAAAGCACTCCCTTCCCTTGAAGAGAACTCCATTGCGGACATTCGAGACTCACTCGAGTGTCGCAGACTGTTGCTCGAGTATGCTCCACGGGGACATTACTTTAGGTGTTGGTATGAACTTAACCCTCGTACGATCAAGCTTCGGTATATCCCCCGCCCAGTACTTGAAATTGAAACTTTAAATTTGGAGAACGCCAGAGCTTTAGCACGCCTTCTCTACGACATTCGAGAAAGTAGCAACTTCCCAATGTGAACGATCACTCGTTAACTAAACGCTAACCCTCCTTGATAAGGAACGACTCATGCCTCACCGCGACAATAGCCCAACCGGTCAGTATCACGCCCTGATGGAAGACATTCTGGATAACGGCATCCATTGCGAGAACCGTACCGGAATCGACACCCATAGCGTCTTTGGGCGCGTGATGCGCTTTAACATCAGCAATGGTCAGGTACCGCTGCTACACAGTAAGAAGGTGTTCCACAAAGGCATCTTCCACGAACTGATCTGGATGCTTTCGGGTGACACCAACATCCGCTACCTCAAGCAGCACGGGGTGAGTATCTGGGACAGCTGGGTTAAGAAAGGAACGGAAGAATACGACGCTGAAGGAAAGTTGGTTGCTGGCGAACTCCCGAAGATCTATCAGCACCAATGGCGGCGCTGGGAATCGATCAAGACGGTGGATAATGACAGTCCGCTGGTCGATTACTACCGGGACAAAGGGTATCGGCTCTGGACTGAAGTCTATCAGCCTGAAGACCGCCTGACGTACGCCATCATGAAGAAGGAGTACGATCAAATCCAGATGTTGGTCGATAAGCTCAAGAATAACCCCGACGACCGTCGCATCATCCTGTCGGCGTGGAATGTCGCTGAGATCGAGGAAATGGCACTCCCACCATGTCACACGCTCCTCCATCTCAAGCCGTACAAGATGGGTCTGACGGAACGCATGGCGATTGCTGAAGAAAGGGACATCCCACTGGAGCAAGTAGCGACCTACCGGTTGTCCGGATTACTTTATCAAAGATCCGTCGATTTTTGCCTAGGCGCGCCCTTCAACATCGTTCAGTACTCGCTTCTGATCCAAATGTTGGCTCATGTCACTAACATGGAAACGGGTGAGTTTGTTTGGGTGGGTGGTGACTGTCACGTTTACGAAGACCAAGTAACCACCGCCAATCAACAACTGGAGCGTCCAACCGAAGGTCCGTACACACCTCGTATCGTCCTCAACCCTGAAGTCAAGGACATCTTCGATTTCACCATCGACGATATTCAAGTGGTGGACTACCATCCTCAACCGGCGATCAAGTACCCAGCAGCGGCGGTGTAAGACGACATAAAGGGTGGGACACCTCCCACCCACTTTTAAACTGGAGGTTCCTTTTGAAACCTTCCTCAAGGTATACAACACCAAAGGAACCTTCGGTCATCTTGTAGTTTACGAATACACTTCCCAGAAGTAGGTAAAACGATGAGCAGCATTCCCGGATACACCCTTGAAGCCTTTTTGGCATGGCAATACAACCTCATCATTGAGGGTGAGGGTGAGAATAACTTTAGTCGCGGTATGGCCGAATCCATGGGTGCAGCTGTTCGTCGCCCTGTGTTGAGTAAGGTTCAGTTCAAGCCTTTGGTGGTAATGTACGAACCCTACCGTGAAGTCATCGAACGTCGTTTGGGCGACTTCAACGAAGAAACCCAATCGTGGCGGGGTTATGCAGAATACGTCGACCTTGATGTACCCTTGGACGTGGTTGAGGCGTCTGAACATTACGTCAAGATACTGTGCACCGCGCCCGACAGTCACCCTGTCCCGACTCCTTAACCGGGGTCGGGTTTTATAACGCCTATTGGAGTAAAGAATGGTCGCCAACCTTAAACTGTTTGGTATTGATGAACAAGAGTGTCACCTGAAAAAGGCTGAAACGTTAGAATGGCTTAAACAGGGCGCACCGGGTCTTGATGTCGGTATGTACGAAATCATGGCTCAGTTTAATGCGGTTGAAGGTGTTGCTACTCGTTGGTGCTGCTCTGGACATGAACATGAAGGTGATAAACGCCATACCTTCTATGTCATGTTCAGTTTAACGGAACGTGGTCTTCATTGGATGGAATATTGGTTCAAGGGTTTCATGAGCCTCATGCTCAAAGAAATGTCGCTGAGTGTTCATCAAGTTTCGTTAAGTAAAACCTACCGCTTGAAGCGTGATGACACCATGCATGAAGTGGTTATTCTAAAAGCGTCTGGATTGAAAAGCGCGGAGAAACACACGCAGTTCTTGGAGCTGGTGAAGAACTCATTTAACCTAATCCACTGATCAGTTAAACTTAACGGTTGTGCGGTATCTAATAGAGACTGCACAGCTTTTCTTTGGGGGTTTAGTGTGAACGTTTTTATCAAAGCGGACAGCGTGAGGGAGGCATCGATGCAAATAGACCTCTTTGCACCTAAGGAGTCTGGTGTGGTAAGCCTGACCCCCAAAGAGTCAGGTTATCTGGCTAGCTATCAACATCAACCCAATTACCAATACCCTCCGCTGCTGGTGGTTAACGGTGTTTTGGATGCATATGTAGCGAACCTTCTAAAACGCTCTAAAAACTTGGCAGTATCCTGGTGGCTGATGGGTAGTTACGCCTACTACTACTTGGATGAGACCATTATCAGCGATGAGTTCTTTGACTACTTGACCGTTCTGATACGGGAGAACTACTCAACGATTGAACACGTCAATAAAGACCTGATTACTGAAGAACGTCTCTCGGTGGGGTCTGCGTTTGACTTACGTTTGTACCCAACTCGTGTGATGAGCTGTACCCAACAAATTCTGACACAAATGCGCAAAGTCCGTCCCGATTAAGGGGCGGACTTTATGCCGTCTTTATTCAGAATCTTATGAAAAGGAACTAAGGCTACGCTTGGGAAACTGGCCTCTCTTGCAAGTCGGGTTCTTGTTTTTTTTTTGCCCTAATACACAAACTGGAGTCTTCATTATGTTTGATAAACGTTTCTTCGGTTTCGGGGAATTCGGTGCGTGGGTACGCGGCCAAGTCCAAACGTTGACCGATCATCTGAATCTGAAATTGGGTGAAGTCAACACTCGGATGGATGGAGTGGACCAAACTCTTCTGAACAAAGCCGACCAAAGTGCTTTGGATTCGACCAATCAAGTAGTAGCGACCAAAGCCAATCAGAACGAAGTGTCTGATGTATTAGACACTAAGTTGGATGCTACTGCTGCAGCGGTAGATTCGGCTAAGTTGGGTGGACAACTCCCTACCCATTACGCCACAGCAGAAGCGGTGACACAACTTGAAGCCGACGTCAACACCATGTTGACTGACCTCACTGCTGCGTTTAACGCAGGCGCTGATAAGATCAACGCAGTCTGAGTGAGGTGATGTATGGATGCTGAAAATCGTGCAGCTCTTTTGCAGTCCATTGATCGCTTTTCCACAGCTATACAGGAAAAGACTGATCAATTGGAGTCAGGTATTGCTACACAAGAACTCAACGCTACACAGCTACTTGAGTTGCGGGAAGTCGACGGTATTCCGTACAACATCGGGACTGCCCGTAAAGCTATCTTCCAGGGGTTCGTAGGAAACACCACCGGTGGCGGCGAAGAAATACCGTCACAAGGAGACTTTGGTACAATCCCGAACTTGGGGACCAACGCCAACGTCTACCTACACCTCAAAGTGCCGGTGAACATCAACGTCAATTCAGAGATGTTGTGGTTTCACCTGACAGGCTACGCGTTTGGTTCGGCTAAGATGATCGATGAAACAATCGTCGGTTACAGCTATGCGGTTAGTAAAACCCTGTTGAATAACAATGCCGCTGGGAACTTCTCACCAACCCTTTACACCGATGCCAGTGGCAACGTGGTGATTCGGTTGTTGTTCCCAAGTATCTATTACACCACGCTTAAAATCGACACGATGCGGGTGGGTAATGGACGGTTGTTCAATAAGGGTGACTTGGTTGCTCGTCTTTCGCTCAGTGCTAACGTCAACTTCTAAGGTGTAATTATGAACGAAGAAGAAGTGCTTAAAGCGGCGTGGGCTTCGGTGCGTGAAACACGTAACCAACTGCTGCGCAAAACCGACTTCACCCAATTGCCTGACAGTCCTCTGTCGGCTGAGCAAAAGAGTGAGATGGCTGCGTATCGTCAACGGTTGCGTGACATAACCGAGACCATTGAATCGCCATATGCGGTTGTTTGGCCGACTACACCGTCCTTCTAACTGTGAGGTGGTGTGATGATTGAATCGGTTAACCAGCTGGTCGATGCAACAGAACAACAGTTGATTGACTATGCGTTGCGCTTGAGTGAAGTCACCGAAGACTTAGCAGGGCTTAATGCTTTGCAGAGTATAGAAGGTGACCCAACACGTCCGGGATGTGTTCGTCGAGGGATTTTCCAAGGCATCATTTACGCCACCGGTGGTGCACCGGGTATAGGTGCTGCTGGTGATTTTCCTCGAATAGATTTGGGCGACACGAATAACGTCTATCTTCATTTTAAATTGCCGCTCAAGATCACAACCAACAACCGTATGTTTCACCTGCGGTTTCGAGGTTATTGCTACGGGTCGGCTAAAATCATCGACGAGACCGTAGTGGGTTATTGTAAAGCGTCGGCAGGTCGGACTGAAGGGATTGCTACTAAAGGCAATTTCTCACCGACCGTGTACGTAGACAGTAACAACAACGTGATCGTTCGCATGTTCTTTTCCAGCATCTATTATTCTACCATGTCGATTGATTCGATGATGGTGTCTACAGGGGCTGAGAGTGCCATGTTTAATCGTGGGGACTTGGTGGCTAGGATGTCACTGGCCTCTACAGTTACCTTCTAAAGGGGTTACTCACAGAGGCGGTCACACGCCTCTGTGGGTTTTATAAAAGGTATCGTCATGACAATTCAAACACAACTGGTTGCGCTTAAGGCCAGCGTGGAAAAGGTTATCACCGACACTACAACGGCACTGAAGAAGAAAGTGACTTCGTCGTTTGCTGCCAATAACGCATTGTTGTTAGGCGGTAAAACCTTTGCTGAGATTATGTCCGCCAGTCAAACTTCAGCAGCTGCTCACATAGCCAGTCGTAATAACCACAATACCACGGCTGCCCAAGTAGGGAGCTATAGCACCGCACAAGTACAAGCGGCGTTAGCACAACTGTTGGCTGCTCAATATGTACCGATTTCTCGTTACGGGGCACCAGGTACCACTATTGCGCCCACTACTTCAGGTTTAAACCTGACCTTAAAACCAGTGTCCTGTTTCTTGGCTGGTCTGTATGCCAATCTGCCACAACAGGTACTGAGTTTTGCAGGTTATACCAATCGCACCAACTACGTTTATTTAGAGGTGTCGAATGGGTCGTTGGTCTATGTGATCAAAACCGCTAAAACACCCGACACATTGACCAGCATGTTTTTAGGAACTGTTGTGACCTCAGCGACAGCTATCACTAGCCACACTCTGACGCACCTGTCTCGGTTGGACGTGTGTCGAATGGTCACCAACGCCAACGGTTCATTAGGTTTGGTTCGGGAGGTATAAATGAGCATCATTGAAAAAATTACCGCTTTGCGTAACCAGCTGGATACGATGTTCACCGACATCAAAACTCTACTGAGTAAAAAGTTGGCTCGCGCCTCGGTAGCAGATAACGCCTTGGCCATTGAGGGTAAAACCCAAACCCATCTGACCAACACCGTGAATGTGGTTGTCGCCTCACATGAAGCGAATAAAACCAATCCTCACCAAACCACTGCAGCCCATTTGGGAATGCTCACCACGGCTCAGATAGACGCCTTATTGGCACCTTTGATGCCGCAAGGACAGTTAGCAGTATCACGTTACGGGTCAATGGATACTACTTTCCCAACGGTGATCGGTAGTGGTGGCTGGGTGGTCAGTTTCCAAAACGCAGTGCCGGTGATTTTAACAGGACAAGAAGGGGTGTTGGCGGCAGCTGACTACGACTTGTCGCAATCGATTGTTAACCCGGCCAACAAAACGATTTACGTTTATGTGGTGTTAGATGCCGGGGCGTTGCGTTACAGGTTCAGTGAATCGGTGTTGGCTGAGACGGACGTACTGATGAACATTGGTACTCTCACCACGAATGCCTCAGGCATCCTGAGCACAGCGATTCGTAAAGTGTCGCGTCTTATGACGCAATATCGGGTATACACCAACCGAGACGGAACGATTGAGGTGGTCGCATGAAATTCAATCTCAACCTAACTACCTTGTCTGATGCGATGGGGCGGTACTTTCAGGCTTTACATGATAAAGCCATTTCACGTGTGGTGCCAACCGTCAGTGCTGACAACAGCGACGCACTGAATGGCCTACCGTATAGCGATCTGGAAACACAAAGCCTACAAACGATCATGGACCATCAACTGGTTAAAGGCAACCCACACAACCTGACGCCGGCGGATGTTGGTGGTTATAGTGAAGCTGAGGTGCGTAGTTTGGCCGCCACACGGATGCCTGAAGGGATTCTGCCGTTATCCTCGTACGGCACACCCGACTACCTGCCGGTGGGTTTGGCCGCCACATTCGAAGGGGCCACCACCATCACCGAACCTAAAGATGCTGGTATGTTCGTGGAAGACGATGGAACATTGATCATACTGAGAAATGGAACCAACGGTTCGGGACGAGGTGTTTACTACGCCTATTTGAGAAACGCGATGGTAGGCAACCTTCGCCAACCCATCCGCACTAACAAAAAATACCGACCAGCCTATTTCCCAGCAGGAATGGAAGCGGCATACGTTATTAGCTGTAGCGAATCGGTTATCATGGGTCGTTTACAAGATGCCAATGGGTCTTTGGGGGATTACTTTATATCCCTGACTAACGGCTCTTACAACGATGCTAAACATACCGGTGCTGTGATCTCAACCAGTACCTATCAAGGAGCGCGAGGTACTGCCGTTGTCGCCGGCGCTACGGTCTATTACCTGATCCCCACCGGTTTGTATGCCAGTGGTGCTTTTGGCTTTTTGGTTTATCAAGTTTCTAAAGCGGCGGTTGCTGCTGGCGGCACGGTAGCATTTACCTTGGTGACAGGTATCACTACTACAGGATTCAGTGGAACGGTAGCAAACGCTGGCTTGATCCACCTGGCCAACGTCAGTGTCAGTGACGATCCGGCCACTAAACCACTGGTATTGTCAGTCGGTACTGGTTTTACAGCCCGCAACGTCTTCCACTACGAGATACCATACCTTCAATTGGCTGCTGACCCTGTCACCGGTAAATTGCGCGGGTTGGTGATAGGACGCTCCTATTTTGCTAACAGTTACTCCAGTACTCGAGGTGCAGTGATCTTTAGCTTCACCTACGATCCTGTGAGCAAAACAGCTGCGCTGGACGAGACAAACATTGTTCAAGCAACGATGACTCGTCAAGACAACAATTCCATTACTCCGTCAGGAACGTTGTTTTCTAAATCCGAATCGGCTTTAGGTTACCCGCCCACCGGCAACGTCTACGACGCCCGCATCTATTCGGGGAGTGGGTGGGTATTCCACATGATCAACAGCCAAACAGTAGATAGCGTGGCTTTGTATCGCTCACAGATGGTTGACTTCAGTGACAAATACGAAGCTCTGCGCTTACCTCGTCAGTCTGTTGTGAACTATAGTGGTATATCGCTACCGCCCGCATTTGGTAGTGCTGTGGGTGGTAAGTTGGCAGCCCCTATTGCGTTGTCGGATACTCGCATGATCTTCTTCTCCAATGGTCGGTCACGCAACGGTGAAACAATAGCCGGATTGGCATATACTGACTTGGAAGGACTCCCAACCGGGTATACGCACAAATCGATCTATAACGGTAGCTACAGTGGTTATAAACCGTCAGCGAACCGCGATTTCTTAACCGACATTGGTGTGAGTAACCCCATTGATCTTGCGGCACCAATCGTAGAGGTAAATGGATCTTCTCACACAGTAGCCGGTACGCGGTATTTGGATGGTTTAAAAACCACCGCCCCTGTACGCATTAATGCGGACTTTACTACCAGTGGTTCAGGGTCGATGTCACAAGCAGTGATTGATGACCTTAAAGCCAAATTAGCTGTGGCGTTATCGGCTGCTGGTGAAGCGGGTGTGGTTCAAGACATGGTTGTTGATGTGGTGTTCCCACAAGCCTCAGGCGTACCTCCATTCGCAGTGGTGATGGTCCTTTATACCAACCGTATCATCCAAAAGTTTGTGGCTCGTTTGAATGTGGTCGGTGGTGTAGCTAGTGGAGCAGTAACTGAAGTGACCGTACACTCACTGTCACCTCGGGTTCTTTTGTCCACGGGTGGCCTGTCTCTGTTACGCTATCAAGGCTATCAACTCTACGCCGGTGCGACAGTTATTTACACTGTAGGGTCTGTATGTCTGATCGGGTACGCTGGACCTTTTGGATATCTGTTTGTCGGGAACGGTCCTCAAACGTCCATCCGTTTTAAGTACAACAAAACCACCGGCCAGTTTGTTTTCGGTGATGGGCTGGGATTTGAGGCGTATAATGCTCTACACAGTAGTCGCTCGTACTATGCCTCACCGTCCTTGGGTCTAGGGATGATTTATGGCGTAGTCGGTTCCTCTGGAGCAAACGATGAGTTGACTAAATTGGTGTTTGTGCCGATTGCCAAGATCTCCGAGAGTGAATTCGACAATTGGTCCATAGGGAGTGTAGCAAAATCCTCATACCGTGTGTTGACCTCGCAGGAAGTAGCGCAAGGGTGGGTACTGTATTTCACAGAAGAAACTTCTGTAGTGCTCAATGGACGTTTCTACAAACTACCACCACAAAACTTTAACCTACTTACTCTCACCCCAACCCCCGAGAATAAGACGTTTTACGTTCATGTTCAAGTGGTAAACGGTGAAGCCAAATACTTGGTGAGTCTGACCAAACAAGCCGACAGCGCAACTCTGTTGTATTTGGGGCGTGTGGTGACCGGTGCCAGCACCATCACCTCGATTGATGTACGCAAAGCCTCACGGCTGGAGAACATCCAGTTGGTGGCAGCTGGTTGATTGTTGAGGGGTCAGTGTATAAGGGAGTTCCTTAGATTTCATTGCAAATCTCAGGAATCTTATGAGAGAGCGATGAGAAAAGGGGCTCTCGAAACTGGCCTCTCGACACACCCTTTTTAACTTTGCTTTACTTTTCTACAACGGAGCATCAACATGTTTGATAAACGTTTTTTCGGCTTTGCCGAGTTTTCGACTTGGGTGTCGGAGAAAGTCAGCGGGGCACTTGCGACCGTTGCATCCTCGCTGGAGTCCAAGGTCAACAAAACCGATGACTTCGGTCAATACAAAGTGGGTGAACTGGAACTGGCCGCTCTGCTGGCTGATCTGGCTTCGGGTGCTGACCTCGCCACTCTGCAACAAGGGTTCAATGACTTCGTGGCCGCCAAGGCCTCGGTTGCTGAAGCTGTTGCGGGTACTGACGATGTTAAGTACATCACCGCTGTGTCGGCCAAAGCGGCTATCGAGTCGGCTGTCAACGAGCTGATCGGTGCTTCCCCGGAAGCCCTGAACACCATCGCTGAGCTGGCCGAAGCCCTGCAGAACAACCCTGATGTGATCACCGAACTGACCACTCTGGTCGGCCAGAAACTGGACGCTACTGCTACGGCTGTAAACTCTCAGAAGTTGGAAGGTTCGAGCAAAGCTCAGGTTGTAACTGAAGCTGTCGCGGCTGCCGAAGCTGCACTGGCTGACGACCTGGCCGGTAAGCTTAACGCCACTGCCCAGGCAGCTGATTCGGCTAAGCTTGAAGGTCGCACCAAATCACAGGTAATCAGTGACGTTCAAACTGCACTGAACCTCGGTACTGCCTCGACGGCCAACATCTTCGTGTCGACCGTTGACCCTGTCGCTTCTGACGGTAAAGACGGCGACCTGTGGATCAAGTACACCCCGTAATTCATCACCTTGAGGTACGTTAAATGAATACCTATTTCTCGCCTTCTCGTAAAGGCCTGTTCAACCTGCCGGTGGGTGACGATGCGGTTCTGTTGACCGAGGAAGTTGCTGCCGCACTGATGATCGAGTTGGCTGCCGGTAAGGTGCTCGATGCAGATGCCGAAGGCAATCCGATCGCTGTAGAAGCACCTCACATCCCAACTCCGGAAGAAGAGTATCTGGCCAAGCCGCTGACCGAGCGTCTGACCATCCAACTGGGTCGTCTGAATGCTGACTACGATCAGGCGGTGGCTGTCCTCAATGTCGATTACCCCGCTGCTGAAACACACACGTGGACCCTACAAGTCACTGAAGCCCGTGCGTACCAAGCATGGATCGATGGTGGTCGTGTAGGTGATGCTCCTGAAGTTCCGTTCCTGGTGGAACTGAACGAAGGGCGCGTGGCTGCAAATGTTGGCGACGGTCTCGAAGACCTGGTCTCGCGTATCCTGGCTAATGATGCAGTGTACAGTCCGGCGCTGGCTGGCTTCACTGCATACCGCCACGGTATCGAGAAACAACTGCGAACTGCTGAAGCGATGGGCGACGATGTTGCGTTCAACGCCATCAGCTGGACCTTTGCTCAACCGGAAGCTCCGGCAGCCTAAGGTGAATCCGTGGGGCCTTCGGGCCTCACGGGTTTTATGCCGGCATAAAGAGCACTCTAAGGGACCGAAGTCCCTTAGAGGCCAAGTGGTTAGAAACCACAAAGGGGAGTGTGAAAGTGAATCTCGACTGGCTCACCCACTTCAAACAGCGGATTGTCTAATACCAAACGGCCGATCCCTTGAGTGTTGAAGTAGTCCTGTACTTCATCAGGTCGACATACGCCGTTAATGATCGTAAAGAACCGCTTCTCGTCTCGATCGGATACCACATAACCATGACGGTTCTCTTCACGGATGGGGTATTCCCGACATTCGAAGAGAAATGCCAAACGCTCCAGAGGACGGACTTGATTAACCATGGTCTTCCTCACTTCGCACGCACCAGGAAACAACGCCCAACAACACCGCGAAAAGTACTAACAGAACCGTGTTCATCAGAAGTCCACCGCGAACTCGATGTCCTCGTCATCACGTTCCATCAGACCCACTTTGTATTGAGCGTTGGCTTCTTCTTGCGGAGACGGCTGGATGTCGGAGATGTTCAACCAGGTTTTCATGTAATGTACCGGAATGCGGTCTACGATCGGATGGTTGGTTTCCAGACCCAAGGGACGAGCCACGTTCAGACCACACCAGTACACCCAATCAGTCGCTTGACGCAGGTTCAGGTTCTGAAGGTCGTACCCATCAGCCCACAATACGTCAGTCAACCACGTGATCTCGGCATTCATAACGGCATCGTATACCGCTTGCATGCGCGGCTTGAGTTGCCGATAGGCAATCTTACCTCGCTCGGTCTGAAGCTCGTTGTTCAGGATCATGCGGTCCAGTTCAACGTGGACTTCGAACTCGTCTTGGGCGATCTTCTGAATCGCTTTACAAGCCGGCATGAAGCTGTTCTCTTCGCCCATGGCAAAGGTCACCACGAACGAGGACATGAACTGCAGACGCTCGAGAACGAACATCAGGAAGGTGAACATGAAGATGGCGTTGTAGGTCTCCTGATCATTCGGGACTTCGCCCAGTTGATACAGAAGACCACGACGACGAATCCAAGTGAATTCGTTAGCCACCACAGCCAGGCGCTGGTGGGCTTCCACGATACCCAGTACTTCTTCCAACACCTTACGTGGGTCTTTAAAGCTCCCACGCACGATTTCAGAGTAAGTCGCACCGTGTACCACTTCGTTGTCCGAGACGCGCTGCCAGGCCGCCCACAGCTCGCTGGCGGGGTCAAACAACGACACGATGTGGCTGATCGAACGTGAAGCCACCGAATCGGCTTCCCACTGCCAAGCCAACGAGTAAATCATCTTACGCACTTTACGCGCGTCTTCAGTTTCAAACTCTACCATACAACTGGAGAAAGGAATCTCAGTCTCGTCCCAGTCTTGGGACTTCATGGTCTTGTAGTTTTCCCAGATCTGCGGATACGTCTTGTTGATGGTATCGAACAGACCAGGTTGCTGACCCAAGAACAAGCTCTTGGTTTCGTAGTCAGTCTTTTTCAAATTGAAGATAGAGGGATCTATCTCGACAGGCTTTAGTTTCATACCACACTCTGACAAAAAAAAAAGGAAAGGAGGGCCGAAGCCCTCCTACAGGTTACATGGAACAGGCACCATCGGCGCACTTGGCGACCTCAACCGCATTATCGGTATTGAGGTGCTCCACCATCACCACTGTACCGTCTTCCATCTCTTTGAGCGAGGAGGTCAGGCTGTTGGTGTAGTAACGCGACTTCAGGCCCATCTTGGTCATGTAGATGACATCGTTGATCATCTCGCTGGTCTTGACGGTCTCACCTGGCGGCAGGCGCTTCCACGTATCAGCCGAGATGCCTTGGTCGGTCCAGTACTGACCCAACCCGTAGATGTCGATCTGATCCACACTGGAAAGGTCCCAGCACGACTCGTAGTGCAACACATCACTTTCAGGAGCTGCAAAGCGCGTCACAATACCGTTGTCGGTCTTGGTCATCACAGCCTTACGAACCGGATAACGACCGTTAGGTTGACCGGCTCCTTTGGAACTAGACTCGCCTGGCATGTGGGCTACAAGGCAGCTGAAACGTCCACCACCGTACGTTACCAGATCCTTGCGGACTTGGTCCCAGTCACGCATGAACGGTTGATCATGGATCTCCATGACGGCCTTAGCACCATCGTCGAAAATCAGATAACCTTCTGGGTACTTGGTGCGGTGAATCCACGGCGCGTTACCAAACTCACGGCCCAGACGAATCGACTGAGTAATGGCGTGGTAGTAGTGGGTTTCGTTCAGCTCGAACAGCTTACCCTTGCCTTCACGGGTGGTGTAGCTGTACCCGTTCTTGGCCATCCAGTACGCATCACCGATGATGCCTACACCTGCGTTCATGCGGTTCTTCGAGGTGAAGCCAATGTGTGGCAGTTCGTAGTGCGTCATGTGGATGCAACGGTCGATCATCAGCAGCGCGTAATACATCACGTCGGCGTATTCTTCGTCACTTTCGATCAGTCCCGGACAGATACCGGCAATGTTACACATCGCCACTTCCGGCTCAGCCTTGCGCTCATCGACTTGCAACACATCGAAGTGCAGACCATCCTTGACAAACTGGAACTGCTCACCCTGCTCCAGCTCAATGGCCGGAATCACACGGCGTGCGGTACGCAGTACATTGACAGGTGCCCGCTCCACATAAACCGGTTGAGAAGCCGTCAGTTCATGGCGATTACCATCGGTGGTTTGGAAACGGATGTAACCCACGTCCTCGGTCTTGTACAGATCCTGCATGTCGGCGTACCCGGAGGTCGGCAACATGATCTCGACACACAGGTTGGTTGCCCAAATGGTGTCATAGAACGGCGTCTGCATGTTGATGGTGTCAGCCCATGCCAAGTAGTAGCGGCCGGTCTCGTAGGCCTCGTTCATCGCGTTGATGATCAGCTCACGCGCGTTGAAGTAGGTCTTGATGAACAGCGGATCGGCTTCGTACTTGTTGTACAGGTTCTCGAAGTGTTCAACGTCGCCGGAGAACAGAGCGTCGTGCAGATCAGGTGCGGTGTGACTGTTGAAGTAGAAGAGCTTCTGCTTGCGAGCTGCGAAGCGCACCATGAATTTGGAGATGGTCATGGTGTAGTCGATCCCGCGGATCTTCTTGTCTTCCACCGACATCGGGTTCTGCACCGCCACCAACGTTTCGGCTTCAGGATCAAAAGCCGACCAGCTGACGTTCAGTGCACCACCACGTCCGTTTTGCAGGTTACACTTAACCATAGACTTTTCAGCACGCAGGTAAGGTAGCTTACCTTGGTGTTCGATGGCTCCGCCACGCACTTCATCCCCGATCGATCGGGTATTGAGGTACGTACCGGTGCCTGCCGACATGTAGGTCATGGTGTAGGCAATATGCAGACCCACCCCGATCGAACGTGCCGAGTCGTGGTTGGTGTAGATACAACACGAGGTAAAGCCCTTGAGCGGCGTACCCAGGTTGACGTAGTTCGGCGTCGGAGCATTGAGCTTACCGCTGCTGAGGTAGTGATACCACTTGCGGATGTGCTTCATGCGTTGTTCAGTCGGGAAGCTTTCCGACAAGGCCATGGCCATGCGCATGTAGACGAACTGTGGGGTTTCGTAGCTCTTACCCGTCACACGGTTCTGTACCGCGTACTTCTTGTAGATGTACTCGATACGCGAGTGGATGTAATCCTTGTCCAGGTCATGGTCGATGACCTTTTCCACAGCAGCGTATTCAGCGTCGGTGTAGCTCAGATGGTCCATCAAACCCAAACCGACCAGCTTTTGATGCAGTTGCTGAACGGTGGGGACGTCATGACCATAAGTGGCCTTGGTGATCATCGGGGCATAAAGGCGACCGGCCATCTGGTAATGAGGCCAGTCTTCGCCACGCAGGACGACGTCGATCAGTTTCTTCTGGAAGTCTTGAGTGGACATCTTCTCAGGACATTCGTTTACCGCAGTGATAACGATGCTCGGCCAGTCAACCTTGTGACCCAGCTTCTTGGCGGCCCATTCTGCCCAACGAGCGACCTTCTTCGCTGTAAAGGGTTCTTCGGTACCGTTGAACTTCACCATGGTCTTAAGCATTGGGAAAACCTTTTTCTTCAAGTCAATCGGGGGTTAAAAAATTGTGCCAACTATACCATAGGGTCAACGGAATTCAATCCGGACTACGGACCTCAGGGATGCCCCGCCTTACCTGAAATTAGACACTTTGCATACACTAAGTCCAAGGTGTTTTTTCTTATTCCAACCTAAATATTTTCAAACCTATATCATCCAAGTGCAATAGTTAGCGATACCCCTTTACCTTAAACTTAAATGGAGCACCACCATGGATAAGAAGACCTTCAACATCAACACCGTTGTCAATAGTCCGTCTTCCGGCGTCTGCCTTGAAGAAGTTCTGGCCACAGCTATCGAATCGGTGCAGCTGGATTCGCAGGACGTTATCGATATCATCACAGTGGTGTCCAAGCAATATCACCAGTTCCAAAAATACTTCTGCCGCAAGCACCAGTTCCTGAGTCAGTACCCCACCCCTCGTTTCCCAGGTCAGCCCTTCGGTAGTTTTGGCATGTTCAGTCATGGCACGGGTATTTACTACAATGAAAGCATCCGTGACCCATACCTCACCTACAAGGGAAAAGATCACCCAGAACTATTCGAGCAGCTGTTTGCCCTGATTGAATTCCACGTCACCTACCACGACACGGTCTTGACTGACAGCTTCAAGTTTGTTGGGGTTGAGGGTGAGTACCTGACCTACTCAGGTAGGGACAAGGAACTGGCTCAAATCGCCGGTCAGGTGGTGTTTCATCATGGGGTCTTGGAATTGTACCTGGACCACGTAAGCAATGCTAACCTGTTCCGTATCCGACCAACACCCGCCAGTGAGCAGGTGTTGCGTGAAGCACTGCATAACGGTACTCTGCGCTTGCCAGGCGTCACTCCGGTCAACTCTGTCACCCGTAAGCTCATGGATCACATCCGTAACCACGGCTGGCAGGACCTGCAGGAAGGGGAGCTAGTGGTACGGGTAGATAGCCCTGAGCAGGTGTACCTGATGGGTCCTCGTGGACAAGACGATGGGCTCCATATGCAAGTGAAAGCTATCCCGGTTGAGGTCACTGAAACCGAGGAAGGCATTCAGGCTACGCCTCAGATGCACTTGGGTATACAGGCGCTGGATCTGATCTTCCTTAAGCGTTACAAGCATCAGGCTTAAACCCTTAGCGGGTTTATTTCTACTGATAGCTCTTATTGATTGAGAGCTTATTCGGATAGAATAAGGAGTAAGGCAGTTTATTCTGCCTTACGACTACCACTGCTCTTGCTTTACCTAACAGGGGGTTGGATAAGGACACAAAGGCCTTATCCTCCCTTTTTTATTTTTTACCCGAGGTAGATATGCGTAAACACACGATCTACTTAGGTAAGAGACACCTAACCCCTAATACCTAATAGGTTCTACAATGCCACACGCAATCACTCAAGCCTGGAAAGACGCCCCCGCCATTACCCGCATGGTGGGCTTTTATCACAAAGACTGTACCGACGGTTACTTCAGTGGGGCTTTGCTCAAGCGGGTGTTCGAGTACATTGGTAAACCCTACGAACTCCATGCGGTGACCTACAAGGACGAACTGCTGAGTTTCGTAATGCCTGGCGATCAAGTGGTCTTTGCCGACATGTCAGCAAAGCCTGACGTCATCTTGGCGATCGCTGAGAAAGCTGTTGGGGTACACATCTACGATCATCACGACACCGCCGTTCGGATGTTTGAAGGGCTCTCAGGGGAGTACTTTAACGGGGTTGACGTACGCTTAGTTTTTGACATGGAACGCTGTGGGGCTCAGCTGGTGTTTGACGAGCTGGCGTTCCCCTGTGTGCGTATTGGTGACATGCGTCACTACAAGCGCCTGCTAGACCGTGTACAGACGTGGGACCTCCAGCTCCCTGATGCTCAGAAAGCTGAATACCGTTCCTTCGCCGCGTACTGTAAGGCCAAGCTGACCAGCCTGCGTACAGTGGACGATTTCCTGAACCTGTACATGGTTGATGGCTTTACCTCCGATCAGCGCGTGATGGAGCAAGCTCGCCTGTTGATGGAAACTGAAAACAATCACGTCCAGTGGGCTATCGAGAACACCTTGCGGGTGGTGAGCTTGGAGGTACCTAACGGTGACGGTCGCACCACGACGTACAGCGACGTGGCGTTGGTCAACGCACCGAAGTACCTCTGCACCCAAATCGGTCGGGCGTTGGAAGACAACTTCCCCATTGTGATGATCTACCACGAAACGGCTATGGGTCGGGTGTATCGGATCAGTTCGAAGAAAGGTGGGATTATCGTCAACACCATTGCTGAGAAGTTCTCAGGCGGCGGCCATCCCCACGCAGCCGGGATTCAAGTGTTGCGCGATAGCTACTTAGGTCGCTTGTAACGATAAATAAAAACATTCCTGCATTTTTCTATAGGGTCTTGGGTTTGCCCCAAGCCCTGTAGAGTATCACTTAAACTTACATTCCTAAACGGAAGAAAGGGTACGCATTATGTATCACGACTTGGACGCTTTTTTGATTCTGAAGTTGATTGAGATCAACCATGGCAAGAAAGCGATGTATAAAAAAGCGGTTGACATGTACAAAGGTAAAGTGAAGGTCAAACCTGAAGTGGCCCAAGGCTTTATCAAAAAATGTATTCTCGACCGCAATGTCGAGTCAGCCTACCGTAAACTTGACAATTACATTGACGACTATCTGTATTACGCACTCCCTGCTCGTAAGCTGGGTGATGCGGGTGTAATGGGGATGGTTATTCACGATGGGGTAGTGTGGGGGATTGACGTCACCTATGAAACCGAAGAAGACCTGTTGTGGGCTCACGAGAACGAAACTGAAATATACACCGCTGTCCTCTTTTGGCTGATCTGGTACTATCGCATTGTCGACAACATTGAGGCAGAGTTTTTGATGTTCGCTAACTGGGGTTTTAAAGGTATCCCTCGTTGGTGGGCGATTAAGAACCTCGGTGGACCGGTTCCCTACAAAGACCTGTTGTATTACCCTGGGGAGGGTGAGGTCTTACAAGCAACTTTCACACACAACGAATTGGCTGCCCAACAAGCAGCGAGGAGAAATCGTCTTGGGGATGAAACTACCGTCGCTCAACCGTGAGCAACTCTCGGTATTTCTGTCGTATTTCCCGACGTTGAAGTTACGCTTCTACTGCAATAGCGGAGCGCGGTACGTTCCGCTGGAAATCGCTGCAAGTAAAATGCTGGACCACTTCCAGAGGCTACAAGGATGTATAGCCCTGTTGACCTTGGAAGGGATAAAACAACCAACTGCTCAACACTCCCCGCGTTACGGGTTAGATGTCTCAGGCATCTCCTGGATCGAGTTGGAGTGGGTGTGCGCAGCCCTTGCGCGTCACCAAGTCACTTTAGCTGCGGTACAAACTAGGAAGTCATCGAATGACAGTCAAAGTTCGCTCAATCGTTGCAATCGCTCGCAATGGGGTTATCGGCAAGGAAAACGCTTTGCCATGGCCCCGGTTCAAGTGCGACATGCAGTACTTTCGCCAGACCACCATGGGTAGCCCGATCATCATGGGTGCCAATACGTGGAAGAGCCTCGGCAAGCCGCTACCCGGCCGTCTCAACATCGTCGTTACACGCTCTTTGAATCTACCCACAGATGAATCTCTTCGGGTTTTTAACACGTACCCAGAAGCACTGGCCTTTGCCAAAAGGGTTTCTGAAACGGGTTTTGTTTACGTCATAGGTGGAAAACAACTCTACGAAACTGCCGACACCTGCGGCGTAGACGAGTACCTCATCACCCACATCGATGAGGATTACGATGGCGATACTTACTACACCCCACCCCTTGACGGGTATGTAGATTCCATGTCGTTTACGGAATGGGAGCACGGGGTAAAGGTCGTATCTAAACACTACAAAAAGCAAGGAGCGTAAGACATGGGTAGCTTTATGACTTTCAAAAAACTGGGGTTGGGGAAGAAGCTGGGTGTGATCGAGGGTGTGGATTTTAACACCTTCCACCCTAAGCGGACCACAGTCGGAGTCGGTAAAGCATCCGGCGGCATCGTCTACTTCAATGTCAAAGGGTGTCGCATCAACACCACAACCGAATCCCTCGAAGAGCTGAACAACCACGTCAGTCATCTCGGTAGTGTCCGGATGTTGACCAACTCGGCTGAGAACCTGTTCGAAGGGGCTAAGGCTGGTCAGCAGGTACCGTGGAAAGGCATGGTGCTTCAAGAATATCACCTGACCAACGGAACCGTTGGCTACGTTGTTTTGGAGAACAGTATCAATGCTTGACCACAACCCAATTCCGAGCACCATCTACATCAGCGGCAGCGGCTTTCCGGTGATGTTTCATGGGGTGGCCAGTCACGCCGATGACTGTTCGCAAAAGCAGGTGGTGTATTCCCTGTTGACTGAATCGTTCGACAGTGTACGCGGCACGCTCTTTTACAACACCGAGGAAGCTTTCAAAGAACGCTTCTCCCCCATCTCCACCTTTGACCCTGAGCGCAAAACGTTTCGTCGCCGGGTGATTCTGTTGGTGCTGGGTAGTCGCTTCAATACCTTCGGGATGTTCGCCAACGATGAACACAACCTGAACCTGGTGCGAGAGTTCATGAAGCGTGAGTACCAGCCGGTACGCATCACCAACATGACCCGTGACATCGAGTTCCCTCGGTACTACGCCGATGACGAATGCAAAGAGGGGTGGTTGGAAAACCTCACGTTACGTGCGTACGGGGATCAGAAACAGTTCCACGTCCTTTCGGCTGACCTGGTCACTGATCAACTGGAGAACGAGTATGTTGTGCAGTTCTTCCCACGCGATGACAAAGGTCGCTTTGTGGTTCCTGCACGGTACATCACCTCCATCCAAGTGGAAACTGAAGAACAGCATGCGGACGATGGCCGTGTGATGATCAAACGTCTACACAACGCCTTTGGACTGGTCTAAGCGAGGCGTTTAAGGAGTAAGCTATGGCAGTGTTCGACAGAGCGCTGGTGTTGCAACAGGAGCGTCGTAGAGCCTTTCTGGCTGACCGGAACTTTCTGGTAGGTAACTTCGCATTCTTGTTAGCGAACCTTGTGTATTGGTTGTACCTGTTGGTGAAATAGTTGCTACTTGGTTTAGACGGGGCTACGGCCCCGTCTATGCCGCCTATTTTATGAGAGGGCCTCGTCCTTTTTTTTTCGTTAGCCTTCACAAGGAAGCTTATGGATACTTTTGTTGGATTCACCAATCTAAGTAACCGCACGGCGTTTGCCTATGACGAGAATGCAAGTTTCATACTGGCCGGAGATTTCTGGCGGGTGTGTGTACCATTCCGGTATTATGTGGGTACTAAGGGCAGTGACGAATGGGTTGACGTCGAATTGGGTTTTCTGACCAATGGGGCCGATATTCCACGCATTGTCTGGTCACTCTTACCGCGTCACGGCGAATACGACCAAGCGGTAGCCTTGCACGACAAACTGTGTGAGAAACCAGAACTCATGACTCCGACCGGACCGAAGGTGATTAGCCGGGCACGAGTCGACTCCATTTTCTACGAAGCTTTACAAGTACTCAAAGTGGCATCGTGGAAGCTCACATTAATTCGAGGTGGCGTGGATCTACACCGGACCTTCACCGGCGGAAGATTCACTAAACCCAGCGCTGCTAAAGTACACCTTCAAACTGATCCAGTCGTGCTTAAAAACTTCTTCGATGGGTTTGTCCTTAAGACTGTCCTTTAGCCACAGCACCAGTTACGTAATCCGAGGTGTAGAAGATGATTACATTGGACGCTATGGTGGAGAACGGCGATGTTATTCAAGTATTACCTAACACGATTTTCATGCCCATCGCTGATATTGAGGATGACATTGAGAAGAGCTGTAGTGGTTATGTCACCTACCGGGTGAAGAATGACAGTCAATACTACCGCCAACGCTTTTGCTTGTATGTCAGTGACAGCCTGTTCTCTGAACTCAAACACCGCGAAGTCGACTTCATTGTCAGCTTAGGGGAGATGCTTGAACGTCGTTTCGACGATCAAGGACTGATGGTGGTGGAAGTCTCGCTGCCAAAAAGTCATGGGTACAGTGGTCGAGCTTTTGGCTACTACAGTACCAAACGGCTCTTTAGCTCTGCCGGCATAAAAGGCTTTGGAAAATAAGCGGCATAACGATCCCTTGGAGGCTCCCTACACGGGAGTCCTCCTAAGGGTGGCCCTGTGGCAGGGGCGCTATCGTTACCGGTTGGTACTCGTTGCGAGAGAATCACAAAAAGAACCTGAGTAGAACGCTGCGACAATTGGTGTAGTGTGTACACGCGACTTGCGGCCAACGCCCAACTGAACACTTTTAAAAACCCGACTAAAGTCCTGGTTGGAGAGAACTTTAAAGAGAGGCTTTGTCTTAAACAACAAAGTTACCAAACCGCGATGAATTGCAGTTTTCCCACACTGAACGGTTCTTTTAAAAAGATCGCCGATCAAGAGGAACAACGCGACACTGAGAAAACCCTCGTGAGAGGTTTGCTGACGACCAGCGACAGTGAAGGGTGTTACGGTGTTAAGAGTTAAACCAGTTTTAAACGGGGTCTTTGGTGACTGCTGGTGACAGCCACACCCGTTTAGGACGTTGTGATTATTCACAGTGGTTGGTCCGATACGCAAGCACGAAGCTTGATTAGATTATGGTACTGGTTGGTACCTTAAGTGACGAGAGCACATTACTCTCAAACTAATGGTTAAAAAAAGTATATATTTACTCAATTCTGTAATAAATTACTTTTGTAGGGTTTTTAATGAGTGTTAAAGATACACTCCATCACTGACTCATCGTGTAGGTGGTGAGGGTTACGAAAGCCCTTCTCAGCGGCTAAGTTCGCTTAACGTGTCTCCGGAACTGACTCTTCCGGAGACGAACGAGAACGTCCGGGACCGTCAATCTCTGGGCAGCCGTCTCACTAGACTGGGGCGGGGTTAGACCGACCACTAAGCGCGGAGTGCACCCGTAGGCTTAGTGGTCGGAATAACTTTTATGCCGCCTAGAATACAGAGGTCATAAAAGGGTGAGGCTTCCCCCGAAGGGGAAGACCTCGTTTATGTCGACTTTAGTTAGCCCACCAAGTGTCGGTCTGATCGCTTGAAGATACGGCGCTTCCGCCAACTGCTCTTAGAGACATATCGGGCCCATTAATGTCGTCGGGTATTCCTCCCCCTACAGGTTCAAACTTAAGTACAGTGTAAAGGTGTTCATTTGCAGTCGTCCCCAACTTGCGATGCTTGCCTCGCTGTACAGTCAGGTAGCTCTTACCATTCATCTTCTCGATGTGGATCGCAATCTCCATATCCACTTCTTGGTCGATCGTCCGGCAGGAGTCGTAGTAACCTTTGTTGGCAATCTCTTGGACAAAGTTCTCGATGTTGGAACGCACGAGTTCTTTAGCCTGAGTCGACAACTGGTGTGGAGTGATGTACGTGATACCACGCGGAGTATTGAAGTTACGCATCCGTCGGAACAGATCGCGTGTTTCAAAACCGTGTGGGCCTTGCTGACAACCCTTCTTGTTGATCATGTTCAGGTAGTCGAACACGCAGAAGTGGACTTCGTAGCCTTCGGACTCGTAGCGAGTGATCAAGTCCATGTAGTCACGGTACGTGAAGAGGCTCGGGTCTACCCGCAGCATCCGGATGGAGTAACCCGTTTCCTGGAGCTTTTCCTTAACGTACTTGGAGGCATAATCGATATCCACCTCACGCAAGATCACCGGCTCTTTGGTTTCGTTCTCACGAAGCGAGACGTAGAGCTGCATGATGTTGTCGTTGAGGTTGTTCTCAGCCGAGATGTGTACACCCATCGGTTTCTTGGAAGGGTCTCGCATGTACGGCTTGTTGTAGATACAGAAGTGCTTAAACAGGTTCAGGGTAAAGCCTGTTTTGTAGTTGTGCTGGAGTGCACCTACCAGAATCTGCTCACCGCGCCGCGCACCGTCCTGATCACCAAACATCCGGTTGATGGCTTGCCAACCGGTTTTGAGAATGCCTTCGTTGGACAGTTCATCACGTGACTGTTCCAACAGAGCCAGTACCTTTTCCATGTCATCAAGGTCGGCTTCACCAACGATGGCAGGGTTAGCAATAGCACCTGTACCGGCTTGGTAAGGTTCGAGGGCCGTGACAATCTCGCCTACGAAGTCTCGTCCAATGGCACCGCGGTGAAAAGCAAGCTTGTGGTAGTTGTTCTTGAGGATTTCCTCAACCGCTGCCAGGTTGACATACGAGTTCAGTGAAGCACGGTACTCCAACACAGCCTTCTTAACAGCACCGATGTCAGGAAGGTCTTGTGTGGCCATCTCCACAGCTTGGTAGAGATACTCGTCATCACCAACGTTTACACGTATCCTTTGAAGCAGCATTCCGCGATCGTAGTCCTGTGTCGGCGGGTTGCCGATCATCCACAAGGCTGTGCTGCGCAGAGAGACCAAGGTATCGCGACTACGATCCATCTCTACGGTGGTGTCAGGAAGCTTGATGGTACCTACGACGGTATTCGCCAATTCGGCAGAGTTACTCGTCCGGTTGTCCAGCTGACTTTCCCGATATAAAAGGGTAATCACCTGAACCAGCAAAATATTGAAGTCCATTGTCTTTCCTAGGAGTAAAACATGAAGTTGATCATTGTTCCTCGGTGGCTGGAGCAAACCCTGGCAGCCCATGGGCTTCCGTTGTCTGCTGTCACCGACGTTAAAAAAGTTCTGTCTATAACATCAGCTGAAGATGTATCGGTTTACGCCATGGTTAATGCGTGGCCGCTACACGTCTCTGGTGCCGTCTATACGGGCTGTTACGAGATCACTGAACAGGCTCTGGCCCTCCAGGATGCACGAGTCAGTTCGTATATGAGCTATCTGGAGATGAAGATCAATCCTGCCACTGAGGTTAACAACCCTGCACAGACCCAACAGTTCAATCCGTTGGAGCATCTGATCGGCCGTAATTTCGTGGAGGGTGCGCCACTATGTTATAGCTGCACTGTGCTGGATGACGAGTACATCGTCGTCACGCTGGGTCAGCACGAGATGGGTACGCCCAACGAAGTAGTGCGACAAGCCGAGCGCCTGTTTAAGGAGCGGTTGTTTGGTCAACACCTGCTGAAGCATAAGTTGCCAGAGTTGGCTGACAAGCCGGTGTTTATCAACTATTTGAAAGGATTGGTCGCCTAACTCTATTCTATGGAGTTTAACGCCAAGCCAACAAGTTTCTGCTTTCTGCAAGGAAGTGGATTTTTTGCAAATGGTATAGCAGATTAAATTGTTTCCTGTAGATGTACCTACACTATGAGGCGACTTCTGCCGTACTCCCCACTGTATCTGAAATAAGGTAAGGACTCAACACATGTCTCGTATCAATTCGAAATCCGGACAGGGTTCCGCTCTGGCCACTGCTGTAGGCGCTCTGCGCAGCACCATCGACTCGCAAGGTACCGACCTCAGCTCCCGTCAGATCACCCAACAAGTGATCAGCATGGAATCGCTGGACGCGGCCTCCCTGGGCGAACTGACCCGCACTGCCGACATGCTGAAAAGCGAAATCAAGAACGCTCTGTCGGTTTCCATGGAAGGCGACGAAGCTGGCGAAGAGCTGACCGACGCGCAACTGGAAGCTGGTGCCATCGCTGCCATGGCCGCTGGTGCTCCTGCCGAGTACGCCGACATCGCTCTGCGCTCCGCTCCTGCTGAAGGTGGTGAGCGTCTGGAAGTTGCTACCTCCGGTGCTGCCGGTTCGGTCGACGTCCGCGAAACTCCGTCCCTCGAAGCGTTCGACGAGCGTGAACTGGCCAAGTTCATCCCGTACTCGATCGCCTTCAACGTGAAAGCGTCCCGTCAGGACAGCTTCTCCGAAATGTTCTACCCGACTACCGTCGTTAGCCCCGACCAGGGCGGCTACGACGTCCACCTGCGCCGCACCCTCGTGCACAACGCCATCCAGCACCAGTCCAGCGGCAACCGCAGCGACTG
>Ga0194137_10000040_pt1 | contig 76820 bp, 58 predicted proteins | sample TARM_MetaG_T3_14_FD_134025 | JGI IMG/M metagenome (GOLD analysis project Ga0194137, IMG submission 134025) | Freshwater microbial communities from Pennsylvania, USA, analyzing microbe dynamics in response to fracking - TARM_MetaG_T3_14 (version 2) | ecosystem: Environmental > Aquatic >...
CGGCGGCCATCGGGGCGGTGGTGGCCTACCGGCCGGCGATCTGGATGTGGCTGGTCCCGCTGCTGCTGCCGCTGCCCGGGCTGCTGCTGTGGTTCGAAGGGCCGCTGCACAACGCCCTGGCCATCTTTGTTCTGGCCTATCTGGGCGTGAACCTGGTGTTCGCGTTCGGCCAGAACGAGTTGCTGCTCAAGGCCCTGCGTGCGCAGTTCGACAACGCCGAGCTGGTTACCCAGTTGCGCCACCAGATGACACTGGCTGCGGAGGCCGACAAGGAAAAGAGTCGCTTCGTGGCTTCGGCTAGCCATGACCTGCGCCAGCCCATGCACGCGCTGGGCCTGTTCGCCAGTGCGCTGGAAAAGCGCCTGGCCGGTACCTCCGAGGCGCCGCTGGTGAGCAACCTCAACCGCTGCATCGAGTCGCTGGACCGCTCCTTCAACGCCATGCTGGACATCTCCAAGCTCGATGCCGGCGTGGTGGAGCCGCAGCTGCAGTCCTTCCCTATCCGCGACGTGTTCCGTCGCCTGCATATGCACTTCGCGGGGCAGGCCGAAGGGGCCGGGTTGCACCTGCGCTTCAAGCCGGGCGGCAAGCTCGTCACCAGCGACCCGCAGCTGCTGGAGCGCATCCTCAGCAACCTGATCCAGAACGCCATCAAGTACACCCGCGATGGCGGCATCGTGGTGGTGGCACGCACCAGCGGCAGCAGCGTCAACATCGAGGTGTGGGACACTGGCATCGGCATCCCCGAGGCCGAGCTGCCCCGCGTGTTCGACGAGTTCTACCAGCTGCACAACCCCGAGCGCGACCGCAACCGGGGCCTGGGCATGGGCCTGGCCATCGTCAAGCGCCTGGCCTTGCTGCTCGATCACCCGCTGACGGTGTACTCGACCGTGGGCAAAGGCACGATGGTGCGCCTGAGCGTGCCGCAGACCGATCTGGACGCCCTGCACGGCATGAACCTCGAAGCCGAGACCGTGCCCTCGCCGATCGGCAATGCCCGCACCCTGCTGTTCATCGACGACGAGGAAAACATCCGCGACTCGATGGCCCTGCTGCTGCGCGAATGGGACTACGAGGTGCTGGTGGCCAGCAACATCAACGAGGCCTGCATGCTGGCGGCCAACCACCCCGAGCCGATCCACGCGGTGCTGTCCGACCTGCGCTTGCGCAATGGCGAGGACGGCCTGCAGGCCATCAATGCGATCCGCCACGTGCTGGGCTACCAGATCCCGGCCGTGTTGGTCACAGGCGACACCTCGCCCGAGCTGGTCAAGCGGGTGCACGACAGCGGCCACCGGGTGCTGTTCAAGCCGGTGCTGCCCAAGGAGCTGTTTTCCATGTTGCGGCAACTGTCGTGAGGCAGCGCCCCTGAGCCGGGGGATCCGCACCCCTAGCCCTTGGGGGCTGGTCACCTAGGTCACTTGCCCAAATGTGAACTATTTCATAGTCTGCACCGTTGGGCCGCGCTGCCCTCAGTTTGCATTTTGACTGCACCTTATTCGCGATTTTGAGGGGGAGCCCGGATGCCGCGGCCAATATTGTTCGATCCCGCCAGACGACCCGTGCGACCAGTGGGTCTGCTGCCCACCTTGGCGCTGGCGGTGCTGATGTCCACCTGCGGGAGCGCTTTCGCTCAAGCGGACAACCCGGAAGGTGCCGCCGCTGCCCTGGCGCTGGCCCGCATGCGTGCCGCCACCCAGCCGAGCACCCTGGTCCAGGAGGGCCAGGCTTTGCTGGACCGCGATGTCATCAAGCTGGATGGCTACGCCTACTGCGGTCAGGCCACCAGCCTGGCCGAGCAGGGTGATTTCCGCCAGAGCATCCGCGCGGCCAGCAAGGCCCTCTACCTGGGCGAGCGCGACAAGAAGCCCGACTTGCAGGCCCTGGCCCACCGTGATCTGGCCCTGGCCTATCTGTATGCCGGCAAGCTCGATGAGGCCGAGCGCTATGCCAAGAGCGCGTCGCTGTTCCCGGGTGCGAGCCCGGAGCAGGTGCTGGCGCCCGCACACAAGGTGCTGGGCGACGTGGCCGCCCGCCGTGGCGACCAGGCTGCGGCCATCGCCGAATACAAGGAAAGCCTGAAGACGGCCAGCGAGCGCTTTCGCCCGCAGGTGCTGCTCTCGCTGGCCAATGCGCTGAACGCGTCCGGCCAGCCCAAGCAGGCCTTGCAGCAGCTCGACGCCATCGGCCCCGATGCCCGCGCCACGCTGGGCAGCTTCTACCTGCGCAGCCGCGCCGCCGTCCTGCTGGCCAACGACCAGCCCGAGGCCGCCCTGGCGCTGTACGACCAGATCGCCAACAGCGACCGCACGCCAGACTCCGAATACCAGCGCCTGTGGGCCCTGGTGGGCGTGGGCAAGGTGCACCTCCAGCGCGGCGACAAGCCCCAGGCCCTGGCCGCCTTCCTCAAAGCCACCACCCTGGCCAATGGTCTGCGCGCCAAGTTCCACAGTGAAGAGTTCCGCACGGGCCTGTTTGGCGACCTGCAAGCGGTGTTCGACCAGGCCCTGGCCCTTGCCGTCGAGCAGCAGGACTACACCACGGCCTGGAATCTGTCGGAAGACTCGCGCTCGCGCCAGTTGCTGGACTCGGTGCGTGGCCGTGCCGACGACTCCCTGGGCGGTCGCTTGTCGTTGGCGCAATTGCAAGGCCTGCTGCGCCCCGATGAAGGCGTGGTTGAGTACCACGCCGTGGGCGACAAGCTCGTGGTCTGGGTGATCCGCAAGGACAGCTTTGAAGGCCAGGCCCTGCCGCTGCCGCAAGCCACGCTGGCCAAGGAGGTTGACGACTTCCGCCGCAGCATCATCGAGCGCCGCCGCGACGTCGATACGCTCGGCCAGGCGCTTTACGCCAAGCTGATCGCACCGCTGAAGCTGGGCAGTGGCAACAAGCAGGCCAAGCGCCTGTTCATCGTCCCGCACGGCCCGCTGCACTACCTGCCTTTCCAGGCCCTGCACGATGGCCAGGGCTACCTGATCGCCCGTGAGGCCATCAGCATCTGGCCTTCGGCCTCGGTGGGTGGCCAGCTGTGGTCGCGTCCCAACCGGGCGGTCAGCGCCCTGCTGGCCTTCGGCAACCCGGCCACGCAGGAGAACGTGCCGCTGCCTGGTGCTGAGCGCGAGGTCAAGGAGGTGTCCGAGCTGTTCAAGCAAAAGCAGATCTTCGTGCAGCAAGACGCCACGAAGATGACCTTCAAGCTGCACGCCAACCAGTCGGCCGTGCTGCACGTGGCGGCGCATGCTGAAGTCGACGACGTGGACCCGCTGTTCTCCAAGATCCTGCTGGCCAATGACGGCCAGGACCGCGGCCTGCTCGAAGCCCGCGAGGTTTATGGCCTGGACATGCACAGCGTGAGCCTGGTGACCTTGTCGGCCTGCGAAAGCGGCCTGGGCAAGGTCCTCAAGGGCGACGAGATCGTGGGTTTCACGCGCTCCTTCCTGTCGGCAGGGGCCAGCAGCATGGTGGCTTCGCTGTGGCCGGTGGCCGACAACTCCACCGAAGCGCTGATGACGCGCCTGTACCAGTCGATGGGCGAAGGTGCCGACCTGATGGATGCGATGCGCACGGCGCAGCTCGATGTACAGAAGCAGCGCCGCTTTGCCCACCCCTTCTTCTGGGCCCCCTTCAATGTCATCGGCAATGGCCGCATGCAACTAGGAAGCTGAGATGTCCCGTTCAGCCCAATCTCTCATCCCCCTGGCCCTGATCGTGACGGTGCTTCCCTGGCAGGTGGCACAGGCCCAACTCGCGGCGGCCGCCCCCACCCCGCGCGCGGGCGACATCCTGCGCGACGAATCGCCTACGCGGCCGGCCATGCCTGCTTTGCCTAATGTGGCGCCGCTGGACGCCAGCGGCCATGTGGACGAGGCCCCGGCCGCCAGCTTCGTGCTGCGCCGCTTTGAGGTGCACGGCGTCACGGCCTTTCGACCCCAGCAGATCTCGGCCCTGGCCGAGCCCTACATCGGCAAGACCTTGAGCGAAGACGACCTGGCCCAGCTGATCGGGGCCTTGCGCAAGCGCTATGAAGACGAAGGCCTGGGTCTGGCCTCGATCGGTTTCCCGACGCAGGACGTGAGCCAGGGCGTGCTCAAGGTCGACGTGATCGAGCCCAAGCTCGGTCGCGTGCAGGTCCCGCTGGGCAAGGATGCCCCCGTGAGCGAGGAGCGCGTCAAGGGCTTGATGAACTCCTTCTGCCTGCATGCGGGCGGCCTGCTCAACACGCAGTCGCTGGAGCGCGTGATGTTCGCGCTCAACGACAGCCCTGGCGTGCAGGCCAAGGCCTCGCTCTCGCCCTCGGGTGACGAGGCCGTCTACAACCTGTCCATCCAGGTGACGCCGCGTCGCGGCTGGGATGCTTCCGTGGCGGTGGACAACCATGGTGCGAGCTATGCGGGCCGCTGGCGCGCCACGGGTCTGTATCGTCTGAACAACCCCCTGCGCATCGGCGACAACCTGGACTTGCAAGCCATCCGCTCTTCCTCCGGAGGTGTCAGCGTGGGCCGCATCGCTTACGAGCTGCCAGTGGGCTACTCGCCCGCGCGCCTGTCGCTGGCCTATGCCCAGGTCGACTACGCGCTGGGTCGTCAGTTCGCCGATCTCAACCCCAATGGCACGGCCTATGTGGGCGAGGCCAACCTCAGCGTCCCGCTGGTGCGTTCGCGCAGCCGCACGGTCATGGCCCGCGTCGGCTACGAAGAGAAGTTCCTGCGTGATCACCTGACCGTGCCCGTCACGGGCGAGGTGACCTACGCCAAGCACATCCGTGCATCGGTGGCGGGCTTGAACATGGAGTCGCGTGACACCTGGCTGGGTGGTGGCTTCAACGGGGCCTCGGCCCAATTCCACTGGGGCCGCCTGCGCCTCGATTCGGTGGACGATCAGGACGACGATGCCGCACGCGGCAGCTTTGGCCACGCAGGCACCTTTGGCAAGGTGGAGCTGCAGTACTCACGTCTGCAATCTGTGAGTCGCACAGTCTCGCTTTATGCCAATGCCAGCCAGCAACTGGCCTCGCGCAACCTGGACCCAGCCGAGAAGATGTCCCTTGGCGGGCCGCGCGGCGTGCGCGCCTATCCGTCGGCTGAAGGCGCGTCGGACGAGGCGACCTTGTTCACCAGCGAGCTGCGCCTGTGGCTCAACCGGAACTGGACCGCCTTCGCCTTGTACGACTGGGCCAAGGGCCGTCGCGAGCGCGACACCTCGCCAGCCAATTTCGATACCAACGACCTGATGCTGCATGGCGCCGGCCTGGGCCTGGTGGCCAGCTACCCCGACTGGGTCACGCTCAAGGCCACGGTGGCCTGGCGTGGCAAGCGCCCGGTCGAGACCGAGCCGGGCAACGACAAGGTGCGCGTGTTCGTGCAGGCCCAGCACTCCTTCTGATTCAAGAGGCTCGTGATGCAGACTTCTTTCGCTTCTCGACGCCGCCGTGGCCATGTGGCCCGTGTGCGTCCTCTCGTGCTGGCCTTGCTGGCTGCTGGTTGTGTCTCTGTGTCAGCCGGACCATTGAACGTCAGGTCGATAGCGGACACGACCCTTCCCGATTTCTCGGTTGACAAGGGTGCCAAGCTGATCGGCAACTTCAAGATTGCCGACCCGGTCATCACGGCGACGTCTGCCAAGCAGTCGATCGAACAACTTAGCGACAAAGGCCTCATTGAAGTTCGTAGCAGCAGCGCCATCGTCGATGGCCAGATACAAACCCAGACGCAAAGCCTGAGTGTGGGGCGTACTGCATGGGTCGATGTCACCGCGCCAACGGCCAACTCCGTGACCGTGTTCAGAAGCATGGGCATGGACACCAGCTACCTCAACGGCAAGATCACCGCCAACGACCGCCTGTTCATCATCAACCCCAATGGCATCTCCGTGGGCTCGGGTGCCAGCATCAGCGCGTCCAGCCTGGTCATGTCGGCGCTGGACCTGGATCCCGCCTACACGGACAACGATTACGCCAAGCTGTTCAGTGACACGCATGTGGTCTTCGCATCGGGCGCATCAAGCAACGTCTATGGTGGAGGTTATGGCAGCCCGGTGGTGGAAATCGCCAAAGGCGCGACGCTGACGGCCACCGATGGAGGCGGAGTCATGCTGATCGGCGACCAGGGCGTGCGCAACCAGGGCGCGATCTCGGTCGGCTTGGGTGGCGACATCTCGCTCGTGGCGGCGGGCAACGTCGAAGTCGAAATAGGCGACAGTGGCTTCATCAAGCTGGTGGCCGCCACGGCGCCCACCTTGCCCGGTGGCTATGCCGACACCACCGGCCGCAGCATCATCAACACCGGCACGCTGGACGCCCCCAACGGCACGATCACCTTGCAGACCGTTGGTTATGGCTTTGGCGACAACGTGTTTGGCACGGATCCGACTGGCTTGAGCGGGCTGGTCAGCGAGGGCATTCCCACGGGCGTGTTCAATGCCGGCGCCATCACAGCCAACGGCGTGGATGGCGGCCAGGGCAAGGTGACGCTGAAGGCCGAAGGTCAGAACGCCATGGTGCTGAACTCCGGTACCGTCGACGTGAGCGCGAAGGATGCCCGGTCGGCAGCGGGCAGCATCCTGCTGTCGGCCCAAACCGTGGTGGTCGGCAATCAGAACGATGCCACGGCATCCCTGCTGGCAGAAGGTCCGGCCGGCGGCGGCAGCATCACGATCAACAACGCGACGGTCACTGGTGGCGAGTCGTTCAGTCAGATCCAGGTACTGCCCAGCGCCACGCTGTCAGTGGATGCCACTGACACGGGCAATGGCGGCAGCATCAAGCTGTCGACATTTGATGGGCTTGACATCAAGACCATCGAGAACGGTGGCAACCGTGGCGAGCTGCGCGTCTATGGCACTTTGCAGGCGCGTGGGGGCCTCAACGGTGGCAGTGGCGGCAGCGTGGAAACCTCCGGCAGTTACGTGAACGTCCACGATGTCAACCTGGGCCGGGCCAGCATCCTCGTCGGAGCGCGCGCGACCGGTGCTGCCGGTGGCGTCTGGACTTTGTATTCGCCCACGCTGACCATTGGTTCGGCCGTGCCCAGTCAGGCGGATGGCACCCATCAGTCCGACACCTACGTCACGGCCGACGACATCAATGCGGTGCTCAACAGCGGTGGCAGCGTGGGTATCTCCACCAACTACCAGAACCTGAGCCAGGTAAGCAGCGGGCCTTTGACAATCGAGTCGGGCACGCAGATCCTGCAAAGCGCCGGGCCGGGCGGCAACAGCCTGTACCTGGCGTCCGGCAGTGACCTGATCATGAACAGCGGCGCGTCGATCCAGTCGACCTCGGGCACTTTGGGCATCTCCCTGGTGGCCGATGCCTATGGCGTGGGTCAGGGCAGCCTGATCGTGGGTGGCAGTGGCCAGATCGTCACGCCCTTGTCCATCAACAGGCAGGCCCTGTCCCTGGCCGCGCCGGAAGGCGGTGTGGCCATCGCGACCAACGGCGCGAATCTGAACCTGACGGGCGCGGTGGTGGTGCCGGCAGGTGGCGCACAGTCCGTCAATGACAACCCAGGTGTGCTCATCAATGGCGCTGCCATCAGCACCGTGGGCAGCACGCGGCGGGGCGACGTCTTCGTCAAGGGCGCAGGGGGTGTGGCTGGCGACAGCGTCAATGCGGATGCCACCGTGCCCGTACCAGGCCAGATCGGCGTGATTATCGGCGGCGGCACCACCATCCAAGCGGGCAACGTCAACATCCTGGGCAACAGCACATCCGTGGCGGGTGTGAGCCTGAACAACACCACGATCAGCACGGACAAGGGCGTCATCGACATCCGCGGTGTGTCGCAAGGTGGCACCGTCTTGCCGGGCAAGGAGCAGCCCATCGGTGTCGACATCGGGTCGAGTGTGGTGCTCAACGCAGGCCAGGGTTATGTGCGCATCCTGGGGCGCGGCGTGCGTGACGCTGCGGCCAACCCTGCAGTCTTGCCCGACGCCTACGGTGTGCGGATCAACGACCTGACCATCACCACCAGCGGCGCCAACCCAGGACAGCAGATCACGATCGTCGGGCAGTCGGGCGGGTCGGCGGGCGCCGGCATCCAGGTCGATAAGGACAACCCTGGCATCCGGGTGTTTGACGTGGGCTCCAAGGGCAGCGACTTGCTGGCCTCGACCGCCGATCTGGTGATCGGTGCCAGCGCAGATGCGAACGCCCCTCAGGCCCTGAACCTGGGCACCCCCACCTTCTTCACCAATGGCCGCATCAATTTCAGGCCGGCTGGCGTGGGTGCTGATGGCACGTTGACGGAGTCGCCCGGCACGGCCATTCGCGTGGGGAATACGGCCGGTGCCATCGCGACCAACTTCATTGTCCAGCCAGGCTGGTTCAATGCGGCGGTCAATCCCGGCATTTCATCGGGTTCACTCACCGTGATCGGCTCTGACATCCAGACCGGCCAGATCAGTGTGGAAGCGGGCGCGCTCAATGGCGCTGGCACCGTGACCTTGCAGAACCAGGGCACGGGTTCGGGCGGGATCGACCTGGGCGCGCAGACGCAGGCCAATCCGGCACTCAACCTGGGGCTGGCCACAGCAGGCAACATCACGCAAAGCGGGCCACTCAATGTGGCCAGCCTGAAGGTGATTGCCGCGCCCGATGCCACCGTCACGCTCAATGACCCGGGCAACAAGATCGCCAGCGCCATCTACGACAACAGCGTGCTGGCGCCGAAGATCAATGCGCAAGCCTTGCCGCAGTCCACGACCCAGGCTGAGGCCATTGGCTACAGCGTGAACGCGGATACGCCGGAAAACAGCACGTTCAGGCCGCTGAGCATCAACTTCACGTTCTCGGCCAATGAGGGCCGCATTTACGTCCCACCCGAAGACCGACCCAAGCTCCCCTTCGAGTCCGTCGATGCGCTCAACGAGTTGCGCACCGATGTCTACCTGCACGGCCAGTTCTCACGTCCGCAGCTGTGTACGCCCACCAACACGGCAGGCACGCCCACGTCGGATGTGGCCGAGGTCGATCCGCTGTCGCTGGAATGGACCAAGGTGCGCCGTGGTGCGCAACTGACGAACTGCTCGGGCGTGCAGGCGGAGGGCAGTTGCTCGGCCTTCTGATCACATGACTTTTGGCAGGTGTGACGACTGTCTGGCGAACCTACAGTGCATCCCATCCTCTGATAAAGCCTTGCACAAGCGTCGGAACACACCATGGCCCTGATTGATGTCGATACCCTCCTGGCACCGGTTGGCGAAAGCGAACCCTGCGGCCCGGATCTGGAATACGACAGTGCCTTCCTGGCCCTGGAGGAAGCCGCTCGTGGCAAGGCCGAGCAGCAGTTCGGCGACACCATCATCCCCGCTGAAGACCCAGACTGGCGCAAGGTCCAGACGCTCTCCAGCGAGCTGATGACCCGCACCAAGGACGTGCGCGTGGCCGTGCACCTGTTGCGGGCCACCACCCGCCTGCAAGGACTGGCCGCCGCCGCCGACGGGCTGCGCCTGATCCAGGGCCTGCTGACCCAGTACTGGGATCACGTCCACCCCATGCTGGACGCCGACGACGACAACGACCCGACCATGCGACTCAATGCGCTGGCCCCGCTGGTCGATGGCGCCAGCTTCCTGACCGACCTGCGCAAGTCGAGCCTGGCTGTGGGGCGTGCCAGCCTAACCGGCCGCGACATCGAGCTGGCTTCGGGCAAGGCCCAGCCCTACGAGGGCGAAAGCGTGACACCGATGGCCGGCGTCACCCAGGCCCTGCTGGACGCCGAGGCTCAACAAGCTGGCTTGCTGGCCGCGCTGGGTGGCATGGCCGATACCGTGGCCGCCATCGATGCCCTGGTCACCGAAAAGGCCACGATTTCGGGCCCTGAATTCCGCCCGCTGCGCCTGCTGCTGCAAACCATCAGCGACACGGCCAGGCAGGCAGCCGGTGCCCATGAGGCCACAGACGCGGCTGCAGCCGAAGTGGGCGGCGACGGCACCTCGGCGACAGGCGGTGGCGCCCATGTGGCTGTACCGGCTGGCGCCCTTCGCACCCGCGACGACGCCATCCGCGCGCTGGAGAAGGTGTGCGAGTGGATCGAACTCAACGAGCCCAGCAACCCGGCGCCGCTGCTGATCCGCCGCGCGCAGCGCCTGATGAGCAAGAACTTCATGGACATCATCCGCGATCTGGTTCCGGATGGCGTCGACACCATCGCCAAGCTGGCCGGCGTGCCCAGCGATCAGTACTGATTCTCAACGCCATTGAAACCCAACGACCCAGGAGCGAAGCATGGCCACCAGTAGTCAAAAATTCATTGCCCGCAACCGCGCGCCCCGTGTTCAGATCGAGTACGACGTCGAGCTTTATGGCGCAGAAAAGAAGGTGCAGCTGCCCTTCGTGATGGGCGTGCTGTCCGACCTGTCTGGCAAGCCTACCGAGGCCCTGCCGCCCGTGGCCGATCGCAAGTTCCTGGACTTCGACGTCGACAACTTCGACGCCCGCATGAAGTCGATGAAACCTCGCGTCGCCTTCCAGGTGCCCAACAGCCTGACTGGCGAAGGCAACCTGGCCATCGACCTGACCTTCGAGAGCATGGACGACTTCTCGCCGGCCGCCGTGGCCGCCAAGGTCGACGGCCTCAAGCAACTGCTCGCCGCCCGTCAGCAACTGGCCAATCTGGTCACCTACATGGACGGCAAGACCGGTGCGGAAGAGCTGCTGGCCAAGGTCCTCAAGGACGAGGCGCTGCTCAATTCCCTGGCCGCAGCCAAGAAGCCCGAAGCCGCTGAGTAAGTCCACGACAAGGAGAAGACGACATGTCCGAAGCACAAGCTCAAAGCGCGGCCCTGCAGGGCGTCCAGTACGAAGGTGGCGACTTTGCCGCCTTGCTGAACAAGGAATTCAAGCCCCAGAACGACAACGCCAAGTCGGCGGTCGAAGAGGCGGTGCTGACCCTGGCCCAGCAAGCCCTGTCGCAGACCAAGCTGATCAGCAGCGACGTCATCGGCTCCATCGAGGCCATGATCGCCGCGCTGGACGCCAAGATGTCCGAGCAGGTCAACAAGATCCTGCACCATCCCGAATTCCAGCAGCTGGAGAGCGCCTGGCGGGGTCTGAGCTACCTGGTCAACAACACCGAAACCGACGAGATGCTGAAGATCCGTGTCTTCAACATCTCCAAGAACGAAGTGGGCAAGACCTTGAAGAAGTTCAAGGGTACGGCCTGGGATCAGAGCCCGCTGTTCAAGAAGGTCTACGAAGAGGAATACGGCCAGTTCGGTGGCGAGCCTTTCGGTTGCCTGGTGGGTGACTACTACTTTGACCACACCCCGCCCGACGTCGAGTGGCTGGGCGAGATGTCCAAGGTCTGTGCCGCCGCGCACACGCCTTTCATCGCCGCCCCTGGCCCCGGCCTGATGGGCATGGAGTCCTGGCAGGAGCTGGCCAACCCGCGTGACCTGACCAAGATCTTCACCACGCCCGAGTACGCCGCCTGGCGCTCGCTGCGTGAGTCGGACGATGCGCGCTACATCGGCCTGGCCATGCCGCGCTTCCTGGCTCGCCAGCCCTATGGCGCCAAGACCAACCCGGTCGAAGCTTTCGACTTCGAAGAAGACACCGTCGGCTCCGACCACAACAAGTACGCCTGGGCCAACTCGGCGTATGCCATGGCCGTCAACATCAACCGCTCGTTCAAGATGTATGGCTGGTGCTCGCGTATCCGCGGCATCGAGTCTGGCGGTGCGGTCGAAGGCCTGCCCACGCACACCTTCCCGACCGATGATGGTGGCGTCGACATGAAGTGCCCGACCGAGATCGCCATCAGCGACCGTCGCGAGGCCGAGCTGGCCAAGAACGGCTTCATGCCCCTGGTGCACAAGAAAAACTCGGACTTCGCCGCTTTCATCGGTGCCCAGTCGCTGCAAAAGCCGGCCGAGTACGACGACCCCGACGCCACGGCCAACGCCAACCTGGCCGCGCGCCTGCCCTACCTGTTTGCCACCTGCCGCTTCGCCCACTACCTCAAGTGCATCGTGCGCGACAAGATCGGCTCCTTCAAGGAGCGCGGCGAAGTTCAGCGCTGGCTGCAGGACTGGATCATGAATTACGTGGACGGCGACCCCGCCCACTCGTCCGAGGAAACCAAGGCCCGTCGTCCGCTGGCTGCCGCAGAGGTGGTCGTGGAAGAGGTCGAGGGCAACCCCGGTTACTACACATCGAAGTTCTTCCTGCGCCCGCATTACCAGCTGGAAGGGCTGACCGTGTCGCTGCGTCTGGTTTCGAAACTGCCTTCTCAGAAGGCGGCCTGATCAGGTTGGCCACCTGATCTAGACGCCAAAAACAAAGCGTTAGATCTGTAGCGTTCCATCGGGCCTGCGCAAGCGGGCCCAGCTTCAACACGCCGGTGGTGTGGGGGGTGACCCGCGCTTGCACCAATTCCCCGGCTCCCTTTTTTCAACCCGGGTCGCTTTAACCAAATGGAGAAGCATCATGGCAGTGGACATGTTCATCAAGATCGGTGACATCAAGGGCGAGTCGAAAGACGAAAAGCATGCCGACGAAGTCGACGTGCTGGCCTGGAGCTGGGGTCTGTCCCAGTCCGGTACCGCGCACTCAGGCACGGGCGCCGGCGCCGGCAAGGTCAACGTGCAAGACCTCTCGCTGACCAAGTGGGTGGATTCCAGCTCGACCGCCCTGATCGTGGCCGCCTGCAAGGGCACCCACATCAAGGAAGCCAAGCTGACCGTCCGCAAGGCCGGCGACAAGCCCCTGGAGTACATCAAGATCACCCTGACCGACGTGCTCGTGTCGTCGGTGCAGACGGGCGGCTCGGGCGGCGAAGACCGTCTGACCGAGAACGTCGTGCTGAACTTCGCCAAGTTCAAGGTCGAGTACACCATCCAGACCAAGGAAGGCGGCGCCGGCGCCACATCCACGGCTGCATGGGACATCCCCGCCAACAAGCCGCAAGGCTGATCGGTCGTCTGATCGACCGATTCACGAAGCAGGCAGGAGACCACCATGTCCCTCTCAGACATGTTCCTCAAGATCGAGGGCACCAAACAGGGCCCCATCAAGGGCGACTCGACCGTGCCCGGTCACATCGACGAAGTCGACGTCGTCGGCTGGAACTGGGGCATGGAGGTCTCCGCCGCATCGTTCGCGGCCACCCATGCGCGCACCACCATGCAGGAGCTGGTGATACGCAAGCGGGTGGACCGTGCCTCAACGGCATTGATGTCTGCGCTGCGTGCCAATGAACCGCTCAAGAAGGTGATTCTGACGGTGCGCAAGGCGGGTGGCGACAGCCCGGTGGACTACCTCAAGATCACGATCGAGAAGGCCCGCGTCATGTCGCTCAAGGTGGGCTCTGCCCTTGACAACCAGCCTGAAACCATAGAGGAACTGCGCCTTGCCTTCTTCAAGGTCAACGTGCAGTATCAACCTCAAACGGGGGCGGGCGGCAGCGGTGGCGCCACGACCTTCGAAACTGAAATCACCCCATCCTGACACCACCTCAGCAAGGCGGGCACCACATCATGAACACGGTTGAAGCGGCAGAAACAGCGTTGAAGCAGGGCGACCTGCCTCTGGCTTTGCAGTACCTGCAAGACGGGGTGCGTGCGCAGCCGGCCAATGCCAAGTTGCGCATCTTCCTGTTCCAGCTGCTGGCCGTCGATGGCCAGTGGACGCGGGCCATGAACCAGCTCAGCGTCTGTGGCGAGATGGACGCCGGCACACTGGCCATGGTCAACACCTACCGCGAGGCCATCAAGTGCGAGGCCTTGCGCGATGCCGTGTTCAAGGGCCAGACCACGCCCATGGTTTTTGGCAAACCTCAGACCTGGGTGGCGCACCTGGTGGAGGCCTTGCAGGCCGATGTCCGTGGTGATCATGCCCTGGCCGCGCACCTGCGCGAGCAGGCGCTCGAAGCTGCACCCGCCGTGGGCGGCACCCTCAACGACCAGCCTTTCGAGTGGGTGGCCGACGCCGACTCGCGCCTGGGGCCGGTGCTGGAGGTGATCATCAACGGGCGCTATGGCTGGTTGCCTTTCTCGTCGGTGGAGAGCATCACGCTGGAGCCGCCTTCCGACCTGCGCGACATGGTCTGGTTGCCGGCCTCTCTGGGCTTTCCCAATGGCGGTGGCACGGTGGCTCTGGTGCCTACGCGCTACGCGCCCATGCCGGAAGGCGCGCAGGCCCTGGTGAAGCTGTCGCGCCGCACGGACTGGATCGAGGCGTCGCCCGGCCAGTACCGTGGCGTGGGGCAGCGCCTGCTGACGACCGACCAGGCCGAGCTGGGTTTGCTGGACGTGCGCAAGCTGACCTTGAACGTCGTGCCCGACGAGGCCTCTGCTTCCGATGGCGCATCGGGTGAAGGGTCTGGCCAGGCTGCGGCCTGAGCCAGAGGCACCGGCACGCCGCCTCGACGACGACACACCATGGCCGCCACCGACCTGCGTGACCGCCTGCAGCCCGCGCTGCTGGACCGCCTGACCGACGACAACCCGGACCTCAAGCACGACGCCGATGACAAGCGCGTGCTCAACAAGAACCAGCTGCGCCAGGCGGTGCTGCGTGACCTGAGCTGGTTGCTCAATGCCGTCCAGCCCCTGGGCAAGCAGGCTGCCGAAGCGCCTTATGCGGGCGAGTCGGTGTTGAACTTCGGGCTGCCCCCGATGTCGGGCCAACTGGCCTCGAAGGTGGATGTGCCCAGCGTCGAGCAATCGATCCGCGATGCCATCCTGCGTTTCGAGCCCCGCATCCTGGAGCATTCCTTGACCGTGAAGGCCGTGGACTCGGTCGCCATGCTGGACGCGCACAACATCATCGAGTTCGAGATCCGCGGCTTTCTGTGGGCCCAGCCCATCCCTCTGGAGCTGTTGCTGCGCACCCAGCTCGACCTGGAAGCAGGTCAAGTGAAGCTGCGTGATGGCAGCCCCACCACGCTCGATGGAGGACGCCGCTGATGGACCCCGGACTGCTCAAGCTCTACAACCAGGAGCTGGCGCACCTGCGCGAGGTCGGGGCCGAGTTCGCGCGCGAGTTTCCCAAGATCGCCTCGCGCCTGACCATGGACGGCCTGGAAGTGGCCGACCCCTATGTCGAGCGCCTGCTCGAAGGCTTTGCCTTCATGGCCGCGCGCACCCAGCTCAAGCTGGAGGCCGAGTACCCGCGCTTCATCCAGCATCTGCTGGAGACGGTCTACCCCAACTTCCTCGCGCCCGTGCCTTCCATGATGGTGGCGCGCTTGCAACCCAATCTGGCCGACCCCGCCTTGGCCAAAGGCTTCAAGCTGCCTCGCCATGCCACCTTGGCCAGCGAGGTCACACGTGGCCAGGGTACGCGCTGCACCTTCCGCACCGCGCACGAGCTCACCATGTGGCCCATCGAGCTGGTGGATGTGCAGTACTTCAGCCATGCGCCCGATCTGCCCATTGCGCAGTTGCCGATCGCAAGGCAGGTGCGCGGTGGCCTGCGATTGAAGCTGCGCGTGGAGGGCGGGCTCATGGCGCAGCAGTTGCCGCTGGATGCGCTCTCGCTCTACATCAGCGCGCCCGACGAAACCGCCTTGCGTTTGCACGAGCTGCTGACCACGGCGGCCCTGGGCACCTGGTTGCCCATCGATGCAGCGCAGGCCCGCGCCCAATGGGCCCATGCCGACAGCCTGCAGCAAGAAGGCTTCGACGATGACCAGGCCCTGCTGCCTGAAACCCTGCGCGGCTTCTCGGGCTACCGCATCCTGCAGGAGTTCGCGGCCATGCCGCAGCGCCTGATGTTCGTGGAGTTGTCGCAACTGCGGCACCGCATCCAGCGCGTCAAGGGCAACGAGTTCGAGATCGTCATCCTGCTGTCCAAGGGCGATGCCGCGCTGGAGTCCCTGGTCGATGCGGGCAGCCTATCGCTGTACTGTACGCCGGCCATCAACCTCTTCCCCAAGCGCCTGGACCGCATCGCCCTGACGGCGTCGCAGCCCGAGCAGCATGTGGTGCCCGACCGCACGCGGCCCATGGACTTCGAGGTCTACAGCATCGAGTCCATCACGGGCTTTGGCACGGGCACGGTGGCCGAGCAGGCCTTCCATCCCTTGTACGCGGCCTATCACATGGAGGCAGGCGGTCACCCGGCCTACTACACCGTGCGTCGGGAACCGCGCATGCTGTCGCAGCGCCAGCGTGAGCAGGGCTCGCGCTCGTCCTACATTGGCAGCGAGGTCTTCGTGTCCCTGGTCGACCCGGCCAATGCACCTTATGCCGAGGAGCTGCGCCAGCTCGCGGTTTCGGCGCTGGTGAGCAACCGTGATCTGCCCATGCTGCTGCCGGGCGCCGGTCAGCGTGATGCCAGCACGGGTTCGCAAGCCTGGTCGCTCGATGCCACGGGTCCGATCCAGGCCGTGCACTGCCTGCGCGGGCCGACACCGGTGGTGCAGCGCCTGGTGCGGGGCGATGTGGGCTGGTCTTTGATCAGCCAGTTGACGCTCAACTACCTCTCCATCGCCGGCGAGGATCCGCTGAAAGCGGCAGCTGCTTTGCGCAGCCTGCTGGCTCTGCACGGGCCTGAGGGCGATGCCAGCTGGCGCAAGCAGGTCGAGAGCATCCGCACGGTTACCGCGCGGCAGGTGGCGCGGCGCTTGCCGGGCCCTGGTCGCCTGGCCTTTGGCTCGGGCGTGCAGATCGACCTGGAGCTGGAAGACATGGGCCTGCAAGGCACCAGCACCGTGCTGATGGGCAGTGTGCTGGAGCACTTCTTCGCGCGCCATGCCGCCATCAACAGCTTCACCGAAACGCGCCTGCGCACACCGTCGCGTGGCATGGTCATGCAATGGGCGCCCCGCATGGGGCAGGCCCCCATCGTCTGAGGCCGCTCATGAGCACGCCACAGCAGCCTCGGCCGGGCGAAAGCGATGACCTGGCACCGCCTTCGGTGATCCTGCCGGCGCGCTCGCCCTCATCGGCCAGTGCGCGTGAGCAGGCCGCCTTGCAACAGCTGTGGGCCCAGCTGGCAGAGGCGCCTTATGCGCACGACCTGTTTCAGGTGCTGCGCCGTATCCAGGCCCACAACCCGCATGCGCCCAGGCTGGGTGAGGCCCTGCGCCCGCGTGACGAAGCTGTGCGCATGGGGCAGGACCCCGAGCTGGACTTCGCGCCGGCCAACCTGCATTCCTTCAGCATGGAAGGCAGCGCGGCACCCCGCATCGGTCAACGCGTCTTTGGCCTGTTCGGCCCGATGGGGCCCATGCCCTTGCACCTGACCGAGTACGCCCGCGAGCGTGCCCGCAGCCATGGCGATGCGACGATGATGCGCTTCGCCGATGTCTTCCATCACCGTGCGCTGCTGCTGTTCTTTCGGGCCTGGGCCCAGTCCCGCCCTGTGGTCCACCGTGATCGTCCCTGGGATGATGACTTCTCGCGCTGGGTCAGCGCCCTGTTCGGCCAGGCGGGCAAGCCGTTTGTGCAGCGCGATGTCATCCCCGATGACGCCAAGCGCCTGCATGCGGCGGCATTGGCGCGCGGGCCACGCAACGCCGAAGGCCTGCTCAAGCTGCTTAAAAGCTACTTCGGTGTGAACGTGGCCATTGAATCGGCCGTGGGCCATTGGCTGGACCTGCAGGATGAAGACCGCAGCCGCCTGTTGCCCAGCACCGCGCCGGGCCGCAACACGGCCTTGGGCCAGCGGGCCGTGCTGGGCAAGCGTGTGTGGGACAGGCAGTCGAACTTCCGCCTGCGCATCGGCCCTTTGAGCTATGAGCAGTACCAGCGCTTCCTGCCCGGCCAGCCGGCACGCGCGGCCTTGCGCGACTGGCTGCGTCAGTACCTTGGCATGGGCCTGTCGTGCGAGACGCAACTGGTGCTTCAGGGCTGCGAGGTGCCGCGCCTGCAGATGCGGCCGCGTCGCATGAGTACGGGTGCGGGCGGGCGGCTGGGCCTGAACACCTGGTTGGGGCGCCGTGGGCCTCATCCCGATCGCGCCGACATGCGCCTGCGGCTCGAAACACCGACACATTGACGATCAACCGATTCGAATCCCCAAGGAGATCCCCATGGCAGAAATCAGTCGCACCGCCTTGTTCGGCAAGCTCAACCCGCTGGCCTACAAGGCCATCGAAGGCGCAACGGTCTTTTGCAAGCTGCGAGGCAACCCCTATGTGGAGTTGCAGCACTGGTTCTATCAGATCCTCAACAATCAGGACTCGGATCTGCACCGCATCGTCAAGCAGTACGACATCGATGCCTCGGTGCTCGCCTCTGACCTGACGGCTTCGCTGGACCGCCTGCCGCGCGGCGCCACCTCGATCACCGACCTGTCGACCATCATCGAGAACGCGGTGGAGCGCGGCTGGGTCTATGGCTCGCTGATGTTCGGTGACCGCCAGGTGCGCACAGGCTACCTGCTGATCGGCATGCTCAAGACGCCCACGCTGCGCAACGCGCTGTTGGCGATCTCCAAGCAGTTCGACAAGGTCAAGCTCGATGACCTGATCGACCAGTTCACCTCGCTGCTCGCAGCCTCGCCCGAAGTGGGGCAGGGCGCGTCGGACACCGACGGCGCACCGGGTGAGGCCAGCGATGCCATCGCGCCGGCCGCCATGGGCAAGCAGGAAGCCCTCAAGCGCTTCACCACCGACCTCACCGAGCAGGCCCGCAGCGGCAAGATGGACCCCATCGTGGGCCGCGACGACGAGATCCGCCAGGTGGTCGACATCCTCATGCGCCGCCGCCAGAACAACCCCATCCTCATCGGCGAGGCCGGCGTGGGCAAGACGGCCGTGGTCGAAGGCTTTGCACAACGCATCGCGCGTGGCGACGTGCCACCCTCGCTCAAGGAGGTCGAACTGCGCGCGCTCGACGTGGGCCTGCTGCAGGCCGGCGCGAGCATGAAGGGCGAGTTCGAGCAGCGCCTGCGCTCGGTGATCGACGAGGTGCAGGCCAGTCCCAAGCCCATCATCCTTTTCATCGACGAAACCCATACCCTGGTGGGTGCGGGCGGTGCGGCTGGCACGGGCGATGCCGCCAACCTGCTCAAGCCCGCCCTGGCGCGTGGCCAGCTGCGCACCATCGGTGCCACCACCTTCGCCGAGTACAAAAAGCACATCGAAAAAGACCCGGCCTTGACCCGGCGCTTCCAGAGCGTCACGGTGGACGAGCCCGATGAGCCCAAGGCGCTCTTGATGATGCGCGGCGTGGCCTCGACCATGGAAAAGCACCACAAGGTGCAGATCCTCGACGAGGCCCTGGAGGCGGCCGTGAAGCTCTCGCACCGCTACATCCCTGCGCGCCAGCTGCCCGACAAGTCCGTGAGCCTGCTGGACACCGCCTGCGCCCGTGTGGCCGTGAGCCTGCACGCCACACCGGCTGAAGTGGACGACAGCCGCAAGCGCATCGAGGCCCTGGAAACCGAGCTGGCCATCATCGGCCGCGAAACGGCGATCGGCGTCGACACCGCGGCGCGCGAAGCCCTGGTCAAGGAGCATCTGGCTGCGGAGCACACCCGCCTGGAGGCGCTGGACCTGCGCTGGCAGTCCGAGAAGGGCCTGGTAGACCGCCTGCTGGGCCTGCGCGCCAAGTTGCGCGGCGTGGTCGAGCCGGTCGAAGGCACCAGCAGCAAGCTGGAAAAAGCCGGAGAGGCCTCCGCTGCCGCCACCTTGCACCCCACACTGACCGAGGCCGAGCGTGCCGATACCCTGGCCGAACTCAAGCAGGTGCAGGCCGAGCTCACCACGCTGCAAGGCGAGAACCCGTTGATCCTGCCCACCGTGGACTACCAGGCCGTGGCCAGCGTCGTGGGCGACTGGACGGGCATCCCCGTGGGCCGCATGGCTGCCAATGAGATCGAGACCATCCTCAATCTGCCCAAGGCGCTGGGCCAGCGTGTGATTGGCCAGGACCACGCCATGGAGATGATCTCCAAGCGCATCCAGACTTCACGCGCCGGGCTGGACAACCCCAACAAGCCTATTGGCGTGTTCATGCTGGCGGGTACCTCCGGTGTGGGCAAGACCGAAACCGCCCTGGCCCTGGCCGAGGCGCTGTATGGCGGTGAGCAGAACCTCATCACCATCAACATGAGCGAGTACCAGGAGGCGCACACGGTGTCATCGCTCAAGGGCGCGCCTCCAGGCTATGTGGGTTATGGCGAAGGTGGTGTGCTGACCGAGGCCGTGCGCCGCAAGCCCTACAGCGTGGTGCTGCTCGACGAGGTCGAGAAGGCCCACTCGGACGTGCACGAGCTCTTCTTCCAGGTCTTTGACAAGGGCTGGATGGAAGACGGCGAAGGCCGCGTCATCGACTTCAAGAACACCTTGATCCTGCTGACCACCAATGCCGGTACCGACCTGATCGCCAGCATGTGCGCCGACCCCGAGCTGATGCCCGACCCCGAAGGCCTGGCCAAGTCCCTGCGCGAGCCCCTGCTCAAGATCTTCCCGCCGGCGCTGTTAGGGCGCCTCGTCACCATCCCCTACTACCCGCTGTCCGACGAGATGCTGGGCCGTATCGTCAAGCTGCAACTGGGCCGCATCAAGAAGCGCGTCGAGGAACGCTACAAGATCCCCTTCAGCTATACCGACGAGGTCATCAAGCTGGTGGTCTCGCGCTGCACCGAAAGCGAATCGGGTGGCCGCATGATCGACGCGATCCTGACCAACACCATGCTGCCCGACATCAGCCGCGAGTTCCTCAACCGCATGCTCGAAGGCAAGCCCATCACCTTGGCCAAGGTGGATGTGCAGGGCAACGAATTCTCTTACCACTTCGATTGATGAAGGCGTCATCATGAAAACAACGAGCATCCCCGATACTGTCGAACTGAAGTCTGGCACCTACACAGGCAAGTTCAAGAAGCGCGCGGGCAGCCGCAACGACACCAACCTCTACTGCTGGTTCAACGAGGAGGGTGATGACCACTATCCTCATGCCAGCGTCGACATCTCCGGCGTTCATCAGAACTGGGAATACTTTCACGTCACCTACCCGGTGATGAAGAAGAAGGCCTGGTCTGATGAGCTTGAGCGGGTGTCGTACTCGGTGCATGTGCGCATTGACCCTGAAACCGACCAGATATCCGTGACCAGCAAGACCAACGCCAACAACTGGCAACTGCCCGAAAAGCGTGTCAACTCCCTGGGCTTTGCCGACATGGACCGCAAAGCCCTGGAATTCGCCAAGGAGTTCTACAGCGCCGCCTTTTTGCAAGCGCGCAGCTGAGTTGAGCATTGAACCTGGGTGAGGGAGGACGCCACCATGACATCGGCCGCCGACAAAACAGAGATGAGCCTCGAAGAGGCCCTGCAATACGCCATCGGCCTGCACCAGCAAGGCATGCTGGAGGGCGCGACCACGGTCTATCAGCGCATCCTGGATGCCGTACCGGGGCACCCCGATGCCCTGCACCTGCTGGGCATGGCCAAGCACCAGATGGGGCACTCCGACGAAGGCGTGGCCTTGATCGAGGAGGCCGTGGCACGCCAGCCCGGCTTTGCGGGCTACCACAACAACCTGGGCAACATCTACATGGGCCGAGGCGAGGTGGACAAGGCCCTGTCGGCCTACCAGCAAGCCACCGAGCTGGCGCCCGACAACGCCGACCTGCACAACAACCTGGGCGCGCTCTACAAGGCACAGCGCCGCTTTGACGAAGCCCATGCGGCCTACGAGCGCGCCATGGCGCTCAACCCCCGCCACATCAACGCGCTCAACAACATGGGCCTGCTGTATGCCGAGCAAGGCAACCGTGCGGGCGCCATCACCTACTACGTCAAGGCGCTGGAGCTGCTGCCAGGCGATTCCTCGGCGCGGCGCCTGCTGGGCACCACCTACTACGCCATGGGCCGCATCGCTGACGCGGGCGAGGTCTACCGCCAGTGGCTGGAGCAGGAGCCCGACCACCCTACAGCACGGCACATGTACGCGGCCTGCACGGGGCAGGGCGTACCCGAGCGCGCGCCGGATGACTACGTCGAGCAGGCCTTCGACCACTTTGCCGAGAGCTTCGAGTCGGTGCTCAACGAGCGGCTCAACTACAAGGCGCCACAACTGTGCGCTGACATGCTCGCCCGCCACCTGCCGCCGCCGCAGCGCCAGTACGTGATGCTGGACGCCGGTTGCGGCACCGGCCTGTGCGGCCCGATGATGGCACCCTGGGCCAAGGTGCTGGCCGGTGTCGACCTCTCCAAGGGCATGCTGGACCGCGCCCAGACCAAGGGTGTCTACGGCGACCTTTACAAGGCCGAGCTCACCGAGTTCCTGATCTTGTCACCGCGCCAGTGGGATGTGGTCCTTTCCGCCGATACCCTGTGCTACTTCGGTGACCTGGCCAAGGTGATCGCCGCCACGGCGGGCTCGCTCAAGCCGGGCGGCACACTGATCTTCACGGTCGAGGCGCTGCCCGCGGATGCAAACCTGCCGCACCAGATTCAGCCGCATGGGCGCTATGCCCACCATCAGCAGCATGTAGTGGAGGTACTCAGTGCTGCCGGCCTCAACCTGCTGGACATGGAAGCCGTGATCCTGCGCGAGGAAGGCGGCAAACCAGTCAATGGCTGGTTGGTGGCCGCACGCCAGCTGGCGTGAGCGACCACCGGGCTAATCCCTCAAACGAGAACCCCGCCTTTGACCGTGGGGGCGACCCAGTCGCTCAGGTAGGTCAGGCGGTGGCGGGTGATGTCGCCATAGCCTGAGTACAGTGTGCCGATCACGCCCGTGAGCCAGGCGGACAGCTGCGATTTCTCCATCTTGTACTCGCCGTAGTTGGGGTCGAAGGCATAGATGTGGCCGCCGAACTTCTTGCCCGAGCGGTAGAAGGCGATGGTGTGGGCGCCGCCGCCGCTGAACCAGAAGCTGTAGAGGAAGGCGGTGCGGTGCTCATCGCGCACCTTGTTGGCCACCACCGCAAAGCTCCCGCAGTCGTCGACCTTGTCGATCTTGACGCCCAGGCGCTTGGCGATGCCCTCGTCGGCGCCGCTTTCGCCTTCGTGGGCCCAGCGGTCACGGATGGCGCGGTAGCAGATGCGGACCTCGCCGGCCCGCCGCTTCATGGCGTCCATGCGGGCCTGGGCGCCGGCGGCCTTGTTGTCCAGGATCTCGTCGGCCCAGGCAATGCCGAAGGCGTGGCAGCCGCCGCCGGCCGAGGCAGGGTTCTTCCCGCCATCAAGGTAGTCGGATTGGCTGAATTCAGCGGTGCGGTAGGTGGTTTCATCCATGTGCGATCTCCTGCGTGATGATGTTCGCCACTATGGAATCCAGCCGCGTCAGCCAACAGTAACTTTGGCCACATTGGCCCCATCAGGCGGCATGACTTTGGTCGCTTTGCCCGCCCGCCCGACTGAGGTCCACTCCTGAGCATGCCGACACATGCCCCCATCACGCTGAGTTCGCCGCTGCCTGCAGCAGACTTGTTTCTCGACGCCCTGAGCGTGTCGGAGGGCCTGAGCCTGCTTGGCGGCATGCAGCTCAACCTCTTGAGCGAGAAGGGCACCCTCGCCCCCCAGGACCTGCTGGGCAAGCCGGTGACGGTCACCATCAACCTGGGCGACGACAGCAAGCGTTACTTCAACGGCTATGTCACCCGCTTCGGGCTGGGCAAGCCCCAGGGGCGCTATTTTGCCTACCAGGCCGAGGTGCGCCCCTGGCTGTGGTTCCTCACGCGCACCAGCGACTGCCGCATCTTCCAGGAGATGACGGTGCCCGACATCGTCAAGAAGGTGTTCGACGACCACGCCAGCGTGGCGCACGTCAAGCTCAAGCTCTTTCGCAGCTACCACACCTGGACGTACTGCGTGCAGTACCGCGAAAGCGACTTCAGCTTCATCGCGCGCCTGTTGGAGCGCGAAGGCATCTACTGGTACTTCGAGCACACCGATGGCAAGCATGAGCTGGTCTTGATGGACTCGCTCAGCGCGCACGACCCGATCACGGGCGAGAGCACCATCCGCTACATCGAAGACCCCAGCAACGCGCCGCCTGATGAGGAGTACATCTCCCAGTGGCGCTTTAGCCAGGAGGTCAAGACCGGCAAGATGGTGCTGACCAGCTACGACTTCGAGCGGCCCGGGGTCTCGCTGCTGGTGGACGCCAGCCTGTCGCGCTCGCATGACCAGGCCTCGGCCGAGCGCTTCGATTTCCAAGGCGACTACATCAAGACCGCCGATGGCAAGCAGTATGCCGAGGACTGGCTCGATGAAGTGCAGGCTCGCCATGAGCGGCTGACAGGCGAGGGCAATGCCATGGGCCTGAAGGCCGGCCGCACCTTCAAGCTGTCCAAGCACCCGCGCGAGGACCAGAACGCCCAGTACCTGCTGACCTCGGTCCAGATCCAGGCACAGGTCGCGGTGTTCGAGGCCGGCATGAGCGGTAGCCGGTTCCAGGTGAGCTTCGAGGCCATCCCTGCCGCGCAGCAGTTCCGCCCACCGCGCAGCACGCCCAAGCCCTTCGTGCAGGGCCCGCAGACGGCCGTGGTGGTGGGCCCTGGCGGCGAGGAAATCTTCACCGACAAGTACGGCCGCGTCAAAGTGCAGTTCCACTGGGACCGCCTGGGCAAGAAGGACGAGAAGAGCTCCTGCTGGGTGCGCGTGTCGCAGCCCTGGGCGGGGCAGAACTTCGGCTTCATGCACATCCCGCGCATCGGGCAGGAGGTGGTCGTCGATTTCCTGGAAGGCGACCCTGACCAGCCCCTGATCACCGGCCGCGTCTACAACGCCCAGCAGATGCCGCCCTGGGACCTGCCGGCCAATGCCACGCAGTCCGGCGTGCTGTCGCGTTCTAGCAAAGGCGGCGCCTATGGCAATGCCAACGCCCTGCGCTTCGAAGACAAGAAGGGCAGCGAGCAGGTCTGGCTGCATGCCGAGAAGAACCAGGACATCGAGGTCGAGAACGACGAGACCCACTGGGTCGGGCATGACCGCACCAAGACCATTGACCATGACGAGAAGGTGCATGTCAAACACGATCGCACCGAGAACGTCGACAACAACGAGACCATCACCATCGGGGTGGACCGCACAGAGCGCGTCGGCAAGAACGAGACCATCACCATTGGGGTGGACCGCAAGGAAACGGTGGGTGCTAACGAGACCATCACCATCGGCACCAACCGCACCGAGACGGTTGGCAGCAATGAAACCATCACCATTGGCGCGAACCGCAGCATCACGGTGGGCAGCAGTGAAACGGCCACGGTGGCCATGCAACGCACGCACACCGTAGGCATCAACGAGACCATCGCCATTGGTGCGGCCCAGGAAGTGGCCATTGGTGGTGCCCAGTCCATCACGGTGGGGGCCTTGCAAAACGTCTCGGTGGGGGCCAACCAGAGCACCGATGTCGGGATGAACCAAACCCTCAGCGTGGGCAAGAACCAGGCAACCACCGTGGGCGCCAATCAGGAAACCAAGGTGGGGGGTTCCTTGGCGCTGGAGGTGGCCAAGGGACGCGTGGTCAAGATCGGTGAAGACGATGGCCTCAAGGCCGGCAAGAAGATCGTGATCGAAGCCGGAGACTCCATCACGCTCAAGACTGGCAGCGCGGAACTGGTGCTCAAGAAGGACGGCACGATCAGCATCAACGGCAAGGATGTCACGATCGAAGCGTCCGGCAAGATCACGGCCAAGGCCTCGAGCGACATGGTGCTCAAGGGATCGAAGATCGCCCAGAACTGACGCCAGCAACGGCCGAGAAAGGAAGGATCCCATGACGCAATTGATCGACAACGCCTTGCTCATGGCTCACAAGGGGCTTGTGCAGCGCGCGCTGGTTCAGGGCTTTACCGACGAGGGTTCGGTGCTGGTGCGTCTGCTCGATCAGGGCGCGCCCCTGCCTTGCCTGGTCCTGCACACCGGTGCATCGGCGGCCTGCTTGCGCGAAGGCGACGAGGTGCTGGTGTGGCTGGACAAGCCCACCGCCGGGGAGCAGGCGGCCACTGGTGTGGTCATGGGACGCATCGGCTTGTACGGAGACGCCCAAGGCGTGACCCCGCTTGAAGAGTTTGCCCGTCGCCCGCGTCGACTAGTGCTGGAAGCCCAGGAGGAAATCGTGCTGCGCAATGGTCGGGCACGCATTCGACTGGGTGCCGACGGTGACGTGGAGATCCTGGCCGAGAGTTTCAGCGGCCGGTGTCGTCGCCTGATCAAGCTGTTGGCTCCCATGATCAAGCTCAACTGAGGCGCCACAGGCCAGAAAGCATCGGCTGTGTCTCAAGCTACTCCTGCACCCGTCTTGCGCCCCTTGCCCCAGGTGGCCGACATCCGCCGAGCCTGGGTCGGGCCGCCTCGGCGCAGTGCCTTGCCGCCGCACGGCTCGGATTTCGGTGTGCAGCATGAGGATACCGAGGCGTTTCGCCAGCGCGCCGCCCGCGAGTGTCTGGATACGCTGGGTATGCTGCGCAGCTATCGGGCGCCGCAGGATGTGGAGACTTGGCTGATCCCGGCTCGCTCGGAGCAACGCCTGCTGGCCCAGGTGCGTGCCTTGCTGATGCTGGGGCCGCCCGCCCTGACCTTGTCGCTCAAGCTTGCGCTGGACCCCGATGTGCCGGATCCGGACCGCGTGTTCGCCAACTTGTTCCTGCTGGGCTGCACCAGTGGCGTCGAAGCCCTGTCCAAAGCTGTTCCCATCTTCGAGGCTGCCCAGATGCGGGATCGGGGCGAGGCGGCGGCAGCCGTGGAGGCTTTTTGCCTCAGTCCCAGTCAAGCCTTGACGGACGCCCTTTCTCCATTGCTCACCCACGCGATGCCTCAGGTGCGCGCGGCGGCTGTGCGCGTGCTGGCCTACCGTGAGGCTTTGTCCACGCCGGCCTGGAGCCAGGCCATGCGCGATGCCGATCCACGCGTGGTGGCCGCCGCACTGGGTGGCAGTGTCAATGCGCTGGACAGGGACCAATGCGCCCACATGTTGCAAGCCTGGTATGGCTGCGACCAGGAGCCCCTGGCCCGAGCCGCTTTGCGCGCGGGCCTGTCTTTGCGTCTGGACGAGGCTCGCGTTGCAGCCCGTGCCATCGCTGCCAAGTCCCCTGCTTGGGCCGACTCCCTGTACTTGCTGGCCTTGTGTGGGCAGGCAGAGGATGCGAGCTTGATCGAAGCGGCCTTCCAGTTGCACTGGCCCTCTGCCGTCAAGGCGGCTGCACATGCCGGCTGGTTGGGTCTGGGTGCGCGCATGGTGGGTTGGTGTCGGGCGCATCCGCAGCAAGAACCTTTGTGCAAGGCTGTCCATCAGGCCCTGCGCATCCTGGTGGGTCTTCCCGGCGAGATTGCGCCGGATGCAGAAGCCATGACGCAAACCTGGCTGAGCCTGGCCGCCGACAAGGATGTGGAGATCCGCTGGCGCGGCGGGCAGGCATGGCACGCCGGCGCCGCCTTACAGGCCTTGCGGGATGGCGCCTTTTCCCGCGTGCAACGACAGGACCTCTACCTGGAGTTGCAGATGATGTCGCCCGGTCTTCGGCTGCCGCGCTTTTCCGCTTTTGATTTCATCGGGGTGCAATGGCAGTCCCTTGAAGCCATTGCAGCCAGCCTGTTTACCCACTGAAGGATTGTTGGCGCAGCATGGATGAGCCCGACCTGGACAACCGCAGTGATTTCGCATCGGCTTCGTGGCCCATCGTGGACCGCGAAGGCAAGATGGCGCGCGTGGTCGTGATCAAGGCCAGCTTCTCGCTGGACGAGCCAGACGGGCAGCTGGTCCTGGCACAAGAGCCCAATCCGCTTCGTCTGGGTGACGAGTTCTGGGGCAAGCCCGAGGTGCCCGATGTGCGCCTGCCGGCGGACTACGGCCTGGAAAAGGTCGGCACCGACTTCATCCTCAGTGCCTGTGCCACACCGATGCAAGGCAGGCAGGTCACTTATGTCGACGTGGGCTTGCGTGTGGCAGATCGCAGCAAAGTCCTGCGTGTGCATGGGCCGAGGCAATGGCGCCGTGGTCTGCTGGGGGTGGTGCCCGGGCCGTCGGCATTGGTGACGCAAGGCATTCCGCTGTCCTGGTCGCGCGCCTGGGGCGGTCAGGACATGAGTGACCCGAGCAAGCCGCTTGAAGAAGCGCGCAACCCGATCGGGTCCGGCGTTATCCGCGATCCAGCGCGCCTGATCGGCTTGCCCGCTCCCCAGATCGAGGCACCAGACGAGCCCATTGGTGAAGCGGGAGGCAAGTGCCTACCGCAAGGCTTTGCAGCGTTGGCACCGCACTTCGCCCCCCGGCGGGACACCGCGGGGACTTACGACCAAGATTGGCTGGACAAGGTCTACCCGGCCAAGCCGGCCGACTACAAGCCTGAGCACGAAAACAGGGCGCCCGTCGAGTTCCAGTTTGGGCAAGGCCTGCGTGGTGGCGAGCCAGTTCAGATCGCAGGTGTACATGCAACGCGGCACATCGAGTTTGTGCTGCCCAAGTGGCTGGTGCGTGTGCGGGCCCTGATCGATGGCCAGGTGCAGGACAAACGCCCCCAATTGGATACTGTGGTGGTGGACGCGCAGCGCATGCAACTGGAGATGGTCTGGCGCGCCATTTTCACGTGCCCGCCGCGCATGCGAAACCGCTTCACGACCATCCGGGTCGAAGCCAAGGAGTTCGTTTCATGAGCGCGCTCGGTGGGGCCATGGCCGAACTGGTGGCCTGGGAAGCAGTGAGTTCCCTGGGCGAAAGTGCCAGAGAAACCTCCTTGCTTTGGGAGGCCGGCATTGTCAACTTGGCACCTTCGCGATTCGTCCTGGAAGACGGGTCTCGCGTCAATCTGTGTGCCTGCCCGGCCTTGTCTCCCGAACTGCTGGGGGAGGCAAGACTGGCCGAACTGGCAGCTTGCGCGCTGGAGCGTCTGGCCACGCGCATGGGTGGGGCCGGCTTGCAAGGCATCAGGACGTTGTTGCTGAGCTTGCCCGAACGGCTGGCGGCCCAGGCCCACGGCAGGGAGCTCAATGCGCAGGGGCAGCGCTTAATCGAAGCGCTGTTGCGCCATCCTCTGTTCGCGGGCCAGGGCCTGCGTATCGAGGCCTATCCCTTCGGTCGGGCGGCAGGCGCACTGGCGCTGCACCGTGCCGCCGAGTTGATGGCCGCGGGGCAGCGGGTGCTGTGGGGTGGGCTGGACACCCTGCATGACTGGCAGGCTCTGGAAGCATTGGCCAAGCAGGAGCGCCTGCTCAATGAGGATAACGTCGATGGCGTTAGGCCGGGTGAGGCCGCGGCCTTTGCCGTGTTGCAGGCGGCCCAGGGAGGTGGAGACCGTCCCATCGTCATGGGCGTAGGCCTGGGGCGCGAAGACTTGGCCGTGCAGCAGCAGGGCGGACCGTTGCGGTTCGACGGTCTGGCCAAGGCGGTCATGACCAGCACGACAAGCCTGCGTGACCTGCGCCGCCGATGCAACTACTGGTTGTTCGACACGACGCACGAGGCGGTCGCGGCGCAGCGACTGCAGCATGTCCTGACGGCCTGCGCCGACATCGTGGGCCTGCAAACGGCCATCCATGGGCCACTCAAGGCCTTGGGGGATGTTGGCGCGGCAAGCCTGCCACTGTTTGCAGCGCTGGCTGCAGAAGCTTGGCGACACGGTTCTGCCGATGACAACACGGCGTTGCTGGCGGCCAGTTCGGACAGTAGCGCCTGCGGCGCCATCGTCTTGGGCGATTCAATTGCGAGGATGACAACATGAGTGTTTTGGCCAATGGCCGCGAGGTGGCTGGTGAATCGACCGGACACAGCGTTGTCTACATGAACCCAAGCGTCTGCATCACACCGGCAGCGCCTTCGCCTCTTCCCATGCCCTATCCCATTCTGACTGGAGCGGGGACGGGCAATCTCGAAAGCGATGCGCGCAAGGTGCAAATCGGCGACAAGCCCGTGTTCAATACGGACTCGGTTATTGCCTCGTGCAATGGCAATGAAGCAGGCACCCAAAAGGAAGTCGTCAGCATGAAGACGGGTTCCAGTGCATACATGCTTGATGGCAGTCCCGACGTGATGGTCGAGGGCAAGTCGGTCGTCTACACCGGCAGCCAGGGCATGGGCAACCAGATGTGAGGCGCGATTGACAGCCAGCGCCGCAATGGTCAAGGCCATGGTCGTGAAAGGGGCCGGGGCCGGCATGGGCAAGCAAAAGCTCACTTGCGAGGAGATCTGCGCGAGCTTTGATCCGCCTATTGAGTTCGGCTCGCACAAGGACATGGTGGGCAGCAAGAAAGGCTACCAGGCCGAGCACATCGTGCCGACTTCGGCCTTCCACGAAATGGGCCGCAGTGGTGACAGGGTGACCAACTGCTCGGGATACACCACGCCCAACGCCTTGACCTGGATGGCGCGCGATGGCCAATCCGCTGACCAGGAGCACAAGATCCTGACCGATCAGATGCGGGAGTTCTCACAGGCCAATGATCTGGCTGGTCGTGAGGCGACGCTCAACCAATGGCTGGACGAGTATGAAGAGGGTGCCAAGAACGCACTGAAAAATGCTGATCCAAAAAGAAAAATCAAAAACAAAAAGTTGGATGAGGACAGCCTGATCGATGCGGCAGCCGAGTGCATTCGCGCCCGGGCGGCGGAGTCATTTGCCCAGATGAAGCCACCTGTCAAGGGCGATACCAAGTTGCGCAACCCCTGGGCTGCAACCGCCGAGCAACGTGCGGCCGCAGCGCCACCACCAAGAGCGCCATCTGGCGGGCGCGGCGGCAGACGCTGATGTGGGCCACAATGAACAAGTCTTGGGTGCTGACCCAGATTGGAGAGATGACATGAGCGAGCAAATGAGAAGCGAAGTTCTGAAAGTGGTGGAGGCGGCGGATGCGCTCTACTACATGACCACCGATTACGAAGAGGGCGATATCGGCCACGGTATCGGTTGCGTCTATCGGACCAGCGGCAAGCGTACGGAAGGCGAAGTTCCTGTGCGGGCCTTGCTGGCCAACGAAACCTTGTCGTCTCTATGGGTCTCACCTCAAGGTCACCTGTGGGTGGCCAGCGCCAATGGCCATGTCGCGACCACGGCGCGCTTGCCCTGGTCTGCCGCAGGCAGCGGAGATGGTGCAGGCTATGACAATGGGCCCGGTATGAAGTGGGTCGTGACATCGCTGCCTCGGGTGCAGGCAACGGGCTTGCCGCCCAACATCACTGTCCTGTGGGGCACCAGTGACCAGCATGTATTTGCCGGCACCTATGGCGGCCACATCTACCAATGGGATGGCCAGACCTGGCGGCAGACCTATACCGGCGCGGGCAAGGGACAGGGCACCATCAGTGCCTTGGGTGGGCCGGGCTCCAATGACGTCTTTGCGGGCGGCCAAGGCACGACCCTTCTTCATTTCGATGGATCGACCTGGCAGCCTGTTGCGTTGCCAGGTGCAAGCAATGGACGGGAGACCTTCCGCGGCATCATCACGCTGCCCACGGGCGAGGTGATGATCTCAGGCAATGGCAGCCAGGGTCGCTTGTTGCATGGCACAGCCAAGGGCTTGACCGAGCTGGGGCGCTACGACATCGCCTTGATCAGCATGGCCCAACTGGACGATCGCATCCTCTTTGCAACCGGCGACGGTTGTGCCGAGCTGATCGGCCGCGATGTGCAGATGATCAAGGACAGCTTCCAGACCGTGGACGTGTTGCCGGGGCGTGGTCGCGTGTTCTACATCGAGCCGGACCAGCCTTATCCAGGGTTCGTTGAGTACGATCCCAAGGAAGGTGATGATGCCTGGTGGGGCATGGAGTACTGAGGAGTGCTCTCTGCAATGCAAACCGTCCACACCTTGCCTCATGCCAAGGCGGAGGTGGCCGTGCGGCTGACCGCCGTGCTGTGCATCAAGGGTGGATTGTCTGCACTCGATCCTGCGCTCTCATCTTGGTGGCGATGGTGGCGTGCCACCATTCCTGGTCAAACCCTGGTCTGTTGGCGTGACGGGGCAAGCAGCGCATGGCGGCCACTGGTGGCCCATGGCGTCGAGCAAGAGCTGCTTGGCATGTGGACGCCTGCAAGCAGTCCTGGCGCCCCACGCTCCATCCAATGGGCTGACCGGGCGTACGATCATGGTGAACTGCTCGGGCACAGCGTGACCTGGCTGGATCTGCCTGCCGTTCTGGGACAGGAGCGTGTCAGCATGATCTGTCTGCGCCTGCCTGAGGGCACGTCTGCGGCCTTGTTGACGCAACTTGGTGAGGTGAGCATGCAGACCCTGCCTTTGTGGTGGGGGACGGCCGGCTATGCCTTGGACTATGTCAGCGGTCGCTCCGATGTGGCCGCCCAACAAATGGCCGCACTGGCTCGCCGCTACTGGTGCGCACAGTTGCTGGATTTGACCTCCTTGCAATGGGATGCCCTTCAGGGTTTGCCAGGTGTGAACTGGTTGACCTGGCTGAGTGCGTCCTTTGTCGAACACAGGGGGCTGACCCTGGACGACTTGGTCCAGGCCCTGGGCGCAGCATCGGGCGAGCGTGTGTTCCATCGGCGATCGGCCAATGGCTTGTCGGTTGCGGCTGGTGCCGAACCAGTCAAGGGCGACATCAACCAATCGGAACCCTTGGCGCCCTATGCCCGTATCGCCCACATCATGAAAGGATTGGTCCTGGAGACGATGACGCCGCTGGCCGGACCTTTGGCTCGCCCCAAGGTGTTGAAAGCCTGGCTCAATCGATTTGAGGCACCGCAAGTCTGGCTGCAAGCCGATATCAGCCATGAATGATGGCCAGGCGACTCAGTTGAGCCTGAATGGGGGGTACGCATGAACGGGCGTTTGCTGGCCGTAGCGATCCTGGGTCTGGTGGCCTTCCTTTTCGTGGTTTGGGTTGTGAAGGATCGCATCGTGACTGGCGCCATGGAGCCCGGCGCGAAGACGCGTTTACGTGTGGCTCTGATCTTTATCGCCGTGGCAGGCTGGCTGTTCTGGTTGGACCGGCAGACCTGATTTCCGGCAGGATTCCCGCCGCATGACTTTCGTTGATTGACCAAGGTCAGCCCCCCCGACACCATTTCCTCATCGCCCCCACTCCACTTCTATAAACCGGGGCAGTCTGGAGCTTTCATGCACTTGCTCATCCGCGCCGTCAGCCTTGCTGGCCAGCCCTTGACGCAGGCCATATCCGCGTACTTTGACGAGCGTGGCGGCACCATCGGCCGTTCCGACACCAACACCCTGGCGCTACCCGACCCGGAGCGCCGCATATCGCGCCTGCAGGCCGAGGTCAGCCGCAGCCCCGATGGCTGGCGCATTCTGAATGTGGGCAACACCAACCCGATCTGGCACAACAACAAGCCCGTGCCACCCGGCGAAGGCGTCCTGCTCGATGAAAACGACGAATTGCAGATCGGCACCTATGCCCTGCAGGTCACCTATTCGCAAAACGATGCCACGGCACGCACGATCACCAAGGGGCGTGCAGCTGTCGATTCGCGCACCGTCATCGTGGGCTCTGGCCAAGAGCCCAGAACCGACCCGAACCTGATGCGAACGTCGGAGCACACCACGGGTGTGACGCCTGTGGCTTCGGTGCCGCCAGCGATGCCTCCTGCAGTGCCGCCTGCCTTCAGCGCCGCGCCGGCTGCCGGGGCCTCACCTTTTGCCGACCTTCTGGGAGGACTTGGCGGTGCCCCCGCGCCGGCCGCCGCAGCCTCCGCATCCCCCTTTGCGGACCTGCTTGGCGGCGGCCTGGGCGCGCCATCGCCGTCGCCAACTCCGTCCTCAGTACCGGCCAGCGCCGTTCATGCTGCGGCACCGGCTGCTGCCACACGCCTGCCCGACGACTTCGACCCCTTCGCCGACTTCCAGGCCACGCCCTCGCCATCTGGCCGGGCCCCGGTCAAAGCCAGCAGCTGGGACTTGCCGGCGGCACCCACACCTCCGGTCAGCGCCTCGCCTTTTGACCTCTCGCCCGGCGCCAAGCAACTGCCTGGGGACCTAGATCTGCTTGGCGCAGTGGCCCCTCCGGGTGCCGGCTCCATCGACCAGATGTTCGGTCTGGGTGGCGGCACCAGCAGCGATCCACTGGCTGCCTTCCTCAAGAAGACCGAGCCGGCCGCGCCTGCCGAGGCCGCCGCAGGCACCCCGGTGAGCGTGGACCCTTTGTCGCTGATCAAGCCGCGCGTGGAAGTCAGCACGGCCGAGTCGAATGCGCCACCGGTTCACAGCGCGCCGGCCCTGCCTGACGATGTGCCCGAATTGAACGCCGCCATGCCGCTGCCCCCGGTGGTGTCCTCGCTTGCCTCAACGCGTGAGCCCGTGGCAGCGAGCTTTTCCTTCATGCCGCCGCCCGCCTCAGCCCAGCCTCAACAGCCGCATACCGAGCCGGCCGGCGCCTCGCCCTTTGCTGATCTGGGTCTGGGCAAGCCATCGCAAGGCCATCTGCTGGACGACCTGGACCTTGCCCCGCAGACCGTGCCCAGCGTGCACGTCAAGGCGCTGGATGTGGACATGCCCATCGGCCACGAACCCCTGGCCGAGCCCATCCAGACGCAGTTGCCCATCCCGCAGACGGCCGTGCCACATGTCGAGGTCAAGCCGGCGGCTCTGGCGGTGACACCTGTGCAGCCCCTTGCCGCAGCCCCTGCACCGCTGCCATCGCCGCAGCAGGCCGCGGCAGCCGCCAGCCAGTCCGCCGACACCGCCGCGCTGTGGGCCGCGTTCTGCGAGGGCGCCGGGATCCATTTCACGCCACCGCAAGGCCTCAACCCGGACCTGATGCGCGTCATTGGCCAACTGCTGCACCACACAGTGGATGGCAGCCTCAAGCTGGTGGCGGCCCGCGCGGCCACCAAGCAGGAAATGCGCGCCGAGGTCACCATGATCCAGGCGCGTCGCAACAACCCCTTGAAGTTCTCGCCCGACACGCAGTCCGCCATGGAGCAGCTGCTGCAACCACCTTTGCGTGGCTTCATGAGCGGCCCCGAAGCCGTGGCCGATGCCATGGACGACCTGCTGGGCCACACCATCGGCACCATGGTCGGCATGCGCGCCGCGCTCGAAGGCGTGCTGGCCCGCTTCGAGCCCAACCAGCTGGAGACCAAGCTCGTGGGCCGCAGCATGCTCGACAGCCTGCTGCCCATGAACCGCCGCGCCAAGTTGTGGGAGCTCTACCTCCAGCATTACGATGCGGTCAAGGCCGAGGCCCAGGATGACTTCCACAACCTCTTCGGACGTGCCTTCCTGCAAGCCTACGAAGAACAACTCGATCGACTGGAGGCCGAGCGCCGCCACCAGGGCAGCAACGCTTCCGCCAAACCCGCCGCATGATGCGTATTGAAGTAGCCAGCCGAAGCGAAGTCGGTCAGCGTTCGCACAACGAAGACGACTTTCGTCATGGCACCTCCGGCACGCAGGTCTACGCCGTGCTGTCGGACGGCGCGGGCGGCCACAGCAACGGGGCCATGGCCTCCGACATCGTCGTGCGCACGGCCACCGTGCTGCTGCAACGGGCCACGGTGTTCAATCCCGCCGTGCTCGAAGCCGCCATCGAAGAGGCCAACGACGCACTCAACGTCGGCCAGCAAGGCCTGCAAAGCCACCAGCGCATGCATGCCACCGTGGTCGCGCTGTGGCTGGAGGCCGAGCAAGGCCTGGCGCTGTGGGCCCACGTCGGCGACTCGCGGCTCTACCGCGTGCGCCAGGGCCAGGTCGAACAACTCACGGTGGACGACAGCGTCGTGCAGCACATGGTCAACGCCGGCTTCATCAAGCCCGAGGAAGCCCGCCATCACCCACGCAAGAACCAGCTGCTGGCAGCCATGGGCAGCGAAGAGACGCCCCACGTGCATCTCACGCTCGAACCCGAGCCCCTGCGTGAAGGTGACGCCTTCCTGCTGTGCTCCGACGGCTGGTGGGACCACCTCGAGCCCGAAGACATCGAGCACACCATGCACCAGGCCGAAAACCCCCAGCAGTGGCTCGACCACATGGCCGCGCTGGTGGCCAGCCGCCAGGTACCCAACCAAGACAACTACACTGCGGTGGCTGTCTGGGTCGGTAACCCGGGCGAGGTTACCCGCTTCGGCGCATGATGGCGCAGGACCACGCGGGGTGACAAAAGTCGCTTTCCATCACATGACGGCGGGCATACAGTGCAGCCGTCAACTTGCCAAGGACCTGTCCATGAACACGTCTGTTTCCTTCCGTCCGTTTCTCGGTATGACCCGATCCCTGCTGGCCGCCGCCCTGGTGGCTGGCCTGAGCCTGGCCCACGCCGAAGGCCCCGCCCCGACCAATGTCCTCAAAGGCAAGGCCGTGACCGAGGGCAACCTCATCGACGCCCTCACGCCTGAAGAGCCCGTGGTCACCCGCAGCCTGCGTGTGCAGCGCGACACGCCCGGCCAGCAGGCAGCCCGCAAGCCCAGCGCCTCGCTGCTCATCACCTTCGAGACCAACTCCGCCGAGCTCACGCCCCAGGCCAAGAAGCAGCTCGACGTGGTGGCCGCGGCCCTGCGCAACAACAAGCTGGCCGAGTACGCCTTCAACGTCGAAGGCCATGCCGACCCGCGCGGCACGCACGACCTGAACCTCTCGCTGTCGCAACAGCGCGCCGAGAGCGTGCGCAGTTACCTGATCACCGCCCACGCCATCGATCCCAAGCGCCTGAAGGCCGTGGGCAAGGGCGACAGCGAGCAGGCGGATACCGCCAACCCGGCCGCGCCAGAAAACCGCCGCGTCACCATCGTGACGGACGTACAGACGCAGTGAGCGCCGAGCACCATGCCGTCGTCGTGATCGGTGGCGGCCCGGCGGGTTCGGCCGCTGCACGCACCCTGGCTGCAAAGGGTGTGGATGTCTGTGTCATCGACAAGGCCAGCTTCCCGCGTGCCAAGCTCTGCGGCGGTTTGCTGACCCTGCGCAGCCGCAAGCTCTTCACGCAGATCTTCGGCGAGGCGGCCTGGGCGCCGGCCTTCGAATACGAGGCCCATGGCATCCGCCTCTTCCATCAAGACCGCTGCCTCAGCGAAGTCGACAACCACAGCGCGCTGTACTTCACCTGCCGTCGCCGCTTTGACCACTACTTGTTGGGTCTGGCCAGGCAACAAGGGGCCATGGTCCACGAGGGTGACGGCCTGGCCTCGGTCGACCTGGCTGGCAAGGTCTGCCATCTGCAATCGGGCAGGCAGATGGCCTATGACCACCTGATCGGCGCGGACGGCGTCAACAGCATGGTCGCGCGCACCCTGTTCGGTGCGGCCTATGAGCGCAGCAAGATTGCCTTCGCGCTGGAGATGGACGTGAGCCGCGGTCATCTGCCTCGCGAGGTCACGCGCCCGGAGATCTACTTCGGCGTCGTCAAATGGGGCTATGGATGGGTCTTCCCCAAGCAGGACACGGTGACGGTGGGCGTGGGCGGCATCCAGGCGCGCAACCCCAATATGAAGCAGGCCTTCGAGGCCTTCCTGACCCAGGTGTTTGGCACCATGCCGCCCGGCAAGATGAAAGGCCACCACATTCCCTTTGGCGACTACAAACGTCGCCCCGGTGCCGCAGGCGTGCTGCTGGCAGGCGATGCGGCCGGGCTGGTGGAGCCCATCACGGGTGAGGGCATTGCCTTCGCCATGCAAAGCGGCTACTTCGCGGGTCTGGCGGTGCTGGAGGCGATGCGGTCGCCACATGCGGGGGTTTCGGCCTTGGCAGCCTACCAGCGCCACAGCACCGAGATCACCCGCGCCCTGGACCACGCCAAACGCCTGCGCTACCTGATCTTCCCCTCACCCAGCGAGCGCCTGCTGGTCAAGATGCTGCCACGCAGCGCGACCTTGACCCGCAAGCACCTGGACCTCATGGCCGATGAGATCGGCTATGGAGACTACGCCCGCTACATCGGAACGCGCGCGATCAAGGGCTTGGTGAGCGGGCGCTTTTTCTAGTTGGGCAACTCGCTACCCTGTGCCGCCTGGAAGTTGCTCATGTTGGCAGGCATCGTCCATTCGTTTGAAGGGGGTACAGGCAACATCACGGTGTGCTGCCCATCCTTGTCTTCAACAAGGGCGCGATCATTGAATGAATTCAGCACCACATCAACGTGAAAGCGTGCGGGCTTCATCACCTGGAGGTTGATGCCTGATGGCGGCTCCACGACCACTCTGAACTTGATGACATCGGGGCTATGGTCATAGACGTAGGCAAAGCGACAGTGAGCGCCCGCTGTCGCCTGACCATTGGCGGTGATCCGGTACACATTGCCCAACAGATCAACCCGTGTCGCTGAGTACTCAAACTGGGACATAGCGCCTCCTGACGAAAGAACGGTTGAGGTGGTACTGCGACTGTCAGTGTAGGAGGGTCTGGGGGTTTTGCTCCATTTACTAAGTTGGCGAGGGGGCTATTCCCATGCGGCCTCTGCCCATCAGATGGCGGGGGTGGCCTGCCGTCTTGCACCACCACTGACAAGCAAGGGTTCTTCAGCCAAATGCAGTGGACCGTTCCCACGACACAGGCCGGTTGTCTGCGAACTTCAGTTCCCTGTCGCCGCCGATATAGCAACAGCGTGGATCGGACGGCAGCGTTTCATCTTTGGCGAAGCCTGCCAAGGAATCGTGGACAAAATTGTCGAAGAACTCGATGACCAAGGGATCACTCAAACCTTTGCCATGCGTGAACTCGTCTTCATACGCCTTCAGCATCTGCTGGTAGTGTGGCCTGAGGGGCTTGCTGCCGCTGGTTTGATGCGCTTTGATGTACTCAATGTCCTTCAACAAGTTCTTGTCGTAGATGTCGAGGTTGCCAATCAGTTCATCACTGTAATTGGGCAATGCCCGCAGCTTGGCCCGCTCGCGAAGATAGGGGTCATTGACGTCATCAAAGCGGGCCTTGGCGGCCAGGTAAGCCTGCTTTTCTTTATCGTGGGGGACGTCCGGAGAGGTCTGGTTCGCGAGGAGCCATTCGCTCTTTTTGTCGTTCATCTCTTTTTCTGCACGCAGGCGGGCGGGATCTCGCTCCAGTGCGCCGACGCGTGCTTTCAAGCCCTGTTGGCCTGATGCGGCATCTCCTTCGCCCTCCTTGCGGAAGGTTTCGTTCTGCTTCCTGATCTCAGCGTACTCCTGATCACGCAGGCGCAAGTGGATCTTGCGGAAGCGCCAGCGGTAGTAAAGCTCGCTGTGGGCAAGAAGGGCGTCGCCGAGTCGGCCCTGGGAGAATCCTCCGGCAGACAAGACCTTGTTGAATCGTTCGGACAAGGCGTCGTCGTACTCGAAGTCCGTGGCCAAGTTGGGATCAGTTAAATGCTTGAGCGGAACTCCGTAGGCGATGGCCTCTTCATACATCTTGCGCAGGGGAATTTTGCTAAGCAAAAGATCGCGTGTTTCGCTTTTACCTCCTTCATCAGGCCGATATCCCCCGCCTACGTTTGAGTGCGCGCCAGGTTAGACGATCTCCTGGGCGCCATCGGGCAGCTTGGCACCGTCCTATACTGTGTCCAAAGGGAATGAGTTTCTGAACTCGTTCATCGCCATGAGGTGCAGGGTACGCGTCACGAGAGGCGGGATACGCAGGTTGCTGGCCCAGGAAGCATGGCCATCGAACACGCCCGGGGTCGGGTCTGCGCCGGGCTTGTCGCCAAAGGCCAGCGTGTTGAGCCAGCTTCTGCGTTGCGCCATGGCCGTGTCCAGCGCCACCCATTTCTTGGCTGTGGCGAGTGAGCCCAAGCTGGTGCTCGCTGGCAAGCCCACTGATGCCACGGTATCAAACAAGCCCAGAAAGTAGATCTCGCAGGGGCGATGGATGCTCCTCAGCGTGCCTTGCCTGGAGCCGGCATCCCATGCGCATCGATCGTTGATGCGGCGTGCGAATGCCCGCGCGAGTGTGGCGCCGCGCGAAAAACCAAAGATGGCCAGATTGACCGATTCAATCTTGTCAGCAGGGTGCTTGGCGACGGTGGCATCGAACCATTTCATGGCCTGATCCAGGCGGGCATCGCCGTATTTGCCAAAGGCCATGCCATCGTCATCACCGATGTCGCTAATTTCTTTGAAGTAGGTGCCCAGGCCTGGGATGTAATGCGCGTAGATGCCCTTCGCCACGTCTTCTCTGGGGTGAGCCTTGAACAATCGAGCGACGTTGCTGTGCTTGTCCGTGCCTTCGTCCGCGTCCAGATTGTTGCCGGTGCCATCAAAGAAGAAAGAAATGCGCAGCGTCACTTTGCATGTGTGCGTAGCTGGTTGGCCGTCTAGGCGAGCACCCAGCGCTTGGGCGCGTTGCGCCAAGTCTGGCCCATCGATGGGGGCATGTGGTGGTGAGCACACAGGGGCAGACAGGGTTCGCGAAGCCGCCGCGCTGCTGCCGAGCGCTTCGTAGGGCTGGCGCGTGGCCGGGCCTGCTGTGGCTGTTTCAGTGGTCTTGCTGGAGTTGTTCATGGCTGCACGGGGGGAAATTGTTGGAAGCACCGGGGCGCTGTTCATCTGCTGTGATAGGCAACTTCAAGCGCGGAGGCGAGTAGCCGGGTGTCACGGCCGCTTCGACGTGGCCATCAGGAAAGAAGTGCACCTCCAGCGCAGCAGGCTCTTCGGTCTGCATGCGCTCGACCGGTACCTGCACTTCGCGGAAAAGGCTTTTGCGCCAAAAATGGGTTCCGCCGTACTTGTTGGTGGTGGAGTACATGCAGTAACTGGCTGACCACTTGACGGTGACCCTGGCTGAACCCGCAGGATTGAAGCTGTAGCAACAAACCGACCCACCGCCGCCCGTCGTTGGACTGCTCACATAGATGTTGCCGCTGCCTGCACCATTCACGCTGAAGCTGTCGATGTAGTGGTCGGTGTAGTTGTAGCCCTGAATCAGTAGGCCCTTGGATTGTTCTTTGGTCTGCGTTTGCGGCGCTTTGTCTACGGCAGATGTTGGGGAGGCACAGGCTGAGATGCAGAGCCCCAAAGCTGCGCAGGCAAAGCAAGTCAGCCAGCGCGAAAGATCTCGATCCACGTGATGCATATCAGTGGCCTTGCTGGAGTTGATCATGGCTGCAGGGGGGGAAGTCGTAGGAGGCTCCGGGGCGTTGTTCGTCCGCCGTGATGGGCAGCCTCAGGCGTGGTGGCGAGTAGCCGGGCGTCACGGCGGCTTCGACGTGGCCATCAGGATAGAAGTGAACCTCCAGCGCCATGGCTGGCGTGGACACCTCACTCAAAGGCACAGAGGCCTCCTTCCATAGGGTTTTGCGTTCATCCACAAAGCGAGGCCCGAACGAGTAAGGGTTTGCTTTGTGTTCCATGCAGTAGGCCGCTGCCCAGCGAATTTTCAGCAGAATGGGGCGAGGCGCGCTGGGGTTGAAGCTATAACAGCAAGCTGACTTGCCGCCGCCTGTCGTTGGGCTGCTCACAAAGACGTTGCCGCCACCCGCGCCATCGACCGTGAAGCTGTCAATGAACATATTGGTGTAGTTGTAGCCCTGGATCAGCAGCCCTTGCGCTTGCGACCCTGAGGCATTCTGGGTAGTGGTCACCTGGCTATTGCCGCTGTCTGCCGAGTCGGGTGGCGAGGCCACACACCCCGTCGTGCTGAGGCATGCGCTGACGCAAACCGTCAAGAGTTGTCGATTCATTTTTTGATGGCCTGTTCGATGGCTTGCAGCAGTGTCAACTGGCGCTGCTTGACTTTGACCATCAAGGACGCCCATTGTTCGCTGTTCTCAAAGCCGACGCCCAACTCCAATGTCAGCACACAGAACATCACGCGGTCGGCCAGAGCCTCCAGCGCAAACTGGTCTGCCACCTGTAAGGCACGCTTGGTGAATGCGGCTCTGTCTGCAATGGGCACGGCCATGAATGCGTCAGGTGATTCGCGCATCAATTCGGGCATGACCGTGTCCACCTCGGCTGCAGCAAGCAGTTGATCGGCCTGCGGCTGTGTCAATACCAAGGGCGCTTCAAAGGTGGCTGACGTACGCACAGGACTCAGGTCAATAACGCGAAAAGTTCGTGCGCGATCCACATAAGCCCATTGGCCATCCAATGCCCAATAGCCTGCGGCCTGATCGGCTCGCAATACAGCTTGTATCTCAGGCAGGACGCGTGGGTCATAACACCTGAGCAACACACGGTAGTCATCAGGCAACACAGCCTTGGTGCGCTCGTTCAAGGCATGCGCAAGGGCAGGCGTCGGCAAGGAGCTGTGAAGCCAGGTGGCACAAGCGCTGCTGTTTGCCCACGCCATGGTGTTGCTAAAGTCGCGCTGGCCACGTGTATTGCGGTCGAGCGGCATGAGCCACGCGCTGGCGTGTTCAGCATCGGGGCGTTCATCGCCCAAGATGTTGCATGCTTGGCGGGCCTTGATGGCCGAGTTGGTCTGTGTGGAGCTCGTCGGTGCCGCTGGGATTCACGCCGCCATCGGGGCTCACAACGATGATGCTCTCCAACCCTAGGCAAGATCAGACAGCCGCTACACGAGGCTGATCTAAATTGGGTTTCCCTTGTGCAACTGATGCAGCACCAGTCGATGAATCTGGTGGTTTGCTTGGGTCATTGCGAACTATTTGCACGTTATCCCCTTCGTAGCGACGACGCCATCGGAAATAGCCTTCGGGCTCCCACGAGCCAGGCACAGGATCCCAGCCAAAGATCTTGATCTGATCAAACGGACGGAAACCCGCATAGGAATCGTGACAATAGTCTGCGAACAAGGTAGCGGCGGCTGCATCAACTGCCGACATGCTTTGCAACCGATTGAAAATGTCAAGAGCCTCTTCCTTCATGCTACGCACGCGGCTTTCGGCATTCTGCTGTATGACGGACTTGTAGTCGTCGTTGTCCCAATTCGTGGTCGACACTGGATGCAGATGAAGGTTCAACGCATCGACGTCCTGAAGCAACAGCTGATTCGCACCGGAGAGGTCGTCCCTGTCAGATGGACTGGCACGATGGAACCAGGGAAGCGACATGTATTGGTTACGAACCTGATAGCGCCAGGCCAGATACTCGAACAACCAATCGCGCATTTGGCGCGGCTTCTGGCGAGGAGTCATGAAAGCGTTGAAAGCATCGACGGTAGCGTCCGCGATCTCGAAGCAATCATATGCGCCATCAGCCGCAAGGTTTTTATCCAATGGAACCAACGCCTTGCGAGAGGCAAGGTACATGGCGTTCAAGGCCATCTGGGAGAGCTTTTCGTCGTTCTTGCCGTGAGGCCCCCGCCCTTGCTCCTGAGGTGAATAGCCGCCACCAACGTCCGAGTGCATGCCCGGGAACATGAACTCATGGCAGTTGTCTGGGATATGGCCATCTTGCTGGATCAACTCGACAGGGAATGAGCCTCTGTTCTCGTGCATGGCAACAAAGTGAACACAGTTTTTGACCTGAGGTGAAATACGCAACCGCTCCGGCTGCGCCCAGGACCGATGTCCGTTTTGACCCATGCCAAAGGAAGCGGGCAAACCAACCGATGCCACAGTATCGAACAAGCCAAGAAAGCGGATCTTGGCAGGCACACCACACAGGGTGTCACCTTCAAAGAGCTCCAGCAACCAGTTGGTGAAGGTGCGGGCCTCTGCGGCGCCACGTGAAAACCCATAGACATCAAAGAATATCTCGATGATTTTTGGCTTGGCCACCTCAGCCATCCGTACTTGAATGTCTTTGCATGCACGTTTGAAAAAAGCCAGACGGTGCGACGACTTGGCAGCGAAGTCGTCAAGCAGCAGACCGCCGCAGGTGTCCATGTTCACCCGTCGCAAGGCGGGCTCATCTTCATAGGATGCCAAAGGACTGCGTTGCGGGACACCTCCGCGTCCAACTGTTGTGCTGCGCTTGCCGTTGCGGCACAAAGCCTTGACTGTGTCGTCGGGTGCATACAGTCGTTTGTTGGGCGAGATGCTCAAATAGATCGAGTTGATGACTTGAAGCAATCCAAAATTGATCCGGCCGTCTCCACCAGCGCCAAAGGCAGCCCCCAGCGACGCTGGCTTCTCTTCTCCAATTTTTGGAAACGGGGTTCCTACCCCCGGGACGTAAATTGGAAAATAGCCATTCCAGTCTTCATCTCGATAGGCACGAAAGAGGCGCGCAACGTTGCTGTCTTTCTGGCGTTGCAACTGGGTTTGTGCCTTTCCAGGCTCCACCCAGTTTTGGTTGTTTCCTGTGCCATCAAAGAACACCCCAATGCTCAAGGCCATCTCGCATTGGTGTGCCTGTGGCGCTCTCTGCGGATAAACAGGCTTAATGCCTGGAGTTGGCCCAAGAGGGTGGGCCGCCACCATGGTCTCATTGCTGTTGTTCATCTGGATCTCGGAATGGGTTGTTTGGGGTCACCTTTCTGGGCCATGGATATGTCTGCCACGGATGTTTGTGGGGAATTGGATCGTGTGTACCAGGGTAGGTCGGACTACTTGGCGACTCGTTGGCAAGGGTGATGCGAACCTGTCCGTTGGCCAGGAAATGAACAAACATGCGACCGACTTCGTCATAGCGGTCAACGGGCACATCTGCTTCGTATTCCTGACTCGTACGCTCTTTCCAGTTCGTCACGTGCCACACAACGTGCACCTTCAAGCCTGGCGTCCATGTCTTGGGAACGACAACACAGCAAACGAGTCGCCCCCCTGTCCCTGCCTGAGCCCCGTTGTAGCCATTCACCCAGAAATTCTGCACGCTGAGGTCTTCCCGCAGATGGTCAATGCCGGTGAGGCCAACACCGTCGCTCTCATCCTTGGCGCCAATCACATTGCAGGCAGTCAGCCCGATCATCAACACGATGAGCATCAGGCGCATTGAATATTTTTTGAATGTAGGCACGAGGTTCACCTATCGACCGTTGCTTGAGCTTGAATCAGGTACAGGCTTCGACGCCCGCTTGGTGGCTGGCGAAAAGGGCTTTGGACCATTGAGCGTCGTCCCAGTCTGGCCGCGTGTTGGTCAGCATCAGGGCCAGCATTGCCAACTGAACAGGATATCTTTCCTCTCGATGCTTGACGGCCCAGTCACATACCCTTTGAGCACATGCATGTCGTTGGTAAGGCGTCAATCCATGGCCAAGGCCAGGCTGTTGGTCGACGACCGAACTGAGCAGCAAATCTGGCAACGTGCGGTCAAGCAAATGGCCCAATTGCTGGTCGCTTAGCTTGAGTGGTCCCGTTGCGCCAAAGGAGGTGGCCACAGCCCTTTTTTCACCGACCTCGATGCTCTGCGCATGACCTTGTCGGTCAATGTAGAACCAGCGGTCAATGGGCCCGCAAAGCGCACGTTGTTGCGATTCGCTCAATACAGACCAAAGCGCCACAAGGCATCGACTGTCGGCATAGCGAAGGAAATAGCGCTGGCCGTCCTGAGTATGCAGATAACACAATGTAGCGAGATGATGCTCCAGTGCATCGATGCCAACGTCGGTGTGCAACGTTGAGATGGCCCAGGCGCGGGCAACATCCGCTTGCAATGCCGCCACGATCGAGTCGGCCAAGGTACTCCGCCCAAGGAGGACTGGCCCAACCGATGCGGCCTGATCGTCAGGGATGCGGTCATACAGCCAGCGAATCAGGGTCACTTGATGAAGCCCGTCGATTTCCGTTGGCGTCAGGCCACTGGCGTCCAGCAGCCAGTAGACGTTTGAGGCCTTTACGTTGTTCATGCAGGCACCAAGGGTGAGGCAGCTTTCGCCGCCCTCAAGAAGCAACTCAAGCAGAAGTCTGACTTGGGTAAATCTGGTGCCGGGGTTTCAGCGGTCGCTGGCCCCACCATCGACTTCTGCCCCGCCTGCACCGTGATCTTGCCCGGGCACTGCACAGTGAAGTTGCCGCCTTCAATGGTGATGCTGGCCCCGCCTGACACGGCCAGCGTGACCTTCTTGGCCGCGGCGACGTTGACCACGCCGTTGGCGGTCTTGAGCTCCAGCGTCTGCTTGGCTGCAATCTGAGCCGCACCCGCTTGCGCCTGCATGTCCACCGGTCCTTGCGCGGCGATCATGGTCAGGCCTTTGCCTGCGGCATCCGTGCCCGGCTGGATCGCGCCGGCGAGGATGCCGATGGCCTGACCGGTCTGCATGCGGGCCTGCCCACCCACGGCGAAGTGGGTGTCTTGCCCGCTGGCGATCTGCGTGGTGTCTTGCGCACTGAGGTGTAGGTCTTGCCCTGCTGTGAGGCCGATGCCGGCTTTGCCCATCAGGGCGATGTTCGGGTCGGCCATGTGGGGCACTGTGCCCTGGCCGTTGGTGTTGACCATGCCCGAGAGGCTCTTGGTGAGCGCCGCGGCGGGTGCTGCCTCAGCATCGAGCACGCTTTGGTTGGGGCCCACGCTGCCGGCTGCGGTGGCCAGGCCAACGGTCTGGTGTGTGGTGGCTGCCTGGTGGAAGGTCTGCGCGAGTTGCTGGGCCTGTTTGGCCAGGGCCATGCCTGGTGCGTTGTCGCCGGCCGGCGTGACGGTCTGGGCCAGCCCGTTGTCCAGCCCGAAGGTGCTGAGCATCACGCCACGGGCCGCGCGCAGGCCGCCCCATGCGTCGGTGCGCAGTTCGAAGCCCTGACCTCTGAAGCTGCCTCGGTGGTTGTCGGCCTGGTGCAGCAGGTGGCCCATCTGCAGCCAGGTCTGGCCTTGTGTGGTGTGCAGCTGGGTGCGCAGTTGCTGGGGCGTGTCGTCGAACACCATCTGGTTGTGGCCGCTGCCGCCGAACTCTTTGCTCTTGATGCCACTGAGGGCGGCGGCATTGTTCTGGCCTTCGCTGCCATCGGTGGCGGCTGCCGGTGCGGCGCCGTGCCAGGCGGGACTGTTGCCACCGCTGCCCGAGCCCACCAGGTTCATCTGGCTGCTGGGGCTGTGGTCCGTGGATGCGGACAAGGCGCTGGTGTTGGCCCTGGCGCTGCTGTCGCCACCGGGTGTGCGAGGGATACCCGATTCGCCCCGGCCGTTGTAGAGGCTCTTGAACACGACGGGCCGGTCGATGTCGTTGTTCAGGAAGACGACCAGCACCTCTTGCCCGATGCGGGGGATGAACTGGTGGCCCATGCCGGGGCCGGCGAACTGCTGCACCACGCGCAGCCAGCAGCTGTGGTCGCTGTTGGCACGCTGTGGCGCATACGGATTGGCCTGCCAGTGGAACCTGATCTTCACGCGGCCGAGTTGGTCGGTGTGGAGCTCGTAGGCGCCGCTGGGGTTCACGCCGCCATCGGGGCCCACGACGATGGCGGTCTGCGGGCCCAGTGCGGTGGGCCGGGGGCGCGGGCGCAGGCCGGTGTCGTCCAGCAGGACGGCGCGCCAGGGCACGTCGCGGCGCAGGGCCTGGAACTGGACGGCGAAGCCCAGTGTCTGGGCCTGCTGGTAGAGCGCCTGCGAGTCCACATCCCAGTTGGCCTGTTGATCGGGCTGGGCGCTCAGCGAGGGCAGCTCGGCATCGCCCAGGGTCTTGGCGATGCGCTCGTGCAGGTCGCGCGGCAGGTTGTTGATGCCCACGGCGTGGCAGCGGGTGACGAAGAACGGCTTGCCTTGGTCGCTCAGGCCGAATGCCGCCAGCGGGTCCAGGGTGGATTGGCTCAAGGCAAACCAGGTGCCGGCGCGCAGTGTGCGGACCGTGCCTCGGCCCAGCCAGGTCTTGTAGCGGGCTTCGTGCGCTTCTTGCAGGCGGGTGGCGGCGAACTGGGCTTCGGTCTGGCTGCCGAAGATGAAGTCGCCCGTGGGGTCGTAGCTGCTGAGCCAGCTTTGCAGGCTGCTGGCTTCTTCGCCGGCCCATTGATGGCTGGTCGGGACTTCGGCGGTGACGGCGCCATGGGCCTTGTAGTCCCAGCCTTGCACGACCATGGCGGTGGGGCCGAGCTGGCGCACTGCGCCGAAGGATTGGATGGTGTCTTGTTCTTCCTGGCTGTGGCCCCGGTGGAAGCGGATGCCAGCGCCACCCAGGCTGCTGGCGCTGGTGGCATCTTGCGGCTGAGCGCTGCTGTTGGCGAAGAACACGATCGTGTGCCCGCCCGCTGCGGCTTCGTCTTCCTCCACGCGCCAGCACAGGCCTTCTTCGGCCAGGAGGCGCTGCACGAAAGCGAGATCGGTTTCGCGGTACTGCACGCAGTAGGCGCGCTGGCCGCCATTGCGGGCGAACAGGCCTTCAGCCACGTAACGCGGGACGTCTTCGTCCCAGCGCCAGGCGGCGATGGTGTCGTGGTCGGCGAACACGTCTTCCACGATCTCGATGATGGACTTGTCCTGCCAGACCCGGCTGTTCAGCGTGTGGCCCAGCAGCGCGATCCAGGGCTGCACCAGCAGGGCCTTGCGGGCAAAGCCGCCATCGGCATCAAGCGCGCGGGCCTCGGTCACATAGCCGCTGCGCCTGGCGCGGCTGCCGTCCGACAGCACAGCCTCCAGCGTGATGGGGCGGGCGTAGAGCTGCTTGAGCTCGACCTGCGCATTGAGCACCAGGGCGTTGATGTAGAGCGAAAACGGCTCGGACACCGCTTCGCTGAGCACGAAGCTCTCGACCATGAGGTCGGCGGGCAGCGCACGCGCCTGGCTGGGGCAGCTGAGTGTGTAGAGGCGCGTGCCGCTGTCCCATGCTGACGCGAGCCCGCTGGGCAAAGATGGCAATGCCATGTTCTTCCCTGAAATTGAATGAGGTTCAGGGCGGCATTGTCGGCGTGGATGCGCGGATCAGGCGCCCTCTCTGGAGGGGGCTGTGCAACGAGCTGTAACCAGTGGCCTTGGTGGGGCCTCAGTTGTGGCAGACCGTCGGCGTCATCAGCTCAGCCAGGGGTTGGGGCTTGTGGATCAGGTAGCCCTGCGCGTGGTCCACACCGAGATGGCGCAAGGCCTGCAAGGCCGCATCGGTCTCCACGAACTCGGCGATCGTCTGGATGCCCAGCACGCGGGCGACTTCGCAGAAGCAGCGCACGGCGGCCTGGTCCAGCGGGTCGTGCACCACGTCCTTGACGAACTGGCCGTCGATCTTGAGGTAGTCCACGGGCAGGGTCTTGAGGTAGCCGAAGGACGATGCACCGGAGCCGAAGTCGTCCAGCGCCATGCGCACGCCGCGTGCCCGCATGTCTTCGATGAAGGTGCCCGCCTCGGCCAGGTTGGTGATGGCGGCTGTCTCGGTGATCTCCAGACAGAGCTTGCGCACGTCCACCACATGCTCGGCAAACAGCGCTTGCATGAAGCGGTGGAAGGTCGGGTCGCCGATGGACTGGCCCGACAGGTTGATGGCGATGGTGTCGATCTGATCGAGCGCTTCGCCTTGGCTGGCCAGCCAGTCGAACACATGCCTCACGACCCAGCGGTCGATGCGCGAAGCCAGGTTGAAGCGTTCGGCTGCGGGCAGGAAGGCGCCTGGTGGGATGATGAGGCCGTCTGCGTCACGCAGGCGCAGCAGCACCTCGCAGTGCAGGCCTTGGGCCTCGTGGTGGATGGGGGCGATGCGTTGGCCCCAGAGCACAAAGCGGTCTTCGTCGAGGGCCTGCTCCAGCCGGCTGGCCCATTGCATCTCGCCTTTGCGGGCACGCATGGCCTGGTCGGTGTCGAACCAGGCGTGCACGCGGTTGCGACCGGCTTCCTTGGCCGCGTAGCAGGAGGTGTCGGCGGCTTGCAGCAAGGTGGCGGTGCTGAGCCAGCGCTTGTCCAGCGGGACCAGGCCGATGCTGGTGCCAATGCGAAAGCGCCGGCCATCGTGGATGAAGCGAAACGCCTCCATCTGGTCGCAGATGTCCTGGGCCACGCGGTGGGCCTGGTCGACCGTGCAGTGCTCCAGGATGACGCCGAACTCGTCGCCCCCCAGGCGCGCCAGCGTGTCACGTGCGCGCACGCAGCCTTGCAGCAGGCTGGTGACCTGGCACAGCAACTGGTCGCCTACGCTGTGGCCGCAGGCATCGTTGACGAGCTTGAACTGGTCGAGGTCGATGTACATCAGCGCATGGCTGCTGTCGCGCTCGTGCGCCTCGCTGAGCACGCGCGAGAGGCGCTTGTCGAACTCGGCGCGGTTGACCAGGCCGGTGAGCTGATCATGCGTGGCTCGAAAGCGCATCTCGTGACCCATGCGGCGCTGCTCGGTCACGTCGTGGAAGACCAGTACCACGCCCAGCATCTGGCCGTCTTCATCGAGGATGGGGGCGGCGGAGTCTTCGATGCCGTATTCCTGCCCATCGCGCGAGATCAGCAAGGTGTGGTCGATGTGGTCGGCAAGGTCGACTGCATTGGTAGTGACCAGGCAGCGCTCGAAGGGGTTGGCTTCGGGCTCGCGCGTGAGTTCGCTGACGATGCGAAAGACCTCGGCCAGTGGCTGGTCGCGCGCGGCCTCGTTGTGCCAGCCCGTCATGCGTTCGGCCACGGGGTTGAGCCACTGCACGCGGCCATGGGCATCGGTGGTGATGACGGCGTCACCGATGGACTGCAGGGTCACGCGCAGCAGCTCGTGCTTTTCGGCGAGCTCGCGCTCCATCTGCTTGCGTTCGGTCACATCGTAGTTGGCGCCCAGCACGCGGGTGGCGCGGCCCTTGGCATCGCGGAACACCGTGGCACGGCCATACACATAGCGTACGGCGCCATTGGGGTGCAGCACGCGGAAGTCGAAGTCCAGCGGCTTGTGGCCCTTGATCGCGGCACCCAGCTCACGGCTGGTGTACTCGATGTCATCGGGGTGGATGCATTTGCGCCAATCGTCCAGGCTGCCCGTGAACTGCTCGCGCGGCAGGCCGAAGATGGTGTACATCATGTCGCTCCAGGTGAGCTTGCACTCTGGCAGCGTCAGCTCCCAGATGCCGATCTCGTTGGCCTGTGTGGCCAGCGTGAGGCGCTCCTGGTTGGCGTTCAGGGCCGCCTCGACGGCGTGCTTCTCGGTCACGTCTTCGAGGATGGCGAGGGAGCGCACGGGCTCGCCATTCTCATCGCGCTCCATGATGGCCGACAGCCGCACATCGATCAGTGTGCCGTTCTTGCGCACCATCTGGTATTCGACGTTGTCGCAGCGACCGGTGAGCAGGTAGCGCGGCAGCACGATGTTGCGGGCGTATTCGTAAGACGAGGGCGCTAGGAAATCGGCCGATGAGCGCCCGATGACCTCTTCGCGGCTGTAGCCCATCTTGGCCAGCCAGGTGTCGCTCACGGTCAGCAGCACGCCATGCGCATCGATGGAATGCAGCATGGCCGGCGTGGACTCGTAGAGCGAGCGCAGGCGGGCCTTGCTGACCTGAAGCGACTCTTCCACGCGTTTGCGCTCGGTGATGTCACGCCCCACGGAGTGGATGCCGGTGACGCGGCCTTGCTGATCGTGGAAGACGCGGTTGGTCCAGGCCATCCAGCGCACGAGGCCATCGGCGGCGACGGTGCGGTTCTCATCCTGCAAGGGCTCTTGCGAGGACAGCACCCTGTGCAGATGTGCGCGGACCTGCGCATGCTCCGCCTCGGGCACGTAGTCGAACAGGCTGGTGCCCACGATGGCCTCGGCAGGCTTGTCGTACTTGCGGCAATAGGCCGCGTTCACGAAGGTGAGGAGGCCTTCGGGCGTGGCCAGGGAGATCAGCTCGGACTGGTCTTCGACGATGGCGCGGTAGAGCGCCTCGTTCTGGGCGATCTCGCCGGCCAGGCCACGGCCCAGTTCGGTTGCGCGCTGCAAGGTCTTCTCGCGCAGGATCAGGCCTTGCGAGGCCGCCTTGGCCAGGGTCTCCAGCGCCAGGCGCTGCTTGCTGGAGAGCAGGCGAGGCTGGCGGTCGATCACGCACAGGGTGCCGATGTGCAGGCCCTCTGGCGTGGTGATGGGGGCGCCTGCGTAGAAGCGGATCTCGGGCGCGTCGGTGACGAGGGGGTTGTCGGCGAAGCGTTCGTCGTGGGTGGCGTCGGGCACCTCCATGACCTCTTCCTGGAGGATGGTGTGGGCGCAGAACGCGATGTCGCGTGGCGTTTCACGGGGCCCATCCAGGCCCACGTGGGCCTTGAACCATTGCCGCTGCGCATCAACCAGGCAGACCAGGGCAATGGGGGTGCCGCAGATCTGGGCGGCCAGCTCGGCCAGGGTGTCGAACAGGGCCTCGGGCTCGGTGTCGAGAACGGCCAGTTCGCGCAGACGTGACAGACGCTGTGCTTCGTTGTCGGGCAGGGGCGCGGGCTGGGTCATCGGGCGAGGCGTGGACGTCGATCGACATGTCGATCAGGGAAGTGTCTGCCTCGGCGCCGATCCGGGATCCGGCGAAAGAGCCGCCATGTCACCGGTTTATGGCTTGATTGTGAGCCTGTCAGGCGCGCGTGTCAGCAAGTTTCAGCGCGTGGCCACTTCCTCGATGTGCACAAGTGCCGCGCCGTAACCCTGGTCGCAGGTTGAAACACCCTCGCACAGGGCCGGTGGTACGAAGGGGCTGCCTTCGCCCTTGTAGCTCGCCCAAAGTTGAGCGGCTTTGTCGACATCGAACTCCGGGATGGTGTCGCTGTTGCCCAGGCCCAACTTGCCGAGGTCACGCGGGAAGGGGGACACCATGGTCACGATGTGGTTGACACCCGCTGGGCCGCCAGCCGTGATATGCCAGCCCTTGCGCGGCAACTCGATCAGCTTGTTGGCCTCGATGCGGTTGTTCTTGTCGAGCGCGTTGGGGAAGAGCAGGTAGAAGTGGTGTTGGTCGGTGCCGGCCAGGTAGACGTAGAGGTAGCCGTCGATGCTGGAGTTGACCTGAAAGAGCAGCTTGTCCTTGCCGATGAGCAGCTGCGAGCGGTTGGTGATGGTGTTGACCGATTTGAGCGGGTCGGCATGGCGGACGATGTCTTCCAGCGCACCGACGATGGTGAAGGGGTCGCGTTGCGCGGGCATGGCGGGCGTGGTGGTGGGGGCCACGATGGCAGGTGCGCTGGCCGGTTGGACGGTGGCCGATACGGGCGCAGCCGCCGGTGCCGGCACCTCGTTGGTGGCCACGGTGGCAACCGACTTGGTCCGCTGGGTGGCGAACCAGGCCGCGCCGCCGCCGAGCAGCCCCAGGGCCGCCAGGCCGATCCACAGTTTGGCGCCCACGCCCGAGCCGGCCGAAGTGCCTGAGGTACTGGGCCCGCTGGGCGTGCCTGGTGATGCCTGAGGCGGGTTCATGGGCGGGTTCGTTGGCAGTGTGGCCGCGCCGTCGAGCCCGGCGCGCTGGTGCACCAGGGTCTGAGGGAACTGCGTGCCGTGCACCTGCGTGGGCGGGAATGCCGTCGCGACCTGTGTCTGCGCATGCTGGCGAGCCTGGGTGACCAGGGTGGCCGGATCGACACCAGCGGGTATCAGCACGGTGCGGTCGCCATCGTCTGTGTCGGGTGTGGGCGGGCTTGGCGGCACATAGCCCGGCGGCAGCTCGGTGGCGAACAGGGCGGCACGCAGGGCCTGCATGTTCTGCAGACGATGCTCCGATCGCACGGTCAGGCCCATGTCGATGGCGGCCAGGAAGGGCGCGGAATAGCGGCCGGCGGCGGCCTGCGAGATCGGCACGAGTTCGTCACGCATCATGCGGCCCACTGAGGGCGGCGGTGCCTTGCCCATGATGACGGCGTACAGCACGGCACACAGGGCATAGACGTCGGTCCAGGGGCCTTGCTTCATGGCGCCGACTTCGGCGTACTGCTCGATGGGCGCGTACCCGGGCTTGAGGATGACGGTGAGCGCCTGGGTGGCATCGCCGATGACACGCCTGGCCGCGCCGAAGTCCAGCAGCAGCGGCTTGCTGGGGCCCAGCAGGAGGATGTTGTCGGGGGCGATGTCGCGGTGGTAGCAGTGGTCGGCGTGGATGACTTCCAGCGCGTCCATCAGCGGGCCCAGCATGGCCTTGAGCCAGGCTTCGTCGGGCGGCTTGGCTTGTTCACGCAGCCAGGCCTTGAGCGTGGGGCCCTGGTAGTAGGGCATCACCATGTAGGCGGTGCCGTTTTCTTCCCAGAATCGGTAGACCTTGATGAGGGCTGGGTGGTCGAACGAGGCCAGCAGCTTGGCTTCGTTGACGAAGCTGCGCATGCCCAAGGTGAAGGTCTCGCGCTGGCGTTCGGAGCGCACGGTCACGGCCAGATTGGGCGTGCGCGAGGCCAGCGAGGCGGGCATGTACTCCTTGATGGCCACCGTGCGTTCGAGCTGGGTGTCACGTGCCAGGTAGACGATGCCAAAGCCGCCCTCACCGATCAGGCCGGTGATCTCGAACTCGTGCAGGCGGTGGCCGACGGGCAGGGCGTTGCCGCTGTGGTTGTCGGGGACAGGCATGGCGGGAGCGGATTCGGCTGGGCTCATGGGGTAGTGCAAGTTACCAACTGCCACGCAGCAGGTCGACGAAGTGGTCCGCGCCGGGCAGGCCGGGACCCATGCTCAGGCTACCACTGCCGTGGCCCGAATCGGGTAGCCACCACAGACTTTGTCCCTGAGTCTGGTGGTGCAACTGCCTGTCGGCCACGCATTCCAGCCAGTGACTGAGCGAGGGGTGAGGCGTGCCCTGGTAGCGGTCGCGGCCCACGAGCCGGTGCAGCATCAGCTCGGAAGGCGGCGGCGCCGCTTCCCACACGGGGGCGGCCATCAACTGGGACTCGAAGGCGTCCACCGTGGCGCCAGGCTGCAGGGTGGACATCGCGGCCAGCGCCACATGGTTCATCCAGCGCTCCAGCGCGGTCTGGTCCTGGCCGGAGTCGGGCGCGTGCGTGCTGGCCTGCGCCACGATCAGCGGGAAGTAGCGGCCCACACTGTCCACACTGGGCATCATCACGCCCATCCACCACTGCGGCCCGGCGATGCCCGGGCTCCAGGCAAAGCGCCAGATGGGGGCCGTCAGGTAGGTGTTGAGCCAGTGTTCGCCCAGTTGCTGGCGGCTGGTCTGCACACCGCGCGAAAGCCACTCGTCACAGCGCGCGACGAAGTCCTGCGGCAGCCGACGTGCACTGAAGTCGCCCAGTGAGGCGATCTTGCCGAACCAGCCGCAGGCGACTTCACTGCCGACGCCCAAGGTGCCCATCACAGGCCTCCCGGGCAGGAGAAGCTGCTGAGTTCGGGCAGGCGGAAGGGGTTCTGCACGCTGCTGGAGGTGACGGTGAAGGTGGCCTTGCGCCCGCCCACATTGAAGACCACATTGAAGCGCTCCGGGGCGCCGGCGGGGCTCAGCGTCATGCGGTCGAAGAGGCGGAACAGGGCCCAGGGGCCTTCGGTGACGATGGCGTTGTCTCCCGCACCCGGCGGGGCGATCGAGGCGCGCACCAGCGAGCTGCCGCGCGGGCCGGGCCATTGCACCATGGCCGGGATCTGCGGGCCGTGGGCATACTTCACCAGCTGGCCATCCACATCGAGCGTGAACTGGGTGATGGTGGCGTCCATCTCGAAGGGCTTGAAGTCCAGGCGCAGGCCCGGTGCATTGCCGCCGGCGCGGAAGAAGGTGTCGCGGATTGCGGCAGCGCGCTGGAACTGCAGCAGCGTGCCGCTGTCCGTGCCCATGGTGGCGCCTTCGAGCTTGCGGAAGGACCAGGGCCGTGTCGAGGTGTCGACGAAGCGCGCGAGCTGCTGCTGGAAGAAGCTGTCCATCAGGCCGCCCGGTGCGAACATGCGGGCGAAGTCGTCCTGCGTGACATCACGGGCACTGCCCCGGACAAAGGGGTAGCGGCCGGCGATGGCCTGCTGGCAGAACTCGCCGATCTGCGACTTGATGGCCTGGCCCAGATTGGCGCGGGTGGCGTCCAGCGCGGCGGTCGTGCCGCTCACCGACAGGGTGTTGAGCAGCGAGCGCAGCGGCTCGGGCAGGCGCGCGGCCTCGGCCTTGACCTTGTTGGGCACGTCGCTGGGCGGGGGCACATTGCCGCCCTGCACGGCGGTTTCGGTGGCGGTCAACAGGGTGTAGACCTCGTTGATCAGGCCGATGGTGGCGTCGATGGGCGGCGGGCTCTTGCCGTCCGGGCTGGTGACCATCTCGCGCAAGGCGTTGAAGCGGTCATCGACGATGGACTCGATCGGGCGGCCATCGGCCACGGCCTGGGGCGCGGGCTTGTCACCAAAGAGCTTGGCGATCTGGTCGCGCGATTTGTCGAGCGCGCTTTCGGCCTTGTCCTGGGCTTTGTCGATGAGCGATTTGCTCTGCGACAAGCTCAGCGTGGTCTCATGAGAGAGGGCCGTCAGCAAGGGCTTGAGCGGCGACTCGGGGCTGGAGAGCACGCGTGCCATCTGCGAGGCCTTGGGCAGGCTGTCGGAGGGCAGCATGCGGATGTCGGCGATGAAGTGCTCCCAGATCGTGGCGTACTCGGTGAGGTAGATCTGGCGCACATCGTCGGTCAGGCGGCGCAGGGCGGTGGGGTCGCGCAGGGACTGCGAGCGGGCGCTGTCCTGCACGCCCAGCACCCAGCTCTCTTCTTCGCTGAGCTGTCTGGTGGCGACGTCGACCTGAGGCTGGAAGGCCTTGTGGTAGCCGTCGAAGGTGAAGAGGCCCGGCACGCCCTTGGTCAGCGGGTCGCCGCTGGCGCGCATGAAGACCAGGGCCGCGCTGTTGCCTGCCGCCTTGGCGATGGTGAACTCGGGGATGTCTTCCCCTACGCCTTGCTGCTTGAGGCGGTAGTACACGCGTTGCGCCAGCGGGATGGACACGAGCCGCGCGCGGGTGTCGGCCACCAGCTTGCGGTCCTCGGGCAGGGGCGAGACGGCGGGGCCTTGGGCCAGCAGGTCATCGAGGTAGCCGTTGAGTTCGGCGCGCTGGTCGGTGGTGACGCTGCGGGGCAGGTTCTGGTCCCAGTCGGCCATGAAGTAGGACTTGAGCGCCTTGGGATCGAAGTGGTTGGGGTCATGCAGCATCACGTAGGCCTTGAGGGCTTCGTACTGCAGCTCGGGGTTGTCGATGCTGGTCTTGACCTGGTCTTCCACGCGCAGGGCGATGCGAGGCAGCAGGGCGTCCACCAGCATGCGCTCGTAGGCCTGGCGCGAGGCGGAGTCCAGCTTGCGACCTTGGTACAGGCCCCAGCCCAGGGACCAGGGCACCTCGCGTTCGGCATCGCCCACGGCCAGGTCGCGTGTGGCCTTCAGGGCGGGCATCAGCACGAGGATGTCGGCCGAGGCGCGGTTGGGCGTGGTCTGCAAGAGCAAATGGACGGCCTGCTCGCGCTGGCTGACTTCGTTGACGTAGGCGCGGTTGTTGAAGTAGCTCACGCCCCAGGCGATCAGCATGGCGGTGGCGAGGATGCCGATGGTGGCATAGCCGGCAGCGGCCAGCAGGCCACGGCGGCGCTCCCATTTCAGGTCGGTGCCGCCCAGCTCGCTTTCGGCGAACACGACCTCGTGCAGCAGCTTTTCCAGGAAGAAGGCCTTGCCGCTGGCCTTGTTGGGCGGCAGCACGGTGCGCTCCAGCCGGTAGCTGCGGGCGATGCTGCCCAGCATGCGGTCCAGGGGTGTGCCCTCTTGCGTGCCGCTGATGAAGTAGACGCCGCGGATCAGTGGGTTCTGCTCGAATTGCGAAGGCGAGAACACATCGTCCACAAAGGACTTGAGCACATTGCGCAGGCCGCCGAACTGCTGCGGGAAGGCGTAGATGCGGGCGCGGCGGGCTGGGTCGTGTTCGAGTTGCAGGCGGTCGATCAGGCCATTGGTCAGGCGCTTTTCAAGCGCGTCGAACTCGGGCAGGAAGGCCGAGGCATCGGAGTGTTGCTGGCCGTCGAGCTTGAAGGTGAAGCCCCAGGGCGTCGCGCGCGCGTCGCGGTCCAGTTCGCCCAGGGTGTCCATGAAGCCCGAGAGCAGGTCGCACTTGGTCACCATCAGGTAGATGGGGAAACGCACGCCCAGCTGCTCATGCAGCTCCTGAAGACGGGTGCGCACGGCGGCGGCCTGTGCGGCGCGTTCGGCGGCGGACTTGGTCAGCAAGTCGGGCACCGACACGGTCACCAGCACGCCATTGACGGGTTGGCGCGGGCGGCTGCGCTTGAGCAGTTGCAAAAAGCCGTTCCAGGCGGTCTGGTCTTCGGCCTGGTTGCTGTCTTGCGTGGTGTAGCGGCCGGCGGTGTCCAGCAGCACGGCCTGGTCGGTGAACCACCAGTCGCAGTTGCGCGTGCCGGCCACGCCGGGCAGGCCCTGCGCGTTGCTGCCGGGTGCGGCCAGCGGGAAGCGCAGGCCCGAGTTCAACAGAGCCGTGGTCTTGCCCGAGCCCGGTGCGCCGATGATGATGTACCAGGGCAACTCGTACAGATAGCGCTTGCCGGCGCGTGCCTTCAAGCCCGACCACACACCCTTGTGCGCCTCGAAGCGGGCGTTGCGCAGCGTTTCCATGCCCTTCTCGAAACGTTCGCGCAGCAGCTTGACCTCGGGGGACTCGGGTGGTGCATCGGCCCCTTTGGGCTGGGCCATCATCAGCTGGTTGACCACGGCCTGGTTGGCCCGCTTCGCGCGGATGGCGCCGATGAGCTTGACCAGGGCATAGATGCCCACGATCAGGCCGATGAGGATCAGGCGGGACCAGACCGATTCGAGCGGGCGCAAGGTGCCGATGGCAATGAGCGGCCCCACGATCCAGATGACCAGCGAGAGGGCCAGCAGCCCGATGATGGCCAGCACCGTGCCGTTGAAGAGGAAGGACAGCAGCTTTTTCATGGTTTGGCCTCTTCACGGGCTTCGCGGGCGGCAAAGAGGATGATCTCGACGCGGCGGTTCAAGGCGCGGTTGGCGGGTGTGGTGTTGTCGACCACGGGTTCGCCATCGGCGCGGCCTTCCGAACGGATGCGCTCCTTGGCCACGCCATTGGCCTGAAGGATGTCGCGCACGGTGTCGGCGCGCTCCTGCGAGAGGTGCCAGTTCGAGGGGAAGCGCATCGAGCGGATGGGCTGGTTGTCGGTGTGGCCGGTGATCAGGATGTTGCCCGGCACGTTCACCAGGGCCTGGGCGATGCGCTTCATGATGGCTTCGCGGTTCTCGCTGAGCGAGGCGCTGCCAGCATCGAACAGGCCATCGCCGCGCAGGGTGATCACGCTGCGGTCGATCTCGTCGCGCACGGCCACCAGGCCCGAGCGCACATCGGCCTGGAGGAAATGGGCCAGACGCGGCTTGGCCGCCGGGATGGGCGTGGGCGGAATGGGCGGCGGCAGGCGCAGGCTCTGGATCGCGCCGAACACCGGGTCGGAATAGCCGCTGAGCGCAAAACTCAGGCCGAAGTACACGGCCAGCAGCACCAGGGCTGTCACGGCGGCGGTCACCCACAGGGGCAGCCATGACAGCATCAGGCGGCGGGCCTGGGGCGCACCTTGCCAGTTCTGGGCCAGGGCGGCGGGGTAGTCGCCACGGGCCTGCTTGAGCAATTGGGCCAGGCGGTCACGCACGGTGTCCAACTGCGTCTTGCCGCCTTCGATCACGCGGTAGCGGCCTTCGAAGCCCATGGTGATCACGGCGTAGATCAGCTCCAGCAGATCACGGTTGGTGGGCACGTCTTCGGCCAGCTTGGCCATGAGCTGGAAGACCTTCTCGCCGCCATAGGCCTCGTTGTGGAAGGTGACCAGCAGGTTGTGGCGCGCCCATTGGCCCGAGCCGCCCCATGGTGTCGATGCGGCGGCTTCGTCCAGCAGCGTGCACAGGATGTAGCGGGCGGCCAGCACGCGCTCGCTGGCGATGCCGGCGGCGCGGGCCTTGGCTTCGAAGTCGCGCAGGCCGGCGGCCATGGACTCCTTGAGCGAAGCCGGGTCGGCCAGGTGCGTGGTCGAACGGATCTGGGGTACCAGGGCCAGCAGCGGGTTGGCCAGGGCCACGAGGTTGTTCAGGCCTGTGTCGGGGGCGGCGAGGTCGGCGGCCACGTCGGCGCCTCGGGCCATGCTGTCAAAGGGCATGCCTGTGCCACTGGCCGGGCGCTGGCCGGGGGTGGGCATCACGAAAGTGCGGCCGGTGTCGATCGAGGCGAAGGGATCGATGGGCGGTTGTTGCGGGGGCTGGGTCATGCCGGTCTTTCAACAGGATTCAGAGGTCAGCGGCGGATGGCCCACAGCGCCAGTTCCAGGCCAGGGAAGTCGCCGGCCACATGCAGCGCGAGGTTGCCGCTGGCCTCGAACTTCTGCCACAGCTCGCCGCCGCGCTCCAGTTCGAAGTAGAAGAAGCCGGCATGGAAAGGCAGCTGGCGCGGCGCCACGGGCAGCGAACGCAAGGTGATGCCGGCCAGGTTGAAGTTGACGAGTTCCTTGATGCTCTCCACCGGGCCGACCTTGGTCTGGGCCGGAAAGCGTGTGCGCAACTGTTCGCCGGGGATCTGCGCGTTGACGGCCAGCACGAAGGTGGCGGAGCGGGCCATCTCCAGATCGGGCACGACGGCGGTGCGCACGCCGAACTTGCGGTCCACCAGCTCGATCTGCACGGCGTTGTCGTCCTCGACCACGGACAGCATGTCGCGGATGGCCTCGAACACGGGCGTGAAGCAGCCGCGCAGGTCGTCGTGCTTGTAGAGTGGGAAGTCGGGCGAGCGGCGCGCCGCCGTGTGGAAGGTCGAGAGCTCACCGGCCAGCTGCAGGCAGACGTGGAAGAGGTCTCGCGGGTGCACATTGGGCGCGCTGGCGAACTGGCGCAGCAGCGGCTCGTGGCGGTTGAGCAGTTGCAGGCGCAGGAACTGCGCGACCTCGGACACGCCATGGCCCAACTGCCCCATCTTGCCCGCCAGGGTGTGGGCGCGCTGTCGCACCAGGCCGTGCAACAGGGTCAGGCTGGAAGACAGGTGCCCCGAGGCATCGCACACCACCTGCGGCGGGATGTAGCCGCGGTCCAGCAGCACGGCGTTGTCGCTGCGGCGCTCGGCCACCAGGGCGCAGCCCAGCACGGTGTAGGCGTCGGTCAGTTCCTTGGCGCGCAGCAGTCGCAGTCGCAGCCGGCCGGTCTGGATCTCTTCGGGCTCGGCCGTGGCATCGGTGTTGTCGCGCACGGTTTCGACCAAGGCGCCGAAGCGGGCCAGCTCGTCGTTCGAGCCGCCGGTGCCGTCGCCGAAATCGGCTTCGTTGAGGCCTTCACGTTGAACGGGCAGGGCCAGGTAGACGATCTCGTTTTTCAGATCGACCGGGATGTCCAAAGGCGCGGGTGCCGGATCCAGTTGAGGAATGGCAAAAGGCGTGCCGTCAGGCCAGATGCCGCTGGCGCGGGCGATGCCGACCCGGCCCAGGGCCAGCAGGCTGTCATCCAATTGCAGCTCGGCAAAGCCCCAGCCAAAGGGCGACAGCGCGCGCGCGCGGCTGTCGATCAGGCGCTCGGTGTAGCGGGCTTCCTGCTGGAAATGATGCGGTTGCAGGAACATGCCCTGCGACCAGACGACTTTGTTGCGCCAGCTCATCTTGTATTGGCCTTGTTTTGCTGCTTGTCCGAAACGACGCCCCAGGGCTGGCGTCGCCTCACTTGGGTGGGGCGGGCAGGATGGCCACGGTCAGCGGCTCGAGCTTGATCACCCATCGATTGGTCTTGTTGGCCTCGACCGCCGCGATCGCGCGCGAGCGGGACTTCTCCAGATCTCGAAAGCCCACCAGCACCGCCAGGAACTTGGTGTCGGGCTGGGTCTGCTTGTTGATGTCCTTGGTCTCGCCGGGTTTGAGCACGAACTCGTCACGCACGACCAGGTCGCCGCCCAGCACGTCCTTGTCGCGCTCGTACAGCGAGAGGAAATCAGCCGAGTCGAACTGGGCGCGGCTCTTGAGCTCGTACACGCGCACGACCACGGGCGAGGGGCGCTTGCGTGCGTCCGGGTTGACCGTGGTCGATGCCACCACCTTGGCCTCGACCACGGTGGGGTCCGGCTTCATGAAGGGCAGGGGCGTGTCGGCGCAACCGGACAGCAGCAGGCCGGCACCTGCGACGAGTGCAGCCAGGCCACGCGCCGCGACACGCAAATGGACGAGCAGACGAGCGCGCAGGTGGACGGGCAAATGAGGTTGGGGCAATTGAAAGCGCATGCCAGACGATGGGTAGGTGACCATAGGAAGCAATAGCGCTTGAGAATAGCGGGCCCCCTGTGCGGGGCACGGTGACTTAGGTAACAAGGCTGCTGTCTTGACCAAGGTCAGTTGTCCCCCGATGAGGTGGGTTTCAAGATGCGCCGCATGATGCGCAACCTCCAGACCTCATTGCCAAAGACACCCTGGGCCAAGGCCCTGGCCTTGGCCGCCTTGATGGCCCTGGGTGGCTGTGGCAGTGCGCCCAAGCTTGATCAAGCCGATCAGGGTACATCGGCCCCAACGACCCAGGTCAACGAGGCGGAGGCCGACGGCGCTGGCGCGGCCGCCCCGGGCAAGCTCGCAGGCCAGGACATCGCCACCCGCCACGCCCTGTTCAAGGTCAGCGCTTTCGAGAGCCTGCCGGGCTGGAAGCAGGACAACTTCACCGAGGCCTGGGCCGCCTTCAAGGAGTCCTGCAAGGTGCTGGAGCGCAAGCCCAATGCGGCCACCTGGAAGCCGCTGTGCGCCCGCGTCAAGACAATCAAGGATGCCAAGGCCGCGCGTCAGTTCATGGAGCAGGAGTTCACCCTGCTGACCGTGCAGAACACCGACCGCAGCCGCGAAGGCGACATCACCGGCTACTACGAACCCCTGCTGCAAGGCCGCGCCCAGCGCGATGCCCAGTTCTCGGTGCCGGTCTACGGCGTGCCCAATGACCTCTACTTCCTGGACTGGAAGACCGTGCCGGTGGCGCAACGCAAGGCCGTGGCCAATGTCAAGCCCAATGGCCGCCTGCTGATGCCGGTGCCGGCCGGTCAATCTGGTGCCATCGCTGTGGACATGAAGCGCTTCACCCTCGACACCCTGGACCGTCGCCTGCGTGTGCGGCTGCAGGGCAACGAGGGCCTGCCCTACTACACCCGCGCCGACATCAACCGCGCAGGTGATCTCGATGCACCCGTGCTGGCCTGGGTGGACGACCCCATCGCGCTGTATGCCATGCAGGTCCAGGGCGCCGGCCGCATCCGCCTGCCCGATGGCAGTGTGCTGCGCGTGGCCTATGCGGACCAGAATGGCCACCCGTTCAAGCCCATGCAACTGGCTTCGTCGGGCAACGAGCGCGTGCAGACCCGGGGCGCGAAGGTCGATGGCGGCAATGTGGCCGATGAGGTCGAGCATTTCGACCTGGCTGATGCCTTGGCCGACGGCGCTGCCGATGCGCCGGAGCCCATGTCACCCACGCCAGACCCAGCCGCCTCAACGGGTGATGAGCCCCTGACCCGTGGCGCTCGCAAAACAACCGCGGCGACCGCAGCGACGTCACCCGGCGATCCGGCTGTGTCGGATGCCGTCAGTGCCTTGCTGCCACCCGCCGGGAACGCAAGGCCGGCCGCGAAACCCGCGCCAGTGCCTGCTCAACCCACCGGGGCATCGGCCAAAGGCAGCTCACAGCAACTGGTCGATGATCTCCTGACGCAGGCGCAGACCCAGAAGGGTCAGAAGGGCCGGTCTGGCCAAGTGGCTGCCAAGGCTGCCAATGGCGGTGCGGCCAAGACACCCGCTGTTGCATCCGTTGCCGCTGCGCCCGCAACGGCCGCCGGCCTCAGTGCCAATCTGCTCAAGCAACGCAGCCAGGCGCTGGACAGCGACCCCAGCTATGTCTTCTTCCGCCCGGCCCCCGATCAGTCCACGCAGGCCGGCCCGGTCGGTGCGCTGGGTGTGCCCCTTACGGCCGGTCGTTCCCTGGCTGTTGATCCGCGCGTCCTGCCCCTGGGCTATCCGGTCTTCCTGGACGCGGCCACGGGTGACAAACGCCAGACCCAGATGCAGCGCCTGATGTTCGCGCAGGACACGGGCGGCGCCATCCGGGGCGCGGTGCGGGCCGACTACTTCTGGGGTTTCGGCGCCGATGCCGGCCGCCAGGCCCGCCGCACCAAGAACCGGGGGCGCATGTGGGTGCTGGTGCCCCATGCCGAGGTCGAAGCCCTGTTGTCGAGCAAGCTGGTGACGCGTGGCGGCAAGGCCGATGCCGCCCAGCCCGAATGCCTGATCCCCGACGAGGATGTCTGCGACAGCACCGCGTCATCAGACGAAGACGCGCTCAAGTAAGGTTTTCGCCTGCCGATAAAAGCTGAATCACCACATTGGGCTGATTCAGCCCGCGCACGCGTGAAGCAGTACATTCAGGATCTTGTCAAAGCCTTGCTCGGGCGCGGCAGCACCACGGGTGTCTTCCTGGGCCTGCTGACCGTGGCGACGCTGATCGCCGGTGTGGCCCACCTGGCCTTCATCTTCCTGTTCGGCTCGGCCGGCGTGAACTGGATGGCGCGCGCCAATGTGGCCAGCGTGCTGATCTACGTGCTGTCTGCCTGGCTGATCTACCACGGGCGGCACTTCGTCGCCATGGGCCTGATCGTCGGGGAGATCCTGCTGCACGGCCTCCTGGCCGTGGTGGTGATAGGTTGGGACAGCGGCTTTCACTACTACATCGTCCTGGTCGTGCCGGTGGTCATCCTGAGCAATCTGCACACGACCTGGTTCAAGCTGCTGGCGGCCACGACCGTGGCCATGTTCTACATGGTGCTGGACTTTCTGTTCCGTGGCGTACAGCCCGTGCAGACGCTGGCGCCGGCCATGCTGCAGGGCCTGCATTACTTCAACCTGGCCAGCTCACTGCTGATGCTGGCCGTGCTGGCGTTTGCCTACTACCGCCTGGTGGCCAATGCCGAAGCGAGCCTGCGTGACCAGGCCTGCACCGACCCGCTGACCCAGTTGCGCAACCGCCGCTTCGCGCTGGAAGTGGCGCAGCATGAGGCGGCTGTCTTCGAGCGTGGTGGGCGGCCTCTTGCACTGGTGCTGGGCGACGTCGACCACTTCAAGCGCATCAACGACAGCCACGGCCACGAGACTGGCGACAACGCACTCAAGGCCGTGGCCCAGGCCCTGCGCGAGGGCGTGCGCGAAATCGACCACGTGGCCCGCTGGGGCGGCGAGGAGTTCCTGGTGCTGTTGCCCTCCACCGACGAAGGCGAGGCCATGCGGGTGGCAGGGCGCCTGCGCGAGGCCGTCGAGCAATTGCGCCTGCGGCACAGTGAGCAGGCTGTTCCCCTGAGCATCACCCTGGGCGTGAGCCTGATGCAGGCCGGCGAAACCGTGACGCAAGCCCTGGCCCGTGCCGATCAGGCGCTCTACAAAGGCAAACTGGCTGGTCGCAACCGCGTTGTTCTGGCTGGACAAGCGTCCTAGACGATTTATACTGCGCATGCTTTCGAGGAGCGTTGCAAGGCCGCCCTGTTTCATCAGGCAGCGCCCCAGGCTCGAAAGACCCGTTATTTGCAACCGCGCTCACCCGCATGTGTCCCGCTGGGTGAGTTGTATCTGTCACGTTCCCCCCGGCAGCGCAGGCGGCTTCTTTTCTTAGGAGCTGAGTCATGACCGCTGTTACCAAGTCCCTGATCACCGATCACAAAGGCGTCGAGTGCATCGTCGCCGACATGTCCCTGGCCGCCTGGGGCCGCAAGGAAATCAAGATCGCCGAGAGCGAGATGCCCGCGTTGATGGCCATCCGCAAGGAATACGCCGCCAGCCAGCCCCTCAAGGGCGCGCGCATCACCGGCTCCCTGCACATGACCATCCAGACTGCCGTGCTGGTCGAGACCCTGCAAGCCCTGGGCGCCACCGTGCGCTGGGCCTCCTGCAACATCTTCTCGACGCAAGACCACGCCGCCGCTGCCCTGGTCGATGCCGGCACGCCCGTGTTCGCCTACAAGGGCGAGTCGCTGGAGGACTACTGGGACTACACCCACCGCATCTTCGACTTCGGCGCCAAGGGCACCGAGGGCGAAGGCCCCAACATGATCCTGGACGACGGTGGTGATGCCACCTTGCTGATGCACCTGGGCAAGCGCGCCGAGAAGGATGCCAGCGTCCTGAACAACCCTGCCAGCGAAGAAGAGCGCATCCTCTACGCCGCGATCAAGGCCAAGCTGGCCGTGGACAACACCTGGTACAGCCGCAAGGCCGCCCAGATCATCGGTGTGACCGAAGAGACGACCACCGGCGTGCACCGCCTCAACGAGATGAGCGCCAAGGGCCTGCTGCTGTTCCGTGCCATCAACGTCAACGATTCGGTGACCAAGTCCAAGTTCGACAACCTCTATGGCTGCCGTGAATCGCTGGTTGACGGCATCAAGCGCGCCACCGACGTGATGGTCGCGGGCAAGGTCGCCGTGGTCGCTGGCTATGGCGATGTGGGCAAGGGCTCGGCCCAGGCCCTGCGCGCCCTGAGCGCCCAGGTGTGGGTCACCGAGATCGACCCCATCAACGCCCTACAGGCCGCCATGGAAGGCTACCGCGTCGTAACCATGGACTGGGCCGCCGACAAGGCCGACATCTTCGTGACCACCACCGGCAACCGCGACGTGATCACCTATGAGCACATGGCTGCGATGAAGAACAACGCCATCGTCTGCAACATCGGCCACTTCGACAACGAGATCCAGGTGGCCAAGCTGGAGCAGAACTGCCAGTGGGAAGAGATCAAGCCGCAGGTCGACCACGTTATCTTCAAGGATGGCAAGCGCATCATCCTGCTGGCCAAGGGCCGCCTGGTGAACCTGGGCTGCGGCACGGGCCACCCCAGCTATGTGATGTCGTCGAGCTTTGCCAACCAGACCCTGGCGCAGATCGAGCTGTTTGCCCACAGGGACGCCTACGACATCGGCAAGGTCTATGTGCTGCCCAAGCACCTCGACGAGCGTGTGGCCCGACTGCAGCTGACGACGCTCAATGCCGAACTGACCACGTTGACGGAAGAGCAGGCCGCGTACATCGGTGTGCCGGTTCAAGGCCCCTACAAGCCCGACACATATAGGTATTGACCACCCCCTACGGCCTTCGGCCGCCCCCTTCGAGGGGGCACCGCCAGTGGACCGGCGAAGCCGGATCCACGGCGGTCGCTGGATTTGTCGCGCACCTTCGGTGGCGCTCCATTTTGTGGCGTGCCCAATGTGCCCAATGCCTTGATGCTTGTTGAATGAACATCCTTCTTTCCCGCGCTGATCAGTTGATCCTCGAACGCGGCCTGGCGCCCACGCGCTCGGCGGCGCAGCGGCTCATCGAGCAAGGCGGCGTGCAGTGGAGCAGTCCCAACAGCCCTCACAGGGGCTGGGCCACCGTGCGCAAGGCAGGCGAAACGCTGCCCATCGACTGCGTGTTCCAGATCCTGGACGATGCCGAAACCCGCTGGGTCTCGCGCGCCGGCCTCAAGCTTGAAGGTGCGCTGGCGCACTGCAAGGCCAAGAAGCCGCAGGTGACCTTGAAGGCCAAGTTCTGTCTGGACGTGGGCCAAAGCACGGGCGGCTTCACCGAGGTGCTGCTGTCGCAAGGGGCCAAGCGCGTGGTGGGTGTGGACGTGGGCCATGCCCAGGTGCACGCCAGCATCCGCGAGCACCCGCAGGTCGTGGTGATCGAAGGTGTCAATGCGCGCAACCTCAGCGAAGACGACCTGGGCGATGCCCTGCCCAAGGCCGGTTTCGCGCTGATCGTGGGCGACCTGTCCTTCATCTCCCTGACCCTGGTGCTGCCCGCCCTCGTGCCTTTGCTGGCCGACAAGGGCGAGCTGCTCATGCTGGTCAAGCCACAGTTCGAGCTGCAACCCGGCCAGATCGGCAAAGGCGGCCTGGTCAAAGACCCGGCCAGCTATGCCGAGGTCGAGGCTCGCATTCGCCATTGCTGCGCAGATCTCGGCCTGGAGGTGCGCGACTACTTCGACAGCCCCATCGCCGGTGGCGACGGCAACCGTGAATTCTTCGTCCGGGCGCGCAAAGCCGCCGCCTGAGCAGACGACGCACAGAAAGCTTCTCATATGACGACCGCTCCGCGCCTGCCCATCAGTCTGGAGTTCTTCCCCCCCAAAACCCCCGAGGGCGTGGACAAGCTGGCCGCCGTGCGCCAGCAGCTCTACCCGCTGGGGCCCGAGTACTGCTCGGTGACCTATGGCGCGGGTGGCTCCACGCAAGACGGCACCATCCAGACCGTGCGCGCCATCCTCAGCGAAGGCTTTGACGCGGCGCCCCATTTCTCCTGCATCGGCGCCAGCAAGGCCTCGGTGCGCGAGCAGCTCGCCCAGTTCAAGGCTGACGGCATCAAGCGCCTGGTGGCCCTGCGCGGCGATCTGCCCAGCGGCTACGGCGGTTTTGGCGAGTTCCGCTACGCCAGCGAACTCGTGGCCTTCATCCGCGAGGAAACCGGCCCGCACTTCCACATCGAGGTGGGTGCCTATCCCGAGATGCACCCGCAGGCACGCAATCCGCAGGCCGACCTGCAGGCCTATGTGGCCAAGGTCAAGGCTGGTGCCGATGTGGCCTTGACGCAGTACTTCTTCAACGCGGACGCCTATTTCCGTTTTGTCGAAGACGCGACCAAGGCGGGCGCCGCCATCCCGGTGATCCCTGGGATCATGCCCATCACCAACTCGACGCAGCTGATGCGCTTCTCGGACGCCTGTGGCGCCGAGATCCCGCGCTGGATCCGCACGCGCCTGGAAGGCTATGGCGATGACAAGGCCTCCATCCAGGCTTTCGGGCTGGACGTGGTCTCGGCCTTGTGCGAGCGCCTGCGTGAGGGCGGCGTACCTGGCCTGCACTTCTACACGATGAACCAGTCGGGTGCCGTGCTGGCCATCTGCCAGCGCCTGGGCTTGTGAGGCACGCGCTGTTGCCTGGCCGCATCGCGGACTTCTGATCTGGCGCAAACCCGGCCAGCTTTGGCACCGGGCGCTTGCCGCCGGCCTTGGCCGAGTTGATGCAGCACAAGTTTGGGCCAGGGTGATCTTGCTGGAATGGTTGCATGGAGGCCGTTTTGACGTGGCCTCTGCAACCTAGCCACAAGAAGGATCACCCATCATGAACGCCCTTTCCCTTCGCGCCCGCCTGATTGCCCTGGCCGCCTTGACTTGCGCGGTCGCTGTGCCGGCCCATGCCGGCGACTTCATGGTCCGCGCGCGTGCGCTCTACCTGGATCCGGCCAATGAAAGCACCGGCACGCTCGACGCGCTCGGCGGCGTCACGGTCAACAGCAAGTACATCTGGGAAGTGGATGCGTCCTATTTCGTCACGCCCAATGTGGCCTTCGAGTTGATCGCCACCACGCCGCAAAAGCAGACCGTCTCGCTCAACGGCAGCAAGATCGGCACCCTGCGCCACCTGCCCCCGACCCTGACTGTGCAGTACCACTTCGCACCCAGCAACCCGACAGTGCGTCCATATATCGGTGCTGGGATCAACTACACGCACTTCTCGGGTGTCAACCTGAGCCTGGGCGGCACGCCGCTGGAGATTGATCGCAACAGCTGGGGCACGGCCGTCCAGTTCGGCGCGGACTTCCCGATCAACAACAATCTGTACTTCAACGTTGACTTCAAGAAGATCGACATCCGCACCGACGTGACCCACCCCACGCTGGGCAATGTGGGCACCGTCAAGATCGACCCCGTTCTGTTCGGCATCGGGATTGGCTACCGCTTCTAAGTGCGGCAACCAAACAAAAGAGCTCCCCGCAGGGAGCTCTTTTTCATTGGCTTGATCGACGTATCGACTCAGGCGGCCATCTTGCGGCGAGCCGTCAGGGCGATGCCGACCAGGCCCAGACCCATCAGGGCGTAGGTGCCGGGCTCGGGAACGGCCGGGGTCACGGTACCGATATTCACCGACTTCACGATGCTGGCCACGAATGCCATACTGGTGGGGTCGACGCCGTTGTTGGTCAGGAAGGTCTGGAAAGCGTCAGACAGCACGAAGTTGCTTGCAGACAGGTTCAGGGTGCGGGTGCTGGCCGAAGTGCTGACGTTGCCCAGTGCACTGCCACCGAAGTCACCGGCAACCGTCGTGGCTGTCAACAGGGACTGGTTGGTCAGGTTCAGCAGCAAGCCGGCGCTGATGTCGCCAAACAGGCTGTTGGTGGACGCGTCATAGGAGAAATTGAGCAGCTTGACGGTGGACAGTCCCTTCTTGAGCGACAGGCCAGCGCCAGAGGCGAAGGTGATGTCAATCGGACCGGGGCTGGTCGCCAGCGACACCGCCGACACGGGGTCGGTCAGCACGCCGGTCGAGCTGTTGTAGGTTGCGGAACCCACGTTGGAAACGGTGTAGCCATTGGTGGTCAGGTAGCTGGTGTCCAGCGTGACCGAGGCGCTCGTTGCCGTGAAAGGCTGATTCGTTGCGGCGGATGCAGCGGTGGCAGCCACGGCCAGGAACGCCATACTGAACTGCTTGAAATACTTCATGTTCACGTCCTTGTTTCGGTTGGTATGTGGGGCACTGCTGATTAGCCCTCTTTTGAAGAGGCCCTTGTGGGCCATGGACGTGATGATGACGGCTATCCGGCGATTAACGCCTAGGGTTCCCTCTTGGTCCCCCCGAAACTGGGGGGCGTTAAGCGTCCCAGGTGTTGCTTTCTGTAAGGACGGCCATCAGCGGGATGTCGTGAGACTCGGGTTGAAGCAAGTTGGCGTCGATGCGCCCGGCGTCCCAGGCCACCCCGATGGCCGTGACCTCGGGATGCGCGGCCAGAAAGCGGTCGAAATAACCGCCGCCATAGCCCAGTCGCCAACCCTCGGTGGTGAAGCCCACGCAAGGCACCAGCACCACGTCGGGCACGACGGGTTTGCCCGCTGAACTGGGGATGCCACATTCATCCCGCGTACCAGGCTCTTGGCCGTCCCATGCACGGAAATGCATCTGAGCCGGGCTTTTTTGGGCATGCGGCAGGGCGAGTTGGCAGGCGAATGCCGAACGCGCTGCCAAGGCCGCGTCCCTTGGGTTAAATTCGCCTTGCATAGGCCAGTACAACCCCAGGCAGTCGGGCTCCAGTTGAGCCAGTACGGCCATCACCCGTTCATGCAAGGCGGCTTGTGCCTGCGCGGCTTGCGGCGTGTCCATCCACGCCTTGCGGGCCGCCAGCAGGCGTTGTCGCCAGTCGGCGCGGGTGAGCGGCGGATTGTTCGAGGCCATAACAAAAGGTTACTCCATTGCGAATCACGTACAAGTATGCGTCTTGGGGCGCGGCGGCCCTGTCCAGCTGGACTTTGGCGCTGGGAATGATGACGGCGCCGGCCTGTCACGCGGCGGCAGACGACAGCACCGTGCAGGACGCCCGCGAAGCGCTGCGGGTGAAGGACAAGGCCAGGCTCCTGGCTGACCGTGACGCTCTGATTGCCGCGCGCCACCCCTTGGCCCCTTGGGCCGACTACTGGTACTTCCAATTGCGCCTGATGGAAATCGGCCCGACCGAGGTCGATGACTTCCTGGCGCGCTGGCCCGACGCCTACGTGGCCGACCGGGCGCGCAACGACTGGTTGCTGGAGCTGGGCCATCGACAGGACTGGAAGACCTTCCTGCGCATCCAGCCCAGCTTTCGCATGAACGACGACCGCGAGGTGAGCTGCCTGGGCGTGCTGGCGCGCTACCAGACCAACGCGCCCATGGAGGGGCCGGGCGACTGGCGCGAACAGGCCCGCCAGGCCTGGTGGACCCAGAAGGACGCCGATTTCGGCTGTGACGCCATGGCCCAGGCCCTGGTGGCCGGCCAGGTGCTGGAGCAGCCCGATGTGTGGCGCAAGCTGCGCCTGGCCATCGAGGCCGACAAGCCCCGCGCCGTGCAGCAAAGCGCCCGCCTGCTGGGGGATGCGCTGGCCCAGGCCGTGAACAAGCTGATGGGGCAGCCGCAGGCCTTTCTGATGCCGACCGAGAGCAAGAACGGCCTGGGGCCCTCCGGTGGCGACGACAAGCGTCGGGCGCCAGGTTCGTCCATCGGGCCGGACGCGCGCAATGGCAAACACAAGGACAAGGGCAAGAACAGGCGCAAAGCCAAGGGCAAGCCAGACCTGACGCCCTTGCCCGTGGGCGTGCCGCTCGAAGCAGAGGGGCCGCTGAACCTGCTGGCCTTCATCCGCTGGGCGGGCATGGACCCGACTGCGGCGGCCGAGGCCATCGAGGTATCGGCCAATCGCAGCCGCTGGCGCTGGACGGCCGAGGAAACGGCCTGGGCCTGGGCACAACTGGGGCACGCGGCGGCCTGGCGCCTGTTGCCGGAGGCGTCCGACTATTTCGAGCGGGCCTTGACCGATCGTGCGCTGGCGGCCGGCACGGGCGAGTTGCGCCCGGGCGGTTCGCGTTTGACAGTGGCCTGGTCGCCCGAGACGCTGGCCTGGATGGCGCGTGCGGGTGTGCGCGCGGCTTCGGCGGGTAAAACAGAGCGCTGGACGCTGGTGGAGCAGGCCATCGACGTGATGGCACCTGATCAGCAGCAGGACACGGCCTGGTTGTACTGGAAGGCCAAGGCGCTGCAAGCGCGCGTGAAAGGTCAGACGAGCCCGGCAACGGAGCCCGTGCGCCAGCAGGCGCGCGAGCTGCTCATCCGCGTGGCCAACCCTCTGACCTTCTATGGCCAGCTGGCGTCCGAGGAACTGTCTGGCGCGCCGGCCAAATCGCTGCCCAAGCCCCCACCCGTGAGCGAGGCCGAACTGGCTGACGCGCGTGCCATGCCGGGCATCGATCGGGCTTTCCGCATGCTGGACCTGGGCTGGCGCGGCGAGGCCATCCGAGAGTGGAATTTCACCTTGTCCTATGCCAAGGTGGGCGGCCTGAGTGACCGTGAGCTGCTGGCCGTGGCCGAAGAGGCCTGCCGCCGTGAGGTCTGGGACCGCTGCATCAATTCCAGCGAGCGCACGCGCCAGGAGATCAACCTCGACCAGCGCTACCCCACGCCCTTCAGGCAGGATGTGCTGACTGCGGCGCGCGAAGTCGGGCTGGACGCCGCCTACATGTATGGTCTGATCCGCCAGGAATCGCGCTTCATCGTGGCGGCCAAGTCCAGTGTGGGCGCCTCGGGCCTGATGCAGGTGATGCCTGCCACGGCGGCCTGGACGGCGCGCAAGCTGGGGATCGACTACAAGCCCGACCTCATCACCGACCGCATGACCAATCTGCGCATCGGCGCGGGCTACCTCAAGCTGGTGCTGGACGATTTCCAGGGCGCGCAGGCCATGGCGGCGGCGGCCTACAACGCGGGGCCGTCACGGCCACGTCGCTGGCGCGAGGGTCCGCGCATCGACTCGGTGGCCTGGGTGGAGAACATCCCTTTCAACGAGACGCGTGACTACGTCAAGAAGGTGCTCGCCAACGCCACGGTCTACGCCAACGTGCTCAATGGCAAGGCGTTGTCCGTGCGCAGCCGCCTGGGGGCGACCATCGGGCCACGCGCCTCGAACGCGCCACCCACCGAGGACGATCTGCCCTGATGAAAGAAAAACCGGGCTCGGTCACGAAGACCGGCCCGGTCGGCTTGATGGCTTGCTTGAGGCTGGTGTCAGCTCAGGCGGCGGCCAGCAGCGCGGAAGTGTCGAACACGCTGCTCATGGGCGGCAGGTTCATGATCATCGGCTGCGGGGCATTCTTGGAGACCTTGGCGGGCTTGACGTTGGGGTCGTTCTGAGCGATTTCGGCCTTGTCCCAGTTGCCGGCCGATTCCTTGCCCGACACGGCGATCGAGTAGAACACGCGGAAAGCAACCTTGCGCTCAGCCCAGAAGTCGGCGGCGTCGCGGAAGGCATCGAGCAGCAGCTCACGGGTTTCGCGGTCGCACTTGTTGCCATCGGGGATCAGCTCGAGCACCACGACGAAGCCCGGCTGCGGGCCCGACTTGTGGACCAAGTCGGTCATACAGTCGTACAGGGCGTCGAGGTTCTTGCCGAAGTGGTCCGGGAACAGGAAGTCACGGGCGATGATGTCCAACACGTCCTGCTTGTTCTGAGCGGCGCTCAGGTTGGTGTAGAGGAAGTGCTGGCCTGAGGCATTGGCCGCCTGTTGCAAATCTTCCGGGCGGAAAGCGCGGATGGATTGGACGATGTTGGGTCGAATGGATTGCAACAACATGATCGCTTGGGGCCCGGGGTGCATGGAGGAGGGCTTCATGTCCTTACGAGCATTAGTTAAGGTCAAAGAAAAAGAACCTGGGGTGCGTGAAAAAATGCTTCAACGCTGTGGATCGATCTGTTGGAAACTCTGATAGTGATCCGCCGTGTAAAAACAAGTTTCAGGCCTTTGTAAATCTTTACCTCCGCAAACAATGCGTCGCGCGCCGCGATCGCGTTCGCCTGGGGTAGCTACGGTGTATTCGTGATAAAAGCCGCGCGGCTGACGGGGCAGGATGCGTTCCCGGTTGCCAAACACCACACCGTCCTTGGCATAGCGAAAGGGACCACCCGCAACAATACGGCGGTGGACGTCTTGGGCTTGCACAGGAAGGGCAGACAGTGCCACCGAAGACGAGGTGGCGTTTGTCTCTTGCGGTGCATGGCGACGGGCAAGGGCTTCTGCGGGAAGCCACGCGGTCACACAACTCAGGGCGAGACCAGTCAGGAAGGCGGCAGACCACGTTTTGGTGATTCTGGCGACCACGGCAGACGCCGCTGGTGTCAAGCCACAACCGCCTGACGAGGTTTCCCTATTGACTGTGCGGGGCACCATGATGCTGTGTTTCCAGCCTTGATCTGTCAGCAATGCAGCTCTTCGTTAAAGACGTGATGCTATAGAAAAGTGCCAAAAAGCTCAAGGCCCCGGGCCTGCCAAAGCAGGCAGTCGGGGCCTTTGCGTGGGGGGTTGACAGATTGTGATATAAGCGCCCGCTGCATTTAGCGGGCAACATCAGCGGACAACATCAGCGAGCAGGTTAACGGACGGCGTTGGCATCGGCCACGGTCATGGCAGTCATGTTGACGATGCGGCGCACGGTGGCCGAGGGCGTCAGGATGGAGACCGGCTTGGCCGCACCCAGCAGAACAGGCCCCAGGGCGATGTTGTTGCCCGCCGCGACCTTGAGCAGGTTGTAGGCGATGTTGGCCGCATCGATGTTGGGACACACGAGCAGGTTGGCCTCGCCGGTGAGCGTGCTGCGTGGCATGAGCTGGTTGCGGTAGTGGGCGTCCAGGGCGGTGTCGCCGTGCATCTCGCCGTCGATCTCCAGCCAGGGCGCGCGCGCCTGGATGAGGCCCAGGGCCTCGCGCATCTTGAGTGCCGAAGGCTGGTTGCTCGATCCGAAATTCGAGTGCGACAGCAGCGCGGCCTTGGGGCGCTGGCCGAAACGCATCATCTCCTCGGCGGCCATGATGGTGATCTCGGCAAGCTGCTCGGCGCTGGGGTCGTAGTTGATGTGCGTGTCCAGCAGATTGACCGTGCGGCCGGGCAGGATCAGGCCGGTCATGGCGGCATAGGTCTTCACGCCGGGGCGCTTGCCGATGACCTGGTCGATGTAGTGCAGGTGCAGGGCCGTGTTGCCCCAGGTGCCGCAGATCAGGCCATCCACCTCGCCCTTGTGCAGCAGCATCGAGCCGATCAGCGTCAGGCGGCGGCGCATCTCGATCTTGGCCATCTGCTCGGTCACGCCCTTGCGCTCGGTCAGGCGGTGGTAGGTCTGCCAGTACTCGCGGTAGCGCGGGTCGCTCTCGACGCTGACGATGTCGACGTCACGCCCGGGCTGCAGGCGCAGGCCGAAGCGCTCCAGGCGCTGTTCGATCACGGCCGGGCGGCCGATCAGCGTGGGTCGGGCGATGTTCTCGTCCACCACGATCTGGGCGGCGCGCAGCACGCCTTCGTTTTCTCCTTCGGCGAAGGCGATGCGCTTGTTCTTGGCGCGCTTGGCCACGCTGAAGATGGGCTTCATGGTCTGGCCCGAGGCGTAGACGAAGCTCTGTAGCTTTTCGCCATACGCGACGAAGTCCTTCACGGGGCGCGAGGCCACGCCAGACTCGAAGGCCGCCATGGCCACGGCCGGCGCGATCTTCATCATCAGGCGCGGGTCGAAGGGCTTGGGGATGAGGTATTCGGGGCCGAAGCTCAGCGTTTCGCCCGAATAGGCAGCGGCCACGACCTCGTTCTGCTCGGCCTGGGCCAGCTCGGCGATGGCGTGCACGGCCGCGATCTCCATCTCATCGGTGATGGTGGTGGCGCCCGAGTCCAGCGCGCCGCGGAAGATGTAGGGGAAGCACAGGACGTTGTTGACCTGGTTGGGGAAATCCGAGCGGCCGGTGGCCATGATGGCGTCGTCGCGGACGGCCTTGACCTCGTCGGGCAGGATCTCGGGATTGGGGTTGGCCAGGGCGAAGATGATGGGCTTGGCGGCCATCTTGGCGACCATCTCGCCCTTGAGCACGCCACCGGCGGACAGGCCCAGGAAGATGTCGGCGCCTTCGATGACCTCTGAGAGCTTGCGCTGCTCGGTCTTTTGCGCGAAGACGGCCTTGTCAGGGTCCATCAGCTCGGTGCGGCCCTCGTAGACGACGCCGGCCAGGTCGGTGACCCAGATGTTCTCGCGGGGCACGCCCAGCTTGACCAGCAGCGTGAGGCAGGCGAGCGCTGCGGCACCGGCACCGGAGGTCACGAGCTTGACCTGCTTGATGTCCTTGCCGATGACCTTCAGGCCGTTGAGCAAGGCCGCGCCCACGACGATGGCCGTGCCGTGCTGGTCGTCATGGAAGACGGGGATCTTCATGCGCTCGCGCAGCTTGCGCTCGACATGGAAGCAGTCCGGCGCCTTGATGTCCTCGAGGTTGATGCCGCCGAAGGTGGGCTCCAGCGAGGCGATGATGTCGACCAGCTTGTCGACGTCCTTCTCGTTGATCTCGATGTCGAAGACGTCGATGTCGGCGAACTTCTTGAACAGGACGGCCTTGCCTTCCATCACCGGTTTGGCGGCCAGCGGGCCGATGTCGCCCAGGCCCAGCACGGCGGTGCCGTTGGTGATGACGGCCACGAGGTTGCCGCGGCTGGTGTACTTGAAGGCGGCGGCCGGGTTCTCGACGATCTCTTCGCAGGGGGCGGCGACACCGGGCGAGTAGGCCAGGGCGAGGTCGCGCTGGTTGGTGAGCTGCTTGGTGGCCGAGATGGCCAGCTTGCCGGGGGTGGGCAGCTCGTGGTATTCAAGCGCGGCTTTCTTGAGCTCGGCGCGTTTTTCTTCTGGGGTGGTCATGCAGGGCCTTTCGCGGGCAGGCCCTTGGCGCGATGGTGTTGCGCAGGCCTGCCCAGACCCTGCATTGTAGGAAGTTGCGTGGCAGGTGGACGTGTGGATGTCCGCAAGTGCTTAGGGATGCACTGAAAAAGGTCCGCTCACTGGCGTATGACTTGCATGCCTGTGCTTCAGCACAGGAGGCCATATGAAGCAGCAAACCCTCGCAATGGCAGCAGATCAGGAAGCGGGCTTC